>Ga0070670_100004784_pt1 | contig 11373 bp, 5 predicted proteins | sample KBSS63metaG_FD_64665 | JGI IMG/M metagenome (GOLD analysis project Ga0070670, IMG submission 64665) | Switchgrass rhizosphere microbial communities from Kellogg Biological Station, Michigan, USA - KBS S6-3 metaG | ecosystem: Host-associated > Plants > Roots > Rhizosphere > Soil ... | reverse complement strand
TCGCGCCGAGATTGATTTCTGCGCCACGGCCACGATGGGCGTTTCGCCGGATGCGGCAACGCTCGAGCGAGGCGGTGGGCTGGCGGTGTACGCCACACCTGGTTCGCCCGTCAACAAGGTGCTCGCCCTCGGGCTTGGGGTCGAATGTGCTGACGATGATCTCGATGCGATCGAGGACTTCTACGCCGAGCGGGGATGCCCCGTGCAAATCGAGCTGTGCCCGCTCACGTCGCCGGATCTGCCGTCGAGATTGTCGAAGCGCGGCTACGTCCTGCAGGCATTCGAGAACGAGCTCGCCCGCCTCGCGCCGACCGAGCCTATGCCGTCCTCGTCTGATGCCGATATCACGGTCGAAGTGGGGGCCGCGGAACATCCGTGGCTGGAAGTCGTTGCCGAAGGGTTTTCGGTTCCGGATCGACTCGTGCCGGGAAGTTCGCCGGTGCCGCACGACGCGGTTGCGGCCATCGGCGATGTGATGCGACTCTTCGTGCACCCCGAGATTGTGCGATATGTGGCACACGTCAACGGACATCCAGCTGCGGCAGCCGTCAGCTTCGTGAAGGATGGCGTGATGTGTATCGCCGGGACGGCGACGCGCCAGGCGTTTCGTCGGCGCGGCCTGCAGCGGGCCGTCGTTGCGCGCGCCCTGAACGATGGGCGGGGGAAAGCCGACTTGATCATCGCGACCACTGAACCGGGCAGTGTCTCGCAGCGGACGTTCGAGCGATGCGGCTTCCGCGTCGTGTATACGCGGGCGATTCTGGTCAAGTATTGAGGCCATGCGACGATCGTGGGCCGTGACAGGGATGAAACGCATCCGCGCGGGGGTCGCGGTGGCGTTGCTGTTCCTGCTGACGGGGGCATACGCTCCCACGCAGTCACAGAGCGTCTCCGCGATCACGCCGCCGTCGGCGGAGTTCGGCGCGGACATCGGCGACGACTACTTCCTCGCCACGTATTCACAACTCGAGGCCTACTGGAAGAAGCTCGCGCAGGAGTCGGATCGGCTTCGACTCGTCGAGATCGGACGAACGGAAGAGGGACGCCCGCAGTGGATGGCGATCGTCTCGTCGCCCGAGAACCTTCAGAAGCTCGATGAGTACCAGGACATCTCACGTCGCCTCGCTCTCGCGGAAGGTCTCAACGACGGTCAGGCACGCGCGCTCGCCGCTCGAGGGAAAGCTGTCGTCTGGATCGATGGCGGATTACACGCGAACGAAACGCTCGGCGCACAACAACTGATCGAGACGGTCTATCAACTCGTCAGCCGTTCCGACGTGGAAACGCGTCGCTTCCTGAACGACGTGATCGTCCTGGCGGTGGACGCGAATCCCGACGGTCACGAGCTCGTGGCCAGTTGGTACATGCGCGAGCAGGATCCCCTGCGCCGCTCGCTTTCCGGAGTTCCGCGCGCGTACCAGAAGTACGTCGGCCACGACAACAATCGCGACTTCTACATGTCGACGCAGGCCGAGACGATCAACATGAACCGCGTCCTCTACAAGGAGTGGTTCCCGCAGATCGTGTACGACCACCACCAGACCGGGCCGGCGGGAACGGTGATGTTTGCGCCGCCATTCCGCGATCCGTTCAACTACTTTCTCGATCCGCTGATTCCGGTGTCGATCGACCTCGTCGGCGCCGCCATGCACGCGCGCTTTGCGGCCGAAGGCAAGGCGGGCGTGACGATGCGAACCGGATCGAACTACTCGACGTGGTGGAACGGCGGTCTCCGCACAACGGCGTACTTCCACAACCAGATTGGGTTGCTCACGGAAACCATCGGCGACCCGACGCCGGTTGAAATCCCGTTCGTGCCAGACCGGCAGCTGCCGAGCGCCGATCTGCCGTTCCCGATCGCGCCGCAGCGCTGGAAGTTCCGACAGTCGATCGACTACTCGGTCACGGCAAACCGCGCTGTGATCGATGCTGCCTCACGCAACCGCGAGGCGTTGCTGTTCGGCGTCTACCGGATGGGGAAGAACGCCATCGATCGAGGGAACCGCGACTCCTGGACGGTCTCTCCACGTGCGCTGGCCGCTGCTCGCGGACGCGGCGACTTCGAGCGCCAGTTCCGTGACCCGGCCCATCGAGACGCACGCGCCTACATCCTGCCATCCGATCAACCCGACTTCCTCACGGCGACGAAGTTCATCGAAACGCTGCTCAAGACGGGAGTGACGGTCCATCGCTCGACCGCCGCGTTCAAGGCTGGCGACAAGAGCTACCCGGCGGGCTCGTTCGTCGTGAAGACCGCGCAGGCGTTTCGACCACACGTGCTCGACATGTTCGAGCCGCAGGACCATCCCGACGACATTCCGTCTCCCGGTGGACCGCCAACGCCGCCGTACGATAACGCCGGGTGGACGCTCGCATTTCAGATGGGCGTGAAGTTCGATCGCGTCCTCGAGGCGCTCGAGGGCCCATTCGAGCCTATCGACTCGGTGACCCTCCCAGAGGGCCATGTGATCGGATCAGGAAAGGCTGTCGGATATTTCCTCGGCCATCAACAGAACGACGCGTTCACCGCTGTTGGCCGCTTGCTCGCCGCCGGGCAGGAGGTCCTGTGGCCGCGAGACCGATCGATTGGAAGCGCGCCCGGCAACACAGGCGCGATGTACATCCCCGCGCGATTGGAGACGCGCGCGTTTCTCGAGAAACTCTCGGGTGACCTCGGCCTGGTTTTCGCGGCTGTCGCCGCGCCGCCTGCGGGACCGGCGATCAAGCTCCGCCCGGTCCGCATCGCTCTCTGGGATCGCTACGGAGGATCGAGTTCGAGCGGATGGACGCGCTGGTTGCTCGAACGATACGGATTCCGCTTCGACATCATCTACGCGCAGGCCATCGACGCGGGAGGATTGCCGGGACGATACGACGTCCTGATTCTCACCGACGACGCGAAGCTCGACGCGAGGGGCGGCAGCAACGGCGCCGCGGACCGCGTGCCCCATGAGTACAGCCACACGGCCGGGTCGCTCACGACTGCGCGATCGTTGCCGAGGCTGAAGCAGTTCGTCGAAGAGGGGGGAACGCTGATCGCCGTCGGCCAGTCGACGTCGATCGCCGAGGAACTCGGCTTACCGGTATCGAGTGCCCTCGTCGATGGAAAGGGCGACAACGCGCGTCCGCTGAAGCCAGAGCAGTACTACATTCCAGGGTCGGTGCTGAGCGTGAGCGTCGACAACACGTCGCCACTTGGCTACGGCTTTGAGCGTCAGGTCGATGTGTTCTTCGACAACAGTCCGGTGTTCCGGATCGGGCAATCCGCCGTCGCCACTCGCGTCGCATGGTTCGCGAGTGCCGCGCCGCTGCGCAGCGGATGGGCCTGGGGTCAGCAGTATCTCGAAAACGGCGTCGCAGTCGTCGATGCGAAGGTCGGCCGGGGACGCGTGCTGCTGTTCGGCCCCGAGGTCAACTACCGCGCGCAATCGCACGGCACGTTCAAGTTCCTGTTCAACGCGATCTACTACGCGACGGCTGAGCCAGCGACGATAGGCGCACGCTGAGCGATCTCCATCGTTGTTCGGCTATCAGCGCCGCTCGAGCAACACGACATCGGAATCGTCCTGCATGCGTTCGAGAACGATCTCACGGCCGTCGGGAGAGACATCGAAGTCGCGCACGTCGAAGCCGGGCGGAAGGTTGGTCAGCTGACGTTCGGCACGCGTGGTCAAGTCGATCAGCCAGAGATCCTTGTGCTGAATCTCGCCACGCATCACCACGATTGAATCTGTATCAAGAAATCGGAGGCGTCGAGCGCCCCGCGTCAGCGTCAGTTCCGGTAGTGGATACGGCCCACTTCTGGTTGCCGCTTTGACCGAGAATGTTGTCCCGATGTCGGGACCGGAGTAGAGGACGAACTCACCGCCCGGCGCCCACACAGGATCAATCGCGTAGTCTCGCGTGAACGGTGTGACGGAGCCATCGAGCGAGATGGTGAACAGGCGTGGTGTTCCGTCCACGTCCGCCGCGGACGTGATCGACTGGCCGTCAGGTGCCCATCCGGGACTGCCGCGGAGCTTCAGGGACGATCCAACGGCGTGGGCGTTCGTGCCATCGACGTTCATCACCAGGAGCTCGGATTGACCGTGCCGCTCGACCGCGAAAGCGATACGCTGCGTTCGGGGTTCGATCGCCGGGCTACCGATGATCCGCGCCTCGGGTGCGCTCCACAGCTCGGTGGCGTCGCCGTCCGCCAGTTTCCAGATTCCGTCACCTGCGCCCTTGGAAGACACATACAGCAGGTATCCGGAGCCCATTTGCGGAGCGAATCCAGGGCCCGTCGTGAGGGAGACGGGAGTGAGATGTGACGCGTCGGCTGGAGTGCCGGTTACGGGAACCCGCCACAGCGTTCCCTTCGGGTTCGCGAGCGTCAGCACCAGGCGTCGTCCGTCGTCGGTGGCCGCGAGCGATGTGTATCTATCAACGCCAGAGCTCAGACGATGCGGCACGCGTCGCTCGACATCGATGCTGTAGAGCCACGGACCGTAGCCGTTGCCATCGCTCGCGAGATACATCAGCGTGCGGCTGTCGATCATCACCGGGTAACTGACGCGCCCGGCGTGATGCGTGACCTGCTCGGCTGTGTCGCCCTGTGGACCGATACGCCAGACGTCCATGGCATTCGGCACCGATCCCTGAACGAAGTAGATGAACCTCTGGTCGGGGGACCAGAGCGGAAAGTGCGCGTGCAACCCGGAGGTTGCAGTGAAGATGGCCCGGTCCGTCGTGTCGCGACCGGAATCGCGCACGAACATCGGATCGCCAGGACCGGGTGTGTGGTAGGCGAGTCGAGTTCCATCGCGCGACCAATCGAACTCCGCAATCCCCTCGAGGTAGGGGCGTGGCTTCCCGCCAAGCGTGGGGACGGCCCACAAACTGATGTCGCCGCCTGATGTGCCGGGGTTGCGAGTCCAGAAGGTGACCAGCGCGCCATCCGGCGAGAATCCCATCGTGCGAATCGACGGATTGATCAACTCGCGCACGGCACCTTGCGTCAGGTTGTAGAACTGTCCCGTGCCAACCTGCGTCACGAACACGTCCATCTGGCCGTCTCGGTCGGAGAGGAAGGCGACGAATCGTCCGTCACGCGAAACGGCGGCCGCTTCCTCCGTGCCGTTGAAGTCGGTCAGTCGTTTGAACTGAGCGCCATCAAGAGGATTGCGCCAGAAGTACTCCGTTCTGTCGACGACCCACCAACCCGCAGCCAGTGCGGCCGTGAGCGCCGCCGCGGTCAGAGACCAGAGGATCGTTGATCGGTTGCGCGCCGCAGGCGTTACGGCAGTGGGCTGAGAAATCGATGGTGACGCCGGGCCTGGATCAATCGCACTGCTGCGCTCGCTCTCGTCGTGGCGGCTGTGCGTCCATTCGTCGAGCTCAGACTTGAAGGCATAGACAGAGCCCAGCTTGTCGTGGATGTGGCGATGGACCGGCATCGTCTCGCGCTTTTCCCACCGTTGAACCGTCGTGACGTCACGTTTCAGGTAGGCGGCGATCTCCTTCCACGAATCCAGTCGCGCTTCGGATGCAGGGCCGGCCATCGGTGGGGCGTCGGACGAAGGATCGGCCATTGTGTTGCTCGTTCCGGAGATGACCGGGATTGTAGCGCCCGCCTCGGGCAGCGGCAATCGACGGCAAAGAGCGGCGGCATGAGAAATCCGGCCGCGTGCGGTCGATTGCTGCTTGGCAGTCCCCGCATCGCCGGCGATTGTGGCGGAGCGCGCACGAGCGCAAGGGGGACAACATGAGAAAACGGGTGCTCTTGTCTATGGCGTCGTTTCTGATGGTTGGCGCACTGTATAGCGGGAAAGTGCTCGCCACCGATGCTCACGGTTTTTCGGGCACGACCGTCGTAACGGGACGGTTCGGGGAAATCGACGTCAAGGCTCACACGGTTCCGGCGGACTTCTGGCAGCTGAGGTTGAAGACTCTCGGACAGTCTGACCTGTTCGTGCAATCCAACAAGTGGGACGCTGGAGGGAGCTCGGGTTGGCACACGCACCCCGGGCCGAGCCTGATCATCATTACCGCAGGACTAGTCACGGCATATGAGAGCGATGACGGTGACTGCAGTCCACATGTCTACGGAATCGGGACACCGCTGGGCAACACGTTCATCGATTCCGGCGGCGACGACGTGCACGTCCTGCGCAACGAGACGTCGAGCGAGGCGCGTGGGTTTTCGGTCCAGATGATTCCGCCATTCGGCCCGAGCGGACGGCGGATCAACGCACCGCACCCACCGAACTGTCCGTTGACGATCGATTGAGGGAATGACGGCGGCCGTGTCAGCGGCTCAATCGCTCGAGCAGCGCGATCGTGGCTTCGTTGGGCTGGCGCGCACGCCGAGCGGCTTCGAGCGGCGTGCGGTCGCCCTTGTTCTTGATATCCAGCCTGGCGCCGGAGTCAGCGAGGAACTGAATCACGGAGCGAAGGCCGCCGCCCGTCGTTGCCGCCGTGTGCATCACGGTGTCGCCGGTGGCGTTCGCTTCGTTCACGTCGATCCCGGCAGCGACCCCGATTTTGATCGCGGCGAGCGCCTGCTCCTCTGACACGTGCTGCGATTCGTCGCCACCAGATGTCACCGCACCGGCGGCGAGCATGAGGACGTTGTTCCCGCTTTTCTGCATCAGCTTCGGGTCGGCGCCGGCGTCGAGCAACAGCTTCATGACGGTCACGTCGCATTTGCGCGCGGCGCGCATCAGCGGCGTGGCGCCTTCACCGAGCCGGCCGTCGCCGGCGTCGTAGACGCGCTTGAGGATCGGGCCCTTCAGACTCGAGTTCGGATTGGCGCCCCTGGCGAGCAGCATCTTGACGACCGGGATGCTGCCTTCGATCACCGGCGGCGCAGGATAGGGCCGGCCGAACGTGTCGCCGAGCGTGTGCATGTCGATCGCGCTGTAGAGCGGCGTCATGCCCTTGATGTCGGCAAGATTCAGATCGGCGCCTTTCTCGATCAGCACCGACGCCGTGTCCCAGTGGCCGTTGATGATCGCGATGATGAGGGCGGAGGTTCCTTCGGGATCGAGAAGGTTGAGGTTCGCTCCGGCATCAGCGAGGGCCCGGGTGGCGTCTGTCGCGCCTTCACGCGCGGCGTACATCACCGCGGACCAGCCGCCGCGCGGGAGCACGGTCTGGCCCACGTACGAGACGCCTTCCTCGACGCCCGAAAGCAGCACGCCGTTCTGCGTGTGCGGGTAGTTGGTGACCTTCGACTGAATATTCAGATCGGCGCCGGCTTCAGCGAGCGCGCGCACGGCGTCCGCCCGATTGCTCGAGGCAGCCCAGACCAGGGCTGTCGTTCCCGTGCGCGTCTCGCGGGCGTTGACGTTGGAGCCCGCTGTGACGAGACGCTTCAACCCATCCACGCTTCCAGTTTGCGCGGCCAGCATCACGAGCGTCTGCCCCTCGGGGAGCCCGGCCTCCGCTGTCTTGATGTTTGCGCCCGAGTTGAGCAGCAGGCCGACCAGGTCGCCGCGACCGGTGCGCACGGCAAGCGAGAGCGGCGTCACGCCGTAGCGATTGGCGGCATCGACGCGGGCGCCCGCTCGAATCAGCAACTCGGTTGTCGACAGATCACCAGCGCGAACGGCCCAGTGCAATGCGCTCGTCCCATCGACCTCAGTCGCGTTGATATCCACCTTGCTGTTAAGGAAGGTTCGGACGGCGGCGGTGTCGCCGGTTTTCACCGCGGCGACGAGCGCAGGCTCCGGCCCTGCGGCCCGCGTGGGCACAGCTAGCGCCAGGACGAGGAGCGCGAGTACGAAGCGCATCAGAAGAACTCGGCGGTGCCGGTGCTTTCGCCGAACTTGGTCATCGGACTGTCGAAGTGATTCGCGACGCTCAGCCAGAGGTTGCCGAGCTGCGTTTCCTTCGGCAGGACGATGTGACGGTTGCCTTTGGTGCTTGCACCGCCACCGACGGCGACCATCGGAAGCGGATCGGTCGCGTGCACATTGGAGTTCGCCATGCCGCTGCCGTAGAAGATCAGCGAGTGATCGAGCATCGTGCCGTCGCCATCGGGAGTCGCCTTCAACTTTTCGAGCAGCCGCGCGAACGTCTGCAGGCAGAAGACGTTGATCTTCGCGTTGTTGGCAATCTTCTCCGGCTTGTCGCCGTGGTGCGAGGTCACGTGCCACGGATCGCTGATTCCGATGTTCGAGAACGTCCGCTGGCTGCCTTCGCGCGACATCATGAACGTGAAGACGTTGGTGAGCTCTGCCTGGAGTCCGACGGCGATCAGGTCGGCCATCAGCGCGCAATGCGCTTCGAAGGAGTCTGGGATGCCGAGCGGCTTGACCATCGTCACGTCGGCACGCTGCTGGGCCTCGCTCCGTTGAATTCGGCGCTCGATCTCCCGCACATCGTCCAGGTAATTCGCGACTTTTGCACGGTCGCGCGCACCGAGGCGGGCCTGCAACGCGCGCATCTCGTTCAGGACGCCGTCGAGGATGCTTCGATCCTCGCGCAGGTTGTGCTGACGATCTGCCTCTGATCCACCGTCGCCGAACATCCGCTCGAATGCGACGCGCGGATTGATCTCCATCGGGAGTGGCGTCGTGGGCGAGGCCCACGCGATTGAGTCGTGATACGCGCAGCTGTAGCCGGGGGTGCACCCTCCGACGTAGCCGGTGAAGTCCTCGGTTGCGAACTCGAGCGAGGGAAACGGCGACGACTGTCCGATCTTTCGCGCGAGCACCTGATCGATCGTCGTGCCGCACGCGAAGTCCTCTGCCTCCGTTCGCTTCGGGTTCGCGCCGCTCAGCCAACCACTCGCGGCGGCCGCATGCATCTCGGCCTGTCCACCCGCGCGGCGCAGGTTGCTCACCACGACGAGCGAGTCTTTGAACGGGGCGAGCGTCTGCAGCGTCGGCGAGAGCTCGAACTGTGTGCCGGCGGACGTTGGCGTCCAGGAGGCCATGTCCGCGCCATGCGGGACGTAGATGAAGCCGACTCTCGACGGCCGGACGCCAGGGGTCTGGGCCAATGCGGTCGCGGACGGCAGCATCGCATCGAGCAGCGGTAGCGCAATGGTCGCGCCGACACCGCGAAGGAACGTCCGTCTTGGTAATGCGGTCTTCGTCAGAAACATGTCCGGTCTCCAGTTTCGATGCTGCCCGCCTACTGCCTACTCGCTATTTCCTGTGTCGCCGCCGCCGTCTTCAGGCGCATTTGAAAGGGAGCGCTGTCCACGATCCCTTGCAAAAGCGCAGTAAAACGATACTGCTGTTGTTCCGACTCGCGCACGATCTTTCGCACGGTCGGCATGTCCTCCGCGGTGAGGCCTCGACCCAGTGCATAGATGAGCAATTTCTCGGTGAAAGTCTGCACAAACACGTCAGGGCGTTTCACCAGGGCTTCGCGAAGCGAGACGACGCCGCTGATCGACGTGCCGTCGTTCAGCACGTCAGCCGTGTTGAGCGCGAGCCCGGCGTGATCCTGCGTCCGCCATTTTCCGACCACATCGAAGTTCTCGAGCGCGAAGCCAATCGGGTCCATCGTCTGATGGCAGCTCGCGCAGACGGGGCTCGTGCGGTGCTGCTCCATCTGCTCGCGCATGGTCTTCGGAGCGCTGCCCGGGGGGTCGGTCTTCAGCGCCGTGTCCAGGTTCGCCGGCGGTGCAGGGGGAGGGGTGCCGACGATGTTCTCGAGCACCCACTTGCCGCGCAGCACGGGTGATGTCGTGGTCGGATGGGACGTCGCGAGCAGCACGGCTCCCTTCCCGAGCAGCCCGAAGCGTGCCGGGTCGCTCATGCGCACGCGACGGAACTCGCTTCCGAAAACGCCGTTGATGCCGTAGTGGCGAGCGAGCCGTTCGTTGACGAACGTGTAGTCGCCGTTCATCAAGTCGAGGACGCTGCGGTTCTCTCGCAGCACGCTCTCGAAAAAGAGCTCGGCCTCACGCTGAAACGCCTGCCGAAGGTTGTCGTCGAAATCCGGGAACAGGTCGGAGTTCGGGATGATGCCGCGAAGGTTGCGCAGGTGCAGCCACTGTCCGGCGAAGTTCTTGACGAATGCGGATGAACGCGGATCGGCGAGCATCCGTCGTACCTCCTCCCGGAGCACCGCAGGCTGACTGAGCCGGCCCTCTCGCGCGATGCGCAGGAGTTGATCGTCGGGGAGTGTGCTCCACAAAAAGAAGGAGAGACGTGAGGCGAGCTCCGTATCGCTGATGCGATAAGCGGCGCCCACCGCCACCGCTGCCGGTTCGACCTCCGGTCGAAACACGAACGAGGGGCTTGCGAGGATGCGCCGCAACCCGAACTGCACGCCCGTGCTGAACGAGCCGTTCGATCGGCCCTGATCGTAGGACGACATCAAGTCGGCAATCTCGTTGTTCGCGACGGGACGGCGATAAGCTCGACCCGCGAGCGTGGACAGGATCCGGCGGGCACACGCAGTCTCTTCAGCCGCGCTCGCTGGCTTGCAGGCAAAGACACGCGGGCTGGGTGGCGTCTCTGCGCCCTTCGGATTGAACGGCCCCTGGATGCTGATCGACAGCACGTGTGGCGCGCCTTCTGCGTCGAATGGATTGGCGAAGTCGCGAATGAAGCGCTGCAGGCGGTGGGTTTCGAACACGGGCGATGTCTTCTCGAGGAAGGCCGCAGCGACGTCGCGCTGGCCCGCCTTGACGAATCTACGCACGCGCAGGCGAGTCGCTTCGATGTTGTCCGATGTGTCGGTCGGATTGGTCTGCAGCGCGATCAGATCCTGATCGCCGCCGAACGCTGCCGTCAGGATGCGCTCGCCGTCCACGGTGAGCTCGACCTCCTGCGGATCCTCGAGGCCACGCATCGCGCTCAGGTTCGTGCGATAGAGGCGGACCTGAAAGTCGTACTCGGCATCAAGAGGAAACGTGTGCGTGGCGCTCAGTCCGCCGATTGTTCCCAGCGGCAATCCTTCGAGGTGAACGTCCTGCGAGAGATCCTGGCGTGCGGTGTAGGTGCTGCTGCCCACCCCGATGCGCGAGTCGCCCACAGCCACCGCGCTGATTCGGCGGGCCGCGGCGAGGTATGCCTGCAGCAGTGCAGGCGAGCTGCCCTGAGCATCGGCGACGTTGTCGAAACCAAACGCGGAACCGTCTGGTGGTAAGAGAGAGGTGACGTCAACGTCGAGGGCGAGCAGGTCGCGGATCGCGTTGGCGTATTCGGCACGATTCAGGCGGCGCAGCGTGGGCCGGCCCGGATTGCTCGTGCCGCTCTTGTCGAGTTCCCCTTCGAGCCAGGAGATAAGCGCCTTGGACGCGGCCGCTTCAGGCCGACGCACCCCGCGCGGCGGCATCGCGCCAACGCGCAGTCGGCGTACGACCTGTTCCCAGGTCTCGGCATCGCGGCGCACGTTGGCGACATCCAGTTGATCGATCGCCAGGCCACC
>Ga0070670_100004783_pt1 | contig 11376 bp, 13 predicted proteins | sample KBSS63metaG_FD_64665 | JGI IMG/M metagenome (GOLD analysis project Ga0070670, IMG submission 64665) | Switchgrass rhizosphere microbial communities from Kellogg Biological Station, Michigan, USA - KBS S6-3 metaG | ecosystem: Host-associated > Plants > Roots > Rhizosphere > Soil ... | reverse complement strand
CGAGCCTGCAACATAACAAACTGCATCGGTGGGAACGAGCGGAAAAAATGCCCACAGCGACACGAAACCAAGACCGAGCGGATGTTCCAGCTTCGTTCGGATTTTTTCAACGTGATGCGGCTTTTTTGATTCGAAATACTCGTCGAACCCGAGCAGGTCCGAAAACCAGTAGATCATGCTCGATGAGATAACGATTCCCAGCAAGGAGATCGCAAGTACAAGAAACGGCTGTTGTGGATAAAGCATCGCGCCCGCTAGCACAAGCGGCGTGCTTGGCAAAAGCGTGAACCCGCGCATCACCGACAGCAAAAGATAGAGAATCCAAATCGGGCCATGGAATTCCGTTAGAAACGTAGCGATGCTTTCTGCTGTGAATGACGACGGGCTTATTAAATAGGCAGAGATGCCAATGACGATGACGCTAAGCCATGCGCCAAGGCAAATGTACCTGACTATCTTTGATGCAATTCTCACCGAGCTGACTATGAAGAGCTAGGCAGCTTTCGCCGTTGATTCCATATCCGACTTCCAGCGAAGGACTGGTTTTCGCGCCGCGGTCGCCTCATCGAGACGCCCGATACGCGTCGAATGCGGAGCGTCAACTACCAACTGCGGGTTCTCGCTCGCTTCGCGGTCGATATCCTTCATTGCTTCGATAAAGGCGTCCAGATCCGCACGACCAACGGATTCGGTCGGCTCGATCAGCATCGCGCCTTCGACGACGAGCGGGAAATAAACCGTCGGCGGATGAAAGCCATAATCGATCAGGCGCTTTGCAATATCGAGCGTGACCACGCCTTTCTTCGACTGATTTTTGTGCGAAAAAATCGCTTCGTGCATGCAGTCCGATTCGAACGGCTTGTCGTACACATCCTTAAGATTTTCCGAGACATAACGAGCATTTAAGACAGCTGTTTCCGTTGCCTCTTTTAACCCTTCGGCGCCGTGAGTGTAGATGTACGAAAGTGCTCGCACCATCATGCCGAAATTGCCGAAAAACGCTTTCACACGGCCGATCGAATGCGGATTGTCGTAGTTCAATCGATATTGGTCGCCGTCTTTTTCAATTCTTGGCGTCGGTAAAAACTCGGAAAGCTGGTCAGTGCAGAGGCACGGGCCGCATCCGGGGCCGCCGCCGCCGTGCGGTGTTGAAAATGTCTTGTGCAAATTCAAATGAATAACGTCGACGCCCATGTCGCCCGGACGAGCAACGCCGACCAGCGCGTTCATATTTGCGCCGTCCATATAAACAAGACCGCCGGCCGCATGAACTATCTTGCAGATCTCCCGAATGTTCTTTTCGAAAATACCGACCGTGTTCGGATTGGTAAGCATCAATCCCGCAACACCGCCGTGATCGCACAGTTCGCGTAGATGTTCGAGGTCTGTGAGGCCCTCGGTGGTAGATCTGATCGTCTTGACCGTAAATCCTGCTAAGGCAGCTGAAGCAGGATTGGTGCCATGCGCCGAATCCGGAATCAACATAACTCGGCGCTCCTTCGAGGCTTCGCCTTCGCGTTTGTCGAGAAACGCGCGAATAAGCATCACGCCCGTCATCTCGCCCGCGGCGCCTGCTGCTGGCTGAAGTGACACGCCCGGCAAGCCGGTGATCTCGGCAAGGTCCTCTTGAAGCTCGTAGATCAGTTCCAGCGCGCCCTGGGATTCTTCTTCGGGTGCAAGTGGATGAAGGTTTGCAAATCCGGCGATCCGCGCTACCTTTTCATTAAGCCGCGAATTATATTTCATCGTGCACGAACCGAGCGGGTACATGCCTAGATCGATCGAGTAATTCCACGTCGACATTCTCGTGAAATGCCGAACGACATCGACTTCGCTTACTTCGGGAACGCCGTCAAGATCATCATCCCGCATTAATTCCGCCGGGATGATCGCGTCGATGTTCGTTTCGTCGACGTCGAGTTTCGGAAGACGATAGCCGATACGGCCGGTCTGCGAACGCTCGAAGATCAATGCTTCGTTCTGCGTGGGATGATTTGTAACCTTTTTGATGCTCATGTAATTTTCTTAACTAAAAAATATTGCTCCGAATATTAATTAATAATTACTAATTGTTAATTACCAATTGTTTTCGAAATAAATTCTATTAGGCTTTCGGCAACCCTTTCCGGGCGACATCCGCTACGACGCTACAGAACCGATCAAGTTCCCAAAGTGTCGTGTAAACGTTTGGCGTGATCCGGATTCCTGTGAATTCGTCGTGCACTATGGGCGTGGTAAATATCTTGTGTTTTGCCATCAAATAGCTTCCGAGTTGAACCGGATCCACGCCGTCCACTTTGAAGTTCGCGATCGCACATGACTGCTTCGGGTCGAATGAAGTGTTGAAACCGACCTTTGGCACCGCCTTCAGATTGTTCATCCAATATCGCGACAAATATCGCAGGCGCTCTTCCTTTCGCTTACCGCCGATGGCGTTGTGAAACAGGATCGCTTCGCCGATCGCCAAACGCATTGCCGCCGAATGTGTTCCGATCTCCTCGTACTTTCGAATGTCGTTCTTGTTCTGGCCTTCTGACGCCATCAACGCCCATACCTTCGGGATCTTTTCCTTGCGGACATAGAGCATTCCAGTGCCTTTTGGCGCGTAGATCCATTTGTGCAGGGACGTGCCATAGTAATCGCATTGCAGATCGTCGCGTTTGAAATCAAACTGGGCAAACGCATGAGCGCCGTCCACGATCGACTCAATGCCTTTCGACCGCGCCATCTCGCAGACCTTCCTAACAGGAAGTATCTGGCCGGTGAGATTTATCTGGTGCGAGACGAGGATAAGTTTCGTTTTCGGTGTAACGGCGCGTTCAAATGCAGCAGCGATATCATCAACATTGTTTGGGGCGATCGGGATCTTGATCAGGTTAAGCTTCAAGCCTTCGCGCAGTTCGCGCTGGCGAAGTGTTGTCAGCATTCGAGGATAATCCTGCGTCGTAGTAAGGATCTCATCGCCGGATTTAAAATCCATTCCCATCAGAAGGATCTCGAGTGATTCTGATGCATTACGTGTGATCGCGATCTCTTCAGGCGAGCAGCCGAATACTTCGGCGAGCCCTGTTCGGATCGTCTCAGACTGCGGTTCAAGTATCTGCCACATCGTGTACGCCGTGGCGTCTTCCTGCTGCCATGTGTATCGGACAAACGCTTCGGTGACAATTCGCGGGCTCGGGCTGACGCCGCCATTGTTCAGATTGACGATGCCGCGCGTTACCGAAAACGACTGCTGTATCGTCGTCCAGTAATCTTCATCTAGAGCGGCTTCAAGCGGCGAAAGGTGATCGATCGCTTTGCCAGCGGCAATAACGTCCCTGAAAAGCGATGCGATCGTTGCTGACGAAAGAGCGGCAAGCCCGACGCCTTTACCGATCGAAGAAAGAAACCGTCGCCGGTCGATGTCGTTCTTAATTTCCACGTCAGTTTCCTCCGTTCTTACTATTTCTGTTCTGCAGCCATAACCAAACTCCGATAACCGTGATCACGAGAAATACGGGCACGATACAAAGCAGAATTTCTGTCGAGCCGAATATCATTCTTCGTTTTGCTCTTCTACCGCAGTGCCTTTTTTCTTCTCTCTCGAGGGCATGTTATTCCACACCAGAGCGGCGAAAATGAACGCGATCATCAAAAACACCGGGGCGAAGCAGATGAGGAATTCTCCATATTCGAATAAATACCTCATTTCTAATCGCTGTTATCCAACTGCTTTCTTACAAAAACTGCACACGCTCAAGCGCTTCGGTATGCGTTTTTCGCAAAACGGGCAGCGTTTGGTTACAAGCAATTCGGTCCCTTTGGCGATCACGTATATCACGCCGATCATGACCAGGATCACCGCGACCCAACCCACGAGCGAAAGTGATTTTGTGAACTCGTATAGGCTGAAATCACCGGCCATTTTATTTTGATAAAGCGTTAACTAAATCGTCGATCTTGGTCTTCGTGCTCGTCTCCGTCACGCAAACCAAAAAGTCGGTGTCTTGCCTCTCGTAATACTTCGACAAAGCCAGCCCAGCAATAATGCCGTTGTCCGTTCGAAGTTTCTCCAAAACGTCGGCCGCAGGTCTTAAAGCGCGGACCACAAACTCGTTGAAGGTCGGCGCTGAAAACGGGATCGAGAATCCTTCGATGGCCGCGATCTTTTGCTTTGCATAAGCGGCTTTCTGCGCGTTCTGCTCGGCCACTTCCTGCAACCCTTGTCTACCCATCGCTTCCATATAAATGGTTGCAGCAAGGGCGATCAGGCCCTGATTCGTGCAAATGTTCGACGTCGCTTTTTCGCGGCGGATATGCTGTTCGCGAGTTGACAGCGTAAGCACAAATCCGCGGTTGCCGTTCTTGTCGTAAGCGACACCGCAAAGGCGTCCGGGCATTTGGCGAACAAATTTCTCCTGCGTCGCAAACAGCCCGACATGCGGCCCGCCGAAACTCATCGGAATTCCGAATGATTGCCCTTCGCCCACGACAATGTCAGCTCCGCATGCTCCCGGCGATTTGAGCAAACCAAGCGAGATCGCTTCAGTAACAACAACGACCAGTAGTGCGCCGACGGCATGAGCCGCTTCAGCTAAAGCCTTGAGGTCTTCAATACAGCCGAAGAAGTTAGGCGACTGAACTACTAATGCCGCGGTTTTGTCGTCGAGGATCGAAAGATCGCTCAATCGGCCGGACGTTTCGTCAAAGGCCACCTCAACGATCTCGGCATCGCCATGCTGTGTATATGTTCGAGCGACTGCGCGATATTCGGGATGCACACTTGCAGCCACCACGATCTTGTTTCGCCTCGTCACTCGCTGCGCCATCAGGTACGCTTCGGCCATCGCGGTCGAGCCGTCGTACATCGAGGCGTTCGCAACCTCCATTCCGGTCAATTGGCAGATCAGGGTTTGGAACTCGAAAATGTACTGAAGAGTGCCCTGCGAGATCTCCGGTTGATACGGCGTGTACGAAGTAAAAAACTCGGAACGCTGAATTAAGTGGTCGACGATCGTCGGCGAGTAATGCGAATAGACCCCTGCACCGAGAAACGACGGCTTGGTCGCGGCTGCGTTCTTCGCTGCCATTTCTTCGAGCGCCGCGATCACTTCGGGCTCCGCGAGCGGATCAGTAATATTTAGCTTTCGTCCCAATTGAACGTCAGCAGGAATCGAGCGAAAAAGCTCGTCAGCGCTTGAAAGCCCGATAGATTCGAGCATTTCTGCACGTTCATCGGGCGAATTAGGAATATATCTCATTTAATCAATTCAAAATGAAGAATGCACAATGCATATTCGAGAACTCTTCGAATGTGCATTATGCATTGTTCGTTATGCGTTGGCCGCTAGGTATTCGTCGTATTCTTCGGACGAAAGCATTGCATCGACGCCGTTAGGGTTTTCCATTTTTATTTTGATGAACCAGCCGTCGCCGTAAGGGTCGCTGTTCACTTTTTCGGGCGTGTCGTTGAGACCGTTGTTTACCTCGGTGATCTCACCGGCGATCGGTGTGAAAACCTCGGACACCGCCTTGACCGACTCAACCGAACCGAACGCTTCGTGCGCGCCGAACTTATCGCCTACCCGCGGCATGTCGATATAGACGACGTCGCCAAGGCTGTGCTGGGCATAATCGGTTATACCGATGGTCGCGTTTTCACCGTCAGCCAAGATCCATTCGTGGTCTTTGCTGTAACGTAAATTCTCAGGGATGTTGGACATATAAAATGTGAAGTTCAGGGTCTAATTTGCGTAGAGCTCTAGAAAACCGCATTGGTCGCAGCGTAGCGACCGCACTGGAAATTGGTTTCGGTTTCGAACATCGACGTTCGTTCCCTTGATGCCAAAAAGCTCTGCATTCACCGGCTCGCCGTCGATCCAGCGTGCGATCATCGTGTAATGCTCACTTCGGTCGGCAATAAATCCGCGCCGCATTTTGCCGCCGCACTTGGCGCAAGGTAAAGCGTCATCCATCGTTACTTCTGACGCTTGTAAAACGGCGTCGGGACGATCTCGGCCAAAAGCTTTTTGCCTCTTACATCAATTCTAAGTTCCTGCCCGATTTTTGCAAATTCGGGCGGAACGAATGCCAGGCCGATATTCTTTTTCAGGAATGGAGCGGGCGAACCCGAAGTAACGATACCGACTTTTTCGTGGTTTACGTAAACATCGAACTCGTCGCGAGCTATTCCGGGTTCCTTCATCTCGAATCCAACGAGCCTGCGTTTTAGGCCGGCAGTCTTAAGATCAGCCAATGCACCTTTGCCGATGAACGAGGGCTTGTCCATTTTTGTTATCCAGCCGAGGTTTGCCTCGAATGTTGAAATATCGTCGCCAAGCTCATGGCCATAAAGCGACATTGCAGACTCGAGCCGCAAGGTATTTCGCGCGGCAAGTCCGCACGGAACTATTCCCTCGCCTTTTCCGGTATCAAGCATTTTGTTCCAAAGCTGCTCGGCGTATTTTGCATCCGCGTAAACCTCAAAGCCATCTTCGCCCGTGTAACCGGTTCGCGAAATGATCGCGTCGACGCCGTCCACCTTTCCGGTAGTAAAATGGTAATACTTGATCGGCTCAAGCTCGGTTTCTGTCAACTGCTGTAAGATGCCGATCGCCTTCGGCCCCTGAATCGCTATTTGGCAGTATTCAGTGCTAGCGTTCGCGAGCGTGACATCTTCATCCTTTCTTTGTGACGTGATCCAGGACCAATCCTTCTCCGTCGTTCCCGCATTGACAACGAGCAATAGATTTTCCGGCCCGAACCGATATACAAGCAGATCGTCCACAACACCGCCATGTTCGTTGGGAAGTGCCGAATAATGGGCCTGGCCGTCCACCAATTTCGTTACGTCGTTGGTCGTGATACCGTTGACGAATTCGATGGCGTCCGGACCTTCGACCCAGAGCTCGCCCATATGGGAAACGTCGAACAATCCGGCGCGTGTACGCGTCGCCATGTGTTCTTCGATCACGCCGGTTGGATATTGCACAGGCATATCCCAGCCGCCAAAATCGACCATCTTTCCACCGAGCGCACGATGCGCGGCATTGAGCGGCGTCTTCTTCAAGTTATCCGACATATAGCTAGTAATGTAATCGAGCGCCGAAAGGCGCTCAAGTTGGGATCCGACTGTTGTTCTAGTTTGGTTGGAAAAAAATTACTTCAGCTTTGACGCTGCGTCGATTATCTGTTCGCAGAATTCAAGCGAGGCTGCCGCGGCCGAGTAAGTCTTGTCATCCGAGGGCGATTCGACCTCTTTCTTAAGAAAGGGAAGCCACCGTTTTGCCGAAGCATTGAGCGACTTAACCGACTTGTTAAAGAGGTTTTCGCCTTTCCTTTCCTCCTTGGCCTTCTCCGGCAAGTGTCCGGCAAGATTGTCGATGTCGTCGATCGCCTTCTCAAGCAGGAAATGGATATCGGAGAGAAGTTCGGCTTTCGCGCCGGTAGGTTCGACGGTCCAGTCATCATCGCCTTCAAGGCTTTTCGGTGGTTTGGAGCCGCCGCTTTTTATTCCCATTGCCGCGAATCGGCGATCGATCATATACGACAAGACAGCGATGCGCGCGTCTATATCCTGATTATTCCGAACGATATCAGCCTCGGCAGGGGTCATGTAATCCCGTTTCTGAGCGGAAACAGGGCTGACCAAAAAAAACGCGGTCAAAAAGAGGGTAAACAAGCTGAGTTTCATAATTAAGGCGATGTGCGTTTGATGCCGATGTCGCCAAAAAGCGGCTCCATGGCTTTCGCTCGGGCGTCGCGAATCTCGCGCATTAGAAGTCGAAGGTAGTACTCGCGCTGCGGCGGCATCTCGCGGTGGATCAACTCGAGTCGCAAAGTGAATGTACGCAAACCGATCTCGAAGCGCTTGAAGTTGTCGAGCACCTTGTCACGATTCGTATCTGATCTTGCGAGATACTCCAGGGCGTCGATCACCAAAGCATGAAAGCCTCCGAGTTCGCGGAAGATCATTTCGTATTGTTCCTGCGGAAGGTACTGTTCGGCGACCTTTACGCGCGCGTCCATCAATACCAAAGAAAGCTTGGTTCGATCCTTTACTTCTTTCGCCGAAGCAAGCTGCTCTTTTTCTGCCTTCGAGATGATCTTTAGCGGAGGCGGTGCGGCGTCGGGCGGCATTTGAACTTGGGCAATTCCAACACTGGCGGTCGAAAGTATGAATAGCAGGACAAAGGTCGAGCGTAGGGTCAGGCAATAGCTTATCGAACTAACTTTTCTTCTTTGCACCCTTTTGTCCTTTTCCGGAATCAAGCTGTTTCTGCAAAGTCGGCAGTCGAAGATTTACTTTGTCGATCTCAAGCTGGTTGATCTTGGGGTCGGCAAGCCTCAAAAAGGCCTGGTAATTTGCCATCGCATCGCCGTACTCACGAAGCTCATCGTGCGAGATCGCAAGAAAAAAATACGCGGCGACGTTGGATGGTTGCTTTTCAACGAGCCAGGTAAATTGGACCTTCGCTTCATTGTAACGCTTAAGCTGGAAAAGCGCAGTAGCTAAATTTGCGCGCACCGTAAAATTTTCAGGCGCCGCCGCCGCAAGCTTTTGGAACAGACCTGCTGCGGGCACATATTGTTTCGCCTGCAGCATTGCGCTGCCGTATCCGATCGCGTGATCGATATTGTTTGGCTCTATCTCTGAGGCTTGACGGCAGAACTCCATTGCACGGAGCGGTTCTGTCGTCCGAAGCAGCGAGCACAAGCGGCTCAACGCAACGATATTCTTTGGTTCGGCCGCCAATTGTTTTTCAAGCGTCGGTATATCGACCGTCCGCGCAGTCATGATCTTCGATCTGAGTTCAAGGAGTTCTGCTCCCGGATTAGGCGTTGATTCGATCAGCTTTAAGGCTTCGTCTGCCTTGTTGTTCGCAATGAGCAGGCGAACCTTAAGAGCAGGAAGTTCTTCCGCATTGGGTGCCGCAGCCTCGATCTTTTTTATATTGTCTGCCGCCTTTGCAGGGTCATTGTTCTCAAGCGAAACGGACGCGAGAAAGGCGAGCATCGAAACATTCTTCGGATCGATCTCAACCGCCTTTGCGGCGGAACTTACGGCTGCCTTTCTGTCGTTCAAGGCGTTTTCGAGCATGGCTTTTGACGCCCAAACCGACGAGATCGGCATTGCAGACGAAGCCATGTACGAGATCTTTTTGTACATTTCGCGCAAATCGGGTTCCGCCGCTTTTGTCTTTACGAGCAACCATGACATGCCGACATACGCAGGGGTGTTTTCGGCGTCGACTTCGATCGCTTTTTTTAGTGTTGTCCGAGCTTCGTCAAATTTGTTCCGGCGAACAAGCAGAGAACCGAGATCGGCGAGTGCGAGCGACCAATCCTCTCGAAGAGCAACGGCTCGACGAAATGCCGTTTCTGCGTTCGCCAGATCGCCTAGCGACCCAAATGCGCGTCCGCGCTGAAGCTCAGCCTCGGGAAATTCCGGAAGCAGCTTGATCGCTTTTTCATAAAGGCCGAGCGCAGTTTTCAGGTCGCCTTTTTCGTGAGCATCCTGCCCCTGATTAAAAAAAGCGATCGCCTCGGCCTCGTGGCCGTCCTCGTCTTGCGCAAAAGCTCGAGGAACGACGCAAAAGCTCGCCATTAGGAGTAACAAAGTTGCGAGAACGGAGATCGGTCTGAGTTTCATTTTGTGATCGGGCGACACAACACAAATTACAGTATCAGCATTTGTCGGGCAATCGTTTGCGTCATACTTTTTGCTCGGTTAAGATTCTAAGTTTGCGGAATCTATTGATGACCTCGATGCCCTTCGCCAATTCGACCCCGGCGGCACTTGCGGCCGAACCGGGCGTAAATTCAAAAGAACAGAGCCTGCGCGATTTGATGCGTTCGTACGGAAAGGTGTTGGTCGCCTATTCAGGCGGCGTCGATAGTACCTACCTCGCAGCTATTGCAAATGAAGAAATTGGATCGAACGCGGTTTGTGTGGTCGGTGTGTCACCAAGTGTCTCGGCAGAGCAGCAAGAGCAGGCAACTCGCGTGGCCAACGATCGCCGATTTAACTTTCGCAAGATAGAAACCAATGAAATGGCCGATCCGAACTATCAAGCGAATAAAAACGACCGCTGCTATTTCTGTAAGTCGGAATTATTCGGCAAGCTGCGCGTTCTGGCCGGCGAGTTAGGTATCGATGTAGTAGTTGACGGGACGAATGCCGACGATCTGAGCGATGTTCGGCCGGGTATGGTGGCAGCAACTGAAAACGGGATTCGCCAGCCGCTTGCCGAGTTGGGTTTCACAAAACAAAATATCCGCGAACTAAGCTCAAGGCTCGGTCTGGAAACGTGGGATAAACCTGCGAGCCCGTGCCTTTCGTCGCGGATCGCTTACGGCGTTCCCGTTACGATCGAACGTCTAAGCCAGATCGAGCGGGCCGAGGAGTTTTTAAGATCGACCGGCTTTCGTGAATTTCGGGTACGAGCTCACGGCGATCTGGCGCGGATCGAGATCTCAAAGAATGAAATGCCGAAATTATTTGACGGCGTTTTGTTCGCCGCGACGAGCGATAGACTTAAGAGTCTGGGCTTTAAGCACGTTACGCTCGACCTTGATGGTTTTCGAAGCGGTTCGATGAACTAGAAACGAAGACCCAGTTTTTTGGAGAAAACTAAGATGGCAAATCCGATGGCCGACGAAATGCGGCGATTTAAAGGAAGCGACGAAAAGAACCCGTTCGAAGCAATGAGCGAGCGTTTTGACCGCGCGGCCCAATTGCTCGGGCTCGACCCGGACCTTTACGCAGTCATGCGTGTGCCCAGTCGCGAGATCAAGGTGTATATTCCGGTCCGAATGGATACCGGCCACCTTCAGGTATTTGAGGGTTTTCGCGTCCAGCATAATTTCGCGCGTGGGCCGGCCAAAGGCGGCATCAGGTATGCGCCCGATGTTTCACTTGACGAAGTAAAGGCGCTTTCGGCATGGATGACATGGAAATGTGCCGTCGTTAACGTTCCATTCGGGGGTGGCAAAGGCGGAGTCATTTGTAATCCGACGCAAATGTCCATCGGCGAACTCGAACGGCTCACACGCCGATACACCGCGGAATTGATCGACTTCATCGGGCCCGACAAGGACGTGCCGGCCCCTGATATGAACACGAATGAGCAGACGATGGCATGGATCATGGATACTTACTCGATGCACGCACGTCATACCGTCACGGCTGTTGTGACGGGAAAGCCGATCGCTCTCGGCGGATCGATGGGCCGGCGCGAAGCCACCGGCCGTGGCGTCCTATTCTGCGTAAATGAAGCGATCAAACGATATAAATTGACACCCGAAACGACATCGGTCGTCGTCCAGGGCTCGGGAAATGTCGGTGGAATCGGCGCGGAATTGATGTACCAACAAGGCTATAAGGTAGTTGCG
>Ga0070670_100004776_pt1 | contig 11379 bp, 9 predicted proteins | sample KBSS63metaG_FD_64665 | JGI IMG/M metagenome (GOLD analysis project Ga0070670, IMG submission 64665) | Switchgrass rhizosphere microbial communities from Kellogg Biological Station, Michigan, USA - KBS S6-3 metaG | ecosystem: Host-associated > Plants > Roots > Rhizosphere > Soil ... | reverse complement strand
GCTTCGACCTGCGGCAGCGAAGCGAAGGCGAGCTGCTGCGAGATCTGGCGAATGTACTGCTCGATCCGCGATGCGGCGCCGATCGCCTTTTCCTGCTGCAGCGCGGCGATCCCGGACTTGATCTCCGTCGACGAGAAATCGAAGCTGATCCAGCCCGACGCGAGCAGGATCACCGTGATCGGGACGAGAATCAGCAGCAGGTACTTGCGGAACAGCCGCCCACGATGCGCGGGCGGCTGCGCCACGTTCAGCGAGTCCACGGGGGAGGGCGCGAGCATCGGTGTCGTGGGCGATCCGCTGTGCGCCGTCAGCGCGTCGCGGCGCGCCCCTGCGCGCGCAGCGCGTCGAGCGACGCATTCGGCGTGAGCGCCTGCGGGTCGAGCTTCAGGTGCAGGAGCGCGGGCTTGCCGCTGTCGCGTGCGCGCAGGAATGCGGGAGCGAACTCCGCCGTCGTCCCTACGGTCTCCCCGTGAGCGCCGTACGCGCGAGCGAGCGCGGCGAAATCAGGATTGCGAAGGTCGGTTCCCGACACGCGCGCCGGATAATTGCGCTCCTGGTGCATCCGGATCGTGCCGTACATCCCGTTGTCGACGACGATGAAGATCACCGCAAGCCCGTACTGAGCGGCCGTCGCGAGCTCCTGGCCGTTCATCAGGAAGCAGCCGTCGCCGTTCCAGGACACCACCGTGCGCTCGGGGTGAAGCGCCTTGGCCGCGACCGCTGCCGGGACGCCGTAGCCCATCGCGCCGGAATAAGGGCCGAGTTGTGTCGGGAAGCTCCGATAGCGATAGAAGCGATGGAGCCAAACCGTGTAGTTGCCTGCGCCGTTGGTGAGAATTGCATCGTCGGGAAGATGCGCATCGAGCCATGCGACGACCTCGACCATGTCGAGCGCGCCCGGCACCGGACGGGGCGCGCGCCAGGCCGCGAAATCCGCTTGCGCGGATTCGACGCTCTGCCGCCATCCGTCGACCCGCAGCGGCCGCTCGCGATTCATCGCCGCCAGGAACGCGCCTGGCGTCGACACGATCGCGAGCGAGGGCTGGTACACGCGGCCGAGCTCGTTCGGGTCGGCGTGCACGTGGATCAGTCGCTGCCGCGGGGCAGGGACATCGAGGAGCGTGTATCCCGACGTGGTGATCTCGCCCAGCCGCTCGCCGATGACGAGCAGCGCGTCGCTCTCGCGAATGCGCTTCGCGAGCGCAGGATTGATGCCGATGCCGACGTCGCCGGCGTAGTGCGGGTGCCGATTGTCGAAGAGATGCTGATTGCGGAAGGCGCACGCGACCGGCAGTCCGTTCGTCTCCGCCAGTTCGCGCAGCGCCGCGCAGGCACCCGCATCCCAGGGGCTTCCGCCGACCACCACGAGCGGACGGCGCGCGTCGGCGAGCAGAGCCCTCACGCCCGCGATCTGTGCGGCATCGGGCGCAACACACAGCGCTTCCACGCGCGGCGCGTCCGCACAGGTGGCGCGCGCCGCGAGCATATCCTCGGGCAGCGCGAGCACGACCGGCCCCGGACGGCCCGCCATTGCAATGCGGTAAGCATGCGCGACGTACTCCGGAATGCGCTCGGCGCGATCGATCTGCGCGACCCATTTGACGATGCTGCCGTACATGCGTCGGTAGTCGATCTCCTGGAACGCTTCGCGGTCGACGAAATCGCTGCCGACCTGGCCGACGAACACGATCATCGGCGTCGAGTCCTGCGCCGCCGTGTGGATGCCGATCGCCGCGTTCGAGGCGCCCGGACCGCGCGTGACGAATGCGATCCCCGGCCGGCCGCTCAGCTTGCCGTGCGCTTCGGCCATGTACGCGACACCGCCTTCCTGACGGCAGACGATGAGGCGCAAGCGATCGCCGACGTCGTGCAGCGCATCGAGCACGGGCAGATAGCTCTCGCCGGGCACACAATAGGCGAGCGTTGTGCCCTGCGCGATCAGGTTGTCGACGAGGATCGCGCCGCCGGTTCGTTCGTTGCTCAAGGCCCCTCCCATGCCGCCACCGCGTCGGGGCGGTCGCCGGGCAGCGCCCATTCTATAATCCGGGCGCGCTGGCGTCGCTTTGGAGTTCATTCCCGATCCAGCCGCCGACGCCGACCATGCCGATCTCCGATCTCGTCGAAGAAGCGTCGCTGTTCGTCGCCGTGGCCCTGGTCCTGGCGCTCGCCACGATATGGCTTCGCCGCGATTTGCGCAAAAGCACCGTGCGCATGGTCGCTTTCATGCTCGCCGGGCTGATCGGCCTCGTGCTCGTCCAGCGGTTCGGGCCGGCGCCCGGCGAAGGGCCGTTCGGCGGGATCCTGCGCGAAGGCACGCTCGCCGTCCTCGCGATCGGCGTAGCCCGCATCACGGTCACCTTCGCGTTCCGCGCCGCGCTCGGCAAGGTGGCCGTCCCGCAGATCCTCGCCGAAGTGCTGATGGCCTTCGTGATGATCGTGTTCGCGTTCTGGCGCATGACCGCCGTCGGCGTCAACCTCGCCGGCATCGTCACGACGTCGGCGGTCGTCACGGGCGTGCTCGCGTTCTCGCTGCAGGAGACGCTCGGCAATCTTTGGGGCGGCATCCAGCTTCAGCTCGACAACACCTGCCGGATCGGCGACTGGATCCAGATCGACACCGTGATGGGGCAGGTGATCGACATCCGCTGGCGCTACATGGCCGTCGCGACCAACAGCGGCGAGACGGTGATCATCCCGAACGGCAGCTTCAGCAAGGGCCGCGTGATGGTGCTGTCGAGGCGAGGCGACAAGCGAACGCCATGGCGCCGCGAGGTGGGGTTCAACGTCTCGTACGATACGCCGCCGGCGCGCGTCATCGCCGCCGTCGAAGCGAGCCTCAAGCGAGCCGAGATTCCCAATGTCGCCGCCACGCCGCCGCTCGACGTGCTGTGCCGTCACTTCGGCGAGAACGCCTACGAGTACGTCGTGCGCTACTGGCTTACCGATCTCGTCGAGGATACGTGGACCGACTCGCAGGTGCGCCTGCACGTCGCCGCGACGCTCCTGCGCCACCGCATGCAGATTCCCTACCCGCACCGGGTGCTGGTGCGAGCGCAACCGCCGGACGTGCGCCGTGCGCGCGATGCCGCCGAACGCGGCGCGACGCTCGCGGGCCTCGACCTTTTCGTGCCGCTCAACGATGCGGAGCGCGAGGCCGTCGCCCGGAAGCTCGAGGACTTCCCGTTCGTCGCCGACGACGTGATCACGCGCCAGGGGGAGCCCGCCGATTCGCTGTTCATCCTCGCCCGCGGCCGCGTCGCTATCGTCGACGACAAGGCGAAGACCGCCGGTACTCGCAACCGGCTCGCGACACTCGCGGCGCCGGCGTATTTCGGCGAGATGGGGCTGCTCACCGGCCAGGCGCGGCGCGCGACGGTCATCGCCGAGGACGAGGTGCTCTGCTACCGCCTCGAGAAGGCGGCGTTCGACGCCATCCTGCAGGGCCGGCCCGAGCTCGTCGACGCGCTGTCGCAGGTGGTCGCTGCGCGCCAAGCGGCGAACGACGCCAAGCTGCAGTCGCTGTCCGAGGAAGTACGGACGAAGCAGACCGTCGGACGTCGTACCGACCTCGTGCGCCGGATGAAGAGCTTCTTCGCGCTCGAGTGATCTGCCGCGGGCAACGCGAGCCGCGGCGACGAGTTCGTCTATCGCGCGGCGACGAGCCCTTCGCGCTTCAGCAGGAACACCCCATCCGCTGCGAGGGCCGTCTCGAGCCAGACGAACGGCAGGCGCGGGAACGCCTGCTCGACGGCGGGCCGGTTGTGGCCCACCTCGACGACGAGCGTCCCGCCCGCATTCAAGAAGCGCGGGGCCTGCTCGAGGATCGTCCGCACCGCATCGAGCCCGTCTTCGCCGCCCGCGAGCGCGATGCGCGGCTCGTGCCGGTATTCCGGCGGCAGATTGCCCATGGCGACATTGGTCACGTACGGCGGATTGCTGATGATGAGGTCGTAGCTCTTGCCTGAAAGGTTCGCAAAGAGGTCGGAGCGGATGAGGTTGATCCGATCGGCAAGCCCGTAGTCGGCGACATTGCGCTGGGCGACGGTAAGCGCGTCGTTCGAGACGTCGACCGCATCGACGTCGACGCCGGGATACGCATGGGCGAGAAGGATCGCAAGGCAACCCGATCCGGTGCCGAGGTCGAGGGCGCTGGCGACGAGCTCCGGGGGGCCGACGTACGGCGCAAGACCGTCCGGCAGCAGCTCGGCGATGTAGGAGCGGGGGATGATGACGCGCTCGTCGACATGGAAGCGGAATTCGCCGAGCCATGCTTCCTGGGTAAGGTAGGCCGCCGGCACGCGGCGATCGATCCGGCGATCGAGAACCTGTGCCACCTGCATCCGCTCGGACTGGGTGAGCCGCGCGTCGAGGAACGGGTCGAGCCGGTCGAGCGGGAGGTGCAGCGCGTGCAGCACGAGGTACGCCGCCTCGTCGTACGCGTTCGTGGTGCCGTGCCCGAATGCGAGCTTTGCTTCGCCGAACCGTGACACGGCATAACGCAGCCAGTCGCGTACCGTTTCAAGGTCGTGCGTCGGCGCGCTCATCGAACCTCGACTGTCATGCGGCGAGGCTCATCCGGGCAGCAGCAGCCGCTCGAGGACGCCCAGGTAGATCGCAGCGAGCGGCCCGATGTCGGCGATGCGCACCCGCTCGTTGAGCTTGTGGATCGACGCGTTGACGGGGCCTAGCTCGACCACTTCGCGGCACACGTCCGCGATGAAGCGGCCGTCGGACGTGCCCCCTGTGCACGACAACTCGGGCGTGATGCCGGTGACGTCGCGGACGGCGTCCGTCACGACTTCGACGAGCTTCCCGCGTCCCGTGAGGTAGGGCGGGCCGTATCCCGTCCACGCGAGCGTGTAGTCGACGGCGTGCCGCTTCAGCACGGCTTCCAGGCGCTCGCCGAGCGACGCGCGGCTGCTGACCGGGCAGAAGCGGAAATTGAACATGAGCTCGAGCGAGCCGGGGATCACGTTGGTCGCGCCGGTGCCCGCGTGAATGTTGGAGCATTGCCAGCTCGTCGGCGGAAAGTAGTCGTTGCCCTCGTCCCAGCGCGTCGCCGCAAGCTCCGCCAGCGCCGGCGCCAGCGAATGAATCGGATTCCGCGCGAGCTGCGGGTAGGCCACGTGACCCTGGACGCCGTTGACCGTCAGCGTGCCCGACAACGTGCCGCGCCGTCCGTTCTTGATCATATCGCCGAGGCGGTCGACGGACGTGGGTTCGCCGACGATGCAGTAGTCGATGCGCTCGCCGGCCGACGCGAGCTTCTCGACCACCTTCACAGTGCCATCGACCGACGGTCCTTCCTCGTCGGAGGTGACGAGCAGCGCTATCGAGCCGGGCGCCTCGGGATGCGCGGCGACGAACGCCTCGATTGCCGTGACGAACGCCGCGAGCGACGTCTTCATGTCCGCTGCGCCGCGGCCGTAGAGGAAGCCCTCCCGCTGCGCCGGATCGAAGGGGTCGGATTGCCATTTCTCCAGCGGGCCGGTCGGCACGACGTCGGTGTGGCCGGCGAAGCACACGAGCGGCGACGCGGTGCCGCGCCGCCACCAGCCGTTTTTCACCGAATTCGCTTCGAGCGTCTCGATGCGAAAGCCGAGAGGGGCGAGGCGCGCCGCCAGCAGCGGCTGGCAACCGGCATCGTCGGGCGTGAGCGACTTCCTCGCAATCAGCGCGCGCGTCAGCGCGAGCGTTTCATTCGCGAGATCCTTCGCGGCGCGCGATTCCGCGCGGGCCGGCTGGACGAGATCGGAGTCGATGGAAGCCATCGGCCTTGGTCCGAGAGAGGTGAGGCGCTAGTGCGACCGGTCGAGCATCTCCGGTTCGATCTGCAAATCCGCGAAGTCGCTTCGAACCTGCGGGGATTTCTTCGCCTCGCCGTCGCGTGCCATCCCGTCGACGCGGGAGTCGGGCGCATTCTGGTTGATGAGCCACGCGAGGTTCGTCGACGAGTCCGACGCCGTCATCGCCTCCTCGTACGAGATTCGGTTGTCGAGATAAAGCCGGCACAGCGCCTGCTCGAACGTCTGCGACCCCGGGTACAGCGACTTCTCCATGGCCTCCTTGATCTGGACGATCTCGCCGTTTTTCACGAGTTCCGCGATCAGCGAGGAATTGAGCAGGATCTCGACCGCGGGCTGGAGCCCGCCTTCGGTGTTGCGCACGAGCCGCTGCGACACGATCGCGCGGAGCCCGATCGACAGGTCCGACAGGAGTCCCGAACGCGCGTCGTACGGGAACATGTTGATGATCCGCGACAGCGCGTGGTAGCTGTTGTTGGCGTGCAGCGTCGCGAGGCACAGGTGGCCGGTCAGCGTGTGCAGCAGCGCGTGCTGCATCGTCTCGCGGTCGCGGATTTCGCCGATCATGATGAGGTCCGGCGCCTCGCGCAGCGCGTTCGCCAGCGCTTTGGTGTAGGTGAGCGTGTCGACGTTGAGCTCGCGCTGGTTGACGATGCTCTTCTTGTGCTTGAACAGGTACTCGATCGGGTCTTCGATCGTCAGGATGTGCCCGGTCTTCTGCGTGTTGCGGTGATCGATCATCGCCGCGAGCGAGGTCGACTTGCCCGAGCCCGTCGCCCCTGCAATCAGGATGAGGCCGCGCTTTTCCATCACGAGCTCGAGGAGCACCGGCGGCAGATGCAGCTGCTCGAACGACGGAATGTCGCTCCGCACGTAGCGGACGACCATCGAGATCGTGCCCCGCTGGCGAAAGATGTTGATCCGGAAATTGCCGACCGCGGGATCGAGATGCGACAGGTTCATCTCCAACTCGGTCTCGAACTTTTTCGCCTGCTCCTCGGTCATGATCTCGTACGCGACACGACGGACCGTGTCGATGTCCATGCGCTGGTTCGTGAGCGGCGTGACAACCCCGTTGATCTTCATGCTGAGCGGCGCGCCGCACGAGATGAAGAGGTCCGACGCCTGCTTTTCGGCCATCATCTTGAACAGTCGGTCGAGATACATTTGGGACGCCTCCGGGCTACAATGACGACGCCGCGCGGGGTGGGCAGGCAAGGACGGCGCGAGCGACAGGGCAATGCATGGTGCCGTCCGCGTCGGCGCGGGCCGCAACCAGGGTGTCGGACGATAATGTCATGATTTGACGGGCAATACCAGTTAAGTACAGCGGAGCGCGGGTTTTCGCCTCGCTCTCGTTTCGCGCAAGCAACAGCTCATTCCCCCTCATCGGTGCGTCTCCCCTCATGCTCGCGATCATCGGCGGCAGCGGCTTAACGCGCCTGTCGTCCCTCGCCGTCGCTCATCGCGAAGTCGTGCGGACGCCGTACGGAGAGCCCTCGTCCGCGCTGCTGTTCGGCCAGATCGCGGAGCACGATGTCGTCTTTCTCGCCCGCCACGGGCACGGGCATACGATCCCGCCGCATCGCGTCAACTACCGCGCCAATCTCTGGGCCCTGAAGCATCGCGGGGCGACGGCGATCCTTGCCGTCGCGTCGGTCGGCGGTATCCGGGGCGCGGCACCCGGCGATCTCGTGCTGCCGCACCAGCTGATCGACTATACGCATGGCCGGGAGCTCTCGTTTTTCGATGGCGGCGATCAGCGCGTCGTGCACGTCGACTTCACGCATCCGTACTCCCCGGACATGCGCGAAAAGTGCCTCGCCGCGTCGCGTGCCGCGGGGATTCCGTTGACGGACGGCGGCGTTTACGGGGCAGTGTCCGGACCCCGGCTCGAGACCGCAGCGGAGATCGACCGCATGGAGCGCGATGGCGCCACGCTCGTGGGAATGACCGGCATGCCCGAGGCCGCGCTCGCGCGCGAGCTCGCGCTGCCGTATGCGGCGATCGCGGTGGTCGTCAATCACGCCGCGGGGCGAAACGAATCGTCGCGCGAAGTGTCGATGGAAGGCATCGCCAAGGTCCTCGGCAAGGCGATGGTCAAAGTGCGCGCGCTGCTCGATCACGTCACTCCACTCATCTAATGCCTCGTGGGACGATGGACAGGAACGCGGCGCGACGCCAGACCGGAGGGAACTCTCGATGATCCGCGAAGTCCTGCGCATGGGAAATCCGCAGCTCCTGCACCGCTCGGCTCCGGTCGATGCTTTCGGGACGACGGCGCTCGAGGGGTTGCTCCAGGACATGCGCGATACGATGGCGGCGAAGAACGGCGCAGGACTCGCCGCACCGCAGATCGGCGTGCTGCAGCAGGTGGTGATCTTCGGCTTCGAGAAAAGCGACCGCTATCCCGACGCCGAAGCGGTGCCGTACACCGAGCTCATCAATCCGGTGCTGACGGTCTTGTCCGACGAGGTGGAAGAGGACTGGGAAGGGTGCCTGTCGGTGCCCGGGCTGCGCGGCATCGTGCCGCGGTACACGCGGCTTCGCTACGAAGGCTTCGATCCGCTCGGCCACCCGATCAGCCGCGAGGTCGACGGGTTCCACGCGCGCGTCGTGCAGCACGAGTGCGACCACCTGAACGGCATCCTCTATCCAATGCGGATGCGTGACATGTCGCGCTTCGGCTTCACCGACATCATCTTCCCGGAAAGCGCCCCGGACGAGGAATAGCCGTCCGCTTGGTGCGACCCGAGTGGAGTGTCCCGGGCTTCATACCCCAGACGCCCGCGGACAGCCCGCACGGTCGGCGGGCCACACGCCGCTTGCCTAAACCCGCAGCTGCTCGTACAGCGCCGTCTCGAGCCGCAGCAGCGCGTGCTCGTCGTGGAGGCGCGCCCCGTCGATCAGGAACACGTCCTCGGCGCGCTCGCCGAGCGTGTTGATCTTCGCGCTCACGATGTTGATGTTGGCCATCGCGAGCGTGTACGCGATCATCGCGAGAAGGCCGGGGCGGTCGCCGGCGACGATCTCGAGGATGAAGTGCGTCCCCTGGTCGTCCGGAAAGATGCTGACCTCGGGCGTCAGCGGAAAGTGGCGCAGGTGGCGGCTCGGTCGTCCCGGCGTCGGCGGTTCGAGCGGGCGCTCCTCCTTCAGCACTTGCGCAAGCTCGAACTCGACGATTTGGATGGCATCGCGATACGCAGCCTTTTCGTCGCGCGGATCGTGAACCGTGAACGTGTCGAGCGCGTAGCCGTGGCGCGTCGTGTGGATCTTCGCCTCGACGATCGACAATCCCCTGCGCCCGAAGAAGCCGCTGATGCGGCCGAACAGGTGCTTCTGGTCAGGCAGGTACACCGCGACCTGCAGTCCGGCCTCCGAGCGTGACAGCCGCGCTTGAACGACCGGCGCCGCTCCCTTCACGCGCCAGTGGAGGTGCCGGGCGTGCCACGCGATCTCGTCCGCGGTATGGCGCTGGAAGTAGACCGTGTCGAGCTCGGCCCACAACTTGCGCTCCGCATTATCGGGCACGGCGTAGAGCCGCAACAGGCGCTGTGCCTCGCGCTGCCGCGCGATGAGGCTGTCGGCGAGCGTCACCTCGACGCCCGTGCCCATGAGCCGCGCTCGCGTCGCGTGGTAGAGGTCCTCGAGAAGCTGCGCCTTCCACGCGTTCCACACCTTCGGGCTCGTGCCACGAATGTCGGCGACCGTCAGGAGGTAGAGTGCGATGAGGCGCCGCTCGCTGCCGACGCGGTCGGCGAAGGCCGCGACGACGTTCGGATCCGAGATGTCCTGCTTCTGTGCCGTCGACGACATCGTGAGGTGGTGCTCCACGAGCCACGCGGCGAGGTCGGCGTCAGCCGCCGGCACGCCGTGCGCGCGGCAAAAGCGCCGGGCATCCACGGCGCCGAGCGTCGAGTGATCGCCGCCGCGGCCCTTCGCGATGTCATGGAACAGGGCGGCGAGGTACAGCACCTCCTTGGGCTCGAAATCGCCGATGAGCCGCGAGCACAGGGGATATTCGTGCGCGTGCTGCGACTCCGTGAAGCGCCGCAGGTTGCGGATCACCATCAGGATGTGCTCGTCCACGGTGTAGACGTGGAAGAGGTCGTGCTGCATCTGCCCGACGATGCGGCCGAACGGCGGGACGACATGGCCCAGGATGCCGTACAGATTCATCCGCCGCAGCTCGTGGGTGACGCCACGCGGCGCGCGCAGCAGCGCGAGGAAGCGCGCACGATTCTCGCTGTCGCGACGAAAATCCGCATCGAGCCGATGCCGGTTGCGCCACAGCGCCCGCAGCGTCCAAGCGGACATGCCCTTCAACTCCGGATGGCGCTGCATCGTCAGGAACGCATCGAGCATCGCCGCGGGACGGCGCGCGAACAGCGACTCGTCGCAGACGTGCAAGAGCTCATCGATCGCGACGAATTCGTCGTCGATGGGAACGGGGTCGGCCGAGACGGCGAACAGCCGCGCGTGCAGGTTCTGCAGCAGGATGATGTTCACCTGCCGCACCGTCTTCGCCGCACGGTAATAGCGCTGCATCAGCTGCTCGCTCGCGCGTCGCGCCGGCATGTCGACGAAGCCCATCTCGCGGGCGAGAGCGCTCTGCAGGTCGAACACGAGCCGATCCTCGCGGCGATCAGACAGGTAATGCAAGCGCGCCCGCAGGGCGCCGATGAGCCGCTCCTGCCGGGACACGGTGCGCGCTTCCTGCATCGTGATGAGGCCGGCCCGTGCGAGCTCGCCCCATCCGCGGCCCACGCCCGCGGCCCGCGCGATCCACAGCACGGTTTGCAGATCCCGCAGGCCGCCAGGGCTCTCCTTGACGTTGGGCTCGAGGTTGTACGCGGTGTCGTGATACTTGAGATGGCGCTGCTGCTGCTCCAGCATCTTCGCTTCGTAGAACGACGGCCCATCCGTTGCCGTCGACAGCATCCGCGTGAACGCTCGATGCAAGAGGCGCGAGCCTGCGACCAGACGCTGCTCGAGGAGGCTCGTCCTGACGGTGACGTCGGCCGCCATTTCATCGGCGCACTGGGCGATCGTCCGTACGCTGTGGCCCATCTCGAGCCCGATGTCCCAGAACACGCCGATGAGCCGCTCGACGAACGCCGTGCCGGCGGGATCGAGCCAGCCCGGGAGCAGGATCAGGATGTCGACGTCGGAGTGGGGATACAGCTCGCCACGGCCGTAACCACCGACCGCCACCAGGGCGATGCCCGATGGAGCGCGAAGCTCGCGCCAGATCGAGGCGACGATGCGGTCGACGAGCCGCGTATGCCCACGAAGCAAACGACGGGTATCGGGACGCTGCAGGAATGCAGCGCGGAGCTCCCGGCGGCCGGCCTTGAGGTCCTGCTGCCAGCCCTTCGCGTCGACGCTCGACGCTTCGGCAGGCGCCAGCGCTGCGATGGCTTCATTCATGGCGAGAAGACTCGCCGCGGGGGCTTGTCGGTCAAGCGCCGGGCGCTGGGGGTGGAGAGGCGGCCGGAGGCTTCGGTGCGCCCTCGGACACCGTGAGCACCTCGTAGCCGTCGGGCGTCACGAGCACCGTGTGCTCCCACTGCGC
>Ga0070670_100004771_pt1 | contig 11384 bp, 7 predicted proteins | sample KBSS63metaG_FD_64665 | JGI IMG/M metagenome (GOLD analysis project Ga0070670, IMG submission 64665) | Switchgrass rhizosphere microbial communities from Kellogg Biological Station, Michigan, USA - KBS S6-3 metaG | ecosystem: Host-associated > Plants > Roots > Rhizosphere > Soil ... | reverse complement strand
GAATGCGGATTAAAAGTACCCCCTGGATTTGAAGACCTGCAAACAAAAGATGATATCATTCATGCATTGGCTGAATTAAAAATAAAAAACCCACAACTGAGAAAAGCTGTTGTAAAAGTGAATGATGGTTTTTCAGGTGATGGTAATGCAATTTTTTATTACAAAGGTTTAGCCGATACAGCAAATATTCATTCATGGATAAAAGAGAATTTTGAACAGAATATCAAATTGGTGGCAACCGATCTTTCATTTGAAATGTTTCTTGCAAAATACAATTCAATGGGCGGCATCGTGGAAGAGTTTATAGAAGGTGAAATAAAAACTTCCCCTTCTGTGCAATGCCGTATTACGCCAACAGGACATTGCGAGATCATATCAACACATGACCAGGAATTAGGCGGTGAAAACGGTCAGGTTTATCTCGGCGCTCATTTTCCGGCTTCAAGCGAATATTCAGTTGAACTGGGAGAGATGGGCCTGAAAGCTGCGGAGAACATGAAATCTAAAGGTGTTATCGGAAGATTTGCTGTTGATTTTATTTCTGTCAAAACAAGTGAAGGCTGGGTGCACTACCCGATCGAAATAAATTTGCGCAAAGGCGGAACTACACACCCATTCCTGATGCTCCAGTTTTTAACAGATGGTGTTTATAGTACGAATGATGGCTTGTATTATACTTCAAAAGGTCACCTGGTCCGTTATTATTTCTGCTCAGATAATTTAAAAAGTGAAAAATATATCGGTATCACACCCCACGACCTGATTGATATTGCGATGATCAACGATATACATTATGACGGCACATCACAGGAAGGGGTAATGTTTCATTTGATAGGAGCCCTTTCCCAATTTGGTAAGTTAGGGGTGGTTTGTATTGGCAGTACGCCGCAACGTGCCAGGGAATATTATGATAAAATCGTCGAGGTGCTGGATAAAGAATGCCGGTAACAAGCTACTGTCACTTTCATTTGATCACTTCATTTCATTAAAAGCATTTTTTATATTTGAAATCAAAAGCTAACCATACTTATGGGCAAAAAGAATAAGCAGCAGCAAAAAAAGAAAGATGTTCAGGCTGCCAAACCGTTACCTTCAAAAAAGATCTTAGCAACGGGCCGCAATACGCCGGGAAGTATGACCAATTGGCTATTGGTCCTTGTTGCCATTTTACCTTTTCTTCATTCTGAAAAATTGATCGATCCGGCTGTTGCTATTCGCTATGTAGCTCTTGGTATTTTTGCCCTGGTTTTTGTTGTCCTTTTCTTTGTGATCAGAAAAAGATCGCTCCCGGTATTTCCTTTACCTGTCAAAATAGTTTTTATAACAGGTCTTGTTTTTGCACTATGGAGTTTAATTTCTTCTTTCAGCGCAGCAAATCCTAATGAAGCTTTTTATATCATCAGTCGTCACTTATTGAATTTATTATTCCTGTTCATCGTAATGTATATTGTTATACATGAGGAGAAACAACTGATCAAAATAGCTAAAGTACTGGTGATCGCCGGCATCTTACAAAGTTTCATCGGCATCCTTCAGTTTTATGATATTGCCTTCACCGATCTTCCGGGTAATTTTATTCCTTATGGATTGATGGCTAACCGAAACCTGTTCGGCTCCGCCCAGGCTTTATTGATCCCGTTTTGTTTGCTGGTATTACAACAAGGAAGTAAAACATGGAGATATATCGCAGGTTTTTCATTATTGGTTATCTTAATTTCTATTTTCTTTTCACAAACACGTTCTGCCTGGATAGCAGCGGCGCTTATGTTCATCATCTCTTTTGTTTTAGTCATGATCTTCTCACCTGGAAACAGGCGAAAATGGATGATGGCCTCTGCAGCAGGAATTATTATTGTTATAGCCGTAATTGGTTTTTTGATAGTCTCCAGTTCAAATGAAGAATTTTCTAAGTCAATTAAAGAAAGAGCAGCCAGTCTTACCAGTAATATTTCTGATACCACAATTGAAAGTCAAAATATCAATGAACGTTTTAAAATTTGGAAGAAAACGATCCAGATCATTAAAAAGAATCCAATAATGGGAGTTGGCCCCGGTAACTGGAGGCTCGCAGTTCCAGCTTATGGAACGGTGGGAATGGTATGGGAAGATGGTTATTATGTACCCGATCAGCCACACAATGATTACCTGCATATTGCCAGCGAAACGGGTATTCCCGGTGCCATCTTGTATTTTGGCATGTGGCTATTAATTGCATTGTTGGGTTTACAAGTGGTCATCAAATCACCTTCGCAGGAAAATAAATTAACTGCAATCATCATGCTGGCAGGCATGGCCGGTTTTGCTTCTGACTCTATGTTTAGTTTCCCTGAAGAAAGAATAGAACATCTCTTTTATTTTACATTAATGGGTGGGATCATTCTTGGACTTTATTATAATCTTATAAATAAAGAAAAGATCAAAGAACAACGATTCCCGCAATCATTTGCATTATTACTGGGAGCAATAGCCGCCTTTAATGTTTTTATTGGCGCTAAAAAATACAATTTCGAAATTCATATGAACCGGGCCATGGGATATGACAAGGCTAAACGATATCCTGAAGTATTAGAAGAAGTAAAGGCGGGTCGAAATCCATTTGTAACACTTGATCCTGTAGCTAAATCTATACAGGTCTTCAGCAGTCTTGCTTATAAAGAAATAGCCAAATCTTCTTTGGATACAAAGGACAGTGCAAAAGCCATGAGTAATTTTAATTTGGCGTTAAAAGAAGGCGCAATAGCAAAAAAATATAATCCCAATAGTTATATTGTTTACAACAATATTGGAACTATTTATACGGATATGCAACAGTATGACAGTGCTGTACAATATTATAATAAAGCGCTTAAGCTTACTCCTAAATTTCAAATGAGCTTAAAAAACCTGGCAGTTAATTATTACCAGTTGGGAAAATATAAAGAATGTGTGCAAACACTTGAAAAAATAAACCTGAAAGATGAAAAAGATGACTACCTGCAAAATTTATACAACCAGGCTAAAGCATTAATGAATACTCAGCAACAAACAACCCCTGTAACTAAATGAGAAGGTTCCTTTGAAAAAATTTATATTCTGCATTGTGATGTTGAATTGCTGCGGTTGCAGCGAAAACAATACTGTAAATGAGAAAAAGGCTTTACGTATAAGGTTTGAAAGATTTTTAAATCAGGCGGGTAAAATGAACATTGACAGTACGCTGGATTATACATATCCGGGGGTTTTTACAATTATTCCACGCGGTAAATTTCGGGAGAGTAAGGAAGAATCTTATAAAATCATAAACGCCCAGGCCGATCTTGATTACTCACTTAGTATCGATACTCTTTATCCTATTTTTCATCAGGATGGCGCAGATTATGCAAAAGCTGTGTATTCTGTAATAATGGAAACACCTTTGGATTCGACAGATCATCAGCCAGTCAAAGTTTATTCCGACACAAATACCATCAAACATACAATAGGAGAAACTTACGCTGCTCCGCAAAAAACGTTAATGGCAACTTTACTGGCAAGCCAACTTGGAGTAGAAGTGGCCAGTGTAGATGAAATAAATGGCAGGACAAGAGTACATTTGAAAATATGGACACTATGCATAAAAGATAAATATGCAAAAGACTGGTGTTTTTATACCTTTCTTGGGAATGACACCATCGCAACTAAACTGTTTTCAAAAAAAGTATTGGAAAAATTCATCTCGGTTAAATAATCTTTTTTATATAGCTTTTTACACATATTCTTTTTAGCCTCTATTGATGTCATTAAACCGCCGGACGCAACTATTTGATATGAGGCATAGATGTAAATATATTAATTGATATTTTCAATCACACCTGCAATACCCTGGCCGCCGCCAACACAGGCTGTTACCATTCCATATTTTTTATTCAGCCGTTTCATATCGTGGAGATTTTGTATAGTGAGTTTGCATCCTGTACATCCTAGTGGATGACCCAATGCAATTGCCCCGCCATTGATATTAACTTTCAAAGGATCCAGCCCTGCTTCACGAATAACAGCTAAAGATTGTGAGGCAAATGCTTCATTCAGTTCGACCAGGTCGATCTGTGAAAGATTCATTCCAACCTGTTTCAAAACTTTTGGTATGGCAGCAACAGGACCAATACCCATGATCCGCGGATGTACACCAGCCACAGCAGAACCAACTAAACGTCCGATTGGTTTTAATCCTAATTCTGTTACCATCTTCTCTCCCATCACGATCACAAATGCAGCGCCATCACTTGTCTGCGATGAATTACCAGCGGTAACACAACCATTGGCGGCAAAAGCCGGTTTTAATTTGGCTAATACTTCAATTGATGTATCGGCTCTTGGTCCTTCATCTGTATCAATTACATTATTCTTTTTTTGTTTTTTACCTTTTGCATCCAGATATACTTCTTCAACATTGACCGGCAAAATTCCTGGTTTGAAATAACCATTCTGTATCGCATTGATCGCTTTTTGATGCGAATGATAAGAAAATTCATCCTGTGCTTCGCGACTAATATTATATTCCTTTGCAACAGCTTCAGCCGTTAGCCCCATACTTAAGTAATAATCCGGTTCATCTTTGGCGATCGCATAAGAAGGAACGGTTTTCCATCCTGCTGTTGGTACCAGGCTCATGCTTTCAGTTCCCCCTGCAATAATACAATCGGCCATGCCACTTCTTATTTTGGCTGTTGCAATAGCTATTGTTTCCAGCCCGCTTGCACAATAACGGTTAACTGTTACGCCTGCCACATCAATACCTAATGCCCGTGCAGAAATAATTCTTCCAAATTGTAATCCTTGTTCCGCCTCGGGCACAGCATTACCAACAATTACATCATCTACTCTTTTAGCTTCCAATTGCGGTACAGAAGCCATTAAGCCTTTAATGACGTCTACAGCGAGATCATCAGGGCGATAAAAACGAAAGCCACCCCGCTTGGCTTTACCAACTGCTGTCCGGTAACCGGCTACGATGTATGCTTCCTGCATAAATTGATTTTTGAGAGTATAAAATTACGAAAAGTTGTTTATGCAACTTTACGATTTAGAAAATTTTGATGTCCCGGTAAATGATGCTGAAATCACTGCTTTCTTACAATCTTTATACTATCGGCCATACCGCCAACAATGCCATAGCCTCCGCTGATATTATTATATACAACTACCGCCTCGGTAAAAGGATTGCCTTCATTATTGAACTGGTTCTCGCGGCTTTGCAAATAGCGGTAGCTGTCTCTTGAAAGATGCACCAGCTCCGGTGCAATATATTGTTGGGAAGAAGAAAAATAACTGATGTTTACTGTTAACGATACATTACGGCCATCAAATTTATCATCCGTAAAATACAATTGTGAATACTCATAATCCCCGAAAACATCAAAATCGCTGCTGCTTGAGAGGTTGTCCACTTTGAAATATTGATAATACTGTTTATTGATAAAAAATCTTGGCCCGGTAACTGAAGTATTGGAATCGGCTGCATAGAACCGAAGCCTGTAATAATTTTTTTCACCAGCCGGGTCGTTGATATTGATCACCAGTTTTGCTTTCTGATCGCTGCCTGAATTGGTTTGCTTGAATTCTATTCCATCAAAATAAGGCTTATGCGGTATCAGATCACTGCCCTCTGCATTATCAAGCCCGGCAGCAGATGCTTTCAAAGTATATTTTTTTCCTTCTATTGCTTTTGATACGGAAACAAAATAATCCTTGCCCCAAATATTTCTTCTTGTCAACGTTTCCTTGAACACATCATTTTCATACAAATCAATTTTAGCTCCGGCAGGAACAGGAAAAATAGAGCTGCTGCTGAGCTGGGAGCTGTTGGTAAGCCGTGCATACATAAAACTATCTTTCATCATAAGCGAATTGATCACAATCTTATTGCCTTCATAAGGCAAATCAATGTTGATAGGCTTTTCACAAGCTGAAAAAAACAATAAAGCGATACTACAGGTTGTAATAAATATGTTTTTCTGCATCGTTTTAGAATTTAAATCCATAAGATAAACTGGGTATGATCGGTAAAAGTGTAACCCCCTTTAAGAGTGCCTTACCAGAAACATTATACGTATCCAGGTAATAATAAAATGGGTTTTGGCGATTATAGATATTATAAAAACTCAGGTTCCAGTATTTCTCATACCGCTTTTTTTGTTTATGCCAGGTAATACCAAAATCAAGACGATGATAATTTAAGAGCCTGAAGTCGTTACGGCCTTTATAATAATTGATGTTATCGTAGGAGCCTCCATAGTCATAAGGTGAACCATCATTAGCGGTTTCATACTGCGCTACAGGAAGTGTGAACGGAGAGCCTGTTTGAAACTGCCAGCTTCCCGCTATTTCCCAGCGCTTGCTGATCTTATGCGTAACAGCCACTTCAAAATCATGACGCCGGTCATATTTATAAAAAAACTCTCTTCCGAAATTGATCCCGGGAAAATGTCGCCGGCTCCAGCTTAATGTATAACCGATCCAGCCTGTTGTGCGGCCGGTTTTCTTTTGTAATAAAAGTTCAACCCCATAAGCTTTGCCTTTGCCTGCTTCCACTTTTGTATCCCAGTCAGCCGTTGATGAATTCAAATAACTGGCGCCATCTTTATATTCAATTACGCCATCCATTGTTTTATAATAAGCCTCAATCGATGCTTCAATTTTTTCCTGCATCATTGATTTTGCAAAGCCAACTGCTATTTGCCTTGAGAACATGGGTTTCACAAGATCAGTGGAAGGAACCCAAAGATCGGTTGGTAAAGTAGTACTGTTATTGCTCAGCAGGTGCACATATTGGTTCATATGTGTATAAGCAGCTTTAAAGGCAATATCGCCCGGCAACAGGTATCGCAGTCCAATGCGGGGCTGCACGCTTTGATACCAATTTGTTTTTGCTTTGAAAGCACTTGCATGTACACCCAGGTTGATCTTCAATTTTGAACTGATCTGCCAGTCATCCTCCGCATATGATGAAAATTCAGATGATCGCTGCTTGTATTTATTGAATGCAGTATCGATCGAATTCGCAGAGGTGGTCGTGTATTTTAAAGTGGCAGCTCCGGGTGTAAAAATATGCTGTAGTGCAGCTCCTCCAAATTTGATATTATGCTCAGGCAATGGGCGGTAATCAAAATCGATGCGGGCGCCTGCATCATAAATGCCGGAAAAATATTTTGCAGCAAACCGTTCTTCATCTATATCATCTTTGAAATAATAATCCAGGTCGGTAACAAAGCGGTACTGGGTATAGTTGATCAGTGTATTTGCAAAAAGTTTTTTATTAAACACATGATTCCACCTGAGTGTGCCAATCGTATTTCCCCAGCCGATTCGTGTCTTCGTAACGTCTTTATCGGCACCTTCAGAAAAATTTGTTTTTACTTTTAAAAAATCATGCCCACTGAAGAAGCTTGCAAATAACCTGTCACGATCTGAAATAATATGATGGAGCTTAACATTAAGATCATAGAAATAAGCACCAAAGCCGGTTATGTCTCCTTCCGACGCTGATTTTATCAAGGGCCTGGCCAGCAGATCCAAATAAGTACGACGACCCGAAACAAGAAAAGATGTTTTATCTTTTTTCAAAGGTCCTTCCAGCGTAAGTCTTGATGTAAGTATACCAATAGAACCTTCACCATGAACTTTTTTCATATTACCATCTTTCGTCACCAGGTCAATTACAGATGATAGCCGGCCACCAAAACGGGCAGGGAAACCTCCCTTATACAAGTCAACATTTTTTAAAGCATCTGAATTAAAACTTGAGAAGATCCCAAACAGATGTGAAGGATTATATACCGGCGTACCATCCAGTAAAATTAAATTCTGATCGGGACTGCCGCCTCTTACCAACACACCACTTGTTCCTTCAGCACCCTGGGCTACACCAGGAAGTAATTGTAAAGTTTTCAGCACATCTGTCTCTCCCAGGAACCGCGGCATGTCTTTTACCATCGCAACAGGTACGGTCACCTTACTCATTTGTGTCTGTTGCGCTATCGGTAACTGTTTTTTTGCGACAATTGTTACCTCCTGCAAACTGCCAATCCCAGTAAGTTTAATATTGAGCGACTGATCCGATTGCGGATCTAATTGCAGTTCCTTTGTTTGAAATCCTGTATAAGAAATAAGTAAATGAATCGGGCCCCGCTGAATAGTGATGGTAAAAAATCCGTAGTTATTGGTTGTGGTTCCTTTTTTATACTCTGATACCAGGATAGTTGCACCCGGCAATTTTTCACCCGTTGCTGAATCTTCAATATAACCGCTGATCGTAATCTTTGGGTTAGGAGCAGATGATTGCGCATCCGATTGTGTAATGATAAATAAGAACAGTAAAATAATAAGATTTGTAATTTTCAGGATCATAGGCAAAATAGTTTTCAGGATTCAAGATTAATAAATAAGTTTTTTGATTGTTGCAATCAAACTGTTAAACCGCTATTTTCGTAGGTTTGCCGTCATGTATAAAATTGTACGATCAGTCCTATTTTTATTCCCCCCCGAATCCGTTCATCATTTTTCAATGAGTTGTTTGCGTTTGCTGTGCAGCATGCGGTGGGGCAGATCGTTACTAAAAAAAATCTTTTTACCTTACTCCTCAGCATTTACCACTTATCAATTCAATATTCAATTTCCAAACAGAGTAGGATTGGGTGCAGGCTTTGACAAAAATGCAAAGTATTTGAGAGAACTCGAATGCTTAGGATTTGGCTTTGTAGAAATAGGAACGGTAACACCATTGCCACAAGACGGAAACGATAAGCCACGGTTGTTTCGTTTACCAAAAGATAAAGCTCTTATTAACAGGATGGGTTTTAATAATGATGGTGTAAAGGTGATAGCTGAAAGATTACGCAGTTGGCAGCTGGCAGTCGGCAGTCCCCAATCGGGCACTCATTATTCACGACTCACGACTCAGGATTCACGACTGATCATCGGTGGCAATATTGGTAAAAACAAAACAACTCCCAATGAAGATGCCTGGAAGGATTATGAAATTTGTTTTAAAGAATTGCATCCTTATGTTGATTATTTTGTTGTGAACGTAAGTTCACCGAATACACCTGGCCTGAGGGAATTACAGGAGAAAGAATCATTGAGAAAAATTTTAGGTCATTTACAGATGATCAACAATGCTAAGGCTGTCGCTAAACCCATACTTTTAAAAATTGCACCCGATCTGACAAAAGAACAAATTGATGATGTGGTCGATCTTGCTATTGAAATAAAATTGGATGGATTAGTTGCAACCAATACGACGATTAGCAGGGAAGAATTAAGTGAAAAGTCAAAAGTGAAAAGTCAAAAAGCCGGCAATGGTGGTTTAAGTGGATTACCGTTGAAACGAAGGAGTACAGAAGTGGTGAAATATATTTCACAAAAAACAAATGGTGAAATACCGGTCATTGCAAGTGGCGGTATTTTTACCGGTGAAGATGCAAATGAAAAATTTATCGCAGGAGCATCACTGGTTCAGGTTTGGACGGGATTTATTTATGAAGGACCGGCTGTCGTAAAAAAAATTTACAGGAACTTAAATAAACAACAAGCAATAGAATGAGCAATAGGCAAAACATTTGCACTTTTGCAGATTAGCATAAGAATATGGAATATCTTTTTACATCCGAAAGTATAATCAGTTTTATTATCCTCACCATCCTTGAAGTTGTCCTGGGAATCGACAATGTCATTTTCGTGAGTATCATCATGAATCGCCTGCAGAATGAGAAAGACCAAAAAAGAGCAAGACGAACATGGATGATCACAGGAATCATTTCAAGAAGCTTATTGCTGATGGCTTTAGGCTGGTTATTGTCCCAGCGGGGAAAATTTATTATACCCGAAAGCTGGTTTGGAAAGGGATTTGACCTGGCAAGCATTGTGATGTTAGGCGGTGGTTTATTCCTTATTTACAAATCCATAAAAGAAATACATGACAAACTGGAAGGTGAAGACCCGAATGTTGAACTGAAAAAAGGAAAAGGGATCTCTTTTGCACAGGCCGTTGTACAGATCATGCTTATTGATGCTGTTTTTTCTTTTGATAGTGTAATTACAGCCGGCGGCACCGCCAAACACGTTGAGATCATGATTGCGGCCGTTATAGTTGCCATGATCGTTATGTTCCTGTTCAGTCCTTACATTTCTGATTTTGTACATAAACATCCTACTATAAAAATGCTGGCTCTTTCTTTTCTTGTTATGATCGGATTGAGTTTGATTATCGAAGGATGGGATCATGAGCAGTCAGAGAAATTGCATTTGAAAAATTATATCTATTTCGGAATGGCTTTTTCTTTTATCGTTGAAATGCTGAACATGACCATGCGCCGCCGGGCTAAGAAGAAAAAAGCACATCCTGTGCAATTGAATGAGCCGCGGATCGAATCAACAGGAGAGAATCAATCAGACGAAGCACACTGATCTAAAAGTTATAGCCTAAGCAAAAGGTCAACGGCACTTTTACGCCACTGTTATAGGGAAACATATTCCCATTACTGAAATGGCCAATATTGATCTCTGCATTGAGTTTTCTTTGCTTGCCAATAAATGAACCAATCCCCAATAGATCCCGGAATGTAAAATGACGACCCGTGTTTTCACCATCGAGTATGGTTTTTGAGATATAGGTAGGACCTGCTATTGAATAATAAAAATAAAAATCAGCAGGCTTGCTATGAATTACATTAAAACGTAACACCGGGAAAACAGATAGTGTAAAGAAATCATTTTCCTGCAACCGGGTCTTCCAAAATCCCGCACTTACACCCCAGTCAAAAGAGAAAACTTTTCGTGCATGAAAAATATTCCGATGATAATGAAAAGTCACACCACTCCTTACTTCAGCATTTCCTCCCCAGAAAAAAGGAATAGGGCTGTCTTTCGAAACAAAATTATTTACACCATAACCTAATCCATTTGTTGAAATACCGACTTGAATTGTATTACGGGGGAATATATATCCCGCTTTTCGCTTTTCCTCCAGCTTTGCTTCTGGCAGTGGTCGCATATTATAGGTAAAGCCGGCAGCATAAAAACAGGTTGCAGGCTGTTTTAGTTTTCCATGCGATGGCGAATAGCTCAGGCTTGCCAGCAGATCCCATTTCCGGTTCACTGCATAGCGCAAACCTGTTTCAAAAAAACCTGTTGAATAGCTTGCATCTTTTACTGCCCACGCATTATTTATTTGAAACCCCTTTCTTGTAATAATTCCCAATCCTGCTTCGCCATACAGTGAAAGTTTTTTTGCTAATTGTATTTGTGACTTCAATGTAAGCCCGGCAATATTCATCCAAACTGAATGCTCTTCATGATCGCCATTTACATTTTTATATTTTACCCAACTTACCGGCCGCATATAATGGATATTAGCGGATAAATATTTA
>Ga0070670_100004770_pt1 | contig 11385 bp, 10 predicted proteins | sample KBSS63metaG_FD_64665 | JGI IMG/M metagenome (GOLD analysis project Ga0070670, IMG submission 64665) | Switchgrass rhizosphere microbial communities from Kellogg Biological Station, Michigan, USA - KBS S6-3 metaG | ecosystem: Host-associated > Plants > Roots > Rhizosphere > Soil ... | reverse complement strand
GGGCATGACCTACAAGAGCCCGATCGGCGAGGTGCAGATGCGCAAGACCGACCACCAGCTGCAGGCGCCGCTCTTCCTCGGCATCTGGGCCAAGCAGGGCACGAAGGGCGTCAAGTACGACGCCGAGAACACCGGCTACGGCTTCCGCTCCGAAGTCGTCTGGGACTCGTATGTGAGTTCGCAGCCGACGTCGTGCCAGATGAAGCGGCCGTCCTGACCGCGCGCCCTTGCGGCCGCACGGCCGGTGTCTCGATTTTCTACGGCCGCACGGCCGGCGTCTCGATCTTCAAGCCGGCCGCGCGCTGCGCGAGGTAGGCCTCGATCTCGACCAGCTCCTGGGCGTCGTACGGATACGGCTCAGCACGCACGCCGCTCATGCAGCCGCGCAGCCGCCGCTGCAGCGACCCGACGCCCTGCCACTCGAGGCGGTAGATCGGATAGCCGGTCGGATGCGCCTGCGGAATCGTGCTGCCGGCGAGGCGCTGCCCGGCGCGCTCGTCATGGCACTGAACGCAGGCAAGGTCGAGCTGGCCGATGCGTTGCCGGTAGAGCTGCTCGCCGCTCGCGCGAGCCGGCGCGAGGCGCGGATCGGACTGCGGCGCGATCGGCTGGCCGCGCGACTGGAATGCGACGTACGCCTCGAGCGCCAGCCGCGCCTCGCTCTCGGCGCCGTACGGCGCGGCCTGCTGATGTCGCACCCGACAGGCATCGATCCGCTGCCCCAGCGTGAAGGGTCGCGACGCGACGCTGTCGAACGCCGGATAGCGCGCCGCGACGCCGCGCATCGCCGACGTGGCGTCGCCGTGGCAGGACGCGCATGCCTTTGCAGCCGCCCCGTCGACCCGGTTCCAGAGCGCTTCGCCGTCCTTGACCCAGAGCATTCCGGGGTTCGACGCGTCGTCCTGCTGCATCGCGCGCAGCTCGGCCGTCATCGAATCGAAACCGGAACGGCGAGGGTCAGCCCCGGGAGCTGACGCGGATCGGCCGGCCTCACCGACGACACCCGACGCAGGCGTTCCGGGCGCACCTTCCGCAGCCCATGCCAGCGCGACGACAACCAGCGCGCCGAACGCGCCGGCGGCGAGCCGCTTCATGTCACGGTGATCGCGACGCGCTCGGTCTGCGCAAAGCCGTTGTCGCCGTCCCAGCTGAACGTCAGCGTGCCGCTCGCCGCCGCAACCGTCGAAAACGAGATCAGCGGGTTCGCGGCGACCGCCGCAAACAGCTCGGCGGAGAACACGGTCTCGCCGTCGTACACACAGCTGAAGCGGCGGATTAGGTTGCGCGGCAGCACCGACCCTTCGTCGCCGCGCCGGTAGCCGGTTTCCATCGGATGCGCGATCAGCGTGCGGATCTCGATGACCTCGCCCTTCTTCGCGGTCGCCGGCATCGTGATCAACGCGCGCGCCATCTCAGTCCCTCTCGGCCATTCCGAAGGACCTGAAAGCCCCGGGGGACAGCGAACGCAGTGAGCGGCGGGGTCCCATTCAGCTCTCGATGCAGGCGGCGAGCGTGACGATCACGTCGACCGCGTGCTGCCAGTAGGTGCCGTCGCTCATCTGCGCAACCGCGACGAGGCGCTGCGAGGTCGCGAGGCGGATCCGCGTGGCAACGCGCGCCCGCCCGGCGCGCGGCCCGAGCGTGAAGACGGCGACGTCGCGCTGCGGGTTCAGCTCGTTGAAGATGGCGATCCGGCGCACGTGGTCAGTCGCCGTCATCGGGCTCTCGACGCTGACCGTCACCGGCACTGCGTTGCCGTTCTCGACCAGCGGGGCGACGTCGAGCACCACGCGGCCGACTTTGACCGGCGCCTCGCTCGCGAACACGCGGATCGCGCTGTCGAGGCTCGGCGCCGAAGCGCCCACGGCGGGCCGGATCACCAGCGAAACGCCGAGACCGAGCGCTCCCTGGAGCACCGTGCGCCGCGTCGCGCTGCGACCCGACGCGCCGTTTCGATCGATCGTGCCCGCGGCCATCTTCAGGAGCGCAAGGTCTCGAGGAACGCGACGACGTCCTCGATCTGCTGGGCCGAGAGCAGCGGCTTGTCGCGCCGCGCGACGCCGACCCGCTGATGCCCGTCGATGCGGAAATAGGACGGCATGATCGTCTGCGGATTCAGCCGCCGGCTGTCGACCAGGCGCAGGCGCAGCTGACCGGTGCTCCAGCGCATGCCTGCACCGGCCAGATCGGGAGCGAGGTTGCCCTGGAAGCGCTCATCCGGAAACGGCCCGCTGTGGCAGAGGAGGCAGAGCCCGACCTGCCGGTTCGCGACGATCGCGCGGCCCCGCGCCACGTCGCCGGGCGACTCGGTCAGCGGTTGCGGGATCGCATCGCCGACCACCGCGTACGGCGCGAGCACGATCTGTGCGTAAGCCGCTGGCGTGATCGCGAAGAGCGCAGCGCACGCCGAGCGAAGTAGCCAGCCGCGTCGCATCGCCCGATGTTGCCCGAGCCCTCCTCGCCCAACGCGCTTTCGCTGCCATCGCTCGCCCACCGCCTCGTCCGATCACGCCTTCTTCAGGCTGTGATCCTTCAACGGCAGGTCGCGGATGCGCTTGCCGGTCAGCGCGAAGATCGCGTTCAACACCGCCGGCGCGGCGACCGCGATCGTCGGCTCGCCGACGCCGCCCCAAAAGCCGCCCGACGGCATCACGATCGTCTCGACCTTCGGCATCTGCGCCATCAGCAGCGCCGGATAGGTGCTGAAGTTGTCCTGCTCGATGCGGCCGTCCTTCACGGTGCAGGCGCCGTACAGCGCGGCCGACAGACCGTACGCGAACGAGCCCTCGACCTGTGCCTCGATCTGCTGCGGATTCACTGCGTGGCCCGGGTCGGTGGCGGCGACGATGCGCAGGATCTTCAAGGTGCCGTCGTCGGCGACCGAGACCTCGGCGCAGGCCGCGACATAGCTGCCGAAGCCCATGATCTGCGCGAGCCCGCGGCCGACCCCGGCCGGCGCCGGCTTGTCCCAGCCGATGCGTGCGGCCACTGCGTTCAGCACCGCGAGGTGCTTCGGCGATTGAGCGAGGAGCTTCCGACGCAGGGCGAGCGGATCCTGCTTGGTCGCCTGCGCGACCTCGTCGATGAAACTCTCGACATAGATCGCGTTGTGGTTCAGGTTGACGCCGCGCCAGAAGCCGGGCGGCACATGCGGGTTGCGCATCGCATGATCGATCAGCAGGTTCGACACCGCATAGCCGAACGCGCCCTCGGCCCCGCCCGCGTTCAGCCCCTGGAAGACGACGGGATCCTTGCCGTTCTGCAGGTTCTGCGGGAAGACGCCGGCGACGATCGACTGCCCGGAGATGCGCATGTGCAGCGCCGTCACGTTGCCGTCGGCATCGAGCCCCGCCGTCATCTTGCACTGCGTGATCGGGTGGTAGCGGCCGTGCGTCATGTCCTCCTCGCGCGACCAGATCAGCTTGACCGGCGTGCCCGGCATCTGGCGCGCGATCGTGACTGCCTGGCCGAGCCAGTCGTGCTGGCCACGCCGGCCGAAGCCGCCGCCGAGGTTGAGCTTGTGGACGTCGCACTTCGCGGTCGGCAGCCCCGACGCCTCGGCTGTCGCAGCCAGCGCCGCCTCGCCGTTCTGAGTCGGCGCCCAGACCTCGCAGCGCTCCGGCGTCCAGCGCGCCGTCGCGTTCATCACCTCCATCGTCGCGTGATTCTGATACGGGTACGAGTACACCGCCTCGACCTTGCGCACCGCCGTAGCGAGGGCCTGGCGCGCATCGCCGGCCTGGCTGCCGACGATCGCGTCCGACGCGTCGAGGCCAGCCTTCAAGGTCGCCGCGATGGTTGCGCTCGAGACCGCTGCGCTCGGGCCGAAGTCCCACTCAATCGGCAGCGCATCGAGTGCGGTCTTCGCGCGCCACCAGGTGTCGGCGACCACCGCGACGGCGTAGTCGCCGACCGGCACGACCTTCTTGACACCGGGACGGCTCGCAACTGCGGCGGCGTCGAAGCGCTTGACCTTACCGCCGAAGACCGGGCAGGCCTTGATCGCCGCATTCAGCATCCCCGGCAGCTTCAGGTCCATGCCGTAGACCTGCGAGCCGTCGACCTTCGCGGCGGTGTCGAGCCGCGCGACGCGCTGGCCGGCGATCTTCCAGTCCTTCGGGTCCTTCAGGGCCACGTCGGTCGGCGGCGTCAGCTTGGCCGCCGCTTCGCAGACCTTGCCGTACGTCGTCGTGCGGCCGCTCGGCTTGTGCGTGATCACGCCCTTCGCCACCGCGCACTCGCCGGCCGGCACCTTCCAGCCGTCGGCCGCCGCCTGCACCAGCATCACGCGCGCGGTCGCACCGCCCTTGCGCACATAGTCGTGCGACTCGCGCACGCCGCGGCTGCCGCCGGTCGAGAAGCTCCCCCAGATCCGGTTGCGGGCGAGGTTCTGGCCCGGCGTCGGGTACTCGGTCGAGGCCTTGGCCCAGTCGCACTCGAGCTCTTCGGCGACGAGCTGCGCCAAGCCGGTCAACGTGCCCTGGCCCATCTCGGAGCGGGCGACGCGGATGATGACGGTCTCGTCGGGCTGGATCACGACCCAGCAGTTCATTTCGTCGGGACGGACGGAGGCGGCCGCCGCCGCGCCTGTGGCCGACGCGGGGGTCGCTGCACCACCCATGCCCTGCGCGACCGCGCGTTGCGGGAACGGCACGTTGAAGGCGACGACGAGGCCACCGGCGGCAACCGTGCCGCCGAGAAAGCGGCGCCGCGACACCGCGCGAGCTTTCGGCTGGAATTGGGCGGGCGCCACCGCGTCGATGCCGTCGAGCTCGGGCAGCGGCGGCAGGTCGGATGAAATGGAAGAAGAAGGGGTCTGCATCGCTCGATCCTTCTTCATGCGGTGCGCGACGGACCGCCGTCGGCAGCCATCTTGATCGCCGCGCGCACGCGGTTGTAGGTGCCGCAGCGGCAGATGTTGGTCATCGCCTCGTCGATGTCGGCATCGGTCGGCTTCGGCTTGGCCTTCAGCAGTGCCGCCGCGGCCATGATCATTCCCGACTGGCAGAAGCCGCATTGCGGCACGTCGAGGGCGACCCAGCTGCGCTGCAGCGCATGCGACGCCTTCGGTGCCAGGCCTTCGATCGTCACGATCTTCTCGCCCTCGCCGACCGTCGAGACCGGTCGCACGCAGGAGCGCGTCGGCACGCCATCGATGTGCACCGTGCAGGCACCGCAGGCCGCGATGCCGCAGCCGTACTTGGTGCCGGTCAGACCGAGCTGCTCGCGCAGCACCCACAACAGTGGGGTGTCCGGCTCGGCCTCGAACTGCCGCACCGCCCCGTTCACGTTCAAGCTCGCCATGACGCTCCTGTTTGATCGAAGAAAAGTGCTGCAGCCGGCGGACCGCGGATCCGCCGTCAACCCGTTGGCCATCGAAGACGCCGGGGCTCGAGGCGGATGCTGCGCAGCTCTTATACCGTCACTCTGCCCCTAGCGCCCGGTGCGGGCTATTGGAGCGCTTGCGGATTGCGCTTCTCGTACCAATGGGTGATGCGCTGGCCGTCCCAGTGCAGCGCGACATGAGCGCCGACTCGGGCCCGGCCGAGCGCACGCGGCCGGAAGATGCCGACGCAAAAGCCGCCGGCGTGGCGCACGCTCGGGTAGAGCACGCCCGAGCTGCCGCCTTCGCGCAACCGGCGGCCGAGCGCCTGCGGTTTGGCGTAGAAGCGCGGATCGAACAGCCCGGCGGCGGCCGGCCCGAGCTCGCGCAGGTCGTGCAGGTCGGCATCGACCGGCGCCGCGATCAAGCGCATGTCGATGTCGATCGCCGGCTCGTCGGTGCGCGCGAGGAACGCGGCGCGGTGATGGCTGACCTCGGCGATCGCGGTTTCGAGGCTCTGCGCCGCGTAATAGACGCCGTAGCTGCCATCGGAGAAGCGCGAGCCGTCAGGGTTGAGATGCGTGAACGCCGCCATCACCGGCGTGCTGCCGGCGCCGGACACGCGCTCTTCAGGCGCGACCAGCTGCAGGTCACCGAGCTCGTCGCGGATGCGGGCGTTGGTGAGCGCCTCGATCGCGAACACCACTTCGAGATCGGCCGGATCGGCGATCGCGTCGTACAGTGCGACGGTCGGATAACGCGACGGGATCAGCCGGTAAGACGGACGCCACGTGCAGCGGACGACCGGGATGCGGTCGGGTTCGATCAAGCCTTGCCCCCGCGCTGCGCGTCGAGGTAGTGCCGCACGACATAGAGATCGGCGACCTGGCCACCGAGCATGCGATCGAGCGCCGAGCGGCCGCCGAACAACGTCGCCGCGTTCGGCTTGCGCAGCCATTCGTTGGCGCGGCGCGCGAGCGGAAAGAGGATCTGCAGTGCCGCGTAGATGCCGAACAGGTACGAGAGCCGCTCGAGCTGGTGCCGGTCCAGGCTGCCGACCTTGCCCTGCTTCCACTGGTAGAGCGTGGTCCGTCCGACTCCGAGCAAGGTCGCCTGCTCGGCGGCACTCAGCTCCCACGCCTCGGCCAGCCGCCAGAACGTGCGCAGTGCGGCGGCCGCAGCAGCCGGTGAGCCCAGGTCGACCTTGGGAATCGCTGGCTTGGCAACGGCGGTCATGGGAGCCGATGATGGAACAGAGTTCTCATGAGTTACTGGCGATGTTAGTTCGTCAGCGAACATATTGCAAGCTACTGTTCACTTCCGGACAGATCGTTCAATGGCGCTTGACGACACGGTTTCGATCTGGAATGGAGCCTTCGATTCGGCGACATGTCGCCTTCTTGAGGCGTATTGGCTGCTCCATAGAGAAACGACGGGTGGGATGGCTGCTTCAGAGCGAAGCGACGGGTTGGCCCGGACTCCGTTTCGAAATGCCTAGGCACTGCGTCCGGGCCAACCCGCCGCTTCGTTGTGGCATCGCGAGCGGCGTTGCTCTTACACCGCATTGGGACGGCAACCATGATCCTTTCAAGGCATGAGCAGCGCCGTCCGAAAGCGAAGGGCCTGCGCGGGTGCCTAGGCATTTCGAAACGGAGTCCGCGCAGGCCCTTTGCTTTCGCTGCCGCGCGTCGGTGCGGGTGGGGCCGTGGCCGTCCGGCCCGCGTGGCCCTTCGGCCTCCGAAGGAGCCTGAAGAAAACGTAAAGCCGCTATCGCGCGTGCGTCACGCCACCGTCGACAACGAGCGTCGAACCGACCACGTAGTCGCCGGCCCGCGACGCGAGGTAGATCGCGGCGCCCGCCATGTCGTCGTCGACGCCGATCCGGCCGGCCGGGATGCGCTTCGCGGTCTCTTCCGCATGGTCGCGGGCGACCCGGTTCATGTCGGAGGCAAAGGCGCCAGGCGCGATCGCGCTGACGACGATGTTGTCCTGGATCAGGCGCAGCGCCATCCGCCGCGTCAGCTGGATCAGGCCGGCCTTGCTCGCCGCATACGAATAGGTTTCCTGCGGATTGACCGAGATGCCGTCGATCGAGGCGATGTTGATGACCTTGGCCGGTCGGTTCGCGCCCGCCTTGCGCAGCGACTCGTGCAGCGCCTGCGTCAGGAAGAACGGCGTCTTCAGGTTCAGGTCGACGACCTTGTCCCAGCCCTTCTCGGGGAACGTGTCGAACGACTCGCCCCATGCCGCGCCGGCGTTGTTGACGAGGATGTCGAGCGCCGGCTCGTGGCGCGCGAACGAATCGACCAGGTCCTTCACGCCTTCGGGTGTCGAGATGTCGGCGGGCAGCGAGACGCAGGTGCCGAGCGACGACAGCTCGGCTGCGGTCTGGTCGCAGGCCTCGGCCTTGCGCGCCGAGATGTAGACGCGGGCGCCCTGGGCCAGGAAGCCGGCCGCGATCATGCGGCCGATACCGCGCGAGCCGCCGGTCACCAGCGCGCAGCGGCCGGCGAGAGAAAACAGGTCGTTCATGAGAGCACCCCGCATGCTGGTTTGAAGCGCGCCGATTGTGCGCGCCTTGGATCGCGGCGACCAACAATGCCGACTGCTCGAGATCGCTGCCCAAGGTCCGTGGGCGACGATGGTCGGCGACGACGTCACCTGCGCAATCGCCGGAGGCAAAACGCGGCATCGTCGCGCTGCGGTTGCCGGAATCGACACGGGCCCCTCGATCTGCACCGGCCGACCGTCCGGCGCCGCACCATTGCCAGCGCCTTGCGCTGCACCGATCATGGCGCACCGATCGCTCTTGCGCCGCGCGCCCGCCGGTGCCGATCGCGCTGGATCCATGAGCCCACCGATGTCAGGCGAGCCGGCGCCGGCGCAAGGAGCGACCGAGGCGGCCGGCGTGAACGCGCTCGGCGCGGACGCCAAATTGCGCGTCTGCCTGCTCGGCACGCCGCGCCTCGCCTGGAGCGACGGTCGCGTCCACCCGCTGCAGCGCCGCGACGCCGCATTGCTCGCGATGCTGGTGCTCGACGGCCCTGCCCCGCGCTCACGCATCGCGGTGCAGCTCTGGCCCGATGCCGACCCCGAAGGCGCGCGCAACAACCTGCGCCAGCGCCTGTTCCGCCTGCGCCGGACCGCCGCACGCGACGTCGTCACCGCCGACGACGTGCTGCGCCTCGCCGACGGCATCGGCCACGATCTTCAGCCGCCGACCGACCGGCTCGGTGAGGCGCCGCCGGCCGCTGCCGGCGTGCTGCTCGGCGAGCTCGATTACGCCGACTGCGCCGAGCTCGGCGACTGGGTCGATAGCGCGCGCGAGCGCTGGCGCACTGCGCGCTCGCAGGCGCTGGCCGCGATCGCTGAAGACCTCGAGGCGCGTCGCGAGCTGGTGCAGGAGCTTGTGCTTGTCTATGGCGAGCACCTGCTCGAGGCCGACCCGCTGGCCGAACCGGCGCATCGCCGCGTGATGCGGCTGCACTACCTGCGCGGCGAACGCGCTGCGGCGCGCGCCGCGTACGAGCGCCTGCGCCGGTTGCTCGACGGCGAGCTCGGCGCCGCGCCGGATCGTGAGACCCGCGAGCTCGCCGCGCTGATCGAGCGCAGCGTTCCGCCGCCGCTGACCCCGACACGCGCGTTGCCGCCGGCCGTGCTGCGGCCGCCGCGCCTGGTCGGACGCGAGCCGCAATGGTCCGCGGCGCAGGCCGCGCGGCAGGACGGCGAGATCGTCTGGCGTGGTCGGCGAAGCCGGCATCGGCAAGAGCCGGTTTCTCGGTGACTTCGCCGCGGCGCAGGCCCGTCACGCGAGCGCGGGGGGCCGGCCGGGCGACGGCCCGGTGCCGTATGCGCTGCTCGCCCGTCTGCTGCGTGCGTTGTCCGCGCCGCAGGCGTTGCCGGCGTGGGCGCGCGACGAGCTGGCCCGCCTGCTGCCGGAGTGGGGCCCGACGCCGGCGACGCGAACCGACCCGCTCGCGCTGCGCGAAGCCGCTGCGGCTTGGCTTACCGAGGCCACGGCCGAAGGCCTGCTCACCCTGGTGCTCGACGACCTCCACTTCGCCGACGCCGCGACCCTCGAAACCCTGCCAGCGCTGATGGCGGTGCCGGGCCTGCACTGGCTGCTCGGCAGCCGGCCGGCCGGCGAAGCCGGCGCCGATGCCGCGGCGGCGATCGCGGCGCTGGCGACGCTCGACCGCCCGCCGCTGCGCCGCATCGAGCTGACACCGCTCGACCGCGACGGCGTGCGCGCGTTGATCGAATCGCTCGGCCTGCCCGGCATCGACGCTGCAGCCTGGGCGCCGCCGCTCTGGCGCCACACCGGCGGCAATCCGCTGTTCCTGCTCGAGACGCTGCGCGCGGTGCTGCGCGACGACGCGGCGCCGGCGCTGCGCGCGCTGCCGACGCCGGCGCCGCTCGCCGAGCTGATCGAGCGCCGCCTGCAGCGCCTGTCGGCGCCGGCGCTCCGCCTCGCGCGCCTCGCATCGATCGCCGACAGCGACTTCGACATCGAGCTCGCTGCGGCGGTGCTCGGTGTGCACCCGCTCGACCTCGCCGATCCCTGGCGCGAGCTCGAAGGCGCACAGGTCGTGCGCGACGGCGGCTTCGCGCACGACCTCGTCCTCGACGCTATGCGCGCCGGCATCCCGGAGGCGGTGGCGCGCGCGCTGCATGCGCAGATCGCCGAGCAGCTAGCGCGGCGCGCGCTGCCGGCGGCGCGCGTCGCGATGCACTGGCAGGCCGCGCAGCGATGGCCCGAGGCCGCTGCTGCGCATGAGGCGGCGGCTCGGCACGCGCTCTCGGCCTCGCGCCGCGCCGACGAGCTGATGCACCGGCGCCAGGTCATCGCCGCCTGCAACAAGGGCGGCGACGTCGACGGCGCCTTCCGTGCCCGCGTCAACACGGTCGAGCCGCTGCTGTTCGTCGAGAGCGTCGAGCAGGCGCAGGGCTTGGCCGACGGCTTGCTCGACGACGCATTGACACCGGCACAGCGCCTCGCCGCCCAGCTCGCCCGCGCGCAGACCTTGCTGATGGCGGCCCGCGCCGCCGAGGCGATGGTCGCCGCCGACGAAGCGCGCGCACTTGCCGCGGCCGATGACGACCGGCCGCGCGAGCGCATCGCGGCGCGCTATCTGGCGGTCGGACTGGCACAGGCGCAACGGGCGGACGAGGCGGTTGCGCTGCTCGAGCCGTACCAGGCCGGTCTGCCGGACGATCCGGCCGACGAAGACACCTACCGGTTCTGGTCCGACATGGCGTATGCGCTGCAGGCCGCGAACCAACGGGCCCGCTGCGCCGCCGCGCTCGAGCGGGCAATCGCCGGCGGCGAGGCGCGCGGTGACTTGGCCGAGGTGCTGACCAACCTCTCGAACCTGTCCGGCGTGAAGGGCAACCTCGGCCAGCTCGATGCCGCCCTGGTCGACGCGCAGCGCGCGCAGCGCCTGAGCGAACGCCTCGGCGACGTCGCCGGCGTGCCGGCCGGCGCCCTGCACATCCACCTCGGCCTGCTGTCGGCCTGCAGTGGCCGGCTCGGCAGCGCGCTCCGCCACTTCGACGCAGCCCACGAGCTGTTCGTCAAGGCCGGCCAGAACACCTGGGTCGCGGTCGCTCGCAACCACCGCGCCGATGTGCTGCTGAACCTCGGTCAGGTCGCGCGGGCGCGTCAGGCTCTGCCCGCCGACGACGCGGCCTTGCTTCGAGCGACGCGCGCGCGCCGCCTGATCGTCGCCGCCCGCATCGAGCGGGCGCTCGGCCACAGCCCGCTGCCGCTGCTGACGCAGTCGATCGCGATCCTCGGCCCGGTCGGCGACCCGTATATGCGGCTGCTGGCCCAGGTCGATGCGCTGCGCGCGCAGGACCCGGCCGAAGCCGCCGAGGCGGCCCTCCTCTCGAGGCCGAGGCGCGCCGCATCGAGCACCTCGCGGTCGCGACCAGGGCGCGCGGGTACCGCGCCGACGCACTGCGCCGCGCCAGCCGCCTCGACGATGCCGTCGCCTTGGTGCGCCTGGCGCGCGCGGAGTTCGCGACCACACAGCCATGGGACATGTACATCGCGGAGACCT
>Ga0070670_100004768_pt1 | contig 11387 bp, 4 predicted proteins | sample KBSS63metaG_FD_64665 | JGI IMG/M metagenome (GOLD analysis project Ga0070670, IMG submission 64665) | Switchgrass rhizosphere microbial communities from Kellogg Biological Station, Michigan, USA - KBS S6-3 metaG | ecosystem: Host-associated > Plants > Roots > Rhizosphere > Soil ... | reverse complement strand
TATTGCTCCAGCACCCAGCGCGTCCACCCTTCGTCCATGTTGCCGCCGCCCCACGGCTGGTACATCGCGATGCGCGGGGCGCGAATGCTGACGCCCGTAGCCGCGGCCGGGTTTGCCACGCCGGCGATCGTCAGGCCCATCGCCGCCGCGGCGTCGTCCAGCGATTTCCGGGTGACGTTGCCGACAATCGCCCGCGCGGCGCCTTTGCCGTCTCGCGCCGGTTCCAGCGAGATGCGCGCGCCCTGTTTCAGCAGCGCGTTGATGGCCCGCGCGGCATCTGGTCCCGTGTAGTCGAACGCGAATCGCGGCCCCGAGCCCGAGACTCGCCCTTCGAGGTGTGGTTCCGAGCGGAGCGCTTCCAACGACGCGCCGTCCGGCACGGCGGACTTCAGGAACACGTGATCCACGCCGAGCAGCATGCCGAGCGACCAGGCGGTCACGTCGTAGGGAGCTTCGGCGGGCGCATTCGGCGCGCGACGGACCTCGGGATACGTCTGCTTTTCGAGCATGTCCTTCGCGTAGCGCGCGAACACCTGGGTCATCGGCACGACGAACGTGCCCGCGGTGAAGCGGTGTCCGTCTACGTCGAACGCGGAGCGGGCGCGCGACACCTCGACGCCGGCCATCTGCAGTTTTTCGACGAGGTGCGCCGCTTCGTGCGGATCGTGCTGGGAGTCCACCGGAATCGCGATGGCCTTGACGGCGCCGGTCCGGCCGTTCTCGATCGTCTGGCGATTGACTTCGTAGATCTGCCGCAGCAGCGCTTCGCGGCGATCCGCGACCGTATCGAGCAGCGCCATCGTGGCAATCAGCTCGTAGTCGACGATGTCGCGGAGCGTCCAGCGGCCGCCGAGCCACGGCCGCGGATATTCGGTGCGGGGTGTGATGTCGGTCGGCGGCGGCAACGGCCCCGACCCGCCGCCGCGGCCTGCACCCGTACCGCGTCCGGCCTGAGGCGGGGGCTGTCCGGGCGTAGCCCGCTGCTGCTCGATCGGCGCCGCGACGCGCGCGCTCGCGACTTCCGTCAGCAGGCCGACCTGGTTGTGCCACCAGCCGCTCCACGCCATCGCGCCCTGCCAGTAGTTCGTATACGTGGAGTTGTAGATGATGCCTTCCTTGCCTTCCGCTTCGAGCGCCGCCGCCTGCGACTGGCCGAGAATGCCGTTCCACCGGTAGATCAGCGGATGCACGTTCGGGTTGATCGGATCGGTTGCCGGCATCACGAAGATCCGCGCGGCGTTGCTCCCCATCTGGTGCTCGTCGAGCCACACCGACGGGAACCACTCGTTCCACAGCACGCGCGCCGTGTGCTGGCTCTCCTTCTGCGTGAACATGTACATGTCGCGGTTGTTGTCGTGCCCGACGTAGGGGTGATAGAGGTAGGGAATCGAGCTGGTCTCGTACGGCGTCCCGACGTTTCGGTTGAACCAGTCCGTGACGAGGATCTGGCCGTCCGGGTTCAGGCTCGGAATCAGCAGGAAGATCACGTTGTCGAGGATCTTCTTCACCTGCGGCGAATTGTCGGTCGCCAGGCGGTGCACCAGCTCCAGCGACATCTGGCTCGCGCCGATCTCGGTCGCGTGAATGCTGCACGTGACGAGCAGCACGGCCTTTCCTGATCGGAAGATCTCGTCCCGCTCGCTGTCGGCGGGCGTCCCTCCCTGGAAATACAGCTTGCGCTCGAGCGCCTTGTAGCGATCGATCTGCTGCAGCGTTTCCGGCGAGGCGATTTCCAGCAGGAGAAACGGATTGCCGTTCGAGGTCTTTCCCAGCTCGCGGACGCGCACGCGGTTCGAGGCCGACGACACCTGCCGCAGGTAGTCGACGATCTTGTCCCAGCGGGCAAGCTTGTTGTCGGTGCCGACGCGGAACCCGAGGAAATCCGCCGGCGCCTGCACGCCGCCATTCTGCGCACCGACGAAGGATGCGCACGTCGACACGACGAGCGCGATGAGAGCGGCCTGTAGCCAGCGCATGAAGCCTCGTTGGCGGGTCTAAAGACCCGCCCTACACGATTGGTTTCCCTGCGGCGTCCGCGCCGATCCGGAAGATCCCCTCGAACAGCTGCCGCAGCAGCTCCGGCCGCTCGCCGAGGAGATCGAACAGGTCGTCGCGATCGATACGCAGCGCGGCGCCGCCGCGAACGACGGCGGCCGACTTGCCGAGCGGCCGTCCCGACAGCATGCAGAGCGATCCGATGATGTTGCCGGCGCCGATCGTCTGCTGCGTTCCGTCGGCCACGTCGGCGAGCAACGCTTCGCCGGAGAGGATCACCCACAACGCGACCGAAGCCGATTCCGCGAACAGCGGCTGACCCGGCGTCAGGATGGCGGTCCGCGTGATGCCGGCGAGCGCGGTCATCTCGTCGGGCGCGATCCGCGCGAACACCGGGACACGCTGCAGCGCGAGCACTTTTTCCACCGGCTGCAGGCCGCCGGCGGCCAGCCCCTCCAGCTCCGCGGCCTCGCCGATCGACTGCACGTCGGCGCAGGTCACGGGATCGACACGGTCCGCGAGCGTCGCAAAGAGGCCGCGCACCAGGTCGGTGTTGTCCGCCAGGATCGTGCGCAGCTCCTCCGCGGTCATGGCCAGGGTGACCGTGGTGTCCACGGTCCGGATCGATTTGCGAATCGGCACGCCCTGCAGCGCCTGCACGAATCCCAGCGTTGCCGGGGATTCGATCGTGTAGGGCGCGGCATCCTGGGCCATCGCCGTCACGCGGCCGTCGAGCATGAAGTGGACCGTATCGGGCACCGTGCCTTCCTGGAGCAGCACCGTGCCCGACTGATGCCGGATCTGCCGCGATGCGCCGGCGATCCGGAACAGCTCGTCGACGCTGACCGACGCGAACAGGGGAAGCGCGCGCAGCCGGGCGGCCGCTTCCGCCGCGGGCAGCGGCTCGAGCCAGAGCTCCCGGCGCCGCTCGGCGGGCATCCGGCGTTCCGCGAGCGCCCAGGACGCCGCTTCGAACACGTACCAGTCGCGCACGTCGCGATGCGCCAGCACGTGCTCCACGTCGTCGCCGAGCGTCCACATCTTCTCGTGCCGGACAACGTCGATGGCGCAGGCGGCGACGACTTGATCGTCGTCGTTGATCAACTGCAGCAGTGTTTCCTCGACGTCGCGCGGCCGCGTCTTGAGCAGGACATTGCCGCGGCGCACCTTCTCGTCGGCCGGCAGGTCTTCGAGCACCGGCATGATCCGCTTGCGCAGCTGGCCGGTGAGGATGTTGTCGAGGTACTCCGACGCGCTCGCGCGGCTTCGCGGATCGCCGTAGCGAAGCGTCCACTGCGCGGCGGCAATGTCCTTCCAGGGATAGATGAGCGCCAGCAGCCGGTAAATCCGATCCCGGGTCCGCTCCATCTTTTGCTCGATCGTTTTGGCGAGCAGCGTGGTGCGGTCGAGCCGCTGTTTGCCGAAGAGGTTGTCCTGCAGCGACAGGTAATTGAAGAAGCGGCGGCCGTCCACCAGCGTGGCGGCTTCGAGCGGCTCGCGCGCGAACGTCAGCGGGCTGTCGGTCCGGCGCAGGCGTTCGAGCGCGGCGATCGCCTTGAACCGCAGGAACCCGTCGGGCTCTCCCAGCGCCGCGGTCAGCACGTCGACCGACTTCTGCGACACGATCTGCGCGAGCGTGCCGGGAATGTGCCGCCGGACCCAGATGTCCTCGTCCGGGTCCTGCATGAAGTGCGCGAGGACGTCGATGACCGGCTCGCCGTAGCTGACTAGCACCTGGCGCGCGCGTGCCTTCAGCTGGCGGTTGCGCAGCAGCGCGACCAGGGTCGGCACGAAGACGAAGTCGGAGGTGCCGGCGCCCTGGACGCTTTCCATGGCTTCGTCGGCGACTTCGGTCGCGGGATCGTACAAGAGCGGGATCAGCAGCCGGCGGAAGCGAGGTTCCTGAATGTGGCGGATGGCGGCGGCGACGTCGCGCCTGGCGCCGCGCGCCGACTCGCGCGAGTCCGCCGCGAGCTCGACGAGCGCTCCCTCCGCCGCGTCGACGTCCGACGGACTGGAGCTGCCGGCCAGCGCGACGGCCGCCGTGACGCGAATCCGCGGCTCCGAATCGCTCAGCAGCGGACGCGAGAGCGTGGCTGCGTCTTCACCGTTGATGTGCCCGATCGCGACAATGGCGGCGGCGCGCACGGCCGAATCACCGTCGCCGAGCATGCGCCTGACCTGCGGCAGCCAGTGCTGCGCGATATCCGGCCGCACCGCGCCGATCGCGCGCAGCGCCCGCCGCCGCACCTCGGCGGACTCGTGGTAGAGCAGCAGCGGCGTGACCAGGTTGCGCTTGTCCAACGATTCGAGCATGTCGATCGCGTAGACCACGCGTGTGGCATCGGGCTGGGACAGCTCCTGGACCAGCGTCTCAATCGTCGACAGGTCCGCCCCCGAGACCCCGAGATGCGTCGTCTCCATCTCGCGCGTCTCCAGGCTGCGCCGAAAGCTGCGGAGGTATTCGCGGCGCGCGCGCAGCGCCAGGAAGATCCACAGCACGGTCACGACCAGGCTGATGTAGCTCAATTGCCACCAGGTGAGGTGGAACACCTTGATCGCGATGATCAGCGCGACGGCGGAGCCCACGCCTTTCGCGAACCGGTCGACCGCGACATCGGCGAACGGCTTGGCGCGGTACTTCAAGGCCGTGGGCAGCGGCATGAAGAGAATCTCTCGGGTCGTCTTGTCCACCGTGTAGCGCAGCGCGGTGTCGAGCACGCGCGCGGTCGTGGAAGTCCAGAGCGCGGGAATCGCCAGCATCAGCACCGCGGTCCCGCCGAGGCTGACCGGCAGCAGCAGCAGCGCGAAGCCGATCCCGAGCAGCCGGTGGACCCGCGAGGTCAGCGTCATCTGGATGAAGAACCCGGCGATGGAGGAATAGAAGATGACGTTGCCGAGAAACGCGGTGCGCGCATCCTTCCCCGGGATCGCTTCCTGCACCGCCATGTTCAGCTGCTGTTCGATGATGCCGGCGCCGATCGCGGCGAAGCTGATGACCAGCGCGATGATCTGGAAATGCTTCGACTGGAAGAACAGCTTGATTGCTTCGCGCGGGCTCATGCCCTTCTCGTCGCTTTCCTGCGGCTCCGCCGCCGAGGGTTTTTCGCGCCGGGCGATCGTCGACACCACCAGGCCGCACAAGCCGAGAAGCACCGCCGCGACGAGCAGCAGGTTGTTCGTCCCGATCGCGCGCGCGTACTGGCCCGCGATCCCGGCGCCGACGATTCCGCCGAGGCTCGCCCCCCCGCCGATGAAGCCGAACAGCCGCTTGGCCTGGCGTGCGTCGTAGATGTCGTTCGCGAGCGACCAGAACTGGCTGATGAGGAGACTGCCGACGAGGATGCCCCACAGGTAAAACGCGATCGAGACCCAGCTCTGTTCTGACTTGAACAGTGTCCAGAACACCACCAGCGCGCCGACCATCACCGCCTGCGTCGCGGCAAACACCCAGCGCCGCGGCAGCAGGCGCATCGCGCTGGTGTAACCCTGGATGACGAACCCCATGATCAGTCCCGCCACCAGCTGGACATAGGGGAGGTTGACGGCGCCGAGCTTGTCGATGAACTGCGACCGCGTTGCCGGCTTGATGACGTTGTAGCCCGCCATCGCCAGGAACGAGTACGCGAACATCAGCAGCGCGGTGAGGCTCTCTTCCCTCCGCACGTCGACGATCCGGGACAGGAACCGCTGCAGCATCCGCACAGCCTAAGACATGCGCCACCTGAAGTAAACTGCGGCCTCCCATGGTTTTGCGGCTGCGGCGGTTCTTCGACGTGCGACCCGGCGAAGGGCTCCGCGTCCTGCTCTCCTTTTTGTACGTCGCGGTCGTCGCCGCCGCGTTCGTGCTCGCGAAACCAGTCCGCAACGCCCTGTACCTGCATCGCTACGGCGCGTACGCGCTCGTTTACGTGTTTGCCGCGGTCCCGCTCGTCCTCTCGATCTTCGTACCGCTCTACGCCCGGGTGACGGCGCGGTTCGGCTCGCGCGCGGTCGCGGTGGCCACGCTGGTGTTTTTCAGCCTGAACGTCGTGCTGTTCTGGTACGCGTTCCGGCGCTACGCGGACACGAGCCCGGAAGCCTGGAAGCTGGGATGGCTGCTGCCGGCGCTGTTCTACGTCTGGGTGAACTGCTTCGCCGTCATTGCGCCGGTGCAGGCGTGGACGTTCGTGAACTCGGTGTTCGACGTGCGGCAGGCGCGGCGGTTGTTCGGCGTGATCGCGACCGGGGCGTCGTTCGGCGCGGTCGCCGCCGGTCTGCTCGTGCGGTTTCTGGTGCCGGTCGGCGGCACCGTCAACATGCTCCTCGTGCTGGCCGCGCTGATCTTCCTGGCGGCGATCATCGCGTCGGTGGCGAACGTCAAGATTCCGCGCTCGCGGTCGGCGCGCCGCGGCGGACCAACCAAACACCGGTTCCGCGACAGCGTGCGCGAGATCGCCGGCAGCACCTATCTGCGCTCCATCGCCGCGCTGGTGTTCTTCGCCGCCATCACGACCCAGTGGACGAGCTTTCAGTTCGGCCTGCTCGCGGATCGCAGGTTCGAAGGGGACACGGATGCGCTCACCGTGTTCTTCGGCACCTTCAACGTGGCGCTCGGCGCCGTCGGCTTCCTGCTGCAGCTGCTGCTCGTCGGTCCGGCCATCCGGCGGTTTGGACTGTCACGCACCTTGCTCGTGCTGCCGACCGCGCTCTTCGCCGGCAGCGCGATGATCATCATTGCTCCCGGCGTGTTCACCGTGCTGCTCACCAACGCGCTCGACCAGGGCTTCCGCTTCTCGCTCGACAAGGCGACCTACGAGCTGCTCTACCTGCCGCTTCCCGCCGCGCAGCGCAACCCCATCAAGGCAGCCATCGATATCGTCGTCAGCCGCATCGCCGATGCGGTGGGCGCGATCCTGCTCGGGATCGTGACCGAAGGCTTTTTCATCGGCGGCTTCGGGATGGGGCTGCACGGTACCGCGGCGCTGAACCTGTTCTTCACCGGCGCGTGGTTCGCGATCGCCTGGCGTTTGCGCGCGCAGTACGTCGGCACGATTCAGACGAGCATTCATCGCCACCGCATCGACAGCGAGCTATTGCCGCGCGGCGCGCTGGACCGATCGGCGGCGCCGGCCATCGCCGACCAGTTGCGGTCGAACGATGCCAACGAGGTGGATTACGCGCTCGACCTGCTCGAGAGCCAGCGGCTCGAAGGACTCGAGGGACCGCTTCGCGTGCTGCTCTCGCACGCGAACGCCGACGTGCGCCGGCGCTCGCTGGCGCTGCTGAGCGCCGCGCGCGACACGACGATCGGCAAGCGCGCGACCGAGATGCTGCGCGATCCGGACCTGGGCGTGCGCACCGAGGCGCTGCTCTATGTCACGCGGGAACTGCGGGTCGATCCGCTGAACGAGCTGGAGAAGCTCGGCGACTTCGAGGACTTCTCGATCCGCGCCGGGATGGCCGCGTTCCTGGCTTCACCCGGCCCGTCGCAGAATCTCGACGCCGCGCGCCTGATTCTCGAAGGGATGGCGAGGTCGGGCGGCGAAGAGGGAGTGCGCGATCGCGTGCAGGCGGCGCGCGCGCTGTCGCTCGTCCCGGGTCTGTTCAGCGATCTGCTGCTGGACCTGATGGACGACGACGATCCCGACGTTGCGCGTCAGGCGATTGCCGCCGCATCCATCGTGATGCGCCAGGAAGTGGCCGCCGCATTGATTGCGGCGTTGGCGCGTCCCGAAGTGAGCTCGGACGCGGCCGAGAAGCTGGCGCGGTTCGGCAACGCAATCGTGCCGGAGCTGGCGCGGTGTCTGCGCGACGACGCGACGAAAGTCGAGATCAGACGCGAGCTGCCCCAGGTGCTCGTCCGCATCGGCACCCCGGCGGCGCTCGAAGTGCTCATCGACGGCCTGCTGCAGGCTGACGCCACGCTCCGCCATCGCGTCATCACGTCGCTCAACAAGCTGCACGACCTCCACCCTGACGTCCAGATCGACGGCAACCTCGTGGAGCTCGTCCTGGCGGCGGAGATCGCCGGCCATTACCGCTCCTACCAGGTTCTGGGCGCGCTGCGGCCCCATTTGAAGGAAGGGGACCCGGCCCTGCAGGGATTGCAACACTCGATGGTGCAGGAGCTCGAGCGGATCTTTCGTTTGATCGCGCTGATGTTCGAAGGCCCGGGGCTGCACGACGCCTACGTCGGCGTCCGCTCGGACAACTCGTCGGTGCGCGCGAACTCGCTCGAATTCCTCGACAACGTGCTCAAGCCGGAGCTGCGGCGGCTGCTGGTTCCCCTGCTCGACAGCCAGGTGTCAATCGAGGAGCGGATCGCGATTGCCGACCGGCTCGTCGGCGCCCCGCTGGAGACGACCGAGCAGGCCGTCGGAACGCTGCTGGCGAGCGAGGATCCCTGGCTTCGCTCGTGCGCGGTCTATGCCGTCGGCGTGCTGCACCTGCGGAACCTCGAACCGGAGCTGCACAAGTTCGAGTCCGCCGACGATCCGGCGCTTCGCGACAGCGTCCACGCGGCGCTGCAGCGTTTGTCCGGAGAACCCGATCCCACACAGGCGCCCGTGCCCGCCGGTATGGCCACCGGCGTTGGTTAGGGGTTCTGCCAGGTTCTACGGGGTTCTGCCAGGTTCTACAAGGTTCTGCGAGTCGGCTCGGTTCAGCGTTCGTCGTCCGGCGGGACCGGCGGGACGGCGCGCTTGTGTTCTGCCGCCCGCACCAGCCGCTCGACGCGCATCGCGAGAGCAGGCGCTACGCCGGCAGGCCCCTTCGTCAGGTAGCGCTCCAGATCGGCGTAGCTGAACCCCATCTCCTCTTCATCGGTCTGTCCCGCCCACAGGCCGGCGCTTGGCGGCTTCTCGATGATGATCTCCGGCACGTCGAGCTCGACCGCCAACGCGTTCACTTCGCTCTTCGTCAGGTGTCCAATCGGCAGCACGTCCACACCGCCGTCGCCGTACTTCGTGAAGTAGCCGATCGTCAGCTCGCTCCGGTTGCCCGTCCCCGCGACGAGGTAATTCAGCGAGTTGGCCACGAAATACAACGTGGACATTCGCAGCCGCGGCTTGAGGTTGGCAAACGGCACCCGCTCCCTGGCGTCCGCGCCCTCCGCACTCTGCCCGGGCGCCTGGTCTTTCGGGATCTGCAGAAACAGGGTCTTGAGATCGGCGGTGAGGAGATCGTAGGCAGGCGCGAGATCGATCCGGACGGCCGGGAGCGTGGCGCGCTGCACGAGCAGCTCGGCGTCCTCCTCGTCGCGCGGATCGCTGTGGCACGGCATGATCAGGCCGACGACCCTGCCGGGTGCCGCCATCTGGCACAGGCGCGCCACGACCGCGGAATCGACGCCGCCGCTCAGGCCGACGACGAACCCGCGCGCCCCCGCGATGCTGGCCTGCTCGCGCATCCAGTCGGCGATGTCCTTGGCCCGCTGCGCCATCGGCTACTCGGTGGGCTCCGGCATTTCGGCGCCACCTACCGGCGACTGCGTGTCGCTGCTTTCCACCACCCGCAGGAACGCGTCGACCAGCGCCGGATCGAACTGGCGGCCCCGCTGCCGTTCGATTTCCGCCATCGCCTCGCTGATCGGCCACGCCGCCTTGTACGGGCGTTTCTGCGTCAGCGCGTCGAACACGTCGGCGACCGCCACGATCCTCCCGGCGAGCGGGATTGACGCTCCCGCGATGCCCGCATAGCCGTTCCCGTCCCAGCGTTCGTGATGGTTGAAGGCGATTTCTTCGGCGAGCCGCAGGATCGTGAAGTGGCTGCCGGACAGAATCCGGGCGCCGATCGTCGTATGCGTTTTCACGAGCTCGAATTCTTCCGGCGTCAGCTTGCCGAGCTTCAGCAGCACCGAATCGGGAATCCCTATCTTGCCGACGTCGTGCAGCGGCGCCGCCCGTCTGATCAGCGAAACCTGTGAATCCGGCAGCCCGATCTGCCGCGCCAGCAGCGCCGCCATCTGCCCGACCCGCGCGGTGTGCTGACCCGTGTTGTCGTCGCGGAACTCGGCCGCTCGCGCGAGCCGCTCGATGATTTCAATCTGCGCCGCTTCCAGCTCGCGGGTGCGGTCGCGGACCTTCGCTTCGAGCATCTGGTTCTGGCTCTGGATCTGCAGATACAGGAACCGCGTCTCGAGCAGCGTCCCGATGCGCAGCAGCACTTCGTCCTTCGAGAACGGCTTGTTGAGGAAATCCTTGGCGCCGCGCGACAGCGCCTCGCGCTTCGCTTCCTGCGTGTCGTCCCCGGTCAGCATCAGGATCGGCAGGTAGCTCGCCTCGGCGATCTGATTGAGCTCGTCCATCACCTCCAGCCCGTCGCGATGGGGCATGTGCAGATCGAGCAGGATCAGATCGGGCCGGAATCGTACGTACAGATCGACGGCTTCGCGCGAGTCGTTGGTGCTCTCAATCCGCGTGAACCCGGCGCGCTCGAGTACGCGGCGCAGCAGGTCCACGTTGACCGGCTCGTCGTCCACGATGAGGATGCGCGCGTTCTTGAAGATGCGAGCGGTCATCGTGTGGCGGCGGGCACTCAGGCGGTGGTGGCGCGATCCGCGTTCGCTATCGTTTCAGCGGCCGGCGAATCGGGCCAAAGGATCGGCGGCGCCGCCGTGTACGCGGCGTGCGCCAGCGCCCCCTGGAAGAAGACCGTTTCGGATGCGTAGAAGAGCAGCTTCAGATAATGCCGCAGAAGAATATACGCCTCACCCACCGCCAGCACCAGCCACATCGACCAGCCCGAGCGCGGCGCGCCCGGAGCGGCCAGGCCGTACAGCGCGACGGCCAGCAGGAATGCTACGGCATTCAGTCCGTAAAGGCCAAGCGCCGAACCGGGATTCCTCCTCACGAACCGGGCGCCCGCAACCAGCGCCCCGAGCGCGCTCCGGCGATCCTCGACGACGATGCGGACGCGTGCGTAGTCGAAGGCGAGGTTGCACAGGATGAGGACCGTGCCGAAGAGGATGTAGCAGACGATGCGCACGAAAAAGGCGGAACGCTCCACCGTGAAATCGCGCGTCCACCGTCCGTAACCGTCGACGAAGATCCACGTGTGCACGTAGCCGAACAGAAACGCATACACCGCCAGCGCCGCAAGACCGAGGCGGAGCAGCCGCCACACGTGCATCCCGCATGCGCCGAAGAAGCCGTGCGATCGCGTCGGCCGCGCGCGCGCGAGCCGATCGATCACGCCGCCCGACAGAAACGACCAGACCAGCAGCCAGATCGCGGTCACCGCGGTGATCGCCGGCGTCAGCTTCGCGTTGTCGAGAAAGTTGCTCAGGTTTTCGAGAACCGCGCCAAAACCGGCGATCGACGGGATGAACGTCGTCGCCAGGCCCGACGCCTGCGCGGTGAATTCCTGCCACCAGTCGTAATTGACGCCCGTCGCCGCGGTTTCGGCCGCCA
>Ga0070670_100004767_pt1 | contig 11387 bp, 8 predicted proteins | sample KBSS63metaG_FD_64665 | JGI IMG/M metagenome (GOLD analysis project Ga0070670, IMG submission 64665) | Switchgrass rhizosphere microbial communities from Kellogg Biological Station, Michigan, USA - KBS S6-3 metaG | ecosystem: Host-associated > Plants > Roots > Rhizosphere > Soil ... | reverse complement strand
GCTCAAGTCGGTCCGGCGCGGGCGCGAGACCTATGTCGGCCCGTGGCTGCCGGAGCCAGTCGTGGAATCGGGGGAGGATGAACTGGACGACGACGTCACTTTGCCACTGCTGATGGCACTGGAACGGCTGTCGCCGTTGGAGCGCGCCGCCTTCCTGCTTCATGACGTGTTCGGCCTCGACTTTGAGGAGGTCGCGGCCACGATCGGGCGGGAGCCAGCCGCGTGTCGCCAGCTGGCAAGCCGCGCCCGGGCTCATGTTCGTGCAGACCGCCCACGCTATCCCGTGCCGAGGGAGCGGGGCTTGGAGATCGCGGAAGCCTTCTTCGCCGCGTCCCGGGACGGCGACATGGAGCGCCTGCGCGCGCTGCTCGCGGCCGACGTCACCGTCTACGCCGATGGCGGCGGCAAGGTGCCGGCTCGGACGGCGCCGGTCGCCGGGCTCGACGACGTCATGCGGCTGTTCGCGACGTTCGCGTCTGACTTTGCCGTGAGCGGGTCTCACCTCGTGCGCTATGGCGTTATCAACGGCCTGCCGGGGTTCATCACCATCGAGCGGGGCGACATTCTTCAGACTACCGCCCTGGAGATCGAGGCTGAGGGCGTCGTCGGCGTCTATGTCGTGCGCAATCCCGATAAACTCAGGCACGTGGCTGACACCGTGCATTGACGACTTGGGCCGCGCTTCGGCCATCGCATTGCGGCCCGGAGCAATGCGGTGGGTACTACCAATCCGCCGCCCCGCGGTCCTCGTGGAACGATCGCCCGGGATTTTGCACCAAAGCCCTATTTGTCCGCTTGTGGCCCTTCGCGACATTCCGCTGCTACGCAGCAATCGCGTCGCTTTCGGAGTGAAGCGGACATGAACCGAATCTAAGAGTGCCTGCCGTAACATTCGCCGTCCCGGACCGATTCTGACCGCAGACTGCGCGGGAAGTCTCCGGCGCGCACCTATTTCGTTTCGTCGTCGCGCTTCAGCTTGAGCAGATACTCGGTGGCGGCGCTGGTCCGCGTATGGTCGTCGCGCATGAAACCGAGGGCGGCATTGCACCCGTGACAGAGCAGCCCGCGCACCTTGCCGGTGGTGTGGCAGTGATCGACGAACAGCGGCCGCCTGGTCGGTGGCTGCTTGCAGATGGCGCAGGCGCCGCCCTGGCGCGCGAGCATGCCGTTGTAATCCTCGACCGACAGCCCGTAGACCTGTGCGAGCCGTTTCTCCGGGCTGTACCACTTGTTGCCGGTAAGCCGCTTTCGCGCCCGATACCCGTTGTCGCTGGCATAGGCCGCCCGCGCCTTGGCGTTGATCTCATCGCGATGCGCCAGGCGAAAGGCGCGGTTGCGCTCCAAAACCGCTTTTCGATATTCAGGATCCTCGGCATAGCGTTTGCGCAGCCGTTCGCTCTGCTTGGCTCGCCCCTCGCGGCGATAGGAGCTGTTTGCAAGGCGCTTCCTCGTTCGATGGCGCTCATCATTGGCGTAGGCGTGCCGCGCCCGCGCGTTGACCTCCTCGCGACGGGCCGTGCGGCCGGCCCGGTTGCGCTCAAGCACCGCCTTCCGATAGTCAGGATCCTCCGCATAGCGTTTTCGCCGCCTCTCGTTTTGCGAATTCACCGAGACGCCCCGAATTGCTGTCGCCGGCGCGGCCCTGCCCGGCGCGCCGCACCGCCCTGTTGGTCAATTCATGCTTGGTGAAATGCGCGCCGGCTTTAGCCAACGCTTCGCCGCGCGGACGAACGAGCGCGATCGCTGCCGTCAACGCGACGTCACCGCCCCGCTGCCGGCCATCGCCACGGGGACCGCCTCCGGCGCCGGACCGGTGCTCATGCGCACTTTTGGATGATGCGCCCTTATGGAAGATTCTCGTTACAAAGTCAACTACAAAATGTAGGCAAAGATCGCCAGCGCGCGGCGCGTGGCCGCGCGGCTTCTTTAGAATACGAAGCGGACTGACAAAGCCGGCGGATATAACTTGGACCGCATTGGCGGGTCGAAAAGCCACGGATATCATGCCTCAGGTAGGAACCGAGCGAGCCGAGCCCCCGGTGGAGCGACGCAAGGTGTCTTCGCAGCAGAAGCTTGATACGCCTCACCTGCGCTCCATGCTTTCCGCGGCCGAGCTGACCCGACGGCCCTCGCGTCCTCCCGACTATGCGGGAGAGAACCGGGCCTTGATCGCTTTGGCCCAGGTGCTCGCCACTTCACCCGGCAGCGTTTTGCAGAAACTCGCGGATACGGCGCTGGACCTGTGCCGCGCGCATTCGGCCGGCGTCAGCCTCTTGGAGGAGGCCGACCAGAAGAAACGCTTCCACTGGCGGGCCATCGCAGGGCAATGGGCTCCGCACTTGAACGGGGGAACACCCCGGGATTTCGGGCCGTGCGGCACGGTCTTGGACCGCAACGCCGCGCTCATATGTTCCCATCCTGAGGTTGATTTTCCATACTTCGGCGATATCACGCCGTTGTTGGAAGAAGCGCTATTCGTTCCATTTTACATCAAGGAGCAAGCCGTCGGCACAATCTGGGTCGTGTCCCATGATGACCATCGCCGTTTCGATGCGGAAGACCTGCGCTTAATGACCAATCTGGGAACGTTCGCGGCAGCGGCCTATCAGACATTGCTGTCCTTGAACGCCTCGCGGCAAATTGCCTCCATTGTGGAGTCTTCTGATGATGCCATCATCAGCAAGGATCTCGACGGTGTCATCCAATCTTGGAATCGCGGAGCAGAGGCGCTCTTCGGCTATACCGCCGAAGAGGTCATCGGCAAGCCGGTGAGCATCCTCATACCATCAGCGCTCCAAGACGAGGAGCCTGCAATATTGCACCGCCTCCGTCGTGGTGAGCGCATCGACCACTATGAAACCACTCGGCTTCGGAAGGATGGAAGCCAGATCGATATATCGCTGACCGTCTCGCCTGTGAGAGACGCCGAAGGCAAAATTGTAGGCGCTTCAAAGGTCGCGCGGGACATCACCCAGCGCCGGCGGAGCGCCGCGCAAATCGCCATCCTTGCTCGCGAGGCCGAGCACCGCGCCAAGAACGTATTGGCGACCGTGCAAGCGACGGTTCACCTCTCGCGTGGTGACACGCCCGAGGGTCTCAAGCAGGCAATCGCGGGACGCATCCAAGCGCTCGCGAACGTTCACAGGTTGTTCGTGGAATCGCGCTGGGCGGGAGCCGAAATTCACAATCTCGTCGAGGAGGAGCTTTCAGCCTACTCCCAAGACCGAGAGACGAGTGTGCAGATTGAAGGCCCGAAGATTTTGCTGCAGTCGGACGCGGCCCAGGCAATTGCGGTCGTCTTGCACGAGCTGGTGACCAACGCGGCCAAGTACGGGGCCTTGTCGGTGCGCGACGGAAAGGTTCAAGTCGAGTGGTCGCGTGCGGCGGATGGACGGTTCGTCCTGCGCTGGACCGAGTCGGGCGGCCCGCCCGTCAAGCCGCCCGCACACCGTGGATTTGGCACGCGAGTGATGGATCGCATGATTCGAGCTCAACTGCAGGGCGACCTGCACTTCGACTGGCGCGCGCACGGACTCGCGTGCGAAATCGTTCTCCCAATGTAAGTCAGGGGCACATCGAGAGGGGTGCGGTCACTCGGAACCCCCGCGGCGTCGGTCCCAAGGTGCCACCCGGATCGGCCCACGCTCCTATGCCAGGGACGTTTCCAATTCGGTGATGGTCATCAGTTTATCCGGTCACTGCGAGAATTGGTGCGTCGGCCGAACTGTTCGCCTTCAAGTGCGTGAGCGCTCTTCAACGGAACTTTCCCCAAATGTCAGCATCGCCTCGACGGAATCCGGGTATTTGTGATCTCGTTGCTCCGGATCGGTAGACGACAGGTCACAATGGGCCGGAGAGGGCCGCGCTCCAACCTTTCTAGCGCTAGTTACGCTGGAAGTCGGCGTGAGGCTTGTGACCACCATGCCGGTCGACGTTGTCGGGGACCAGATACTTGGCCTTGCGAATGCTCGCAGGGTCGGCGCGCTCAACCCCGCTAACTGGCCCTCCCGCAACTGTCACACGCTCCATGAAACGCCTCTGCGGATAGTAGTCGTTGACGGCATAGTGCTGGGTCGACCGGTTATCCCACATCGCAATGGTATGAGGTGCCCAGCGATGCCGGAACTGATACTCGGGAATCAATGCTTGGTAAAACAGCGTGTCGAGTAACACTCGCGACTCGCGCTCGTCCATATCCTTGATGGCGACGGTGAACTGAGGATTCACGAACAGCACCTTCCGCCCCGACACGGGATGGACCCGGACCACCGGGTGTACCTGCGGCGGATACATCAGCTCGAAGTGCTGAAGCCTCCTGCGGTCATCCTCGGTATTCCCGAATAGAGTTCTGAAGGGCTTTAAGTCGTGAATGGCCTCGAGTCCTGATATGAACTCCTTCATGCGGCTACTGAGACCGTCGAATGCCGCCGACATGCTGGCAAACATTGTATCGCCGCCAACCGCCGGCACCTCCTTGGCGCATAGAATTGTCGCCATGGGCGGTTGCGCCCGGAACGTCTCGTCCGAATGCCATACGTCGGTGCCGAACGGCGCGTTGGTTTCGTCGTTTCTGAACTTGATGAGGATCGGCGCCTTCTCGTCGTGTGGCGAGAAGGGATGAACGGTCAGTTCCCCGAAGCGGCGGCCGAAATCTATCAAATTGTCGGATGTGATCTGCTGATCGCGAAAGATGATCAGCTCGTTCTCGACCAAGGCGTCCTGGATAGCGGCGAATGCCTGGTCTGATAGCGGTTGACGAAGATCAACTCCGCCGATCTCCGCGCCAAGATTGACCCCGACACGTGTCACGATCAGGCCGCCGCGTTCTAGGGTGACAGGCTGGAGGCCCTGGCGGGCATTGGCGGATTTGTTCATGGGACGCTCCGTTTTTCCTGACGTTCTTTCCGGTCTCTCCGAGTTGCGTGATTTGTCCAAGTCGCAGCAAACCCGGCAGGATATCGTGCTGCGGCGGCTGCGACGAGAGCGGATGGCTGGATCATGCAATCGATCTCTCGTCGCTGAGCGAGGGAAGGACGTATGCGGAAGCAGACCTCTAGCAATGTGCGTCAATCAATTCTGATTTTTGCCTCGCGCACGACCCTGCCCCATTCCTCTGATTCCGTCTTGATGTAGGCAGCTAGCTGCTGAGGCGTACCCGCAAGGGGACTGAAACCGAGCTTCGCCAGGCGTTCCTTGACTTCGGGGAGCAATATGATTCTGGCGATCTGACGACTGAGCAGCTCGACAATGTCATTGGGGGTTCCGGCCGGCACCAACACGCCCGTCCAGTATCCCACGTCGTGATTTGGCGTGCCGGCTTCTTCCAAGGTCGGAACATCGGGCAAGTCTTGCGAACGCTTCCGATCCGCTACCGCTAGACCACGCAGCTTTCCCTCTTTGATGTGGCCTGCGACCAGCGGCAGTGTGATGTGGAGAATCTGGGTGTGGCCGGCGAGGCTTGCGGTGACCGCCGGCGCGCCGCCCTGGAAGGGCACGTGGACGACATCGAGGCCATAAGTGAGCTTGAAGAGCCGCTCGCAAGCGATATGAGGCGATGTCCCATGACCAGGGCTTGCGTAACCGTATTTTCCCGGATTTGCTTTCAGGAGGGCGATCAGCTCTTTCATGTTTGTCGCGGGCAGCGAAGGATGAACCGAGATCACCTCGGGTGCCGCCGCCACTGTTGCCACCGACGTGAAGCTCTTGAATGGATCATAAGGAACATTGGACTTCACCAACGGCTGAACGACAAAATCCTGATTGATGACCATGATGGTGTAGCCGTCAGCCGGCGCTTTCGCGGCGGCGCCCATCCCGATGATGCCACCCGCCCCAGGCACATTTTCCACGTAGAACTGTCCGCCGGTGAGCTCGGAGAGCTTTTGCGCGACCACTCGCCCGATGATGTCCAGCGCAGCTCCAGCCGCATTGGGCACGATCACTTTGACCGGCCGCGCCGGGTAGCTTGCGGATTCCGCAGGCTGTTGAGCCCCCGCGGACTGGGGAGCGAGCGACAGCAGTCCCAACAGGAACAACGACAGAATCGTTTTCATCGCAACCTCCAGAACTGTTTGCACCAGGTGTGCTGCGGGGGCCCCAGCGGGTCACAACCAGAAGGATAGCCAACGCCGCTCATACCCGGTAATTCTATTCCGTGATCGTCCCATAGCCGTTGAGGAATGAGGACATGCACTGGACGGACCGCGTTGGAAAACGCCTCAGGCTGCGCGATCTGCACATTCTTCTGGCCGTGGCGAAATCGGGCAGCATGGGCAAAGCGGCCGCGGAGCTAGCGATTTCGCAACCTTCCGTCTCCAAAGCGATCGCAGAGGTTGAGCACGCGATCGGATTGCGTCTTCTCGACCGGGGACCACACGGAATCCAGCCGACCATCTATGGCGACGCGCTGCTCAAATGCGGGCTCGCCGTGTTCGACGAGCTCCAGCAGGGTGTCAAGCAACTCGAGTTCCTCATCGACCCCGCGGCTGGAGAGTTGCGGATCGGATGCACCGAAACCATGGCGGCGGGATTTGCTACCGCCGTCATCGACCGACTGTCGCGACAATATCCCCGGGTCGTCTTTCAATTGGTACCGGGAGACCGCGACGCATTGCTTAGCCGCGAATTGCGTCAGCGTACTATTGAGCTGGCAGTGGCACCGACGATGGGCGTTTCAGCGGCGGGGACACGGAATTGGAGGTCTTGTTTGACGACCAATTCGTCGTAATGGCCGGCTCCTCAACCAGGTGGATTCGTCGCCGCAAGCTGGTCCTGGCGGATCTGCTCAACGAGCTCTGGGTCCTTCCGCCGCCCGAAAGCCTGCCTGGCCAATACATTGCGCAGGCGTTTCGTAGCAGCGGCTTTGAGCCGCCGCGCGCGCACGTCGTCTCGTTCTCGATTCCGCTTCATCACCATCTGCTGGCAACGGGACGCTATATCACGATGCTTCCGCGGTCGATGTTGCGCTTCGGCAAACACATGTCGCTCAAATTGTTGCCGGTTGACCCACCTGCCGGTGCCTATCCAATCGGAATCCTCACGCTGAGAAACCGCACGCTCAGCCCGTTGGCGCAACTTTTCATCAGCTGTGCCCGTGACGTCGCCAAGCAATTGGGGAAACCGAAATAGATCTGGTCGATACAGGCAGCGCGGGCGATCAGGATTGGGGCATCTTGCGTGCAGCTTTCGTCCACTCCCGGGTCATTCGCAACGAACGGGGCTACATGCGGAACGAGTCCGCTTCGCCGCCGATCGTGCGCCGCCCCCGCACTGAGCTAACCCGGCATATCGGGGATTTGGCGTCGGCGGTTCTCACGACAGACCGGCGCGCGTGCTGAGCCATGACGGACTAGGCAGACCGATCCTGCATAATGGTTTCCGCCTGATTGCAGCGGGTACAATGGAAAACGAAAAGCTCCGGCAGGGCTCCCAGCTGCGGGATCGCCTTGACGAACTTCATCGGCTCCCGGCAGCCGGGGCAGTGGGGTCGAGTGGGGGCATCGGACGACATGCCGTTCAAAATAGGCTAAGCGAGCGCTCCGGCAATTCAGGAGAAATCCATAGGGGGTACCCCTAGGAAAAGCCGCCCACGCGCACTGCTCGGTGCGCGGGAAAGGTCAATTCGAGCGCTTACTGTGAGCCCGTTTCGCCGCCGGAGAGGGCTGGAGACATCGCTTCAGGAGCGAGGGGTGGCGACTGGGCCTCGAGCGCATCGGCCTTTGCCGTGTAGCCTCGGGACATCGCTAAAAGTCGGGACGCGACTTCCTCGTCGGAGGCTATCAGGGACAGGCGGAGGCAGATGTCGGCTTGGAAGCGGAAATAGGTTGGACTTGGCATGCTGGAACCTTCCCGGGCGACAAGAGGTGCAACGCGCGAGCTTGCGGATTGTTCCTTCCGTGGCCGGGGGCCCTTGCCGCGGCACCCGGTGACTGGTCGTTTGGTCCACGTCCCACGGCTATCACAGCACCATCCGTTCGCGGATCCGACCATCCTGCGGCCGAGAGCTGTCACAATTTGTCAGTTATCTTGTTCCTTCCACTGTTGCCTTAGTCGTATCGCGGCAGCGGGTCGAAAAAGGGCGCAAAGCACCAAGCTGCGGCGGCGCACCGAGTACGAGAGGAACGCAATTACAGGCGGAGCACCGCAGCACCAAGTATCTCTGGTCGCCGCCGGGCGCATCGTCCGCCAACCAAACCTGCTATTAGTGAATTGCTCTTAACCGAACGGTCCTGCGCGCTTGCCGAGTGCAGAACGCTTGGGTCTCGGACGCGGTACATCGTTGCGCTTGCCACGCCGCGCCTGGATCCGCCTCACCACGCATAGCGCACCGTCCCGGTGCCGGCATAGGTGGAGGAGCGGCGGGCGAACTCGCCGTCGAATTTGCCGATGAGCGAGACGCCGTTGACGAGGCGAAGCTCGGTGCCCGCCGCCACCAGCGCGGAATCCTTTGCCGGTGCCGCGCCGTTGACGATGAAGCTCGCGCCGGGAAGCATCTGGAAGGCGGCGGCGAGAGTCGGATCGCTCACCCGGTCATGCGCCCATGCCAGCCGAGCGCGTAATGCCAGCACCGCATTATAGTTGAGCCGCATCTGGTTGTCGAAGCGGCCGCCGAGCTCGCTGCGAGTATCGCTCGCGGTCCGTGCATTGTAAGCGAGCGCGAAGCCGCCGCCGTTGAAATCGGTCTCGCTGTAGCTCGGGGTGCGGAAGCTCTGCACCTGCACCGCGGCATAGGGCGTGAGCCCACCGAAGGCGGTCGCGAAGCGATAGCCGCTTTCGACCCGCGCGCCGAGGCTCTGCGCGTTGAAGCTGGCGGTGAGATGATCGCCGGCGAAGGCGAAGCGGTCGGTCGACATCCAATGATTGGTGTAGGTGAAGGCCGCAGCGATATACGCAGGTCCCGAGCGCGTTGCGCCGTAGGCGCCGGCCTGGAAGGCGTCGCTCTTGCCGCCGCCGAGCCCCTGGGCCAGGCTCCAATTGGTGCCACCGCCGGCGAGCGCGAAGCCAACCACGCTGTCGCGTGAGAGATGATAGTCGAGGCCGCCGGCGAAGCCCGCCGCGCCGGCGCTGAGATCATGGCTGCCCACCACCGCCGGATCGCCGCTCGTGCGATTGCTGCCGCCATAGGCGCCGCCCCATGCGGTCCAGCGCCGCTCGGAGCTCGGCGCCTTCATCGGAGGCGCCTTGAGCACCGCCGAATAGGCGAGCGCGATGTCGTCCGGCAGCGGCTCACGGTCCGGCGCAAAGCCGAGCGCGGGCCCGCCTGCGCCGGCCACGCCGCTGCGGCCGTCGACGAAGGGATCGAGCATGAGCCCCAGGAACTGATTGCTCATCTGGAAGCCGACCTGCTGGCCGCCGGTCGCGGCCTCGCCGGAGAGCTGGCTCAATGCATTGGCGAGATTGGAGCCGGTGAGACCGAACACGCGCACGAAGCCGGGCGGCAGCGTGCCGCCATTATTGAAGAAATTGTTGAGCGTGTCGGCGACGTTCTGCTGGTTCCTGCCGCTCAAGCCCCCGGCCCCGAGCGCGGCGGTGAGGTTCAAGATCACGTCGGTATTGCTGTAGCTCAGACTCGGGGTGAAGCCGGCGGGGAGATTGGTCGTGGTCAACGCGTTGAACGTGGTGCCGGCGAGACCGCCCGCGGCCGAGAGGATGGTGTAGGTGCGCGACGCGTAGCTTCCGGATGCGAACACCGCCTGCACGGTTCCCGCGAGCGTCGCGCTGCCGCCCGCTATCATATTGGCGCTCGACGCATTGGACGGATTGACCTGCACGAGGTAGAGCGCCCCCGACTGGAACGCGAGATTGCCCTGGACCGTCATGGTGCCGGGCGTGCCCAGCGGGCCGGGCGCGAAGGTGCCGCCGCCGTTGATCGTGGTCGCGCCCACTGTGCCCGTGCCTGTGAGCAGCGCGCCGCTGTTCACAGTCACGGCCGAATTGGCGATCGAACCGTTGACCACCAGCGTGCCGGCGGTGATCGTGGTCGCGCCGCTATAGGTGTTCGCCGCCGTGAGCACCAAGGTCCCGGCACCGATCTTCTCGAGCGGCCGCGGGCCGTTGAGCTCCGAGATCACGCCGGCCTGCGTCGCCGAGCCGGTCGTCACCTGCAGCTGGGTGGTGTTGCTGTTGACCACGATCGGATTGGCGATGGTGACGCCGTTGGCGTAGTCGACCACCGAGCCGGTCGTGGTCAACGCGCCGGTCCCGAGCGCCTGATTGTTCTCGAGCCGCAGCGTTCCCGCCGCGAGCAACGTGCCGCCGGAATACGTATTGACACCCGACAGTACGAGCGTACCGGTGCCGATCTTGGCGAGGCCGCCGCTACCCGACATGACGCCGGAGTAGGTGGTGCTCGTGTTGTCGCCGTTCGTCGTCAGCGTGGCCGAGCCCAGCGTCACGCTGCCGGCGCCCGCCAGCGAGCCGATGGTCTGGTTCAAGCTCGCGAGGTCGAGGGTGGTGCCCGAGGCGACCGTGAACGCGCTGGCGGCCGAAAATGCATTCGCCGCTCCGGCCTGCAGCGTGCCGGCGTTGACTGCCGTCGCGCCCGAATACGTGCCGGCGCCCGACAGCGTCAGCGTGCCGATGCCGATCTTGGTCAGCGACCCGGTGCCGCTGATCGCGCCGCTAAAGGCTAGATCGTCACTGCGGCTGAATGTGAGCGCCGCGTTGTTGACGATATCGCCGACGATCGACCCGGTGGGGCCGCCACTCCCGATCTGCAGCGTGCCGCCGCTGATCGTCGTGCCCCCGGTATAGGTGTTGGCGCCGGTGAGGGTAAACGTGCCGGCGCCGATCTTGGCGAGGCCGCCGGTGCCGCCGATCGTGCCCGACAGCGTCGCGTCGTTGCCATTGGTGTCGAACGTGCCGCCGCCGGCATTGAGCGTCACGCCGCGGTTCGAGGTGAAGCCCGCAAGATACTGCAGCGTCCCGCCGCCGAAGCTGAGCCCGCCCGACGTATTGCCGAGATTGGCGTCGGCGCTGACAGCAAGCGTCCCGGCGCTGATCGTCGTGCCCCCGCTGTAGGTGTTGGTGGCAGTGAGGGTGTCGTGCCGGCGCCCATCTGCACGAACGAGCCGGTTCCGGAGATGGCGCCGCCGAAGGTATAGGCGTTGGACCTATTGATGATGAATAAGCCGTTATTGGTGATGTTGCCCGTGAGCGACCCGGTCCCGCCGCCATTGCCGATCTGCAGCGTTGCGCCGCTGCTGATTGGCGTGGACGTGATGCTGGGCTGGTTGTCGCCGGTGAGGATCAGCGTCCCGGCATTGATCTGGAGTTGCCCGATATAGGTGTTGTTCCCCGTCAGCGTCAGCGTGCCCGCCCCGATCTTGTGGAACTCGGTGCTCGGCGAGCCGCCGGTGATCGCGCCTCCCCACGTCGCGTCGTGGCTG
>Ga0070670_100004755_pt1 | contig 11404 bp, 6 predicted proteins | sample KBSS63metaG_FD_64665 | JGI IMG/M metagenome (GOLD analysis project Ga0070670, IMG submission 64665) | Switchgrass rhizosphere microbial communities from Kellogg Biological Station, Michigan, USA - KBS S6-3 metaG | ecosystem: Host-associated > Plants > Roots > Rhizosphere > Soil ... | reverse complement strand
CGCCAGTATGTTCTGACAACTGGATCGCGCTTCGAAACGCAGACAGTGCTTCGCCGTAGTTTTCCAGGCGGGCCAACGCTCTGCCGTGAGTTATCAACGCTTCAGCTAACAGCGCGTGACGGCCGCTCTGCTCCTGCGTGAATACCGCGGAACGTACGATTCTTTCGGCCTCTACCACCTGTCCCTGTTTGAGAAATACGCAAGCACGAGATTCATCAACTTGCGCCACCCCTGTCACGTCTTCGAGACTATCCAACAGGCGACGAGCATGGTCTAAATGCTGATGAGCTTCTTCGAACCGGTTGATCGCGAAGTATAGAATTCCGAGATTGTTCTGGACGTTGGCGAGATAATTCCTGTGCTCCGCGAGCTCGAAGTGATAACTGGCTGCCGCATATTCCACCAGGGCGCGATCCAGGTACTCCGTACGCGTCTCCGTTTCCCACAAATTCTTAAGCACGTTTCCGAGAGTTACGTGATAGGCGCCTTTCAGCGTCTGATTATCAAGCTTCTGAAACAGTGACGCGTAGTCAGTGAGGATGTTCAATGCCTTTTCGCATTCCGAGGCCACGGTCTCGACGATAGCGAGTCGTACCACAGCCTTTCCTTTCACGTCGTCATCAACTGCCAATCGTGAAAGTGCTTCCTGAAGAAGGTCGCGGGCCTCGTTGTTTTCGCCGGTGCGCCAGTAGCAGAGAGCGAGCTCCGTTTGTGCCTCGGTTATTTTCTCTTCCTGACCGAGTGACTGAAATATACTGAGGCTCTCAAAGATCAGATCTTTGGCTCTTTCCTGACCTTCCGCGAGTTGATGTTTGCTTCCGATGAAGCCTGTCAGCACTCCCGCGCGCAGGAGTACTTCGGCGGCCACGCGTGGTTCCAGGTTCCCTACTTCCGGACGCTCATCAATGTGCTGCCAATATCCGCTAAGCACTTTCTGAGCTTCTTCATATTCGCCTTTGTTCTCGAAGTCCCTGACTATTTCACAGCACAATTCCGCACGGGTATTCACACTGAGATTTGGATCGTCCAGTTGATGTAAACGTGAGGCTCGTAAGGTCATGCGAGAACCAGCTTTCGAAGCTTTTGAAATTGCGCGCAAATGTTACGCTGTCAATTCCGCGCTGACAAGAAGATTGAAGCTGCTCCGGTTAAGAACGTCGTATAGAAAATTTTTGCATGATGGAAAGATGCGAGGAATGAAGCCGCAGATGAACGCGGATGAGGGCTGATCTGCGTCATCTGCGGCTGAAGACTAAACGGCGATCAATGATGACCGCGATGTGCGTCGGCTGCTGCAGGAGCACTTTGTGGTCCGGAAGCGGCGACCTCTACGACAGTGCGCATCCACGGATGGATGCAACATTGAAACCTGGAAATGCCGACCGGCATATCCGAACTGCCGGCAGTCGGACCTTCTTCGACTCCGCCAGCCGGAATAAAAGATATCGCTCCAAAATTCAGGCACTCAGGAGCCGGCACAGGATTGCCGGAAATACCATTTAGTTCAGTAACGAAGCCGCCGCCAAAAGCTGCGACGGGAGTGAAGGTGTGTGTCTCGCCACCAACGTTCTCGATGAATGTGGGGCGACCAACATTGAGATGCATCTGGCTCGGCTGGTTGCGCCATTTGTGCGCATCCTGCGTTGCTGCGAGCTCCTCGATGAACTCGTCAAACGTGGTATGTCCATTACCTACGCACGCGCCGTCGCCAAGTACGGCATTGAAAGAATTGGGCTCACAGTCGTCTAACAACCGGATCTTTTTGTCACCTTGAACGGCGCCAACGCCGCCACTAAGACTCAGCACAGCGATTATGGCAAACACAGTCCAAACCGCTGTTCGAACAGTCAACTTTTGCTTCATGAATTAACCTCCTTGTCCGGGCCGGGCTCAGGTCAAACGGGGGCGAGACCGAGGACGAAATGCATTGGGATTTGGTATAGCTCCGCAAGCATATACACTTCGAAAGTGAGGATGTCAATAAAGTATTTGTCCACAGATTACACAGATGATTTTGGACATCTGTGTAATCTGTGGAAAAGCTGTAACAACTACCGTGCGGTAAGGTCAAACTGCTTGGGATCGAGTGTCTTGTTAAGAACGAACTGGCTCAAAGTCACAACCCAATCCTGCATCAGCGGATGGCTTTCCGCCTCGATCGTGAACTGGATTTTATAGGTGTGCGGCACGACCACGGAGCCTTCGGGGCGGAAGTCCGAGAAGTCCTCTGTGAGTTTGAATCGAGTTCCCTTTTGTCTGGCAGCCTTTTCTGGGTTTGTTACTGTCGGCGCAACGAACTCCTGTTGATATTCGGTGCGAAGGTGATGAAACGTCTCCGAGTCGAAGTAGAGTTTGATTTCGAGGTTGTTGCTGTTCCGGGGTTCATAACCGAGAACGTAAGCTTTCCGATCCTTAAGATTCTTTGTTCCTAACGACCGGAGTTTTCCTTTTCGCCCGTTCGCATCAAGAAAAGGCCAGGCGGTTGACAGCGTGCCGCCGAGTAATCCTTCCCGGAATAGGATATCGTTCTTGAGCACAAAATCGCTGAAGGGCGAGCGCAAGCCCGGCCTCAACTCACCCAGCGTGAGCTTTTGCCCGTTGAAGGCTATCTTCTCGTCCGAAGCATCCTGCCCGAATCTGAAGCCCATTAAACTCATAGGGCCCTGTGATGCCATTACTGCTCCGCCTTTGCCCGTGCCACTGCCTCCCACCCTGATCGTTACTTCCACTACTCCTTGAGCGACGAGGCTTTTAAAGGCGGAGCGTGCTTCTGCTGTCCCGATCGATTCCAGGTGTGATGCTATTACTTCGTCTGTTGTAAGTTTCTTTGTCTCCTGTGAGAGACAGGTCGGTCCACTGCTAACGACTGCCAGCAACAAACCGCTAAACAGAATTAGTTTGTGTAAAGTCATTAGTCTCATTGTTCTTGTGGTGTACGTAAAAGTTGGGCGTTACCTCTGGTGAGGCAACGCCCAAGAGTTGTTCACGAGAAAAGTCCCGTGGTTAGAAATCGAATCTTCCAGCAAACTGGATGAGTCGTGGAGATCCAGCCGTAGTCGATACGCCAAACAGACCACTGTTGATAGTGTTGCCTGGCAAACCAAAGTTTACGGTGTTGAAGATGTTGAAGAAGTCGGCGCGAATCGTAAAGCGCATACTCTCATTTATCGGGAACCGCTTGATAACTGAGAAGTCCACTTTGTTGAACGCCGGTCCATAAAACTGGTTACGTCCCACACTGCCTTGACGTCCTACTGCTGTGCCTACGGCAGCGCTGCAGGTTGTCGGGCTGGTGTTTGTACGGTTAGCCGGGCAGGGATTCCTGAAAAGGCTTTGTGCCGGGCCAGTGTATGTTCGAGGATCGGTGGCAGCCGCCGGGTTATCAGGAATTCCCAGGCCGGAGGGGGCGAAATCAGCACGTTGGCCCAAACCGGTTCCGGCGCTATCCGTACCACCGAAAATGCTGTACGGGATTCCAGTCTGTGATTGAACGATGCCGGACATGGTCCAATTACCCAGGAATCGATCGAGGTTCCTGTTCTCGAACCGCACCGGCAGATCGTAGATGAAGTTGAGCACCAATCTGTGGCGCACATCAAAACCAGAATTACCTCTTTCCGGAGCACTGAATCCGCCGACGAAGCCGGACGAGTCACGTGGCAAGCCACGTTCACTGGCGCCGCCCGGTCCAGCACCTGGTACCAAGGCGTCCGCTGAGTCATCAATTGAATGGCTCCACGCGTACACCACCTGGACCTGTCCGGTACCCAACTCCTTGTTGGTTAGCGTCTTGGTCAATCGCAATTGCAGTGAATTGAATGTTGAATGTCCAAGAGCCACGTTCAAGAAGGCTGGATTGAAAGCGGTGTTAAGCACTCCGTTCAAGAAGTTGTTTCGAGTGCTGGTTGGACTAATCTGTGTGTTTGTCCCTTCAATAGCATTTACCCGCATTACGCTAGGCAGCGAGCCGCTGATGTTACGAAGCAGGTTGACACCATGGGAGCCAACATAGTCGGCTTCAAACAAGAAGAGATTACCCAACTCGCGTTGGATTCCGAAATTCCAGCTCTGCGTATAAGGCGTCGCGAATTTAGACTGGAATTGGTTATTCCCCGGCAGCGCGAAAAGGACGGGCAGGAGTTCGTCGCCATCGAATGCGAATGGGCTGGTCACCTGCGTCGGAACGCGTGGAATGTTTCCACCTTCGTCGAAGATACCTCCGGTGAAACCATTGGCTCCGAGGAAATCAAAGAAGAATCCAAAGTCTCTCTGGAACGGAGGATTCGCACTTGCGTTGCTAAAGAGGTTGGTAAACACGCGGTCATAGAAGATGCCGAAGCCACCGCGAATAGTCATCTTCGTTGGACCACCGGTTAGTTTGGAGATCCAGCCGCTGTCCCATCCCGGACTGTAATTGAATCCGAAGCGTGGTCCGAAGTTATTGTAGTCGTTGTCCCAGAGCTTCAGGTTCGGGTTCGCCGAGTTTTTGCCTACCAGCTTGAATTCAAATCCGTTGGCCGGCTGAGGGCCGCTTGGATCCTGATCAACCAGGGTAGACATCTGACCGTTCACTTCGTAAGGAACCGCGTTGTAGTCCCAACGTAATCCCAAATTCAACGTAAAGTTTGGTCTAACTCTCCAGGTATCCTGGAAGTAGACGCCGGATTCGCGCACGCGGTAACCACGATAATCCTGGTCTACGCGAGTCTGGTCTTTGTTGAAGAACTGCGACTGGCTTTGGACACCAAAGAATCCGTAAAGCAGACTGGCGAAGTTCTGTAATTGACCGCCAATGCCGCTAGTCGGGATTGGATTGCCTCCACTGTCGCGCAGGAATGAGCCACCGAACTGCGCCGTGTTGAAACTGATTGTTTCACTACGACCGAAGTTGCTGGCGCCATTGGAGTAAACCCAGCGCTGCTCAAAGCCACCACGGAACGTGTGGTTACCTTTGATCCAGGTCAGGTTGTCACCGAGAACGGTCGTGCCGGTAAAGCGAAACTGGGTGTCAAACGCCCCGAAGCCGGTGACTGTGCCACCGGTGAGGCTCACCAGTTCTCCATTAGGACCGCCGAACGGCTGAATGTGTGTATCGATTCCGCCGGTCTGGAAGGCTGCCAGGATGGCATCGTAAGGGCCTCGGCCCGCGCCACCGTCTCCGGGACCATTGAAAAGAGCTTCGATTCGGTTGCCGCCAAAGCGTACTTCGTTAACGATGTTGGGCGACAACGTTGAGGTAAGGTTCAAGCTAAGCACGTAGCTCTTTTGAGGAGTGCGGCTTGAATCTCCCGAACCTGGAAATGTCTCGGGGAACAGATCGAACTCACCGCTGCTGGTATTGAAGCTTCCAGTCAGGCTGTGTTTTTCACTCAGCTTCCAGTCAACACGTGAAGCGGTTGTATTGACCTCGAATCTGTTCGGAGCGGAGAACCTGAACAGGTCGAAAACGCCCGGGAGAGTTCCCTGACCGGGGACGTTTCCAAGGGGATACAGATTAAGGAACTGGGTCATGCCGGGATTTATTCCAAGGTTACCTCCTGGCAGAATCAGGTTACATGTTCCCTGGCCTGCGACTCCAAACACGTTGCAGATACCAAGCTGGCTGCGATTGTTCGCTCCTGCTTGTCTTACGTCGAGCGTGCCGAATGGAGTGTTCGGGAAAATGCCCAGCCGCGCTTGCGCGGATGGCACGGTACGAGTCTCCGTGGTAGAGCTCAGCGAGCGGTCACCTTCATAATTGAAGAAGAAGAAAGCTTTGTCTCTTTTGATTGGTCCGCCAATTGAGCCGCCAAATTGCTTGCGCTGAAGTGGCTGCCTTTCGGCGTCAAAGAAATTGCGAGCTGCAAATCTTTGCGAACGATAGTACATGTACGCGCCGCCGTGGAAATCATTCGTGCCGTTCTTCGTGGCCACGTTAATGATCGCGCCGGTATTACGTCCAAACTCCGCGTTGAATTGACTGGTCAGAACACGAAATTCATTAGTCGCATCGATGTTCGGAGTTGCAGCACCGCCTGCGATGCCGGGGACGTCCGCGTCGTTGTTATCGATTCCGTCAACCAAAAAGTTGTTGTTGCGTTCGCGCTGGCCGTTGACGCTAAAGCCGCCAAGACCGGTCTGGGTTTGCGTAACGCCAGGCGCCAGCAATATCAGACCGTTTGGATCACGATTGAGCAACGGAAGGTCCATGATCTTCTTATTGTCGATCAAGGTCGAGAGTTGCTGATCGTTGGTGTTGAGTTGTGTTGAGACATCGCTGCCAGAGCTAACGACAACGGTAGCACTTGCTCCGGCGACTGGAAGTGCGATGTTCGCTTCGGTAGTGAATGCCACCGACACCTGAACGTTAGCGGTACCTGGGCCAAAGCCTGTGGCGGTCGCGGTTAGCGTGTAGGTGCCTACGGGAAGATTGGTAATGCTGTAAGTACCGGCGTCAGTCGTTGTGGTAGTTCGCTTCTCGCCGGTCTGGGCGTTTACGGCTTCTACCGCGGCGCCCGCCACCAGACCACCATTAGGGTCGGCTACTGAGCCTTTAAGATTCCCTGTGGCCTGAGCAAAACAATAACCTGTGGCGCTGATGATTATCGTAAGGCATAAGAGTGCCCGCGCCATTCTATTGAGCATAGATTTCTCCTTTGCAAAAAGGGATTGAGTGTTTCGATCGGATCTGGGGAGACTGACCGATTTCTTAATAATGAACTTCATCGCAGCGTTTCGTACTGGTGAGTACTGCTGAACCCGTAGCCAGGGGGAGACATGGGGTGCAGACGTGCTTATGACTAGGCAACCTCCATTCCACCTTTATGAATAAGGATTTTTTGCTCATTTTTTTGTAGTTCGGCGGAATTAAGTCCAGCGCGCTAAAGATTGATCCAAAGTTTTGGAATCCCTCGGGGCTGGAGGGGGTGAAAGAGTTGGAGTTGTACTTTAAGAGTTTTGCGCTAAGAGAGTGACAGGAATGAACAAAAAAGTGGATCGTTAAACGAAAACTCGGGACGCTGCGGGGAGCCTGCGAAGCAGGCGGAAGCATAAAGCCTGGGGCGCGAGCCCCAGGATCGTGACCGTGTTGATGGGTAGCAAGCCCATGAAATGGGCGACAGCCTAGAAGGTCACGGCGCTGCCGCCCGCTTGCGCGGGCTCCCTCGCTTTCTTTCAATTGATCCTGGGGCTTGCGCCCCAGGCTTTATGCTTTCGCCTGCTTCGCAGGCTACGTGCTTTATGGTTATGCCGTTTCGCGGGCGGTGCCTTGTGGTACATCACTTTCGATCTTCTCTGTGTCACAAATTTTCAACGAACTTACTTCACAATAACAATAGTTAACGGTCCAGAGATCTGATAATCTGTCGCCTCCCTCCCGTAGGTTGTAGAGGTTTTCGTCGTCCGACTCATTGGTGCGAGCCGCTACGTTCCAATGGTAACGATGAACTGTATCTGAACTGACTGGTCCAATAGAAAAGAGGAGGCCCATCATGACTACTCGACAGATCTCACGGCTTATCATCGGTATAGCAGCGTTCACATTGATCATAGTCCTACTCGTCAGTGGGTCGACAGCTTCAGCCGGCAAGGGCGATCGTTCGGCGCCAACAGTGCCAACCAATCTCGTCGTTACAGCTGTCACTGAAACGACCGTCAGTCTCTCGTGGCAAGGTTCAACAGATAACTCCGGAAAGTTTTCTTACCGCGTCAACATCACTAATCTGAACAACACTGCCTACAACACATTGGCCACAGTCAGCCAGACACAGACCACCTACACGGCGACATATTTGACCACGAACAGCTCTTACACTTTTTCAGTTTATGCAGTCGATGGCAGCGGCAATCGATCCGCAAACAGCAATTCCGTCGGCGCTAATACTCTCGCGGACACAACTCCACCAACGGGCCCGGTGCTGCAAGCGACTGCGCTCACTCCTTCGCAGGTTCAGTTAACCTGGACCAGGTCGACCGACAATGCCGCAGCCTATTGCTGCTATTACGACGTCAATATGAATGGCGCCGAAGTCACTCAAAACATTTATTACGTCCCAGCAGCATCCGGTAAAGAGTCGGTTCTCATTCGCCATCTGAAACCCGGATCTACGAATTCGTTCCGCGTCACCGCCTCCGACACGAAAGGTGGAAATACGTCCTTCAGTAACATCGTTACCGTGACGATGGCGCCCAGCAGCGATACGACACCACCGGCTGCCCCAACAAACATCCACCTGGTTAGCGATAGTAATGGCTGCGCTGAAGTCTGGCTTGGTTGGACTGAGGCCTTTGACGCCGTCGATAGCCAGGACCAGATCGAGTATGAGATCTATGTGAACGGCGTGCTCAGTCCCCTTCCCGTTTCAGCAGGTATAGACTTTGATTTCGTATATGGCACGGCTTATGGTGAAAATGTCTTTACGGTGAAAGCTGTCGATAGGTCGGGCAACACTTCGTCAGCGAGCGCACCGCTCAAACTATTTCTCCAGCCGTGTTAGAATCGGCTGCATTGGTTGACCGATAGGCGGTTCCGGTAGATTTCCACCCACGTCGACTGGTCCCGTTACGTGTGACGTACCTCCGCGTAAGCCTCACGTTAAATACCGTCAACTTACTCTGAAATTCTATTCTCAATTTGTGTTGAGCTTCAGCGCCCGCGCGCATACTTGTATTTATGAAGACTGAAGCACCTGAATTGGCTGAACTGTTGGCCCGCGAACAAGCTATTCGCCGGGAAACCGAGATTCTGCGAGACGCAAATGTGGCTCTGACCCAGAATCTCAGTCTCGAAAGAGTCCTCGAAACACTGCTGGACTTTCTCAGCAAGCTGGTTCCCTACGACAGCGCCAATGTGATGTTGCGGAATGGGGACTCCCAGTTCATTGTCAGTGTACTTAGGAGTTATGAAGTATTTGAGGATGTTGAGAAAACTCGATTCATTGCCTTAGACGCTAGGACCAATCCTCTTTTGCAGCGCATCTGTCTGACTAAACAGAGTGTGATCGTGGCGGATACACACAGAGAGCCTGGATGGCAATGGGTCAACGGTGCCGGCCACGTTCGCAATTGGATCGGAGTTCCACTGATTGCATCAGGCAAGGTCATTGGTCTTTATTCGGTGGACAAGGCAAAACCTTTTTTCTTTCAGGCAGACCACGTACGCTTGGCTGAGACGCTGGCTGCACGCGCAGCCAGTGCGATTCAAAATGCCCAGTTGGAACAAAGTCAGCATTATGTTGCGGAACTCGAGGAGCGCATTGCCGAACGCAAGCGCGCAGAAGTGGCGCTGCGCGAAAGCGAAGAGCGTTATCGCGAGTTGTTTGAGAACGCGAGGGATGCCATTTACGTTCATGATCTCGAAGGAAATTACATCAGAGTAAACCGCGCTACCGAAACATTGACAGGATACGAACGTGACGAAATTCTCGGTCATAACTTTGTTGAATTCGTGGCAGCAGAGCACGTCCGGTATGGGCACAAAAGCTTCTATGCAAAGCTGGCTAAACAAGGTGAAACTGCTTTCGAAGTCGACGTGATAGCAAAGGACGGCCACCGTGTGCCTGTCGAAGTTCGCAGCCGGGCGATCTACGAGAACGGCGTAATGGTCGGGGTTCAAGGCACAGCCCGGGATATCACGGAACGCAAACTCGCTCAGGACGCGCTGCAAATGTTTTCGCGCCAGCTAATCGAGGCTCAGGAGGATGAGCGACGCCGAATCTCCCGCGAGTTGCACGACCAGATAGGACAGATCCTAACTGCGATTAAGATGAATCTTCATACTGTGCAGCCGCTCCGCTCCGCTTCGGAAATAAGTTGCTACGTTAAAGACAATATTGAAGCTGTTGATGAAGCACTTCGTTTGGTACGCGATCTTTCCGTTGATCTGCGTCCACCAGTGCTCGACGATTTCGGGCTGGTTACAGCTCTATGCTGGTATGTCGATCGCTATACTAAGCGCACCGGCCTGGAAGTGGACGTGGTTATCGAATTGCCCGATCAGAATCAACGTTTCTCACGCCACCTCGAAACGGCGTGCTTCCGCATAGCGCAGGAAGCACTGACTAATATCGTGCGCCACGCGCAGGCCAGTCAGGTGCTATTGCAGCTTGTCAAAGACGGAAATGTTTTGCTTTTGTCCATAAAGGACGATGGTATGGGCTTTGATCTGGAGAGCCTGCGAAAACGCGCGCCGCGTGCCGCGACTCTTGGACTTATTAGTATGCAGGAACGAGCACATGCTGCGGGCGGCACAGTCGAAATAGTTTCCGCAATTTCCAAGGGTACTGAGATCCGCTTCAGCCTTAGCCTTGAGCCTTGACAAAGCAGCCCTCGCAAAGAAATTGGCCCATCATCTCCTCAATCACCTTCACCGGCCTGTACTTACCTGGATGAGGCTCGGTGTTTTCAATAAACCAATCATCATCCTGGGCAGCGCTTAGCGTACCGAGATCATGTCCAAAGAGTTCCGTGATATCGATCATTCGATCTTTCATTGCCCTAACCCATTGCTCGTAAACAAAGCGCTGCGCTTGAGGCGACACGCGATGGATGCCTCTATTCTGCTCGAGGCCCGTTTCACACTGCTCCAGAAAAAGCCGTGCCTGGACCAGCGCTGCCAGTAAGCCACCTGTGTCGAATTGTACAATCTGTGTTGGAGCGGCTTCGATGCCTCGAGACACGAAGCTATATGGATATCCCAGGTAAGCAACATCAATTGGCCCGGATGGTCCATGTTCGGAAATGATGTCCCATGTATTGGACATTACCTTGAAATGTGGTTTCTGTTTTAGATCTTTTATGATTGGACCAAACTCCTGGTCTCCACTCGAAGCACTGAGAAGTTTTATGCCGGGCCTGTGATCGAGCGGCCATTTGTCTTTGAACGGGTTGTGTCCGGAACACCCCAGAACGTAGTCACAACGGACCATCAGATCTTCGACTGAATCCAGTCGAGCGATTCTGTCGCTCAGAGGTGAAGGAAGATACAGCTCTGTATTGGGGTCCCAATAAAGCACTTCGTTGCCTTGCCTCACGGCCAGGTTCGCGACGGCCCGGCCAATGCTTCCCATTCCAATCACGCCGAGTTGTTCTCCTTGCAGAGTTCGGCCGCGAAGGAATTCTGTATTCAACCGGTCGATAAACCATTGCGAGAAGATTGGGCCACCAATTTCCAGTTTAACCGCTGCTCTGGCCCATGAAATCACCGCGAACGGTGGCGGCTTTTCCTCGAACAAAAACATTCCCTGCGAGGTTTGTTCGACTCCGCATAACGTGTATTTACGCAGGACTTCCGGCGGCACGCGAGTTATGCACGTTCCGCCATCATCCAGTACGAGGATCCGCTTGACGTTTCGCGTGGCCAGCACATCAGCAGCAACCCGCCATAGCCGGTCCACGTCGCGCTCGAAACTGGAGTGGAATTCTCCGG
>Ga0070670_100004749_pt1 | contig 11409 bp, 6 predicted proteins | sample KBSS63metaG_FD_64665 | JGI IMG/M metagenome (GOLD analysis project Ga0070670, IMG submission 64665) | Switchgrass rhizosphere microbial communities from Kellogg Biological Station, Michigan, USA - KBS S6-3 metaG | ecosystem: Host-associated > Plants > Roots > Rhizosphere > Soil ... | reverse complement strand
GCACGGAGGCCGGGGCGTGGGCGGCCGCGCCGCCATCGTCGTCGTGCCGCACGCCCGCCTCGTGACCGTCATGCTCTCGAACATCGAAGGCGAGCGGCTCGACGAGCACGCGCGCCGCATCGCGGCGTACTTCCTCGAGAGCGTCGAGGCGTCCGGCGGCGCGCCGGACCTGCTCCGCGCCGCCGCGCCGCCGCGCAACCCGTCGCCGCCGTTCGCCGCGAAGGGCCTGCCCGCGCCCGGCGAATAGACGCCCTCGCGCGCAGGGAGGGCCGGCCGGGAGCCGGCGGGACGGGTTACCATCCGCTCGAGTGCCGGTATTTCTCCTCTGGCCGACTCACGCCGGGAGAGATTCTCCTCGGCGCTCCGGGCGCGAACGCGCGCTCACCACCCTCGCCGTCGTCGTCTTTCTGGCTTCCATCGCCTCCGGCGCCGCCGCGTTCCTCTCGGACATCGACGTCGCGTTCCGCTACGCCGGCGCGAGCGTCTTCTCGCCCGGGGATCGCAGCCAGATCGAGGCGGTCCGCGGGGTGACTCCCCCCGGAGAGGCGATCCTCCTGACGGTCGGCCGAAACGGCCAGTGGGCCTCGCTTCTCTGGCAGCGCGCGCTCTATCCGGAGCGCCCGATCATCGTCCTCTCGGCGCCGCTTCGCGAGGACGTGCTCTCGGAGGCGAGGCGGCGATACGGGTTCCGAACCGCCGTCGCGATCGGCGATCCGCCCCCCGACCCGGGATTTCGCGAGTCCCGAGACCTGGGCCCCATTCCCGGGCTGACCGGCCGCGTCCGGTTCGGGACGCTCCCGCCGTGACGACGGCCGTCGAGCTGCTCATCCCCCTTCTCCTCGCGGCGGGATTCGCCGCCGTCGGGGAGACGGTGCTGCTCCGCCGGTCCACGGGCCTCGCGGGATGGAACGCGTCACTCGTCACGGGACTGGGGGTCTGCGCGGCGGTTCTCTTTCCGTTCTCGATCCTGGCGCCCCACTCCGCTCTGCGCGGCATCCTCTACGTCATGGGGGTCGCCGTCGTGATCGCGATCGTCCGGCGCACGCGGCGCCGGGCACGGCCATCGGAGACCGGCGGCGTCACGCGAGACCCGGCGGCGCTCCTCCTCCTGCTGCTCGCCGCGGCGGGCGGCCTCGCCTTCGCGGGCCTCGACCTCCGCTACAACTTCCTGTGGGACGGATTCGCGATCTGGGCCTCGAAGGCGCAGCGCCTCTACGTCGAGGGAGCCCTGACGCCGGCCTGGTACACGGGCGTGACGTACGACGCGCGCTACGTCTCCTACCCGCCGGCGGTGCCGCTCTGCGAGGCGCTCGTGGGCGTCCTGCGCGGACGCTTCGACTTCGAGGGGGTCAAGCCGCTCTTCCTGATCTTCTACGCCTCGATGGTCGCCTCGACGTACTCCGCGGTGCGCGCCGCGGCGTCGGACCGGCTCGCCGCCGCCGCCGCCGCGATGGTCGTCTTCGTCCCGGCGCTCTCCACGAGATGGGCCGCCGGTGCCTACGCGGACATGCCGCTGGCCGCGGTCGTCGCGGCGGTGGCCGCCGCGGCGCTGCGCCGCGACGAGGGTGCGCTCCCGTGGCTGATCGGCGCCCTGACGACGGTGAAGCCGGAGGGCCTCGTCCTGGCCTCGCTCGCGGCGGCCGGCGCCGCGCTGGTTCTCGTCGTCGGACCGCGCCCCGTGCGGCTCACGCCGGTTGCCCGCGGAGCCGCGGTCGTCGGCGGCTTCGTCCTCGCCCGGCTCGCGTACGTGCGCTGGGTCGCCGTCCGAGACGACGTCTACGTGTTCGAATCCATCCGGCTCTCCGCCTCGCGCCTGCCGACGGTCGCTCGCCTCTGCCTTCGGGAGATGCTGAACGTGCGAGCGTGGGGCCTGCTCTGGCCCGCCTTCTTCGCGGCCACCGCACTCCTGCTGCGGCGCGGCGAGCCGAGAGAGAAGGCGCTCGCGGCGGCCGCGGCGGCGGGCGCGGTTGTGCTGGCCGTGCCGTTCCTCTTCACGACGTGGCCGGTCGAGCTGCACGTCGAGCAGGCCTACTTCCGTCTGCTCGCCCAGCTCGCCCCGGCGGCGGTCGTCGCCGCCGCGCTCGGCTACTCCCGCGCGCGCGAGGCGGCCGCCGCCGGCGCTCCGGCGGCACGCGCCGCGCTCGAGAGTTGAACGCCCTGCGCCGCCGCGGCCGGAAGAAGCGCGTCCCGCCCGCGCGACACCCCGACGGCGCGACGCCCCGTGGCGCGACGGCGCGACGGCGCGAGAGCGTTGATGCCGTGAAGCCGGTCCTGCGCTGGGGCGTGCTGCCCTGTGCGGCCCTTCTCGTCGGATGCCTGACGGTGGTCCGCGACTGGCCGGTGCTGTTCGGCCGCGTTCCCCTTCCCGCCGAAATCGTGACCTCGTTTCCCCCCTGGGAGTCCGTCTCCTTGCACGGACCGGACCGGCAGCCGCCGGCGCACGCCGAGATGGGAGACCTCGTGACGGAGCTCTATCCCTGGAAGGCCTATACGCGCGCCGCCGTCTCGGGCGGGTCGCTGCCGCTCTGGAACCCGCACATCCTGCTCGGCGCCCCGTTCGTCGGAGATCCGCAGACCGGCCTCTTCTATCCGCTCAATCTCGTCTACTACGCCTTACCGACGCCGCTCGCCTGGACCCTCTCGTTTCTCCTGCGGACGGTCCTCGCGGGCGTGCTGGCGGGCGTGCTCGCGGCCGCGCTCGGCGCCTCGCGGGCGGGCGCGCTCGCCGCGGCCGTCACCTTCGCGTTCTGCGGGTGGGTGACCGCTTTCCAGACGCGCCCGCACCTGGACTCCGTCGTGTGGCTGCCGCTCGTGCTCCTCGGAGTCGACCGTCTGCAGCGCCGTCTCGACGCTCCGTCGGTCGCGCTGACGGCGGCCGCGTTCGCGCTTCCCGTGCTGGCGGGACAGCCCGAGAGCGCGGCCCACGTGACCCTCGCGGGCGGCGCCTTCTTCCTGTACCGGCTGGCGCTGCCCCCCGCGGACCTCGACCGGCCCCGGCGGCTGCGGTTCGGCGGGTTGTTCGTCGCCTCGGGCCTGCTCGCCCTCGGCCTCGCCGCCGTTCAGATGCTGCCGGCGCTGGAGTTCATCGGCGAGCTCGGGCGGACCGTCAGCGCCTCGTGGGGAGGGAAGCCGTTGCGCGAGATCGTGACCTTCGTGTCGCGCGATCTCGGGGCGAACCCCAGCTCGGCCGGAGTCGAGATCCCGGAGTGCAGCGCCTATGCGGGCATGCTCGCGCTCCTGATCGCCCCGTTCGCGGTGTTTCACCGGAACCGGCGCGACGCGATCTTCTTCGCCCTGCTCGCGGCGGCCGCGGCCTCGATCGCCTACGGGGTCGGACCGGCCTACGCCCTCTCCCTCCGGGTTCCCATCCTGAAGGGAATTCCGAACTGGAGGCTGCTCGGCGTCGCCGACCTCGCGCTCGCGGTGCTCGCCGCGCTCGGTCTGTCCGCGGCGCAGGACCGGCTTCGCGAAGCGCGGCGCGCCCCGGCGGGATGGTGGTGGGCGGTTGCGGCAGCGGGATCGATCGCCGCGGCCGGAGTCGCCTATCTGATCTCGCACGAAGCGGTGCCTCCGGCGGGTAGGATTCTCTCGCTCGCGACCGTGAGGCAGCCCCTCGGCTCCGCGGCTTTCCTCATCGCGGCCGCCGCGCTGCTCGCCCTGGCGCTCGGCGGCAGACTCCGGCCCTCCGTCTTCGGCGCTCTCGCCGTGGCGCTTTGCGCGGCGGATCTCGTGTCGGCGAGCTACCGGTTCTTCCCGTTCGTCCGTCCCGCGGAGATCTTCCCGGCGGCCCCGACGTTCGACTTCCTCTCCCGCGACTCCGAGCCGCAACGCGTCGCCGCGGTCGACGTCGCCTATGGTTCGAGCTTCGAGACGATGTACGGGCTCGAGTCGCCGACCGGGTTCACCGTGACCCTTCGCCGGACCGTGGACCTCCTCGCGCCGCTCGGATTCCAGGAGAGCGCGACGGGACTGACGTCCGACGCGATCCTCGCCGGGCCCCATCGGCTCCTCGACCTTCTCAACGTGAAGTACCTCGTGGCGACGACCTGGAATCGCGGCGCATCCGCTCTCGCGTCCCGGCCCGACCGATTCCGACTCGTCTTCTCCGACGGGAGCGTCCGCGTGTTCGAGAATCGGACCGTGCTGCCCCGCGCGTTCCTCGTCCCGGCGAGCGGTGCGCGGGTGATCTCCGAGGAGAGCGCGCAGCTCGCCCGCGTGTCCGATGCGGCCTTCGAACCGGCGGCCGAAGTCGTGCTGGCGTCTGCCGCGGAGGTCGGCGGCTCGAGCGGCGCCGCGCCCGCTCCGGGCCGGCAGGCGGCGCCGCCTCGCGTCCTCGAGCGGGGAAACCGGAGCATCCGCCTGAAGGTGGACGCCCCCCAGGCCGGCATCCTCGTTCTCAGCCAGGCGTACTACCCGGGCTGGGTCGCCGTCGTGGACGGGAGAACGACGCCGGCGCTGCGAGTCGATTTCGGGCTCGCGGGCGTCGCGCTCGCGCCCGGCGCGCACGAAGTCCTCTTCCGGTACGCACCGCGCTACCTGCGGCTCGGCGCGATGCTCACGATCGCGTCCCTGATCGGCGCCGCCGCCTGCTGGCTCGTTCCGCGGCGCAGCTCCGACCGTCGCGAGGCCGCCGCCGCGGCGGAGTGAGGCGGGACACGCAGCCGTTATCATCGCGCTGCCGATGAACCGCGCCCTCAACTCCGAATCCGAATCCGAATGAAACGGCTGATCCGAACGGTCGTCCCGCGCGGCGTGCGCGGCGCGATCCGCGAGTGGGCGCTCGACCTCGGTCGCCAAGCGGCGGGACCGCGCATCGCGTCGCTCGAGTCGCGCGTCGCCGCACTCGAGTCGAGCGTGGGCGCCCTGGCGGCCCGGCTCGAGGAGCACGGAGGACAGGCGCAGGCGGCGGCTGCCGGCGTCTCGGATCAGCGCGTCGCGCTCGCCCAGATCCAGACGCTGCTGACGCGCGAGGCCGGCGTCCCTCCTCCTCCGCCGAGGCATCTTCAGGAGAGGGTCATCGGGACGTACGACCCGGGCTACCTCGAGTCGGGGTACGAGCTCTGCCGGCATCTCGACGCGGAGCTCGCACACGCCGGCCGAAGCCTCGGAGACTTCGCCCGCATCCTCGATTTCGGCTGCGGCTCGGGCCGCGTGCTCCGCGCGCTCCACCGGCTCCACCCGCGGGCCGAGCTCCACGGCACCGACATCGACGAGGAGGCGATCGCCTGGCTCGCGTGGAACTGCCCGGACGTCGCTCGCTTCACCGTCGCGCCGCACCGGCCGCCGACCACCTACCCGGACGCCGCGTTCGACTTCGTGTTCGGGATCAGCGTCTTCACGCACCTGCCGCAGGACATGGAGGCCGCCTGGCTCGACGAGCTTCGCCGCATCGCGGCGCCCGGCGCGCTCCTCGTGCTCACGACCCACGGCGAGGCGCACTGGAGCAAGCTCGCGCCGGAGGTCCGCGGCATCGTCGAGAGGGATGGGTTCTACTACGGCGACTTCGGTTTCAACTACGGCCGGAGCATCTCCCTGCCGGACTTCTACCAGACCGCCTATCACTCGACGGACTACGTCCGCCGCGAGTGGGGCAGACGATTCGAGATACTGGGCATCACCCCGTTGGGCATGGGCAGGCACCAGGACACGGTTCTCCTGCGGAGGCCGGCGTGAGCCTCTTCCGGCGGCGTCGCCCGGCGCCCGCGGAGCATCCTCCGGATCCCGCCGCGCCGACCCCCGAGTCGGTCCTCGCGTCCCTCTCGGTCGATCAGCTCTACGACCATCTCGTCGGGCGCCTCGGCTTCGACTCCGCGGGCCCGGGCTGGTCGCCCGCGCTGCGCGAGCTCCACAAGCGCTCCCGGGAGAGACGCCTGCAGCTGATCCCCGAGTTCTTCTACACGCCCGTGCTCTCGCCGGAGCAGGTCCCGGAGGCGCAGTGGAGCGCGCGCTTCGACGCCTGTGGAGACTTCGATCTCGAGAGGCAGCGCGGGTTCCTGGCCGCCACGCCGCGCTTCGCCGAGGTGCTCGGTACGCTGCCGTGGGATCCGCCGGAGGACCCGTCCGTCTTCCACTGGAACAACGACCAGTTCAGCCACTCGGACGCCTCGCTCTACTACACGCTGCTCCGGCGCTTCCGGCCGAAGCGCGTCGTCGAGGTCGGCGCCGGTCACTCGACGAAGCTCGCCGCTCGGGCGCTCGCCGACAACGGTTCGGGCACGATCCTGTGCATCGACCCGCACGCGCCCCGGTGGCTGTCGACGCTCGGGAAGCGCGTCGAGGTGATCGCCTCCCCGGTCCAGGAGGCCGCCGACGCGACGTTTCTCTCCCTGGGAGAGAACGACGTGCTGTTCATCGACGGCTCGCACATCTCGAAGACCGGCTCCGACGTGAATCACCTGTTCCTGCGGATCCTCCCCCGCCTTCCGGCGGGAGTCGTCGTGCACGTCCACGACATCTGCCTGCCCTTCGAGTATCCCCGCCGCTGGTCCGAGGACGTGCTCTGCTACTGGAACGAGCAGTACGTGCTCGCCGCGCTGCTCGCCAACAGCCGCAAGTTCGAGATCCTCGTCGGAAATTACTTCCTGCAGATGACGGACATCGAGCTGCTGCGGCCGTTCGGGCCCTCGCCGGCGATCGCCGGCGTCTTTCCGGGGGGCGGGAGTCTGTGGATGAGGGTCGGGGACCAGTAAGCGGCTAGCAGGACGTATTAGCTGTGGCTAATACGTCGCGGCCGATTACGGCTCGCGAGGGGCGGACGTCGCACCACTGGCGGCGGCGCGCACCCGCTTCAACAGCCGCTTGAGGCCGCGGTCCTCGACCTGCGGATGCACGACGGCGGGCGCCGGCGCGAACTCGTCCACCTGAAGCTCCTGGCGGATCGGATTCATCGCGGCGGCGTGCATCTCGAAGGTCCGGTGCCGGACGCACTCCGTGCAGGCCGGGTGCACGCGGCCCTCGCGGATGTGCTCGCGGACGGACTGGAGCTGCGGCCCGTTCCAGGCCGCGGCGACGTTGCCCTGGAACTCGCCGAGGTCCTCGTGGACGGACATGTAGCAGCAGACCTTCGCCGTGCCGGCCGCCATGAGGTAGAGCGTCGTCCAGGGATAGTGGCAGTACATCGGCGGCAGCGGCGCGGCGGCGGGCGGCTCCGGCTCGGCCGACGCGGCGGGAGTGCTGACCGCCGGACTGGCCGCTGCGACCGGAGGCGGCGGCTCCGCGGCCGGCGGGGCGGGCTCGGCCGGCGGATGGACGTGGAGACGCGTCGAGGCCTCGGCGTTGGGCGCGTCCGCGGGCCACTCGAAGTCCGGATTGACGTAGCACTCCATCGGAATGCCGGCCTTCTCGGCCTCCGCCTTCGCCTCGGCGAGCATCGCTTCGAAGTCCGCGCGCGGCACCTTTCCGAGCCGGAACGACTCGTAGTACTCCGCGTACGCTCCGGGCTCCAGGGTGAAGTGATGGAGCGGGTTGACGCCGAGGAAGAAGATCTTCAGCGGGGCGAGCAGGCGGATCAGCTCGGGCAGCTCGCGGTAGTTGTCGTTCTGCACGACGAAGTTCACGACGATGCGCGGGAACTCCGAGTTGCGGCGCACCTTCTCCTCGTGGATGAGGCGCAGCACGTTCAGGATCTTGGCGAGGCTCGCGCCCCGCAGCCGCTCCATGGTCTCCTCGGTCGCGCCGTCGATCGAGAACGCGAGCTGGTCGTAGCCGGTCGCGACCAGCCAGACCACGTCGGCCGGCCGAATCAGCAGGCCGTTGGTGACTCCGGACGTCCGGCAGCCGTGGTTCTTGAGGACGGTCACGAGCGGCGCGAGCTCCGGGAACAGGAACATCTCGCCGTAGCCGAACGTGTAGACCTCGACCGCCGCCTCGAAGAAGTCGTTCATCCGCGAGAGGATCGGCCAGGAGAGGTCGCGGCCCGTCTTCGCGAGCGACGGATCGTACGAGAAGCCGCACTTCTTGCAGCGCAGGTTGCAGCGCGAGCTCACCTCGAGATAGAGCTGCACGGGGCGGTTCGTCGCCACCGTCCTGCCCGCGCGCACGTTCTCCCGATACGCGTCGTAGTTCGCCAGTTTTGCCGCGCGCGAATCGGCGGCGGTGATTGGATCCAGGACAGGTACCCCCGAAACGACTCTACTCCGATCCCACCTTCGAAGCCACCGCAGCGACGCCCTCCCGCGGCTCGTGCTTGCGCCATTCGACGCCGAACTTCTTCTCGAAGTACGCCTGGTTCTTCTTCCACAGCGCGTCGTAGTCCTCCGGCGAGAGCTTGCGGAAGGCGCCCTGCCCGACGTGGTGGACGTACGCATCCTCGGCGCACGCGACGCGGTATCCGAGCGCGCGCATGCGCACCGCGAAGTCGTCGTCCTCGAACATGCCGATCCCATACGCCTCGTCGAGCGGACCCACGGCGTCGAGGACCTCACGGCGCGCGGCGACGCAGTACATCGCGGCGACGCCGATGTCGAAGACGCGCCCTCGGTGCTCCGCTTCGCGCCTCGCCGCGTAGGCGGGGAGGCCGGAGAAGTCGTTGCCGTAATCCGGCTCGACGCGCGCCTCGTTCCCGCAGAAGTTCGTCGTCGGACACAGCAGGCCGATCGACGGATCGCGCCGGAGATGCCCGGCGAGGCGGCGCAGGAGCCCCGGAGGCACCACCGTGTCGTTGTTCAGGAGCACCACGATCTCGCCGCGCGACAGCGCGATCCCCTGGTTGTTGGCCGCGGCGAAGCCGCGATTGTCGGAGTTGAGGACGACGCGGATCCTCGGGTCGCGCTCCGCCAGCGCGCGCAGGTACTCGGGCGTCCCGTCGTCGGAGGCGTTGTCGACGACGATGGCCTCGAACCGGGGCCACGTCTCCCGCTCCAGCAGCGACTCCAGGCAGTCCCGGGTGAGGTCCAGGCCGCCGTAGGTGACGACGACGACGGAGACGAGCGGGTGCGCCTCGGACAGGCCCGCGTGGATCGCCTCGTACCGGTGCGCCCAGTCGTTCTCCTCGGCGAGCCGGCGGCGCGCGGCGCGGCGCGGGTCGTCCCGAGGCTCGGCGAGCGCCTTCCCGAGCTGCGCGAGGAACTCGTCGTGGCCGCGCGCCAGGTAGCAGAGATCCGAGTACGGGAGGAGCTCCGTCAGCGCGGGCGAGACGACCGGCTTGCCGCCGAAGACGTACTCGTAGAACTTGACCGGATTCGTCGCCTCCGTGATGTCGTTGACGAGGAACGGGATCACGCACGCGTCGAAGTGCCAGAGCAGCTTCGGCATCTCCGCGTAGGGGCGCTGGCCGAGCAGGCGCACGTTCGGCAGCGCCTCGACGGGCGAGAGGTCCACGTCGAACTTGCCGCCCGCGAGCACGACGGTCGCCTCCGGGTGCTCGCGCGCGATCCGAGTCAGCAGCGGCACGTCGACCCACGACGCGAGGGCGCCGTAGTAGCCGATCACCGGATGGCGGACGTCCTTGAGGAGAGAGTTGGCGGCGTACCCGGCGCGGTAGTGGTCCGCGTCCATGCCGTTCTTGGCGAGGATGAGGCGCGGCGCCGTACCCTTCCACTTCTCGAGGAGGCGATCCGCCGACACGATCGTGGCGTCGGCGTTCCTCACGAGCGGCTCCTCGAGCGCGAGCACGCCGGCGCCGAAGCCCGGGAAGTTCGTCCACTCGTCCATGCAGTCGTACGCGATCCGCCAGCCGAGCCGGTCCCGCAGGCGCTCGGCGAGCGGCGCCCAGAACGGGATCTCGACGAGGCAGACCGCGTCGCCGACGCACAGGTCTCGCGCGAGCTCCTCGAAGGCCGCGGTCAGCGCGTCGAGGTCGGCGGGCTCCATCGTCCCGGAGTAGATGTTCAGCGCGCGGCGCGAGCGGATCCGCAGCTCGGCGACGCGGTCGGCCTTGCGCGTCAGGTCCCAGGCGGGACCGGCGGGCGCGAGCCACTGCGTCGTCGAGAGGTAGAGGACGCGGTGTCCGTGTCGGCCGAACTGCGTCGCGAGCTGCTGCGGACGCTGGAAGCGGAAGTCCCAGTCGATGATCGAGAAGACGACGACGTCGTACCGGCCGGCGGGTGTGGCGGGGAGGGCATCCGAGGTGCGCCGGCGGCCGGGCGCGGCGGAGGGCCCGGAGGCGTCGACCAGCCCGCTCGAGGCGGCGACCGGCGCGAACCGGCGGCGGAGCCACTGCGCCGCCGGGCGCGGGAGAAGCCGCGAGCCGACCGCGAACAGGGGCGTGCCGGGCGCGGTCGCTCGTCCCGCGGCGCGCCGCGCGCGCTCGATGCGTCTCCGAAGACGGCCCAGGCGCGAGCTCTCGATGCGGCCGAGCTCCGCGAGCGCCGTCTCGAGATGCCTGCCGCGCGCGTCCGACTCCGCGCGGAGAACGGCGATCGTGCGCTCGCGGGCGGCGACCTCCGCCCTGAGAAAGGCGATGCCCTCGTCGCGCTCGCGGACGACCGCGTCCAGCCGCCGGATCTCCCTGGCGCGCGCGGCAACGGCCTCGTCCGTCGGCGCGGCTCGCGTCGGGCCGGCGGAGTCCGGAGTTGTCGCCGGCCTCGGCCGCGCCACGGACTCGATCCTCTCGCGCAGCGCCGCGAAGCGCGTCTCCCAGGTGTTCGAGCGGGCCGACTCCCGGCGGCGGCGGGAAAGGTCCTCCCCCGTCTCCGAGAGGGCCCGCTCGAGCGCGGGGCCGAGGTCCTCCGCGCGGTCGTAGAGGACGACGAGCTCGCCGAACGGCTCGATCTCGGGCAGCCGCCGCGCGACGATCGGCTTTCCGGTCGCGAGGTACTCGTACAGCTTCACGGGATCGGTCGCCTCCGTGAGCGGCGTCCGCCGGAACGGGATCGTGCACACGTCGAAGCCGGCCGCCCAGCGCGGGAGCTCGTCGTACGGCACCTCGCCGTGAAGACGCACGTTCGGACGGCCCTCCAGGGCGGCGAGCGCATCGGGCGCCGTGCCCCGCGTGTCGCCGACGAGCGCGAACGACCAGGACGGGTGGCGCGCGGCCGCGATCGCGAGGGCGTCCGCGTCGAACCACGAGGAGATCGCGCCGTAGTAGCCGATCACCGGCCGCGGCAGCGCCGCGAGCGGGCTCGACGCGCGAGGAGGCAGCGACGAGAAGCGTTCCGCGTCGCCGGCGTTCGGGAGACGCATCGCGTCGCCGCGGATCGCGCGAATGCGCTCGAGGAGCCGCGCCGACGTCGCCAGGACGAGATCGGCGCCGGCGATCAGGCGGCGCTCGTCCTCGGCGGTCCCGGGCCCGTGGGTGCCGAAGCCGGAGTGCTCGTCCAGGCAGTCGTAGACGAGCCGCCAGCCGTGACGGTCGCGCAGGCGCCGCGCCAGGGGCTCCCAGAACGGGTACTGGACGAAGAGGACCGCGTCCTCGATGTTCTCCGCCGCGGCCACGCTCTCGAGCGCAGCCTCCGCCTGGCGCAGCGTCTC
>Ga0070670_100004745_pt1 | contig 11412 bp, 10 predicted proteins | sample KBSS63metaG_FD_64665 | JGI IMG/M metagenome (GOLD analysis project Ga0070670, IMG submission 64665) | Switchgrass rhizosphere microbial communities from Kellogg Biological Station, Michigan, USA - KBS S6-3 metaG | ecosystem: Host-associated > Plants > Roots > Rhizosphere > Soil ... | reverse complement strand
CGGATGGACCGCTTCCAGGCGCTGACGGCGTTTGCGCGCGTCGTAGAGGCGGGCAGCTTCGCGGGCGCGGCCGAGCGACTCGGCGTGTCGGTGTCGTCGGTGTCCCGTCTTGTCTCCGACCTCGAGGCGCACCTCGCCGTGCGGCTCCTCAACCGCACGACGCGCCGGCTCTCGCTCACGGAGACGGGGCAGTCGTTCTTCGAGCGGTGCGTGCAGCTGCTTGCCGACCTCGAAGAGGCCGAAGTGGCGGTCTCGTCGGCCTCGATCGTCCCGCGCGGGACCTTGCGCCTTACCTGCTCGGCGACGTTCGGCGCGCGGCATCTTGCGCCGGCGATCGCCGCGTTCACCGCACGCCATCCACAGATCCGCTTCGACGTCGAGCTCTCCGAACGGGTCATCGACATCGTGGAGGAAGGATTCGATCTCGCGGTCCGCGTCGGTGCGAGCGGCAGTCAGAATCTCGTCGGCAGGCTGATCGGAACGACGCAGATCGTCTGCTGCGCGGCACCTTCGTACCTCGCGCGTCACGGCGAGCCGCGGGAGCCTCCGGATCTCGCCCGGCACGTTTGTCTTACGTACGAGTATTCACCTTCGCGCAACGTGTGGATGTTCCGCGGTCGTGATGGCGGCGAGCAACAGGTGCGAATCACGGGCCCGGTTCATGCGAACAACGGGCGGTTCAACGAAGCGCTGGCAGCGGAAGGATTGGGCATCGCGCGCGAGCCCGACTTCATCGTCGCGCCGGACGTGCGCGCCGGACGGCTCAAACCGATTCTGCGACGGTTCGAGCCGCCCCCGCTCAATATCTACGTGGTGTATCCCAGCCGACGTCACCTGTCGGCGAAGGTGCGGGCGTTCGCGGATTTCTTGGTCGAGCGCTTCGCAAAGCCCGCCTGGGGACTGCCGTGACCGCCGCTTGCCGGCGCGACGTCTCTAGGCGCGATTGCGCACGAGATCGAGCAGCCGTCCGAACACGCGCTCGCCGTCGGTGCGTAGCCCATTGTGCTCGTACTCGTTCGTGATCCACGCCTTCATTCCACGGATGGCTTCCGCCGTCGGCTCCGAGTGGACGCGCGGCACGTACATGTCGTCGGCGTAGATGGCGGCAGCCGCCGGCACCTCGTTCCGGGCGAGGCGCGCGGGATCGTACAGCATCGGCCAGTCCGTTTGCTCGGCGAGCGCGTGCGCCACTTCGCGCAGCGGAACGAGCGATGCGTACTCGTCGAACATCCACGGATAGATCATCTCCCCGGTGAATGAGGGCGGACGTCCGGGGGCCCAGTTCGTTTCCGGAAACTCGTCGCGGATGCGCTGCGCCGACCAGCGCGACGCGTCGCGCTGGGTGTAGCACATCTCGTGCAACACGGCGAAAATGGGATTGGTCTCGAAGTGCTGCGAATTTTCGAAGTCGCGCAGGAACGGCAGGGAGAGCTCCGCGCCGCGCACGCCTTCGCAGAACGCGAGCTCGAGCAGATAGTGCAGCGCCTCCATTCCTTCGTCGAAGCCGAGAAGGAAGCCAAGCTGCTGGAAGCGCCGCACCGTCAGCCGCCCGCCCGTCGGGAGCTCGACCTCGCGCGTGTGCAGATGCTCCATGATTTGTCCGGTGAGCGCTTCGTCCCGCGGGTATCGCGCAAAGAATTTTCGCGTCTTGCTGCGCACGACGGGATACGTCGCCCGGTAATAGTCGTCGGCGTTCGCGGTGAGCGGAGGCAATCCACCGGTGATGAACGCCTCGCGCAGGGCTTCCGGATGCGCCGACAAGTAGTGGACCGCGCAGAACCCGCCATAGCTCTGGCCAAGCACGCTCCACTTCTGGTCCGGCCCGGCGAGCTCGCGTCGAATCACTTCGCAATCGTCGACGATCGCATCGGCACGAAAATGGGCGAGGTACGCGGCCTGCGCTCGCGCGTCGCCGCGTCGTGCAAGGGTTTGCGGAAGGACAACCGAGCTTCGGCCGTTGCCGCGTGAATCGAGCAGCAGCACGCGGTACTCCTGCAGCGCGCGCTTCAACCAGCCGGAGCGGCTCGACGGTCGCGGCCCCGGAAAGCCAGGCCCGCCCTGCAGGAAAACGAGCCAAGGGTGACCCGCATCCGGCTTGTCGGCGTCGACGATCGAGCGGGCGAAGACCGAGAGCTTCTCGCCGCCGGGTTGCGCATGATCGAGGGGCACCACGAATTCGAGGTCGGTGGCGATCATGCCGTGATGCGTCGCAGTGCCGAGCGTCCGATAGGTCATGTCGAGAGCATCCAAAAGTGAATGGTTCACCGAATCGTGGAAACAAGATGTCCGTGAGCGCGTTGTGGTGAGGACGCGATCGACTTCGCGACTCGCAAGATGTAACCAAATGCGTCATACGGGCGCCTCGGCGCCGATTATGCGGTAATCTCGGCGTTCAGTTTGCAGGACTCCGGGATTGTCACTTGGCACACTCGCTTCACGCATCGCGCCGAATGTACCGTTATTGCGCCGCAACGACGGCGACGGCGATGGCCCTCGCCATCGGCGGCTGCGCCGCGCTGGAGATGAAGGAGCGAGAGCTCGTGTTCAGGCCGGTGAAAGAAGCGGCGGGCTGGTACAACGGCACGCCCGCGACGGTCCAGGACATCTGGCTGCCGGTCGGTGATGCATCGCCGAAGGAGCGGATGCACGCGTGGTGGTGGCCTGCGGACGAGCCGGGCGCGCCCGTCGTGCTGTACCTCCACGGCGTCCGCTGGAATCTCACGGGTCACCTCAATCGCATGTCGCAGCTGCGGCGCTTCGGCTTCTCGGTGTTCGCGATCGACTATCGCGGCTTCGGCAAGAGCGATGGCGAGCTGCCGAGCGAGGCGACGGTCTACGAGGATGCGCGCGCCGGCTGGAAGTGGGTCGTCGACCATGAGCCCGAAGCGTCGCGGCGCTACATCTATGGACATTCGCTGGGAGGCGCCGTCGCCATCGATCTGGCCGCGAACGTATCGAACACACCGGCGAGCGCTCGCGGCCTCATCGTCGAATCGTCGTTCACGTCGTTGCCCGAGCTCGTGTCGGAATCCGGCTACGGCTGGCTGCCGATCCTGATCTCGCAGAAATTCGACTCCGTCGCGAAGATCCGGCAGATCGCGATGCCGGTGCTGATCGTTCATGGCGAGGACGACCGCTATGTCCCCCCGCATCTGAGCTCGGCACTGTTTGCTGCGGCGCCGCAGCCGAAGAAGCTGTTACTGGTTGCGAACGGCAGCCACAACAACAGCGTATGGGCGGGAGACGCCGACTACCGTCTTGCGTTGGACGAGCTTTTCGGCCCGCTTCAGGCGGTTCGCGACGAAAGCGGGACCGGACCCAACGCCGTCACTGCACGCACGCACGGGCCAACGTCAACCGATAGGCAGCCGGCAGCGTTTTAGATCCATTACCCGGCAAGGCGTCTTTCGGTCCCAGTAAGTCTTCCCTAAGTCCTGAGGCATTCTGGGCATTCTATGGGTCGCGGGCCTGTTTGCAGGTCATTGGAAGTGAACGGCAGAGTGAATCCGGGCGCCGAACTTGGCATGCATCGTCGAGTCGAATCCGACTATTCTTGAGAATCTTTCGGGGAATATCATGAAGAAACTTGCGCTGGCAGTAGCTTTGGTGAGCGCGGTTGCGCTCGGCGCTAGCACCATCGCAGAAGCCCAACGAGGCGGAGGCGGAGGCGGTGGCGGTCGCGGCGGCGGTGGTGGCATGTCGGGCGGTGGCGGCGGCACGCGCGGCGGCGGCGGAAGCTGGAGCGGCGGCGGTGGCAGCTGGAGCGGCGGTGGCCACGGCGGCAATTGGCATGGCGGCGGAAACTGGCACGGCGGCGGCAACTGGCACGGCGGCGGCTACTACGGACGTGGGTGGTACGGCGGTTGGTATGGCCCGAGCTTCGGCGTCTACCTGGGCTATCCCGGCTATTGGGGTTGGCCGTACTACTACCCGTACGCCTATTCGGCGAGCTATCCGGTCTACACCTATCCGAGCTATCCCGCGTACAGCGATTACGGCTCGGGATCGTTCATCTCCGCTGAGCCCGCGCCGTCGCAGAACCCCGCCAACTACTGGTACTACTGCTCGGATCCGGCGGGTTACTACCCGTATGTTCAGAATTGCGCCAAGGGTTGGATGCAGGTCGTCCCGCAGAACGTGCCGGGCGCACCGGCCCAATGAGAACGGAGCAGATTATGAGCAAGCGCTCACTCGCCGCGGCAGTCGTCGTGGCACTCGCGGTAGGGGGCTGCGTCACGGTGCCAACGGGACCTGCAGTCCCCGTGATGCCGGGCTACCAGAAGAGCATGGACCAGTTCCACGCCGACGATACCGACTGCCGCAACTACGCATACGCCTCGATCGGCGGTCCGAACGCCGGCCAGCCGGCAACCGACGCCGCGGCGAACAATGCGGTGGTGGGGGCGGCGATCGGCGCGGGCGTCGGCGCGTTGATCGGTGCCGCGACGCACAATGCCGGCAATGGCGCCGCGTGGGGTGCGGGCACGGGACTGCTTTTCGGCAGCGCGGCGGGCAGCAATACGTCGGGCTATTCGTCGTATCAGCTGCAGCGGCAGTACGACGTGGCGTACATGCAGTGCATGTACTCGCGCGGCAACCAGGTGCCCGGTCATGTCGCGCAGCGCGCGCAACAATCGTACCGGCCGCCGAACACGAGCTGGATTCCACCCGGATACTCCGGCGGGAACGCTCCTCCGCCGAACCCTGTGCCGGGCAGCTATCCGCCGCCCAATTACCCGCCGCCGAACTATCCCGCACCCAGCTATCCCTCGGGCAGCACCCCGGGTGGGTGACAACCGCGTAGTCTGAGTCGCATCGGGCCCTGAATCAGGGCCCGATGGTTTTTGCGGCTCAGGACAAACGCTGGCCGTGCTCCCGCGTGGTGTGGAAGCCGACCTTCGGCCACCGTTCCATCGTGACCTGCAGGTTGTATTTGTTGGTGGCCAAAAAAACGGGATTCTCGTCGACGTCCACGCCGATCGACGCCGCCTGCTCGCGCTCGAAGTCTCGGCGCACGGCCTCGTCGGGAAAGGTGAGCCAGCGCGCCGTGGAGATGTTCGCCGGCTCGTAGATCGCATCCACCTTGTATTCGGTCGCAAGACGATGCGCGACGATCTCGAACTGCAGCGGACCGACGGCGCCGAGCAGAAGCGTTCCGCCATGCGCCGCCTCGAAGACCTGGATCGCGCCTTCCTCGCCCAGCTCCCGCAGTCCTTTCGACAACGGCTTCGCTTTGAACGGATCGCGGGGCCGCGCGACCCGGAACAACTCCGGCGCGAAATAGGGAATGCCCTTGAACTCGAGCGCCTCGCCTTCGGTCAGCGTGTCGCCGATCGATAGCTGGCCATGATTGTGGATGCCGATGATGTCGCCGGCAACCGCATCCTCGCTCGCCACCCGCTCGTTCGCCATGAACGTGAGCACGCTGCCGAGCTTCATCTCACGGCCCGTGCGCAGGTGGCGAACTTTCATCGCGGGCTTGTAGCGTCCCGACGAAACGCGGAAGAACGCGATTCGGTCGCGGTGCTTCGGGTCCATGTTCGCCTGGATCTTGAACACGAAGCCCGAGAACGCAGGCTCGGCCGGCTCGACCACGCGGTGCCCGCCGTCGCGCGGCTGCGGCGGTGGCGCCCAGTCGATCAGCGCCGTCAGTATTTCCTGGACGCCGAAGTTGTTGATGCCCGATCCGAAGAAGACCGGCGTCTGCCGGCCGTGGAGGAATTCCTCCATGTCGAACGGATGGCTCGCGCTTTGGATGAGCTCGACGTCGTGACGCACCGCCGGCATCTCGTCGGGAAACAGTGCATCGAGCCGCGGGTTATCCAGCCCTTCGATCACCTCCCCTTCGTCACGGACGCGCTCTTCGCCGGGAGCGAATCGCTTCAACCGCCCGCGCATGAGATCGAAAACGCCGCGAAAGCTCTTGCCCATTCCGATAGGCCAGCTGACGGGTGCGCAGTCGATTCCGAGCACGCGCTCGATTTCCTCGAGCAGCGCGATTGGAGGCCGCACCTCGCGGTCCATCTTGTTGACGAACGTGATGATCGGCGTCGCTCGCAGCCGGCACACTTCCAGCAGCTTGATCGTCTGCGCTTCGACGCCTTTCGCGGCGTCGATCACCATCACCGCGGCGTCCACCGCCGTCAGCACGCGATATGTGTCCTCCGAAAAGTCCTCGTGTCCCGGCGTGTCGAGCAGGTTGATGGTGTGGCCCTCGTATTCGAACTGCATGACCGAGCTCGTCACCGAAATCCCCCGCTGCTTTTCCACCTCCATCCAGTCGGACGTCGCGTGCCGTTTGCTCTTGCGCGCTTTCACCGTTCCGGCCATCTGGATTGCGCCACCGTACAGCAGCAGCTTCTCGGTGAGCGTCGTCTTGCCCGCGTCCGGGTGCGAGATGATGGCGAACGTCCGCCGCTTGGCGACGTCACGAACGAGATCGGCGGGGAAGGGAGAAGCCATTCGGTGTCGAATCGGGGTGAGAAGCGCTAGCTCGCCTTGTTGCGGTCGATCCATTGCGCGAAGGCGGTCAGGAAGCGCGTGCAGAAATCACGGGTGCTGTCGTTGATCAGCTTGCCATCGGCGTCGAACAGACCGGCGGCGTTGCCGATGTAGGCTTCCGGCTGCGGCATCGCGGGCATGTTGAGGAAGACGAGCGCTTGGCGCAGATGGTGATTCGCGCCGAACGCGCCGAGCGCGCCGCTGGTGACGCTCATCACGGCGCCCGGCTTGCCGGACCACGCACTCTTCCCATACGGTCGCGACGCCACGTCGATTGCATTTTTGAGGACGCCCGGCACCGAGCGGTTGTATTCCGGCGTCAGGAACAACACGGCGTCGGCGTTCGAGATCACCTGCTTGAATTCGGTAACGGCCGCGGGCGGGTTGGCCTCGTAGTCCTGGTTGTAGAACGGCACCGTGCCTATCTCGACGATCGAGAGCTTGAGCTCGGGCGGCGCGAGGCCGATGAGCGCGTTTGCCATTTTGCGGTTGAGCGAATCCTTGCGCAGGCTGCCGATCAGCACTGCGACGTTGCGGGTTACGGCCATGGTCTTATCCTTTTGACGGGCGGCGCCAAAGACTCGTGAGCGCGCGAGAGAATTGCACTGACCGTCGCCAGAGCAACGAAAAAGCCGGATTCAGCCGGCGGTTGCCGCTCCCGCTGATTCGCGGGAACACCCGCCCTGGAACATCGGGTTACTCTTTCTTACCGGCCTCGTAGAGCGAGGGCGTGACGCGCGCATGAGCCAGATACTCGCGCAAGTGCTGCACGTCCTGGCGGCCGAGCGTGTTGCCGCCGTGCGGCCGGTGCAGAATTCCCTCGTGGCCGTTGAGCTTGACGCGGACCCGCGTTCCCGACAGCGACTCGACCGTCGATCCCAGGTGGCGCAACAGCGACTCGACTTCGCGCCATTGCAGGTTGCCGCTGATGGGGTCGTGAAAGATCGCGCGGATCAGGTTGTCGTGCTTGTGGCTCATGGGAGAAAACCGGAGCGCGCCGATTCCATCGGCCGGCGCTCGATTTTATCGCGTTTTCGCTCGCTCGAACGGCTTTGCGGCTGACTGCGACGATAGCCGCCCTCCGCCGCTGCACTGAGTACACTATAGCCGCCGTCGCGGCCTCGGTTTCCACCTCAGTTTTCACTTTTCCCGCCGCTGTGTCTGCCCCGCCCACCCGGTTCATCGCGCATCTCGACATGGATGCTTTCTATGCATCGGTCGAGTTGTTGCGTTACCCCGAGCTCAAGGGCCGGCCCGTCGTCATCGGCGGCGGCAGGCGGCATCAGCCGGTAACGACGACCGATCCCGCAACGGGCCGCAGCGTGCGCACGTTTGCGACGCTGCGCCGCTACGTCGGCCGCGGCGTCATCACGACTGCGACCTACGAGGCGCGCGCCTTCGGACTGCATTCGGCGATGGGAATGATGAAGGCCGCGCAGCTCGCGCCCGACACGATCCTGCTGCCGGTCGACTTCGACGCCTATCGGAAGTACTCGCGCCTCTTCAAGGACGCGGTGCGCGCCATCGCCCCGCGGATCCAGGACAACGGGATCGACGAGATCTATGTCGATCTCACGAACGTGCATCTTGCGCCGACGGGCTCGATGCTGCCGGAACCGAAGACCGATCCCTGGGATCGCGTTCACGCGGTCGCGCGGGCGATCAAGGAGACCGTGAGCGCAGCGACGGGACTGTCCTGCTCGATCGGCATCGCGCCCAACAAGCTGTTGGCGAAGATCGCATCTGAGCTCGACAAGCCCGATGGCCTGACGCTGCTCCGTCCGGAAGACCTCGAGCGGCGCATCTGGCCGCTGCCGGCGCGCAAGATCAACGGTATCGGTCCCAAATCGAGCGCGAAGCTCGAGACGCTGGGCGTGCGCACGATCGCGGAGCTTGCCGCCGCCGACCCCGCGTGGCTCGTCGAGCACTTCGGGCGCGCGCAAGGCGCGTTCATGCACGATGCGGCGCACGGGCGCGACGATCGCGACGTGCTGACCGAGATGGAACCGAAATCGATCAGCCGTGAATTGACATTCGAGCGCGACCTGTCTCCGCACCGCGACCGCGACGAGCTCACGCGGATCTTTACCGCGCTCTGCACGGGCGTAAGCGAAGACTTGAAGCGCAAGGGTTATCTCGGCAAGACGATCGGCCTCAAGCTTCGCTTCGACAATTTCAGGACGGTGACTCGCGACCGGACGCTCGACTGGCCAACCGACGATCCGCAGGCGATACGGCGGGCGGCCGGCGAGTGCCTGAAGCGCGTGCTGCTCGACCGCCGCATCCGGCTGCTGGGTGTGCGCGCCGGCGCGTTGTTCGCCGCGTCGGCCGTCGCCGCCGGGCCGCCTCTCGACGTCGCGGATGCGACGCCGTCGCTGTTCGACGAGGGCCCGGCCCGCTGATCGCGTCGCAGCCGTCTTGCACCGCCTCGGGAGGCGCGTAGCATGTGCGCTCCGCGCCATTTTTCTTCCGTTTCTCGATAGGAATTCCCATGCGAGCCGCCAACATTCTCGAAACCATCGGCAATACGCCGCACATTCGCGTCACCCGGCTGTTCGGTTCTGCCGCGAATGTGTGGATCAAATCGGAGCGCGCCAACCCCGGCGGCTCGATCAAGGACCGCATCGCGCTGTCCATGGTCGAGGACGCCGAGGCGACCGGCAAGCTCAAGAAAGGCGGCACGATCATCGAGCCCACGTCGGGCAACACCGGCATCGGGCTCGCGATGGTTGCGGCCGTCAAAGGTTATCCGCTCGTGCTGGTCATGCCCGATAGCATGTCGATCGAGCGCCGGCGGTTGATGCTCGCGTACGGCGCAACATTCGTGCTGACGCCTCGCGCCGAAGGAATGAAGGGCTCCATCGCCAAGGCGCAGCAGCTCATCGCGTCGACGCCGGGCTCGTGGATGCCGCAGCAGTTCGACAATCCGGCCAACATCGACGCGCACGTGCGCACGACTGCCCGGGAGATCCTGAACGACTTTCCGGAAGGCTTGGACGCGCTCATCACCGGCGTGGGCACCGGTGGTCACATCACGGGCTGCGCGCGCGTGCTGAAGGAGGCGTGGCCCAAGCTCGGCGTATACGCCGTCGAGCCCGCGCAATCGGCGGTCATCTCCGGCGGGCCCCCGAGCCCGCATCCGATCCAGGGGATCGGCGCGGGCTTCATTCCGAAGAACCTCGATACGTCGCTCCTCGATGGCGTCATCACAGTCGAAGCGGAAGAGGCGCGCGAGATGGCCCGACGCGCCGCCCGCGAGGAGGGCGTGCTGGTCGGGATCTCGTCCGGCGCGGCGCTCGCCGCCATCGCGAAGAAGTTGCCGGAGCTGCCGGCCGGAAGCCGCGTCCTCGGCTTCAACTACGACACCGGCGAGCGTTACCTCTCGATCGAGGGATTCCTTCCCGCCTGAGCGGGCCGCCGCAGGTGCCAGTCGGTCGCGTTCTGGAACGCCCGTCCGAGCCGCACGAGCATCCCGTCGGCGAACGCGGCGCCGGTCAGCTGAACCCCAATGGGCAGTGAGTCGGACGAAAAGCCCGCCGGCAGCGAGATCGCGCAGGCGCCGACGTAGTTCGCGCTGCGGGTCCACGTCGCGAGCGGTGTCGTCGCCTCATCGACTTCGTCGAGCGGCGTCGCGGTGATGGGCAGCGTCGGCGTGAGCAGCGCATCGCGGTCGCGCATCCAGCGCGCGAACTCGGCGCTCATCCGCCGCCGCTGCTCGAGGAGGTCGATGTAGTCGGCGGCGCTGATCGTCTTTCCGCCGAGCACCCGCTTCTTCACCCAGGGATCGATGTCGCGGTTCGGGTCCTCGATGTATGCGCGATGCAGCGCGTACGCCTCGGCGGCAATGATCCGGCCGTTTTGCGCCATCATCTCGTCGAAGTCGAGCGGGAACGGCGCTTCTTCGACGCGCGCGCCAAGGTCGCGCAGCACGTCCGTCGCTTCGCGATAGACGCGGACGACGTCAGGCAGCGTGAACGATGGGAAAGCCTCCGGTGGCAGAGCCGAAATTCGCACGCCGCGTACGTCGGGGCTGCCGACCAGTGCCGATTCGAGATCTCCGCGCGGAGAGCTGAGCGTTGCAGGATCGTGCGGGTCCGCGGCGGCCATCGCTGCGGTCAGCAGCCCGCAGTCCTCGGCGGTGCGCGCGAGGGGTCCGATGGAGTCGAGCGTGCCCGAGAGCGGCACGGCGCCGTACAGGCTGACGCGACCGTAGGTGGGTTTCAGACCCGTGATACCGCATAGCGACGCGGGAATGCGGATGGATCCGCCGGTGTCGGAACCGATCGCGGCCGGGCAGAGCCCGCCCGCGACCGCGACGGCCGAGCCGCTGGACGACCCGCCTGCGACGCGGTGCGTGGCTGCATCCCACGGATTCCACGGCGCGCCCATCGGCGCATTGCGACCCCAGCCGCCGAACGCGAACTCGACCATGTGGGTCTTGCCGAGCGGGATCATGCCGGCGGCCTCGAGGCGCAGGACAGCGGTCGCCGTGCGATCGGAGATGCGCCCGCGCCAGCTCTTCGAGCCGGCGGTAGTCTCGCGCCCTTCGACGTGGAGCAGATCCTTGAGCGCGATCGGCAATCCGGCGAGCGCGTTGCGCGGGCCACCTCCGCGGCGTCGCCGGTCGGCGACATCCGCCGTTGCGAGGGCATCGTCGCGATAGACGTCGACGAACGCGTGCAGGTGAGCGTCGTGCGCATCGATGCGCGCAAGACAGGCCTCGACGATGGCGCGCGACGTCGTCTCGCCGCGGGCGAGCATTCGGGACAGCGCCGCCAACGAATGGAACGGTAGGTCGTTCGACATCATCTCCCCTCGTGCGGGCGCGGCTTTTTCTCGCCGTTGCTGCGCCGTGACGCTACGGCTCCTGCCCCGCAAGGGCGTTGCCGATACCCGGTGGCCATGCACTAT
>Ga0070670_100004742_pt1 | contig 11413 bp, 11 predicted proteins | sample KBSS63metaG_FD_64665 | JGI IMG/M metagenome (GOLD analysis project Ga0070670, IMG submission 64665) | Switchgrass rhizosphere microbial communities from Kellogg Biological Station, Michigan, USA - KBS S6-3 metaG | ecosystem: Host-associated > Plants > Roots > Rhizosphere > Soil ... | reverse complement strand
TTCCGCCCCGCCTTCCCCAGTCTTCCGGCCGACGCTCTGCGAGATGGTCGCGGCCATGCACCGTGACCACGCGGCCTCACGCTCGTCTACCAGGGGCGGGTGCACCAGGCGCAGACAAGAGGGCGCAGAGAAGTAGTAGTAGTCTGGGTAGAGGTGAGCGCATCAGAGTTCGGAGACTAAGGTTCTCTGATTCCGCTGCGCTCACTCGAAGACCTACATGATTTGTAAAGGCTGCTTAACCGCTCCATCGCGTTGTCATTTCTCAGTCAACTCGACCATGCACCCTTTAGCGGCAGCTAGGCAGCAGCAGTGCTGACGTTAAGCCTACAGCCGGCGCGGGAGCGCGCGATCACGACATCGCGACGACCAAACCGCCTGTGCAAAATCCGGACGCTGGAGATGCGACCCGCCGCGGAAACGATGAAGCAGCCGCTGACAGTGGGCGGTGCCGACGGTGCAGATGCACCTCGATCGTGCACGAGAGCTATAGAGAGAGACGGTAAGGAACTAAACGAGAGTTCCGGCTTCTTGACCAGGCGACTCCCCGGCATCGGCGGTCGGCCCGGACCGTCTTTCATAGCAACTGCCCGTTCCTTCTAGAGCGAAGCCTGGTGCGTTCCAGTGGTGTAGTTTCCCGGCCCGCGTTTCCAGTCGGATCGCCAGCACGGCGCTATTCCGGCCGCGCGCGTCGCTCTGCAATGAAGCGTTGAGGATCTCTTCCTCGGTGCAGGTCATAAGTGCATTTTCCGCGATGAGGGCTTCGAGGCCGGTCGGTGTTCCTGGCGGGACGACCGTCGCAGGACAGCAATCGATCCCTCAACAACATCAGGTTGCTCTGCCGCCCTGTGGACAACTATATCGGCGCGATGGCTGGTCAGCACCTCGTGCGTCTCGTCTCGGCTCCATGCGAGCGGGCGCCGAGAGCAGCAGACTCCCTCGAACCCAAGCGACACATTCGCGAGGCCCGCCAAGATCAGGACGGATCGATGGACTTCCCTCGCAGGTGCGTCGCTCACGCGCCTGACGCCGACCGGGTAAGCACAAAGCGGCGGCGTTCAGTCGCTCGCGAAGCGCTGCAGGTATTGCGACGGAGGACGATTGCGTAGCCGTCTGCGCAATCGGCACTTTACCTTCGGGTCTTTTCTAATCCTTTGTCGGTCGGCGCCCTGCGAGCGGTTCCACCCGATATCCCTGATGTTTCTTCTGATGGGATTGCGGGGCGCCCCCGGCGTCGTGAGTTCGATCGGTCCAGAGCAACAGCTGCATCACCCTCCGGTCACGTCCCCGCAATGGACCGCGGCTTGCACCATCTTTCGCCGGAGCAAGGAGTAACAGATGACACAACTGATCAGGAAGTCGCCAGTCCTCGGGATCCTCGTCGGGATACTGCTGGGGGCAGCATCCGCGACGGAAGCACAGGATTCGCCTTGGAGCGGCGAAGTGGCGATCGGCTGGGACAACGGTCTCACTGGCAACATCAATGCGAGCGCGATCGGTTCCATCCAGAACCAGGTTGTGGTCATCACGAGTAATTCGTACAACGACGTCTACGGCGCCGGTCTACATCTTCGGTTCGGCGGTGGGTATACGTTTCGCGAAGACACTGAATTGAGGATCGGCTACACGTTCCAGTCCCTCGATGCGGACTTCGTGACGCCCATGGGGGACATCGGCCTCTCCAACTTGTATGCGCAATATGACGACTACCAGGCAAACTCGTTCGACTTCGGCGTGCGTCGGTACGGTCGGCTGTCACCGAGGCTGCGCGCCTATGGCGAAGGCCTGATTGGACTCGCGTTCGTCGACAAGATCGGCGTCACGCTGGTCGCGCCGGGAGCAAACCTGGTCACCCAGGCCGCCGATTTCTACGATTCGTCGACCTCGTTCACGATGGCCGTGAACGTCGGCATGCAGGTCCAGACGACGGAGAAAGTGGCGTTCTTCGGTCAACTCGGATTCCGCAGAGTGGGCGGGTTGTCAGAAGTGGATAACCTCATAGGTACCGGCCTCGACGACATCAACGACAAGAGCGCGCGGTGGACGCTCCCGTTCGTCGGCGGCATTCGGTATCAGTTCTAATCGTAGAGCGCCCAGCGGAACAGGCTCACGTTGACGGCCGCAACGCAAGTTGCGGTTGCTTGAGGTTTTGTTACGCGCTCTTAGAACAGTGGCAAGGGTAAGCCCCATGAAGCGCAGGGCAGTTGCTCGTCGTTCTGGTGCTCCATTCCAGGGCCTCAGGTTCCTGAGGCTGGCGCGCGAATCGCCGGTACGCACGACAGTAGCCCTGTCGTGAGTTCATCGGGGTTGCGTATATACGAGCAGGCAGAGCGTACTGCCACGCGAGGCAGCGCGACCACCGTCACCGCCGTCTGGCACTTGGCGATCTTGCCGAGCGCGCCGCAGAACTGCCGCGCCACGCCCACCGAGTGCGGCCCCTGCTTCGGAAAGCTCGTGCCGTCGAGAATGAGCACGCCCGTGCGATCGGGAATCGTGGCCCGCAGGTGTCGCCACACGGCGTCGGCCGACCACGGCGCATCGGTGATGAAAGCCTCCGCATGCTCGCGAATCGAATTTCATGGGCTTGAGGTGCAAGCGAGCGAGCACCCCGACAATCTCGAGGTGGCTCAGTACCTCTGTGCCGATGTCCATCAACAAATCCTTGCGCTCGGCATCGTCGCAGTTGAGACCCTGGATGGAGTACTGCATCGCAGCAGCAAGCTCTCCGTTCGCGCCCCCGAATTGTTCGAGCAGCATGTTTCCGAACCGCGGGTCGGCGTCGTCGACACGGACGGTGTACATCAGTTTCTTTACGTGGTGGTACATGTAGTCTCCTGTAATCGTTGACTAAGTCGCCATCCCTTACCGTCAGCCCGAGCGCATGGACGTCGCAGCGCGAAGGCGGAGAATTGAAACTCGCGCGTTGAATGCTGACTTAGAACCGCCTGCCGTGCCGTGACGCGTAGCCGAGCCTTGGCGCCGGATGTGCCTAATCGCAATCCGGCAGCTCGCTTGCAATTGCCTGCAGCAAGAAGACGGACGATGAGAGTTACCGCGACAACGGCTCCGATGATGGCGAGCGCACTGCTGGTCGGATGGATGTGGTCGACAGTCCACTTGACTGGACTGCAGACATCCAGCGGCTTGCCCGGACGCTTGGGCGAGTACGTTGCGCAGCACGTCAACCTGACTCCCGATGAGTCCAGGCGGCTGTTGCAGGGGGAGCCAGTGACCAAGTTGCTCTCGGACGACGCCTCAAATGAAGTGGCAATCTTCGGCGCCGTCTGGATCAATGCACCCATCTCCACGTATGTCGCTGCGGTCAAGGACATCGAGCAACTCGAGAAGGGTCCGAACTTCCTGGTCACAAAGAAGATCAGCAATCCGCCCCGACTCGAAGACTTCGCGCAGCTCACCCTTTCACCCGAGGACGTAGAAGATTTGAAGTCGTGCGAGGTTGGAAGTTGCGGACTGAAACTCGGTGAGCACGCGCTCCAGCGAATCCGGAAGGAAGTCGATTGGTCGAAGCCGCTGCCGGAGGCGACGTCCCAGGTGCAGGCGCTCTTCAGACGCCTGTCTCTCGATTACGTGATCCGCTACCAGAACGCGGGCAACGAGGCACTCGCCGCCTATCGAGACACGAGCCAACCGACGTTCGTGGCGCAGGAGTTCAAGACGATGATCGATCGGATGCCGCTACTGACCAGTTATCTGCCGCGGCTCAAGGCGTATCTGCTCGAGTTCCCAAAGGCATCACTGCCGGGCTCCGAATCGTTTCTGTATTGGCAGTCGGCGAAATTCGGGTTGAAACCGACGATTCGCATCAACCACGTTGTGATTGCCGAACAGCCAGACGGCGCGGCAGTGGCGACGAAAATGCTGTACGCCAATCATTACTTCTGGACCGCCATCGAGTTGCGGTTGCTGGCCCCGGACCCCGCGCGTGGCAAAGGTTTCTGGTTCGCGAGCGTCAGCCAGAGCCGGTCCGATGGGTTGAGCGGCTATCTTGGCCCGATTATTCGCGGCAAGGTACGGGACGAAGCACAGAAAGGTATGGAGGCGGCGCTCAAGGCAAGTAAGGCCGCGCTCGAGAAATCCTGATCTAGTTCGATTTACATGAGACGCGCCACCAGCGAGGCCCGATGGCCCGCCATCGCGGAGCGCGTGTCCGCATGTCGTTCAACATGAGTCGCTCTCGCATCGACCAGAGGAGTCGGCGCTGGAGGACGAGGTCTACCGATGCGAATGACGGGCGTCCAGCGAGGTCCTACTAAAATCGTCGAGCTCTGGCAGATCACTTCCAAGACTCTCGAAGAGGACGACAAGCGCGAGATGGAAGGCGCGCGAGCTTCTGGGCGTACGGATCTGCCAGCTGCTATTACGATCTCGAGCCTAGATATCTGGGAGTGCTACGTCTCTGCTGCGGGCAGCGAGCAGTTGGCTGATTCCGCGCTGCTCTCGCAGTGATTTGATCTGGGTTGCGATGTACGATCCATCAGGCTCCCACGCGCCGAGCCTCGCGGGCTCACCGGATTTCCCTGTGAGGGCGGGCGGTGGCCTACACCGCCCGTCCACTGTCGAGCCCGGTGCCAGTTTGCCTGGCCGCTGCAATTCGAATCTCCATCGCCTCCCCGTCCACGGCATGGCCTGCACGCTCCTGCCAGCCATGCGGATCGCCACGGACCGGCCCCTCCAGTACACGCGGAATGACACGCTCCGCTTGGGTTCGTAGCATGCCGACATGAGCATCGACGATGCAGTGGTGCGCAGTAAGGACAATACTTACGCGGCAAGATCCGCCACAGGTGAACGGATCGAGTCGTGAACGGCCCCGGCCATTGCGGAAAGAGATGCGAGGTGTCAGACGCACGTTGGGGTAAGTTCCCAATCGGACCGCATGCGTTGGCAACGCGGACATCCTCGCGCCATTCCCGTCGAGCGGTGTCGCAGGTCCGGAGGGTGAAATGCGCATGCGCGCGCCGACGATCGTGCGAATGTTCGCATCTGCAGTCAGGGCGTGGTGGGACGACGACGCTCTCCGCCTCGGCGCGTCGCTCGCCTACTACACGCTCTTTGCGATCGCGCCAATACTGCTCGTCGCAACCGCTATCGCGGGCATGGTGTTCGGCCCCGAGGCCGTCCGCGGGGAAATTGTGGGACAGCTCGATCACCTCATTGGACGCGAGGGTGCGCGCGCCGTACAAAGTCTTCTCGAAGGAGCCAGCCAACGACGGACGGGCATTCTCGCCACCGTATTTGGCAGCATCACCTTCGTCGTCGCTGCCACTGGAGCATTCCTCGAACTTCAGCGGGCGCTGAACACCATCTGGCGCGTGAAGCCCAACCCGGGTACCAACTTCAAGGCATTCCTCATCGATCGCGTGCGTTCGTTCGGCTTGGTGGTGGCCATCGGCTTTCTCTTGCTGGTTTCCCTCGCGGTGACGGCGACACTTGCCGCCCTGAACGGCTGGCTCGCCCGGTACGCCCCCAACGTACCGCTGCTCTGGAGTGGCGTCAGCATGTTCGTGTCGCTCATTGTGACGACCGGACTGTTCGCCCTCCTGTTACGCTTCCTGCCGGACGTGCATCTCCGCTGGCGCGATGTGATGACCGGTGCGCTCGCCACCGCCGTGCTTTTCACGCTCGGTCAACAGCTCATCGGCTTATATCTCGGCCAGAGCAGCATGGCCTCCAGCTACGGTGCAGCGGGATCGGTGATGATCCTTCTGCTATGGGTGTACTACTCGTGCCAGATCCTGCTGCTCGGTGCCGAGTTCACCCGGGTATACGCTGAGCGAGACCGCACGAAGCCGGCCCCGGAGTCCTTCGCGGAAAAGACCGTGACGCTCTCGGCTAGGCGCGTTAAAAGGCTACGTCCCTACAAATATATGCGCGTCAGGATCACTGTGGGCTGGGTCAGAAAGGTTGAAGTGGCCCGCCTCCCCATCATGTCGTTATGACGATCTGTTGGCAGCGGGGTGCCCAACAACCGAGGCGACCTCCCACCTGACAGGCGAGCGCACTTTTGGGGTAGATGGCGGTGAAGACCCGCCACTCTTCATGGTGCAGGATGTGCGAGCCATTGATAAGCCTGTACAGGGCAAGCTCGGCGAGCGCCTGCAGCTGAATGGCGCGTGCGGGAAGGACCGAGGGAGGGGCTGTCTGCAGCCGGCTCAGGTCGGACAGGTGCGCTTCGCCTTGAGTGCACCGTCACAACCCCACCGTGGCCAGATCGCAAAAAATGGAGTCTGTGAGTATCTGGTTCGTTGTGGCTGGTGCACTCTTCATCAGCATGGCGCTCGCCGGTTCTATGATTGCGCGCCTGCCCCTCACGCCCGCAATGCTCTATCTGGGGATCGGCATGCTGCTAGGACCACAGGTGTCCGGGTTGGTACGAGCTGACGCCCTCACGCACGCCCCTGTGCTCGAGCGAATGGCTGAAATCGCGGTGATCGTGTCGCTCTTCACAGCTGGTCTGAAGCTTCGCGTGCCCGTGTTGGACCGTCGATGGCTGCTCGCGGTCCGTTTGGCAACCCTCTCGATGGCAGTGACCGTCGCGCTCGTTGCCACGGCAGTCGTCGTCGGGCTGGGGTTCCCCTGGGGCATCGGCATCATCATCGGCGCCGTTCTTGCGCCGACCGACCCGGTACTCGCATCGGATGTGCAGGTGGAACACCCCTTCGACGAAGATCGTCTTCGCTTCGGGCTGACGGGGGAGGCCAGCCTGAATGACGGAACCGCATTTCCGTTCCTGATGCTTGGTCTGGGCCTGCTCGGACTCCACGACCTGGGGGACGGTTTGTGGCGGTGGGTGGCCGTGGACGTGCTGTGGGCGACGGCGGCCGGCCTGGCCATCGGCGGCGCACTCGGCACCGGAGTCGGGCAGCTCGTGCTGTACTTGCGGCGCACGCACAAAGAGGCCGTCGGCCTCGATGATTTTCTCGCCCTGGGCCTCATCGCCTTGGCCTACGGGATTGCCCTCGTCTGTCATGCCTACGGGTTCTTGGCTGTCTTTGCTGCGGGTCTCGCGCTTCGTCGCGTGGAGCGGCTCGCATCTGGACTCGAACGTAAGCCTGTGGTTGAGACGCTCGAGCACTCGGGTCAGGCCACTAACACCACCGAGGAATTGGCGACGGATCCCGAAAACGCGCCGGCCTACATGGCGCACGCGGTGCTCACCTTCAATGAGCAGCTCGAACGCATCGGCGAGGTGGTTATCGTCCTTGTTGTCGGCGCCATGCTCTCGTCGAGCGATCTCCTCTCGTGGAACGTGTTGTGGCTGGTCCCCCTGCTCTTTCTAGCGATCCGCCCAGTGTCCGTGGCGATCGGTCTGGTCGGCTCGGACGCAAGCCGGCGAGAACACGGGCTGATTGGCTGGTTCGGTATCCGCGGCATCGGTTCGGTCTACTACCTGATGTTCGCGCTTAATCGCGGATTGCCTGACGCGTTTACGAAACCGGTCATCGGGTTCACGTTGTCGATCATTGCCTGTTCGATCGTCGTGCACGGCGTGACGGTCACACCCCTGATGAATCGATGGGGCCGGAAGTCAGACACGGCCGCGGGCACGACCTGAGATGGTATCCGGCAAATTCCCACAGCTGTCTGGGTTCGTCCATGAGCCACCTTATCCTTAGTGAGGGTCAAGACGCTGGCAGCGGGGCCGGCTCGTCGGCGGTCGAAAGTTTGGCCTTCAGCACCTCACGCCAAGCGGCGTTCGTATTCATCCCTCTTTTTCTTCTTCGCTTCGCCGATTCCACCTGTATCCCGAGGAGAAACGCGTGTTCCACAGCGCATAAACCGAGGGCGGCATCGGGGCGACTTCCTCGGAGGCAAACTCCCGTCGATCTCGTCTACTACGCGCCTTCAAGCTCACCGCGGATCGACTTGTTGATCGCGTCACACCCTTGCCGCTTCCGCACGTCGCGAATGGCGTCCGTCTGATTGCGCAGCTCACTGGCTCGAAATCGTATCGGACACCGAACCCTATATCCGCGCGAGCCTCGAAACGACGGTAGGCGACCCAACGCCAGAAAGTCGTCCAGGCCGACTGCCTCCCTATGTGTTCGTCTCATGTAGAGCACGAGCTTGCCTACGGCCGTCCCGAGCGCGCCGCCCACCCCGAGACCGGCCTTTGTGGCCCAGAGCACATCGACCGCGACCCAACGCCACAGGCCGCTGCCCAGATCGTGGAGCCCAGCAGGCCAAGGCCCAACATCAGAAAGGGAAACGCCGTTCCATCGTTAAGGCTAGCCTCGCCTGTCAGCGCGAAGCGAAGACGGTCCGGTCGAATGGGTGCTCGACTTGCACTCCGAAGCGAGCACGGGATCGGTCGGCACCAGAATCGCTCCCACGATGATCCCGACGCCCCATGGCCACCCCAATACCGTAACGATCGCCATCGCTACCAGCGCCACAGTGATCGCCATCGAAGCCACTGCCAAGCGAACGGCGATCAGCCACCGGCGGTCAAGCACAGGCACGCGAAGCTTGAGGCCGGCTGTGAAGAGTGACACGATGACCGCAAGCGCGGTCACGCGCTCAAGCGCGCTGGCGTGCGTAACGACGTTGAGATGCAGCAGCCCGGAGACTCGAGGGCCCAACAGCACCCAACGGCGAGGTACAGCATGGCAGTCGTGAGGAGCACCCGCGAGATCGCCGATCCCGCGAGAGCCATGCTGATGAACAGCATGCCCGCCACGACGAACCAAACGAGATGCTGCTCCACGGCGTTCTAGGCTGCGAGCGCCCGACGGCGCATGACCTTGGGCTGGCACACACGAGCACAGGTTTCTGCCAGGCGGACTGCCGTGGTCAAGGGGGCTCGCCAAGAGGTCATCGTACAGGACCGAGCCCGTCAACCTGCGGCACTTGGCCGACGCGTTGACGGGCCCGGCGCTCAATGAAGATCGCGAGCTACTTCTTGATGCGGTCGCCGACGCTCTTCACGGCGTCGCCGACTTTGTGTTTCAGCTTCCCGACGCCTTCCTGAACGTCGCCAGACGCCTCGTCAGCGACGCCCTCGTCGTGCATGCGGTCGTCTCCGATCGCTTTGCCGATTCCTTGTTTCACTTTGCCCTTCGCCTGGTCCAGCTTTCCCTTGGCTTCGTCCTTATTCATTGTCGCTCTCCTGTAGAATCTCGCAGTTACAGTCAGCCACTATGCGGCGCGTCTACCGAGCCGGTGTCGCCATCGTCTGATCCTCGATCACGAACGCCTCGAGTTTCGGCGCTGTTCTCACGCGCCCAACGATCACGATCGTGTAAGTCTTGCCGGCGTCCAATCGGACATTGGGGATCGTCAGCATCACGTTCGACTCTCCCTCCGGCCTCAGCTCCAACGAACCCGACAGGGGATCCATCTCGTCATAGTTGGTCACCGACTGGAAGTCCACACCATCGAACAGCACATTGGTCCGGCCGACGGCATACACGTCGAGCTCACCAGCGTCACCTGACGCGTGGACCACCCGGACACGCGCTTTTCCAGCGGATGGGAGCGAGTGCGTGTCAGCGACCACGCGCAGGCTCGCGACCTCGCCGTCGCCGGGTACCGCGAACACCGTGTAGTGATTGCCGTTGCTGAGTCCTTCGGTATTGCTCGCCAGCGGGTCAGCTTGATTCATCCCAGCCGGTCGAAGACGAAACGTGTAGCGCTGGCCGTGGATCTCTTGATACGGCGTCACGGTCTTGTAAGCCAGACCGTCGAACACCTTGTTGTCGTCCGCGAATACGTCGACGGTCGAGTCCGCCGGGATCGCATGGACGACTCTGATGAGCGCCATATCGCGCCTCTCCGCTGCGGCGGCGGAGGGCGCGCTGCTCTGGCCCGCTGGTGAGCTGGTCGACACTGGCGCGTTACGCGTCGACTCCTGCTGGCAGCCGAGGATCATCAACGGCACCACGAGCAATCCAGCACCGATCACAATGTTGTTCATCAACGCGTCTCCTCAGTGGGGGGCAACCTCTGCCAACGGCGGTTAGTTGCGAGCCCCGCCAGATGCTCGCTCCTCACGGTAGGCTCGCCGGCGACCAAGCGGCCGAAGACGCCGTCGCGGGTCGCCGACACGTCATCAGGGTGAATCAGCGGATAGGAAGAGGTGCCCACCAGATCGGTAGAAACGACGCCGAGGACTCGCTCGCACGAGGGGCTCAGAAAGAGAAAGTTCCCGTCGAGCGCGTGGAGGCACACAAGGTCGTTCGTGTGCTCGGCCAGCAGACGATAGCGGCGTTCACTCTGGCGCACTCGAGCGTCCGCTAGCGCCAGTTCCGTGACATGGGTGATGACGCCTTCAAGGGCGACGAGGTGCCCAGAGTCGTCGTCGACGAATCGGAAACGATCGCGCACGTACTTTATCTGTTTGGTCGCAGCAGGTATTACTCGGTACGAAACCCAGTGTGCGGTCGTGCTGAAGGGCACGCGCGTCGCGGCCAGGTGGCGTACTTCGGTGGAAACGCGCTCCCGGTCTTCCGGGTGCGTCATGTCGTCCCACGTCACGCGACGGGACTTGAGGAAGTCGCTATCCCCCAGAAGCGTCTTCAACTCCACACCATCGCTGATGAACTCGAGCGTCCACTCCTCTTTGGCTCTGCAGCGATACAGGATCCCTGGGAAATTGCTGATCAAGGTTCGCAGGAAGCGCTCGCGCTCGCGCAGCCGGTACTCGACACGTTCTTGGCCCGCCCCGTCGGCGTGCACACCGGACTCGCCGTACCCAGACGGATATGTCATGGTTGCTTCGTGGAGGCTCAAGGGCTTTCACCGTTCCGCTGGACTCACATGCGTCACGGCATGCTCTCTATCGGGGATCGAGAATAGGCGACTAGTTCTCGATCCCCGCTGTTCAGAGGGACGGCCTCAGCGCAGAATGCTGTTGCCCCCGTATCGTCCGAATTCGCGTTCGAGCTCGGCGGCGTGCTGTTCGTCCTTGGCCCGCGTGCCCAGGACGATGCCACCCTGCTTCAGGCCGCGCTCGTACGCGTTCGCCCGATCCTCCGGGATTCCCGCTCCGACGAGCGCGCCGATCAGCCCACCTGCTGCGCCACCCGCACCGGCTCCGGCGAGCGCCGCGGCAATCGGCCCCGCGACGACCAAACCCAGACCCGGTATGACGACCGCCGTGCCCACAGCGAAGATGGCTGCCAGCGTGGCGCCGATTCCCCCACCGATGGCGCTCCCAGCACCGAAGCCTTTGGCCATCTTGTTACCGTCGCTGAACTCTTCGCCCGGTTTGACATCCGCAAAGTCTCGCTGCCGCGTGTCATCGGACATCAGGACATCGACGTCTTCCGACCGATACCCGTGCTCGGTGGTCAGCCCTTGGTACGCTCGGTTGGCTGTTTCCTTGTCCGGGTACAGACCGCTGACGTAATAGGATCGGTCGTCGGATCGTCCCACCACATCGTTGGCTGCTTGA
>Ga0070670_100004740_pt1 | contig 11413 bp, 7 predicted proteins | sample KBSS63metaG_FD_64665 | JGI IMG/M metagenome (GOLD analysis project Ga0070670, IMG submission 64665) | Switchgrass rhizosphere microbial communities from Kellogg Biological Station, Michigan, USA - KBS S6-3 metaG | ecosystem: Host-associated > Plants > Roots > Rhizosphere > Soil ... | reverse complement strand
TCCGTGAACAACTTGAACAGCGGCAGGCCTTCCTGCTCGTTGGTCGACGAGTAGACGATGAGCGAGCCTTCGGCTTTCGCTGCCGCGAGCAGGGTCGGATCAAGCCAGGACCGCGACGGAGCCGCGCCGGTCGACGCGCCTTGCGCATGGGCAGGCGCGCCGAACGGAGCCATGAGCGCAAGCGCGAGGCCGAGCAGCCCCGCTGACAGAGTGCTGTTCGCTAAGCCGCTCAATGCATCCTCCCTTGGCGCCGGGTACGACGGCGCATTTAATCTTTCGCCGGCTGGGGCGTTGACGCGGCGCGCCCGCGTGGCGCCGGCCAAGCCGCGCCGCGCTCCGGGGTCATCAGGAATTCTCTTGGCTTTTCCGCCGGTTGGAGTGCGCTCTCGGGAAGCATATCTCAGCCCCGATAATTGACAAACCGGCTTCGGTGCCCGATGACCTTGGCGCCGCCGCAGGAGGCAGATTGGTGAATGAAGTGACGGCCATGGAGTCCGCGCCGGCAAAGGCGTCCGACGGCCTGATCGAGGTCCGGGTGACCGCGATCCGTTACGCCGCCCGGGATACCCACCTCTACGAATTCACGCGGCTGGACGGGAAGGCGCTGCCGACCTATGAGCCCGGCGCGCATATCGACCTGCACCTGCCGAACGGGTTGATCCGGCAATATTCCCTGATCAACGCCGAGCCCGATCCCGCGACCTATACCGTCGGCATCAAGCGCGATCCCGCCAGCCGGGGCGGCTCGCGCTATGTGCATGACGAGTTGCGCGTCGGCAAGACGCTCAAGATCAGCGCGCCGCGCAACAATTTCGCCTTGGTGGAGAATGCCAAGCACGTGGTGCTGTTTGCGGGCGGCATCGGCATCACCCCGATCTGGTGCATGGTGCAGCGGCTGGAGCGCCTGGGCCGCTCCTGGACGCTCTATTATGCCTGCCGGTCGCGCTCCGACATGGCCTTCCTGCAATCGCTGGAAGCGATGGCTCCGGCGCAATTCCATTTCGATGACGAGGCCGCCGGCAAGTTCCTCGACGTGAAGTCGATCATCGCCGAGACGCCGAAGGATGCGCACCTCTATTGCTGCGGACCGACGCCGATGCTGAAGGCATTCGAGGCGGCGACCGCGGATTGGCCGCGCGAGCAGATCCACGTCGAGTACTTCACGCCGAAGCAGGAGGTGGAGAAGAAGGGTGGCTTCGTGGTCGAGCTCGCCCGCTCCGGACAGGAATTCGTCATTCCCGAAGGCAAGACCATCCTGCAGGTACTGCTCGATGCCGGGGTGGACGTCGACTATTCCTGCGAGCTCGGCATCTGCGGGGCCTGCGAGCAGCGAGTGATCTCCGGCACGCCGGAGCACCGCGATGCCATCCTCACCGAGGAGGAGCAGGCGTCGAACACCAAGGTCATGATCTGCTGCGCGGGCTGCAAAAGCGAGCGCCTGGTGCTCGATCTCTAGAGTAGCTAGCGCACATTCTAGGACTCCTCATCCTGAGGAGCGTCGCGTAGCGACGCGTCTCGAAGGATGGAGACATGCACCTCTGCGCCCGCGGCCATCATTCGAGACGGCGCGCGCAAGTCGGCTGTAGCCGACTTGCGCGCTTCAGATGCCGATGTCGGGTATACCCGACATCGGTGCGCCTTCTCAGGGTGAGCACCGGAGTTGCTGCCCGAATAGGAATCGTGGGAGGTTCGCTCACGAAAAACATCGGCCCGGCACAGGCCGGGCCGATCGATCTGCCTGCCCGCCGCTCTACTGATTGAGCAGCGGAATGCCCTTGGGATCCGGCGCCTTCGGGATCGACTCCAGATAGGCGTGGATATCGGCAAGGTCCTCGTTCGAGAGGATCGCCTCCATGTACGGCGGCATGGCGCGATTCGACGTACGCACGAAGGCGGTCAACGTCTCGAGCGCCAACGGCTCCGGCGCCAGCTTCGGGCCGGCGACCCCGCCCTGCCCCTGAAAGCCGTGGCACTGCCAGCAGCCGTGCTGGACGAAGGCGATCTTGCCCTTTTCGGCGGAGGCGGCTAGAGCCCCGCCGCAGCCGAGGACGAGGCCGGCGGCGAGCGCCGCCAGCCCTCTTACACTTACAAAACGCATCGACTGATCTCCCCTAGCGCGGCTGCGTCCAGACATTGACCAGCGCGGGCTGGCCGGACTTCACCACCGCAACGGCTTCCTTGATCACCGCGCCGAGCTTATCCGGATCCGTGATCGGCCCCTTCGCCCACCAGCCCATCGATTCCGCGAGCTTGTGGTACTCGATGTCGGGATTCTGGATGCTGGTGCCGATCGGCCCCATGTCGCCGCCGAGGCTTGCCAGGCGGTTGCGGAAGTTGGACAGCCGCTGGACGTGCATGACCTCCTGGTGATAGCCGCGGTTGTTGTGCATCACCGCCAGCAGCGGGATCTTGTGCTTCGCTGCCGTCCACAGCACGCCCGGCGCGTACATCAGGTCGCCGTCGGACTGGATGCTGACGGAGAAGCGGCCGAGGTCGCGATTGGCGAGCGCGGCGCCGATCGATGCCGGCGCGCCGTAGCCCACCCCGTAGCCGCCCGATGCCCCGAGCCAATGGTAATGCCTCTCCATCGGCCACAGCCGGTTCGGCCAGTTGCTCACGTTTCCGGAGGATGAAACGAGCGACCAGTCGAGGTCCTTGATCTGCCCCCAGGTCTCCATGACCAGGCGGGCGGTGCTGATCGGGCTTGCATCCCAGGCGACCGCCGCAGCCTGCTTCGTTCGCTGGCGCGCTTCGGCGAACGCCTTCTTTGCGGCTTCGCCACGCTTCTCGATCGCGGCCTTGCGGTCGTTCGGGATCGCCGACTTCACCGCCTCGATCAGCGCCGGAAGTGTCGATTCGGCATCGGCGGGCATGGATACGTCCACCGACTGGAAGCGCTGGAAGTCCTGGTAATTCGACTTGGTCAGCAGTTCCGAGGAGTTGATGCTGATCAGCTTGGTGTCGGGCTTGATCCGGCTGTTGTTGATGCCGATGCCGTGTTCGCCATTGTCGGTATAGGCGTTCACGGTGGCCCAGAAGTCGGTGAGCTCCAGGCCGAGGATCACATCGGCATTGCTCACCACCGTCGGCGGTCGGCTCAGATAATGGGTCTTCGGGAAATTCATGCGGCCGCCCTGATCGATCACCTGCGCCTGCAGAAGCTCGGCCAATTGGACCAGAAGCCGCACGCCGTTCTCGGTCCGCGCCGCACGATCAGCAACGATCACCGGATTCTGCGCGTTGGCGAGGAGCCGTGCCGCTTCTTTCACGCCGCCGGTATCGCCCTGGGGCGGCGAGCTCGCCACGTAGCGCGGAATATAGAGCTTCTCGCCGTTATTCTTGATCGGCTCCTGCTGCAGGCCGGCGTCGAGCGAGATCGCCACCGGTCCGTAAGGGGGCGTCATTGCGATCTTGTAGGCGCGCACGAACGACTGCGCGTAGTGCTGCAGGCCGACCGGCGTGTCATCCCACTTGGTGAAGTCGCGCACCAGCGCGTTGATGTCCTGCGCGGAGTGGATGGTCGGCACGCCCGGCGGCCGATGGGCGGCGTCGAGGTCGTTGCCGCCGACGACGATCACCGGCACGCGATCGCACCAGGCATTGTAGATGCCCATGGTGGCGTGCTGCAGGCCGACGGTGCCGTGGCACAGCGTCATCAGCGGCTTGCCGGCTATCTTGAAATAGCCGTGCGCCATGCCGACCGCGGATTCCTCGTGGGTGCAGGTCAGGTATTCCGGCATCTTGTTGCCGCCGTAGTTGATCAGCGACTCGTGGATGGCGCGGAAACTGGAGGCACAGTTTGAGGGGCAGTATTTGATGTCGAGCGTCTTGATGACGTCGACCATGAAGTCCGAGCCGGCAACGCCGCCGATCCGCGGCAGCTCCTTCGGCGTTCCGGTCTCGGCTGCCGCCACGTGCATATTGGGAGGGAGCGCCGAGGGCCGCCGCGGCGGCTCCGCGTTCGGGAAGGTTGCCGGCGTCGCGCCGTTCGCAACCGGCGGCGTGACCGCGGTGGCAGCACCCGCCACCGCCACGCCGGCCAGGAACTTGCGCCGGTTCACCTCCGGACGCGGATCTTTTCGTGCCATGGAGCTCTCCCTCGATCGATCGTCAGTCTTCGGCTGCCCCCGCGGCAAACGTCGGCTGAGTCGAACTTGTAAACTTATAAAGTAATACTACCGTCGCTCCGCTATTTTTCAAGCACCTAGCTGGCGTCATCATCAGCGTTCGGCAGGGCGAGCGCGATGAATACATGCAACGTTAGTTGCTCCGGCGCGCCGGGCATGCAGCGTTGATGCAGATCAATGACCTCAGACAATTCTGCAATCATCATTGCGCGTGATGGTTAGAGGGTGCGCTACCCTCTCGACTTCGACCAAGCGTTCCTACCACCGAGGAACTACACATTGACGACGGTGCCGAACCTGCGTGACGCACGGCGAGAGCGTTCGGCGGCGGGGATCGGCGTTCGCGCAGCGCGCCTGGCTGCGCTTCCGGCCATCGTCGTCGCGTTCGCAAGCCTGAGCCTGGTCGCGGCCGTGTCAACAACATCAGCGCAGCCGTCCATCTCCGGTGCGGCGTTGGACGTGCGCATCCAGGCCTTGATCTCCGCGCTCGAGACCTATACCGGCGCGGGCATGAAGGCGTTCGATATGCCAGGGCTCGCCCTCGGCATCGTCAGCGGCGATCGCCTCGTCTACGCGAAGGGTTTCGGGGTGCGCAGCAAGGGCGGCGCCGCGCCCGTCGATCCGCGCACAGTGTTTCAGATCGGATCGACCACCAAGGCATTCCTCGCCGCCACCATGGCAATCACGGTCGATCGCGCCAAGTTTCGCTGGGACGACCGGGTCATCGATCTTTATCCGACGTTCCAGCTCAAGGACGCCTGGGTCACGCGCGAGTTTCGCGTCTACGACCTGATCGCACAGCGCTCCGGGCTGCCGCCCTACGTCAACGACCTGCTCCCATTCCTCGGCTACGATGAGCCGGCGGCGATCCGCTCGTTACGCGACGTCGAGCCGGTGTCGAGCTTCCGCTCCACCTTCGCCTATACCAACATCACCCATTTGCTGGCCGGGCGCATCGTGGCAAACCTTGCGGGCGCGCCGGACTGGAACGCGGTTGCCCGGCGCGAGCTGCTCGAGCCTCTGGGCATGGTGGAGACGACCTTCACCGCCGAGGCGATCCAGGCCGCGGCCAACCACGCGGAAGGCTCCCGCTGGACGCCGGACGGAACGATCGGCGTGCCGCTACCGACATCCCCCTACGCCGAAGGGCCTGCCGGCAACCTCAATTCCACCGTCGAGGACGTGGCGCGCTGGGTGCGCTTGCAGCTCGGCAACGGCAGTTTCGAGGGACGGCGCCTCGTCTCGCCGGCAAACCTGGCCTATACGCGCACGCCGAAGGTCGCGATCACCGACAAAATGTCCTATGCCCTGGGCTGGGTAGTCGCGCAAACGCCGAACGGCACCATCGTGTGGCACAACGGCGGCACGACGGGCTTCCACGCCTTCATCGGCATGACGCTCGACAAAGAAGTCGGGGTGATCGTGCTGAGCAACTCCAACGTGGACTTGCCGGACGCGATCGGCATGTGGGCGCTCGACCGGCTCTTGGACAACCCAGCCGTCGATTACGTGGCGGCCAAGTTGAAAGACGCGAAATCCAACTTCCTGTCGGAACAGAAGTCCTTCGCCAAGCCGGAGCATCCGCGGCCGTTTCCGTCCCTGGCGCCGCTTGCGGCCCGCGTCGCCAGTCCAGCCTTCGGCAAAGCGCTGCTGCGGCCGGACGGCGACGCGCTCGTGCTGGAGCTCGAGGAAGTCGGTGCCCACTTTGCGCTCGCGCCTTGGGACGGCGATATCTTCACCATCCGCCTGCTGCCGCGCGGGCGCTTCGTTCCCGTGGTGGCGAACCTGGCCGAGCGGCCGATGGGCTTCGCGCAGTTCGAGATCGGCAAGGACGGCAAGCTCGGCCTGCTCCGCCTCACCCTGGACGACGGGCAGGCCTACGAATTGCGACGGGAGTGAGAGCGCGATCGAGTTCCGCAACAGCGCCACTGTCAGTGGCCCGATCTCTAGAGGGAGGAATCATGAAGAAGATGCTGATATCGGGGTTCGTAGCGGTGATTCTCACCAGCGCAGCCAGCGCGGCATTCGCCCAGTATATCTATATTGAGCCAGGTCCTGGCTATGGACCACCCCCAGGCTACGGCTACGGACCTCCTCCTGGTCCTGGCTACGGACCTCCTCCTGGTCCTGGCTATGGCCCTCCTTCTCCTCGCCCGTACTATCGTGGCTACGATGAGCCTAGAAACGGGGGCCGCGGCCAGTACTATCGGCCCGGCCGATATCGAACCTGGAACGGATGCCAGTCCGGATGGACTGTGCAGGACGGTCTCTGCAAACCCTACCGGGGATATTAAAATTCCGCCGCGCTGACGGGATTGGATTCTGGTCGCCTCGGTTGCGGCAACAGCATCTGGATGCACGTCCCGCACGGATAGCCCCTCGGGCATCCGCTCTTGGAAGTGCCGGATCACAGCTGCCTCGCTCCGTGGAATCGAAATGCCAATGCCTCTCCGACGGCCGAGCTGAAATAGGTGCCGTCATCAGTTCGGCCGACGATCATGATCCGGCTTTTGACGGCGTCAACCGGCCCTGCAAGCGTGTGGCGCCACTAAAACCGACTTGCATCCATAGCAAGGACGTCTGCGGTGTCGCCTTTCGCAGGTTCGCACCACCCGCAGGGATAGCGTTGTAGTAAAATTGTCTTTATTGGGCGAAGTACGGAACCACGTCACATGATAGAGCGGCCGTCGCCATTGCGGCGACTACTCCTCTCGCGGGCCGCCCTCTCACGCGCGGCGGTTTCCCTCCATGCCGTCCAAGCGTTCCCAGAGCGACGTGACTGACGAACTAATCGCCATAATGATTATCGAGCTTGCGACAGTGAGTGAACGCAACGTCGACGTTCTTGTCAGGCCGGCCGGCCCACGCGTGGCGCGGCCGGCCGACTTCGACGCTGTGAATTGATTGTGACGAATACTACCGCCGCGAGTGCGCTCGCGCAGCGACCGGCAGTTGTCTGCGCAGCATGTGGGCCATGCGCGGCATGCGCGGGAGCGAACTTCTCGTGACGGCGCTCACATACCGCAATAATATCCGGCACGAGCGTCTCGCCTCGGGGAGCAATGCATGACCAAGCCGGTCCAGCTCTATTGCTGGCATTTCATGTCGTATCCGTATCTGCCCGCCGACTTCGACCAGCGATACGAGACCGGCTGGGTCACCGTGCCGAACCGCTTGTGGGACGCCGAGCGAAGCCGCGGCCTCTATCGGGAATATATCGACCAGCTCGCCTATGCCGACGAGATCGGCTTCGACGGCATGGTGCTCAACGAGCATCATCAGAACATCTATGGCTTGATGCCTTCGCCCAATCTGATCGCGGCGGCGCTGTCGCAGAAGACCAAGCGCGGCAAGATCGTCATTCTCGGCAACCTCCTGCCGCTGCATCTCAATCCGCTGCGCATGGCGGAGGAATACGCCATGCTCGACAACATGTCGGATGGCCGCCTGATCGCCGGCTTTGCGCCGGGCTCAGGACCGGAGACGTTCAACTACGACGTGCCCTCGGCGCCCTCGCGCGAACAATTCTGGGAGGCGGTCGACCTCATCCATCGCGCCTGGACGGAGGACGGACCGTTCGCATGGGAAGGCCGCCATTATCCCCTGCGCTACGTCAATCCGTGGCCGCGACCGACGCAGCAGCCGCATCCGCCGGTCTGGATTCCAAGCTCGCGCTCGACCGAAACCTTGGTCAACATCGCCAAGCGCGGATACTGCTATTTTCTCTCCTCGCGCAGCCACGGCAGCGAGACGGCGAAGTCGCAGGCACAATTCGCCAAGATTCTGGAAGATCAGGGCAGCCGCTTCGATCCATTTCGGATGGGGATCCTCATGTCCGCTCATGTCGGCGAGACCGATGCGCAGGCGCAGGACGAAGCCAAGGAAGGCGTGTGGTATTTCCTCAAGAACTGCCTCAAGGGACACCTGCGGCGCGAAGGGCGCATGCTCACCGCGGGACCAGGCATTCCCTATATTCCCCCGTCCGAATTCCGCAGCTACCTCAAGTTCTCCGATCCCAGCGCGCCGATGCTCGGCGATGCGGAGGACTGGAGCGACCTGCAGCGCGCGCAGTCGATCATCGTCGGCGGCCCCGACACGGTCTATCGGCGCATCAGCGACATCATCGAGCATGCCAAGTGCGGCCACCTGCTGATCCAGTTCCACATGGGCAACATGCCGGACGCGCTGGTGCGCAGGAGCATGTCCTTGTTCGTCCAGGAGGTTGCGCCGCGATTGCGGGAGCATTCGGCCAAACTGTTCGGGGCTCATTTCCCCGAAATGGAACGCAGTGCGGAGATGGCACAGTGAGCAATCCCATGCTGGAGGTGCGCGGGCGCAAGGTAACGCTCATCGAACAGGGACGAGGTGAGCCGCTGGTCTATCTGCACGGCTTTGCCGACGTGCATGGGGTCGCGGGCGAGTTTCAGCCCTTCCACTTGCGGCTGGGCACCGCGGCACGGGTCATAGCCCCGGCCCATCCCGGTTGCGCGCAGAGCGACGAGCTCGGCTACGGCTACGGCATCGATGACGTGATCTTCCACTATCTCGAAGTCTTCGACGCGCTGGGGCTGGAGAGTTTCGATCTGGTCGGCCACTGCGTCGGCGGCTGGATCGCCGCGGAATTGGCCGTGCGCTATCCCGAGCGGGTGCGGCGCCTGGGCCTGATCGGCGCCTGCGGGCTGTTCGTGCCCGGCGCGCCCATCGGCGACGTCTTCATGCACTCGCAGCCCGAGCGCGGCGTGCAGCTCACCTCGTTGCGGCGGCTGCTGTTCGCCCACGAAAGCGCGCCGGCGGGGCTGCGGTTCTTTGCCAGTGCGCGCGGCGACATCGAGGAGGAGATGCGGCGCTACCAGATGCTGCGTTTCGGCTCCTTCATCGGGTTCAAGCCGCCCTATTTCTACAACCGCGTCCTGCGCGGCCGTCTCTATCGCGCCGCCATGCCGGCCGCGGTGATCTGGGGCGCGATGGATCGCATGGTGCCGTGCGCCCATGGCGACGCTTATGTGGCGGGCCTGCCCGGCGCCGAGGACTTGACCTTGATCGCCGGCGCCGGCCACGCCGCCCCGCTCGAACAGCCGGACGCCACCGCGGATGCGCTGCTGCACTTTCTCAGTGCGACGAGCGACATCGGCAAACGGGTGAGCAATGGCTGAACGGCGCGCAGGCACGTGGCGCCGCCGCGCATTGTCGCGGGCATTGCAGCCGCGGGGATGGTTGCAGCGGATGCTGGCCGTTGCGAGCGTGCTGGTCGCCACCGCTGCCGCCGCCCAGCCGACCGAGCCGTTCTTCGCACGCAAGACCATTACCGTCACCATCGGCTACACCGCCGGCGGCAGCTACGATCTCTACGGCCGCATGGTGGCGCGCCATCTGGGCAAGCACATTGCCGGGCAGCCGACCCTCATCGCGCAGAACATGCCCGGCGCCGGCAGCCTCAAGGCCGCGAACTATCTTTACGAGATCGCTCCCAAGGACGGGACGGCGCTCGGCATCATCGTCGAATCCGCCGCGCTTGAACAAGCGCTCGCCAATCCCGCCGTCCAATACGACGCCGCCAAGTTCAACTATGTCGGGCGCGTCGCCACCAGCAACAACATCTTCATGCAGTGGCATACCGCCAAGGTGCAGTCGCTCGACGACGCCAAGCGCACGGAGACCTCGCTCGCCGGCACCGGCCCGGGATCGATCGCGGAGACCGTGCCGCGGCTGCTGAACGCGCTCGTCGGCACCAGGTTCAAGCTCATCAGCGGCTATCCCGCCTCGAGCGAGGCCATGCTCGCCATGGAGCGCGGTGAGGTCGACGGCGCCTCATCCTCCTGGGCGGCGGTGAAGGTCGGGAAACAGGCGTGGCTGCGTGAGCGCAAGATCAGGATCATCTTGCAGACCACGCCGGAACGGATCGCCGAGCTGCCGGACGCGCCGAGCCTGGGCGAGATCGGCGACACCCCCGAGGACAAGCAGGTGTTCGCGCTCTATGCCAGCGGCAGCGCGATCGGACGGTCCGTGATCGCGCCGCCCGGGCTCGCCGCCGACCGCATCCAAATGCTGCGCGACGCGTTCCAGGCCATGGTCAAGGACCCCGAATTCGTCGCCGATCTGCAGCGCACGAATGTCGAGCTCGACCCGCTGCCCGGCGCCGAAGTGGAGCGACTCGTCATCCGCACGCTCAACGTCCCGGCCACGGTGCGCGATCGCGCCAAGCTCGCGTTCGGGCGATAGGCGTTGGCGTAGCAGCTTAGAGAAACGCTTTTATCAAATTCGCAAACGGCCCTTCTTCCCCGTCGAAGCTTGCGATCATTGCATCCATAGTGACCCTGGGTCCAAACGATCTAGGGCGTTAACTCATAAACACGCCTGCGGGGATGGCTTCCGAGAGTCCGCTCTGCCTCCGATAGCCGACAAATCATTGCTCCGCAGCGAAACGACGCGATGTGCCAAAAGCGGTCGTGAGCAAGCGCAGCAAGGCGTCCCACTTATTCGATCACCTCGTCGGCGCGGGCGCGATGATCGACCTGCTCGCGGTGGAGGAGCCGAAGCCTAAGCCGGCGAAGACGCGGGCGGTGTCGTACGAGGCAGCGATCGACCAATTGTTCAAACGCACGCGGTCGTCTAGTTCGGCCCTAGCCCGACAAGCGGTCAGTAATCCCAGACGGCCGGTACCCAACGAAAGACGTCGCCGTCGACCGCCACATGGCAGACGGATGGGAACGACAGGTGAGTGGCCACCAGCGACTCGCGGTTTGCCGCGAGCTCGCGCAGAAGACGGACCCGGACGCGGGCGGCTTCCTCGGGGTCGTGTTCGAAGCCGTTGTACCAGTCGGGGTGCTCGAACCCGACAAGGAACACGGCGTCGCCGGCGAAGGTCAGTCGGTCGCTGCCGGACGCCAGGCGGACCACGCTGTGCCCGGGGGTGTGGCCGCCGGTGCGTGTGACGAGCACCCCCGGCGCCACCTCGTACTCCTTCTCGAACGGCCGCAGCTTGCTGTGGTACTCGTTCAAGAACCGCTTGGCCGTTCGCCGAAGCGCGTCCGGGAACCCCGGCGGCATGTGGACGCGGGAGAAATCGGGCGACGCCCAGAACTCGGCTTCGGCGGCCGCCAGGTGGACCCGCAGATCCGGACGCAGCCGCTCCCTCACGCCGTCGACGAGCAGGCCGCCAACGTGGTCCATGTGCAAGTGGGTCAGCACCACGTCGGTCACGGACGCGAGATCGATGCCGGCGGCTTCCAGTCGCTGGACCAACCGCCCGGCCCGCGGCAGGTTCAAGTCCGGGTCCGACCCGAGCC
>Ga0070670_100004737_pt1 | contig 11415 bp, 9 predicted proteins | sample KBSS63metaG_FD_64665 | JGI IMG/M metagenome (GOLD analysis project Ga0070670, IMG submission 64665) | Switchgrass rhizosphere microbial communities from Kellogg Biological Station, Michigan, USA - KBS S6-3 metaG | ecosystem: Host-associated > Plants > Roots > Rhizosphere > Soil ... | reverse complement strand
GTGTCCTCTTTGCCGTTCCAGTTGAGCACGACCGTCCAGACCGAGCGCGCCATGTCACGCCGTCCATGTGTCGGGGACCTGCGGCAGCGGCGCGACCTCGATGCGGCGCACCGCGGCCCACGCCCGTGCCGCCTCGGCGAACGCGAGCACGAGCAGCAGCAGCGCGAAGGCCAGGACCGGCAGCCGCGCCATGCCGGCGGCGACGGCGTAGGCCCACCAGAAATCGAGCGCGCGCGTGAGCCCCTGCACCTGCGCGGCCGGCACGGCAAGACGCTCGCCTTCGACGCTCGAGATCCCCTGGGCGGGCGCGTTCGGCGCGGGCACCTCGCTGGCGGTGGCGCCGGCGGGCGTGAGCCTCGGCCCGTCGCCGCGCACGAACAGCGCGGCGTTGCGCCCGAGCATCCGCCAGTGCGCCGCGATCGGCATGCGCCACGGGTTGAAGTGGCTCTCGGCCATGAACGAGGGATCGTCGAGCGCGCGCGTGTACGGGTAGTCGCCGGCTTCGCGCATTTGCGCGCCGAAGTAGATGCCGACGCCGCCGAGCGTGACCACGAGCCCGATCGCCGCCAGCGCCCCGACGACCGCGCGCCGCCACGTCCCGCCCCACGGCTCCTGCGCATGGGCCGCGACCACCAGGGTGAGTGCCAGCGGCACGAGCGGCACGAGGTAGCGCGGTCCCCACGAGCCGTCGCCAGCCCAGTGCTCGAAGCTCGCGTAGACGAGCGTCATCGCCGCGAGCGCGAGTACGATCCCCCACGCGGGCGCGCCCAGGCGGCGCACCGCCGCCGGCACCGCGGCGGGCACGAGGACGACCAGCGGCGCGTACCACACGATGCCCTTGCCGCTCGAGAGCAGGAGTCCGTACAGCCCGACGAAGAGCGGCGTCGAGAATGCCGACGCGCTCGCCTGCCGGCCGTAGCCGGTGCCCAGCGGCGAGCCGGTGCGGGTCGCGTTGTAGAGGAGCGCGAGCACGACGCACAGGAGCACCGCGAGGATGCCGGGCAGCGCGGCGCGCGTCTTGCGCAGGTCCGGCAGGAACGGCAGCGCGAGCAGCAGGATCGCCGGCCCGAGCGCGTACTTGACGAGCAGCGTGCCGCCCCAGGCGAGCCCCGCGAGCAGCGCGTGCCGCGGCGCGCCGGTCGCGCGGAAGCGCAGCGCGCCGTAGAAGCCCGCGGTCAGGCCGAGCGCGAGCAGCGGCTCGGTCAAGAAGCTCTTGGCGTAGACCCACAACGGCGTCGCCAGGCAGGTCGCAACCGCCCAGAACAAGGCGCCGCGCGGCGCCGCACCGACCTCGAGCAGGAGCAGGAACAGGATCGCGCCGAGGAGTCCTGAGACGAACGCATTGAGCAGCGAGGTCACGGCGCGCGTCACCAGCTCCTTCTTCGCCCCGTCGAACGGGATCGCGGCCGCCTTGCCGAGCGCGAGGAACGGCGCGGCCGCGAGCGCCTGGCCGATCCCCGCCTTGGGATACAGCCGCCCGTCCGGGCCGCGCTCGGCATTGCCGGCCTCGACCCACACCGCGCGGCGCGTGACCAGCGACTCGGCGAGGCGATACATCGTGTACTCGTCGCTCGCGGTGATGCGGCCGCCCGCGGTCGCGAGGAAGAGCAGCGTCAGCGCGATCCCGAGATGGCGGGCGACCCGGCGGGCGTCGTTCACCGGCGCACCCGCTGCACGAGCTGCTCGATGCCCCGGACCACCGTGTGCCACGAGAAGTCCTCCGCCTTGCGTGCGACCGCGGCCTCGAAGGCCGGTCGCCCGCCCCGCTCGTAGAAGCGCAGGATCGCGGCAGCGAGCGCATCCGGATCCTCGGGCGGCACGAGGAAGCCGGTGACGCCGTCGTCGACGACCTCGGGCAGGCCCCCCACCGCGGTCGAGATCACGGGGCAGCCGCCCGCATAGGCGACGAGCACGACGCCCGACTGCGTGGCCGCACGGTACGGCAGGACGACGCAGTCGGCGGCGGCGACCAGGTCGCCGACCTCCTCGTCCGGAACGTAGCGATCCAGCACGCGCACGCGATCGCCGACCCCGAGCTGCGCGATGCGCGCCTTGAGCGGCTCGACCGGCTCGTAGAACTCGCCGGCGACGACGAGCGTGACCTTCCGCCTTGCGAGCACCTTCGGCAGCGCCTCGATCAGCACGTCCAGTCCCTTGTAGCGGCGGACAAATCCGAAGAACAGCAGCACGTCGCCGTCGAGCTTCGTGCGCGCGCGCGCCGACGCGCGATCGCGCCCGGCCGCGCCGTACTGCGCGTACACGGGATGCGGCACGCGCTCGAACGGCATGCGCGGCAGCAGGCGGCGCACGTCGTCCTCGACCGACTGCGACATGACGAGCACGCCGTCGGTGCGGTCGGTGACGAGCTGCGTCAGGAACGCATCCAGTGGCCGCTTCTCGTGCGGCACCAGGTTGTCGGCGATCATGATCGTGGCCGCCCCTCCCTGGCGGGCGCCGTCCAGCACGGGCGCGTAGGCCGCGCCGAAGAACGGGATCCACCACTTGTAGACCAGCGCATCGAGCTTCAGCTCGCGGGCGCGCCGCTTCGCGCGGAACCACGTGCGCGGGTCCATCGGGTCGAGCACGCGCTCGTTCGGGACCTCGAGCGGCGACTCGGACGGGTCGACCTGGCTCTGCCCCGGGAACAGGAACGACGGGTACTGGCGGATCAGCGACAGCGAGACCACCTCGTGCGACTGCGCCAGCTCCTTGTGCAGCAGCGCGAGGTACTGGGCGATGCCGCCGCGCAAGGGGTGCGCGGGCCCGAGCAGCCCGATGCGCATCAGGACCTGCGTGCGCGCACGCTCGGCCGTTCCGCCCCCCAGGTGGTCACGCCTTCCTGGGTGAACGCGAACGGCACGACCTGCGCGCCCGCGCGCTCGAGCGCCTGCGCGACCTTCGCGCGCGCATGCGCCCGGCACAGGAACACGAAGTACCCGCCGCCGCCCGCGCCCGGCATCTTGCCGCCGATCGCGCCCGCGCGCCGCGCTCCTTCGTAGAGCGCGTCGACCGGGTCGGTGGTGATGCCCTCGTCGAGGTGTTTCTTGGCCAGCCAGGCCTCGTGCAGCGCCTCGCCGAAGGCGTCGATCTTCCCCAGGAGCAGCAACCGCTTCATCTCGAACGTCAGCGCCTTGAGCGCGTCCAGCGCGCGCACGACCTCGCGCTTGCCGGCCTCGTAGCTGGCGCGCTGGCGCTTGATGATGTTCGCGCTCGAGCGCGTCTGGCGCAGGTAGGCGAGCACCATGCGGTACTCCAGCTCGTGGAGCGTGTCGGGCGCGATGCGCAGCGGGTTGACCACGGTCGAGTCCCTGTGGAACTCGATGAAGTTGAAGCCGCCGAACGTCGCGGCGTACTGGTCCTGCCGACCGCCCGCAATCCCGAGGTCGACGCGCTCGATGCGGTAGGCCAGCTCGGCCGTGTCGTAGGAGGAGAGCTTCCGCCCGAGCCACGCCTTGAGCGCGGCCACGACCGCCACCGCCATCGTCGACGACGAGCCCAGGCCCGAGCCCGGCGGCGCGTCGGAGTGGACGTAGAGGTCGGCGCCCTTCTTCGGGTGGAACGCGCGCACGACGCCCTTGACCAGGTCGAGATTGCCGTCGAGCGCGATCTTGCGCGCGTGCGGGTACTTCGCGACGAAGTCGTAGTCGGAGGAGTGGATCGCGAACTTCGCGTCGCGCCTGGGCTCGAGCGAGGCATAGGCGTACTTGTCGATCGTCGTCGACAGGACGACGCCGCCCTTCTCCTCGGGATACGGCGAGACGTCCGTGCCGCCCCCGCAGAACGACAGCCGCAGGGGCGCGCGGCTGCGCACGAGCGAGCTCAGGAGACGCTCCCTTTGAGCCGCGCCTCGGCCTCGCGCAGCCCTGCCGGCGTGCCGATGTCCCAGAACCCGCCGGGGGCGCGCCACGCGCCCAGCGTCCGTCCTTCTTCGAGCAGCGCGGGAAAGAGGTCGACCTCGAGGCTGGTCGCCCGGCCCGGCGGCACGGCATCGAGGACGCGCGGCTCGAGCGCGTAGACGCCGCCCGAGACCCAGCTCGAGCCGCGCTTCGCCTTCTCGTGGAAGCCCTTGAGCCGGCCGTCCTCGCCTGCCTCGACGCCGCCGCGCTCCGCGGCCTCCTCGACGCGGTAGCAGGCCAGCGTCGCGTCCGCGTCCAGGGCGCGATGGAGCGCGAGCAGGGCCTCGGGATCGAACTCGGCGAACGTGTCGCCGTTGAGCGCGAGGAAGGTCTCCTCGCCGTGGCCGGTCTGCGCGCGCGCGAAGGCGAGCGCGCCGGCGGTGCCGCGCGGCTCGTCCTCGATGATGACGCGCACGTCGTGGCCCTGGAAATGGTCGACCAGGAGCCCGGCCTTGTGGCCCGCGCACAGCACGACGTCGGTCAGGCCGAGGCGCGCGAGCCGGTCGAGCAGGACGTCGATGAACGGACGGCCGCCGACGGGCACCATGGCCTTCGGCAGGTCGGGATAGAGTCCGGCGATGCGCGTGCCGAGGCCGCCCGCGAGCACGAACGCCCTCACGCGTCCGGTTCCAGGTTCGCGGTGAAGCGCACCGGCCAGTCGGTCTTCGGCCGGCCCGCCGCGATCATCTCGCCGAGCAGGCCCATCAAAAGGAGCTGGATCGCGACCACGATGAGCACGAGGCCGAGCACGAACATCGGCCGCACGCGCACGGGCTCGCGCAGGAGCCAGGTGGCGAAGAACCACAGGCTGATCAGCAGCCCCGTTCCGCCGGCGATCAGCGCGAGCCGGCCGAACACGTGCAGCGGCTTGAGCGCGTTGCGCGAGAGGAACATCGCGGCGATCAGGTCGAGGAAGCCGTTGATGAAGCGCGAGGCGCCGAACTTGCTCTTGCCGAAGCGTCGCGCGCTGTGGGTCACCGGCAGCTCGCCGACACGGAAGCCGCGCCAGTGCGCGAGCGCCGGGAGGAAGCGATGGAACTCGCCGTAGACCTCGATCGACTCGACGACCTCGCGGCGGTAGAGCTTGAGCCCGCAGTTGAAGTCGTGGAGCGGCAGACCGCACATCGCGGCCGTGACCGAGTTGAACAGCTTCGACGGCCAGGTCTTGGTCCACGGATCGTGCCGCACCTGCTTCCAGCCCGACACCAGGTCGAGCCCCTGCTCCTCGAGCGCCTCGAGCAGGCGCGCGAGCTCGGCCGGATCGTCCTGCAGGTCGCCGTCGAGCGTGAGGACATAGCGGCCGCGCACGTGCGTGAACGCGACGGCCAGCGCGGCCGACTTGCCGAAGTTGCGGCGGAACGAGATCACGCGCACGGCGGGATCCTCGGCGGCGAGGCGCTTGAGGATGCGCGGCGTGTCGTCGGTCGAGCCGTCGTCGATGAACAGGTATTCGGCGCGCAGGCCGGCGGCGCCCGCGGCGGCGCGCATGCGGTTGTACAGCTCGGGCAGGCTCTGCGCCTCGTCGTAGACGGGCACCACCACGGAGAGATCGGGGGGCTCGTGCGCGACGCGCGGCACCGGCGCCTCGAGGCGCGCGGGACCGGGCGGCGGCGCGACCGGCGGCACGTGCGGCGCGGCCGCGGAGGGCACCGCGTCGTGCGGTACGCCGGCGAACAGGTCGGTCATGCGCCCTCCTTCTGCCAGGCGTACTGCCGGGCGAGGCCGTCCTCGAGCGGGACCAACGGCGACCAGCCGAGGTCCGCGCGCGCGCGCGCGATGTCGGCGCCGGTGTCGCGCGGGTCGCCGGGCTGCGGCGCGCCGTGCGTCACCTCGGGCGCCCTGCCGGCGATCTTTCCGAGCGTCTCGAGCACGTGGTTCACCGAGACGCGCGAACCGCCGCCCACGTTGTAGGCACGGCCCGCCACCCCGCGCTCGGCGGCCGCCAGGTTGGCCTCGACGGCATCCGCGACGAACGTGAAGTCACGCGTCTGCCCGCCGTCGCCGTACACGCCGATCGGCTTGCCCGCGAGCAGCGCCGCGATGAAGCGGTTGAACCCCATGTCGGGGCGCTGCCGCGGACCGTACACCGTGAAGTAGCGCAGCGCCACGGCCGGCATCCCGAAGTTCCGCGCGTAGAGGAGCGCCAGGTGCTCGGCCGCGAGCTTGGTCACGCCGTAGGGCGAGAACGGGCGCGGCAGGTCGCCCTCGCCGGTCGGCATCTTCTCGGCGTCGCCGTAGACGCTCGAGCTCGAGGCGACCACGACGCGCTGGACATCGGAACCCTTGTAGCGCTCGAGCAGCCGCTGCGTGGCGAGGACGTTGTGGCGTGCGTAGTCCGCGAACTCCGCGCCCCACGACGCGCGCACGCCCGGCTGCGCCGCCTGGTGGAACACGTATTGCGGCCCATCCGGCAGCGCGGCCAGGTCGGCGCCCGACAGGTCGAGCTCGAGCAGGCGGAACCGCGGCCCGGCCAGGAGGCCCGCCACGTTGCGGCGCTTGAGCGCGGGGTCGTAGTAGTCGGTGAAGCAGTCGACGCCGGTGACGTCGAAGCCGCGCGCGACCAGCGCCTCGCAGAGGTGCGACCCGATGAAGCCGGCCGCGCCGGTGACGAGGGCCTCACTCACGGGATGCCCGCGCCCCCGACCCCGCCGCCCGGGCCGCCGGGCGGGGCGAGCGAGCCGGTCGGCCCGGCGCCGCCGATGCGCTCGAGCATCATGCGCGCCTGGCTGTCGTCGGGATGGCGCGCGAGCCAGCGCCTGAGCACGTCGCCGGCCTCGGCCAGACGCCCGTGGTCAGCCAGGAGCGAGTAGAGCGCGAAGTAGGTCTGCCCGTCGTCCGGCGCGATCGAGATGCCGTCGTTGAGGCGCGTGACCGCCTCGTCGATCCGGCCGGTCAGCCCGAGCGCGATGCCGTGATAGTAGGCGAGGTCGGGGTCGCGCGGCGTGATGGCCTTCGACTTCTCGAAGAACGCGATGCCCTGCGCCGTGTCGCCGGCCTCGAGATAGAACATACCGAGCGCGGGCCGCACGGCCGGGAACGTCGGGTACATGCGCAGGATGCGCTCGAGCTCGGCGACCGCCTCCTTGCGCTTGCCGTCCATGCGGTAGCGGAAGCCGAGCTGCAGGTGGCCGGCAGCGTAGTTCTGCGTCAGGCGGTAGGCGTTCTCGTCCTTGAACGGCTTGTCGAGGTACGTGCCGTCATGGGTGAACAGTCCGCGGTACTTGAAGATGTCGTACAGGTCCCTGCGCACCGCGGCGGTGTCGATCTTGACGCTCACCGAGTCGTCGTAGACGCGATAGACGAGCCCCTCGAGCTTCATGCGCGCGTCGAGGCCCATGTGATTCGGCACCGTGACTGCCAGGTACGCCGGCTTCTCGGCCGGCCCCTTGTTGGCGCGCATGATGTTGCGCACCATCCAGGTGTTGACCGCCTCGGGCTCGCCCCTGTCGTCGAACAGGTAGCCGCGCGTGCCGATCTCCGCCAGCGTCTGGTCGGAGACGTCCATCGGGACCTTCGGCTCCTCGTCGCGCAGCTGCTTGACGTACCAGTCGGTGTTGAGCAGCGACAGGTTGACGACGCGCACGTCGGGCCGCACGCCGTCGACGGCCTGCGTGCACCACAGCGGGAACGTGTCGTTGTCGCCGTTGGTGAAGACGAACGAGTTCTTCTCCAGCGGCTGCAGCATGTTGTACGCGTAGTCGCTCGCGATGTAGAACCCGCGGCGGTCGTGCGAGAAGAAGTAGGTCTTCGCCGGCAGCCACGAGATCGCGACGAGCGCGATGCAGGCGGCGGCGAACGCGGGCGAGAGCTTCGGGTGCTCCTCCTCCTTGAGCGCGTCGCGCACCAGCTCGAGCACGAAGCCCGCCCCGAGCCCGATCCACAGGGCGAAGAAGTGGAACGCCGAGGTGAAGAAGTAATCGCGCTCGCGCACCTCGTGGTTCGTGAAGTTGAGGTACACGATCAATCCGAAGCCCGTGATCCCGAACAGCACGAGCATCATGAGGAAGGTCTTCTTCTCGCGCACGAACTGCATGAACGCCCCGTACAGGCCCAGCGCCATGGGAATGACGCTGGCGAACGCCCCGGAAAGCGGCCAGGTGCGGTACTGGTCGAGGAAGTAGTTCATGAACATGCCGATCTGGAAGCTCCAGTCGGTGCTGCGCGGGAACATCGGCCGCGAGCCGTACTGCTTGCGCTGCAGCAGGTACATCATCCTATCCCAGGTCTCGGGATCGCCCTCGTTGATCGCCGGATTGAGCGCCGCGCGCGCCATCAGGTAGTAGTGCACCGAAATGCCGATGACGAGGAAGACCACGCCCCAGAAGATGAAGCGGAGATTGATCAGCGAGCGCCAGTTGACGAGGAGCGCGAGCAGGATGACCGCGGGCGCGACCAGGAACGTGCCCAGGTGGACACCGATGCAGAGGCACATCAGGTACCAGGCCAGCAGCAGCCGCCCGTCGCCGCCGTTGTTGCCCAGCTCCTCCCACCAGCGCAGCGACAGGTAGATGGCGAGGATCTGCACCATCGAGGAGAGCGCGTAGACCTCGGCCTCGATCGCCGATTCCCAGAACGTGTTCGAGAACGCGACGAAGAACGCCGCGACCGCGCCGGCGGTCCAGGCGATGACCTCGTCGCTGACCGTGCGCTCGTGCTTGCGCGCCTGCGCGATGCGCATGAAGCGCACGCCGACGAGGAACGTGAACAGGACCGTCAGCGCCGACGCCAGGGCCGAGAGGAAGTTGACCTGCCACTCGACGTTGCCGAACGGCAGCATCGCGAACAGGCGCCCGATCAGGACATAGAGCGGCGTGCCGGGGGGATGCGGAATGCCGAGCAGGTGCGAGGTCGCGATGAACTCGCCCGAGTCCCAGAACGGGATCGAGGGCGTGACGGTGATCGCGTACACCGCGAGCGTCGACAGGAAGACGAACGAGGCTACCGCGAGGTAGCCCTTCCGCAACGACTCCGGCATCTTGGTCTCCTAGACGGCGTGAGGCAGGGGCCACGCCCCCGCCACTCGGTTGGACCCGAGCGAACGCTCGAGCACGGCATACGCCTCGTCGGCGCAGCGATCCCAGGTGAATGTCTGCGACCAGGCAAGGCCCTTCGTCTCGAGCGTCGCCCGCAGCGGCGCGCCGCCCAGGACGCGGAGCAGCGCGTCGGCGAGCGCGGCGGCGTCGCCGTGCGGCACCAGCAGGCCGGTCTCGCCGTCCCGCACGCTGTCGACCAGGCCCGGGCTCCGCGAGGCGACGACGGCGGTGCCGCAGGCGTTCGCCTCGACGACCGTCAGTCCCCATCCCTCCTTGGGCGACGGGCAGACGGCCACGTGCGCCGCCGACAGGCGCGCCACCTTCTCCGCAGAGGGCACGAAGCCGAAGAACGTCGCCGAGTCGCCGAGGCCGAGCGCCTGCGCGCGGCGCTCGAGGGCGGCCTTGTGCGGGCCGTCGCCGACGATCCACAGCTGCGCGTCGGGAACCTGCTTTCGCACGCGCGCGAAGGCCTCGAGCAGGAAGTCGACCCCCTTGTACTTGCGCAACCGGCCGAGGAACGCGACCGTCGGACGCGCCTCCTTGGGCGCGGTCGGGCGGTAACGTTCGTGGTCGAGCCCGCAATGGACGACGGAGACCTGGTCGCGCTTCAGGCCCCGCGCCACCAGGTCGTCGCGCGTCGAATCCGAGATCGCGAGGAACGGCACGCCGCGATAGACCGAGGGCAGCAGCGCCTCGTGCGCCATCACGTAGAGCGCCTGCAGGGGGCCGGTTTCGGCGAACGCGGTGGTGCCGAAGAGGTGCGGCACGACCGCGAGCACGGGCGCATCGGCCCAGCGCGGCGCGAAGAACGGCAGCTTGTTGATGTCCTCGATCACCGCGTCGTAGCGCTCGCCCCTGAGCTCGCGCCTGTACGCGTTCGGGAGCGCGTGATTCGCGTCGTACCAGTGGCCGCGGCGCAGGATGCGCAGGCCGTCGATCGTGACCTCGGGCGCGCAGCCTGCGAAGCCCGAGGACAGCCAGGTCACGCGGTGGCCGCGTGCGCTCCAGCGCTTGAGGATTTCGTGCAGGTGGACCTCGGCGCCGCCGGCTTCCGGAGACTCGATGTCCCGCCAGTTGAGCGCAAGAAGGTTCAGGCGCTCCTCCGCGCCTCGGCCGCCGCCCGCTTGGTCGCCACCACGCCGATGACATGCGTGGTGTAGAGCGCCCAGCGCTGGGTGCGCAGGCGTTCGCGCAGGCCGTTCCAGAACGATTCCCAGAACGCCGGACCCTTCGGGTACATCGGCAGCGCCTTGATGCCCGCCTTCGCCAGCGTCACGCGCACCGCGCGGTAGAACAGGCCGGGCACCATCCAGTCGCCGTACGTGCGCTTGACCTCGAGGCCTTGCGCGCGCACCAGGTTCTCGAGCTCGGCCGGGGAGAACTCGCATTCCCAGCCGGCGAACCACTTGTCGAGGGCGATCAGGATCTTCTTGGCGACGGTGTAGATGTGGTAGCGCTGCGGAACGTCGACGATCAGCGTCGCGTTGGGCTCGAGCACGCGCGCGTTCTCGACCAGGAGACTCGCCGGATCGCGGAAGTGCTCGAGCAGCCCCTGATGGAACACGAGGCCGAACGCGTCGTCGCGGAACGGCAGCGCGCGCGCATCGGCGCACACGAGCTCGAGGTGGATGCCGAGGTGCTTTGCGTGCTCCTGCATCAGGCGCAGGCTGCCGAACGTGTAGTCGAGGACGTAGCCCTTGGCCCCGCGGCGCACGAGCTCCATGGTGTCGCGCCCGGTGCCGGCCCCCACCTCGAGCACGCGACGGCCCGAGAGCGACCCCTGGGCGAGCGCCTGCTCGACCAGGCGTCCCTGGTTCGAATAGACCTCGTGCAGGGGGCGGCCGTCGGTCCAGAACCGCTGCCAGTGATCCGGGGTGGTCTCGCGCGCGTGGGCCATGGGAAGTCCGCAGTGTAGCGGCGCGGGCTTTCCCGGTCAACTTGCCGATTGCCAATCGTTTGCAAGGGCGGAAGCTACGGAGTCTCTCCTCCGACCAGCACCTGCCGTGCAGTCCGCGTCCCTTGCGGTGAAACCAGCCGGTAGAAGTAGATGCCGGCGGCCATGCGGGCGCCGGCCCCGTCGGCCCCATTCCAGGCGAGCGTCCGGCGCCCGGCGTCCAGCTCCCCGTTCCAGAGGGTCCGGACGAGCCTGCCGCGCACGTCGAATACGTCCAGCCGGACCCTGGCTTTCGTCGGCAGGGTGAACGCGATTGCGGCCCCGCTGGCAGAGGGATTGGGGTGCGGTGGCTCGAGGCCGAACACGAGGACGGGCTCTCCCCCGCTCTCCGGCGCCCGGGCCGAGACCTCGGGGTCGACCCGCTCATACCTGATCCGGGCGATCGCGTTCGCGCCGCGCACGAGGGCGAAGGCTTCGGCCGAGCCGTCCTGAAATTGTGCGACTGCGATTGATGGCGCATCGTTTCCCAGCGCGCACGAAGAGCCCGCCTCAAAGCCGTAGCTCGCCCCGTCGAACACGTACGACACCTCCC
>Ga0070670_100004736_pt1 | contig 11416 bp, 5 predicted proteins | sample KBSS63metaG_FD_64665 | JGI IMG/M metagenome (GOLD analysis project Ga0070670, IMG submission 64665) | Switchgrass rhizosphere microbial communities from Kellogg Biological Station, Michigan, USA - KBS S6-3 metaG | ecosystem: Host-associated > Plants > Roots > Rhizosphere > Soil ... | reverse complement strand
CGCGGCACAGCACCGCGCCAAAGAGCTCCGGCCGCTGAATCATGACGGCGCCGACGAGCAGCCCGCCGTTGCTGCCCCCTTCGATGGCCAGACGCGCCGGCCGCGTGTATCCGCCGGCGAGAAGAAACTCCGCCGCGGCGATGAAATCATCGAAGACGTTCTGCTTGCGCTCCAGCATTCCGGCGCGGTGCCACTCTTCGCCGTACTCGCCGCCGCCGCGCAGGTTGGCGAGCGCGAAGATGCCGCCACGATCCAGCAGTGGAAGGTTTCCCGGATCGTAGGCAGGCGTGCGGCTGATGTTGAAGCCGCCGTAGCCGCTCAGCAGCACGGGCCGATTGCCGTCGAACGACAAGCCCTCGCGATGGACGAGAAACATCGAAACGCGCGTGCCGTCCTTCGACGCGTACCAGACCTGTTGCGTGGTGTAGGGCGGAGCATCGGGCGGACGCGCCACCGCGAACCGAGGCTCTTGATTCAGACGGCGGACGCCTTCGCGGTGAATCCACGCGTCGGGCGGTTCGGTGAACGACGTGTAGACGAACACCAGCGCCTCGTCATCCGCATCCGCGTCGAGCGAGACCACGGTGCCGATTCCCGGCATCTCGATCGCGCCGAGCGGCGCGCCCGACAGGTCGAAGATGTGGATCCGATCGCTGGCGTTCTCGAGGTAGACCGCGGCAAGCGAGCCGCGCGGCATCGCCGCGGCGGACAGGCGATGGGCGGACTCGGCCACCACTTCCCGGAGCGCGCGCCCGTCCGGGTCTGACGGATCGATCGAGACGATGCGTCCGCGCGGCGCCCCGCGGGTGGTGCGGAAAAACAGCCGTCCGCCGGCCGCGCCGATGAAAGCGTAGGCGGCGTCGAATCCACGAAACAGCGCGCGCGGCCGCGCGCCTTCTGCGCCGCGATCGACGATGTACACCTCGCTGTCGTCGCTGGCGCCGCGCTGCGCCGTGATCACGGCGTATCGATCGTCCGCCGTCACGTCGACGAGCGGCACGACCTCCTTCGCGTCGGGCGTCTCGAACACGAGCGCGTCGGCGGCCTGCGGTTCGCCCAGACGGTGAAAGTAGATGCGCCCGAAATACTGTTCGTCCTCCGGCGCGACGGTGCCGGGTTCGGGAAACCGGAGGTAATAGAACCCGCCGGCCGACCGCGTCCACGCGACGCTGGCGAACTTCACCCACGCGAGGCGGTCGTCGAGATCGACGCCGTCGTCCACCCGGCGGACCCGGATGACCTGTCGATCGCTGCCGTGCTCCGACAGCGCATACGCCAGCAGCGAGCCGTCGGGCGACGGAAAGACGGCGGTCAACGCCGTCGTCCCATCCGCGCTGAGCGGGTTCGGATCGACCAGGACCCGCGGCGATCCGCGATCGCGCACGTAGAGGATCGGCTGATTGAGGAGCCCGGGGTTGTGGCTGAAGAACGACCGGCCCGCCCGCCGCTGTGCGGCCACCGTACGCGGATAGTCGAACCGGTTTCTGAGCTCGCGGCGGAACGCGTCGCGAACCGGTCCGTCGAGCATGGCGCGGGTGAAGGCATTCTGGGCCTCGACCCAGTCGCGCGCCTCGGGGCTCCCGCCGTCCTCCAGCCAGCGGTAGGGGTCGGGCACGGGCACGCCGTGCAGGTTTTCAACGAGGGGATCGACCCGCGAAGGCGGATAACGAAAGCGCACCCGTCAGCCACTATAATCCCTGGCTATGAAACGCCAACTGCTCGTGCTGACGTCGGCCGCCGGTCTCGTGCTTCTCTCGACGCTCTCGGCGCAGCGGGCCCCCGGCTCGGCCACGACGCCGCAGGCGGCCGCCGGCGGACCTCCCCTGTTCTCGACGGTGCTGCCCAAGGAAGAGTTCGCCGCCCGGCGCGCCAAGGTGTTCGACAAGATCGGCGACGGCGTCGCCGTGCTTCAAGGCGCCACCGAAACCTCGTCGTACGAAAAATTCCGGCAGGCGAACCAGTTCTACTACCTGACCGGCGTGGATACGCCGCGCGCGATCGTCGTGCTCGACGGCCAGGCGCGCAGCACCACGCTCTACCTGCTGCCGACGAACGAGGCGATGGAGCGATCGGAAGGACCGCTGCTCGGTCCCGGCCCTGCCGCGGAACAGCTCACCGGCATCGAGCACGTCCTGCCGCGCGCCGATTTCGACACGTTCGTGCCGACCCTCGCGCGGCGCAAGGTCTACGCGCCGGTTCGCGGCGAGACGGTGTTGATGGGCACGCCGGACCGCGCCAATGCGCACGCGCGCGCGCGTGAGGCGGATCCCTGGGATCTGCAGGGTTCGCGCGAAGCCTACTTCAAGGCGCGGCTGGCGGAGAAAGCGCCGGGCGCGACGTTCGAGAATCTCGACGACGTGCTCGACCAGCTGCGCATGGTGAAGAGCCCGCGCGAGATCGCGCTGCTGCGCGAGTCGTCGCGCATCGCCGGGCTGGCGATGATGGAAGCCATGCGATCGGCCGAACCCGGGATGTACGAGTACGAGATCGAAGCCATCGGCGATTACATCTTCAAGCAGCACAACGCCCTCGGTCCGGCGTACTTCGGGCTGGTGGCGGCGGGCAAGAACTCCGCGTGGCCGCACTACCACGCGGCGCAGACGCAGATGAAGGCCGGCGATCTGGTGCTGTTCGACTACGCGCCCGATTACCACTACTACACGTCCGACGTGACCCGCATGTTCCCGGTCAGCGGCAAGTTCACCGCCGACCAGCGCGAGCTGTACGGCATCTACGTGAAGCTGTACCAGGCGATCATGACGTCGATCCGTCCGGGACCGACGAGCGAAATCATGAAGGACGTCGTCGCGAAGATGGACGCCGCGATGGCCTCGCACACGTTCCGCAACCCGAAGTACAAGGATGCGGCGGCGCGCTTCGTCGAGGGTTACCGCACCCGGCTCGCCTCGCCGCGCCCGGGCGCCACCCTCGGCCACATGGTCGGCATGGAAGTGCACGACGTATCGAAGAACTTCAACGTGTACGAGCCGGGCATGGTGTTCACGATCGAGCCCGCGCTGACCATCCCCGAGGACCGCGTCTACATCCGGCTCGAGGACATGCTGCTGATTACTCCCACCGGCTACGAGAACATGTCCGGGTTCGCACCCGTCGAGATCGATGCGATCGAGAAGCTGATGGCGGAGCCGGGGATGGCACAGCTGCTGCGCAAGCCGACGTCGACGGCGGCGCGCTGAGGCGCGGCGCAGACCCGGCGTGCGCCGCTACCGGCTGTTCCTGCTTCTGGCGGCGGTGTTCGCCGCGAAGCTGATCGTGCTGCTGCAGCTGCGGGACCACCCGCTGCTGCAGCCGGATACCGGCCTCGACACGGCCGTCTACACCCGGCTGGCGCTGGAGGTCACCTCCGGCAACACCTGGCTCGGTCCCGGCCTCTACTTCGTCTCGCCGCTCTACATCTATTTCCTGGCCCTCGCCTATGTCATCGGCAAGACGATGGCGACGGCGCGCGTCCTGCAGATCGTCCTCGGCACCGCGGCCGTGGGCTGCGTGTTCGTCGCGGCCCGCGCCTGGTTCGGAGAGCGTGCCGCGTGGGCCGGCGCGATCGCCGCCGGGCTGACAGGTCTCTTTACCTTTCACGAAGTACTGCTGCTGCAGGCGGCGCTCGATCCCTTCCTGACCGCGGCGGCGCTGGCATGCCTCGCGCTGGCATTCGTGCGCCGGCCGATGCCCTGGTCGCGGCTGCCGCAGGGAACGCATGCGGCGTCGCATGGGTGGTTCGCCGCGGCGGGACTGACCTTCGGCGTGCAGGCGCTCAATCGTCCGAACGTGCTGATTCCGGCGATCGCGGTTGTCGCCATGCTCGCCGCCGCACGCCGCGCGACGGCCTCGCTGGCCATGGCGGCCGGCCTGCTGCTCGCGGTCGCGCCGCTCGCGGCGCGAAACTACGCCATCGCCGGAGACTGGTCGCCGGTCTCGTCGCATGGCGGCCTCAACTTCTATATCGGGAACAACGCGGACGCGAACGGCGCCTACGCACCGGTGCCCGGCATCACCGCCGACGTGAGCGGACAGCAGAACGATGCCCGCCGCGTCGCCGAACAGGCGGCCGGCCGCCGCCTGGACGACGGCGAGGTCTCGGCCTACTTCTACGATCTGGGCTGGACGTGGATCCGGCTGCACCCGCGCGCCGCGCTGCGGCTGTTCCTGCGCAAGCTCGCCTACACCTTCAACGCCGGATACATCTCGCTCAACTACAGCTACCCGTTCTACGCCTACGATCAGCGCACGCTGCTGGCGTGGATGTTCGTCGGACCCTGGCTGCTGCTGCCTCTCGGCCTCGTCGGCCTCGCGGCCGGCGTGCCGCGCGCACACCGGACCGATTACGTCATCTGGCTCTCGTTCGTGCCTGTGTACGCCTTGTCCGTCGCCCTCTTCTTCGTCACCGAACGTTATCGGCTGCCGCTGCTGGTGCCGCTGTGTGCCGGGACCGGGGCGGCGGTGGATCGGCTCATCCTGGCTGTGCGCGAACCGGCGCGCGCGGGCATGACGCGAGCCCGGCGTGCGGCGCTGCTCGGGGCCGTTCTGGTCATCGCGCTTGGCGCCAACTGGCCGATGCATGCCGACGACGGGCGCGCGGAAGAGCGCACGCGCATGGCGGAAGCGATGATCGTGCACGACGACATCGCCTCGGCGGAAGCGTGGGGAGCGAAGGCCGCAGCGATCCATCCGCGGCCGGCGATCGTCCACTTCCGGCTCGGGCGTCTGCTGATCGTCCACAGCCGGCCGGACGCGGCGCTCGCGCACCTGCAGCGGGCGCTGCAGCTCGAGCCCGGCGAGCCGGACGTCGAATTCGCGATCGGACAAGCGCTCGTCGAGGCGCGGCGCCCGGCGGAGGCGATTCCGCATTTGCGCGCGGCGCTGCAGGGAGGGAGCCGCGGCAACCTCGCCGGCTATGATCTTGCGCGCGCGCTCGCGGCGACCGGCGATCGCGCCGGCGCGCTGCAGGTGCTGCAGGGCGTGCGGCCGGAAAATGGATCGGAGGCGCAGGCATGGCAGGCGCTCGGCCAGCTGGCGCTGCAGCTGCAATCGCCGTCGCTCGCCGCGGCGTTCTTCAACCAGGCGATCGCCGCGTCTCCGCAATCCGCGAAGCCGCGGCAGGATCTCGGTCTCGCGCTTGCGATGATGGGGCGCTCCGCCGACGCCATCGCGCAGTTCGAGCAGGCGGTCTCGCTCGACGCGTCCGATCCCGCGGCGCACTTGAACCTCGCGGTGGCGTACGCGGAGGCAGGCCGGAAGACGGACGCGCGCGCGCAGGCGGAAGAAGCGCTGCGTTTGAATCCCGGCTATCAGCGCGCCCGCCAATTCCTTGGACTGCTCCGATGAGACAGACTGCGGCGCTGGTGCTCCTCGCCGTCGCGGCGGTGTCGAGCGGCTGCCGCGCGCGCGACGCCGGGCAGTCGGCGGCGGCGGCCCGCCCCTCGATCCTGCTGGTCACGCTCGACACGACGCGGGCTGATGCCATCGGTCCGGACGCCTCGACCGACACGCCCTCGTTCAATCAGCTCGCGGCGCGCGGCCTGCGGTTTCGGCAGGCGTATGCGACGGTGCCGGAAACGCTGCCGTCGCACATCTCGATGCTGACCGGCCTCTATCCAGCCGGACACGGCGTACACGAGAACGCGCGCTACGTTGCCGACGCGACGCCGCTTCTCGCCGAACGGCTCCACGCCGCCGGGTATCGGACGACCGCCTTCGTCTCCGCGTTCGCGCTGGCGCGGCGGTTCGGCCTCGGCCGCGGCTTCGACGTCTACGACGAGACGTTTCCCGCCGCGCAATCGGAGCGGCCGTCGCGCGCGACCACCGATGCGGCGCTCGCGGATCTCGCGCAACCGGCGACGGCGCCGCGATTCATGTGGGTGCACTACTACGACCCGCACGCGCCGTATGCGCCGCCCGAGCCGTTCCGATCGCGGTTCGCCGGAAAGCCGTACTACGGCGAGGTGGCGGCGATGGACGAGCAACTCGGACGACTGGTGCGCGGGTTCGAGCAGCACGCTCCAGGTCCTGTGGCGATCGTCGTCGCCGCCGATCACGGCGAAGGCCTCGGCGATCATGGAGAGGCTCAGCACGGCCAGCTGCTCTACCAGTCCACCATGCACGTGCCCCTGGTGATTGCCGGACCTGGCATCGCGCCGGGCACGAGCGACGTTCCGGTCAGCACGCGCCGCATCTTCTTCACGATCCTCGATCTGGCAGGGCTCGGCGCCGAGGGCAGCCTGCGCGCGGGGCGCGACGAGACCGTCCTCGGCGAGGCGATGAAGCCGTTCCTCGAATATGGGTGGCAGCCGCAGGTGATGGCGGTTGCCGGCCGCTTCAAATCGATCCTGGCCGGTACGGTGGAAACCTACGACGTCGCCGCCGATCCCGGCGAGACGCACGACCTCGGATCGGCGGCCGCGGTTCCGTCGGGCATGCGAAAGGAGCTCGAGGCCTACCCGGCGCCCTCGCCTGATGTCGCGCGCGCGCCGGACAATCTGGACGCCGAGGCGAAGCGGCGCCTGGCGGCGCTGGGATACGTCAGCGCCGGCGCCGCGCCGGTGGTGCGAAAGGACGCGCCCCGCCCGGCCGACATGACGGCGCTGTTCCCGGTGATCGAGCGCGCCTCGGCGCTGTTCGCGGCCGGCGAATATCGCGCCGCGATTCCCGTGCTCGAGCGCATCCTCGCCGCGGACGCCCACAATCTCGACGCGGCGCTGCGGCTGGCAACGGCGCATTCGATTCTGGGTGAAGCCGACCAGGCGATCGCGGCGTTCCGCGTCGCGGCCGCGATCGCGCCGCAGTCGCAGGATGTCCGCACCTACCTGGCGCTGCACTACGCGCGCACGCCGGAGTGGCCGCGCGCGATTCCGCTGCTCGAAGCCATCGTGGCCGAGAGTCCAGGCCGTTTGACGGCGGTGGACGCGCTGGCCGGCCTCGAGCTCCGTCAGGGACGCGAGGCGATGGATCGCGGCGACACCGCCGCCGCGATTGCGGCGTTCGAGCGGGCGCGGCAGCTCTCGCCGTCGACGTTCGCGAACGATCTCGAGCTCGGCGTGCTCTATCTGGCGGCGCGCCGGTTCGAGGACGCGAGAGCGGCGCTCGATCGCGCGCTGGCCGCGCATCCCGCCGACGCCATGGCGCTCTTCAAACGCGCGCAGGTCAGCGTCCTGCTGCGTGAGCCCGACGCGCGGGCGCGCATCGAGCTGGCCAAAAAAAGAGCGGACGCTGTGACGCGTCCGCTCATCGAGCACGAAGAGCTGTTCCGTCAGCCCTGAAGGCGGATCAGAACTCGAACCGCAGCGTCATTTCCAGCCGCCGCGGATCGAAGAAGTTCCGCGGCTGCCCGTAGGTCGCCGAGTGAATGCTCGGCTGGTAGTTGTAGCCGGTCTGCTTGTCGAACAGGTTGAACAGGTCGGCGCTGAACACGGCGCGATAGCGCTGCAGCGGGATCGTCTGCATGTAGTTGAGATCCATCTGGTAGTGGCTCGGCGACCGGCGCGATCCCGCCGGTTCCGCGTAGCGGTTGGTGTCGCTCGTGCTCGTGCCGACCAGCGGCTTGTAGATCTCGTAGTTCCACGTCTCCCACGGCTGGCCGGACTGCGCCACGACGAAGGCGCCGACCGACGCATGCCAGTTGAGCGCGTAGGCGCCGTAGACCTTCATCGCGAACGGCCGATCGCCGCGCAGCGTCCCCAGCTTGTTGTCCCACAGCTGCCGGCCGGCGCCGTCGCCGATGTTCGACGAGCCGATGAAGATGTTGTCGTCGTTGCCGATCGACGAGTTGTCCTGGTCGAAGTTGCCGTAGTAGCGGCTGAACGTCATCGAGCCGCGGACGAACGTGCGGTTCTTGCGGTACTCCGATTCGATCGTCAGCTCGCGGTAGCGGGTGAACGCGCCGTCGAGCTCGGCGATCACGTACGACGAGCCGCTGCCGATCTGCGCCAGCCGCGCCGACAGGTCGGGAATGTACAGCGTCTGCGGGATGGCGACGTCGGTGCCGGGTAGGGTCGCCGGCGGATTGAACGCCGTCCGCGCGGTATTGTTGGTGTCTTCCCAGTAGTGCGATCCGCGGTTGTAGCGGAAATAAGCGCGGGCGGTCAACGAGCTGGTGAACTGTCGGGCCGTCCCGACGACGAATTCATCGTGCCGCGGCGGCGTCAGATCGGCGACGAACAGCTTGCCCGACGACGACTCGACGCGTTCGGTGCCGAACAGATTGCCCGTGGCGTCGAAGTTGGCCCGCGTCGTCGTGAACAAATTGCGATCCCACGAGGCCGCGCGCGGCAGCGAGTTCTCTCCCGGGTTGTAGCGCGCGTAGCTGGCGAACACCGTGTCCTTGCCGTTGTACGCCCAGGTCGTGCTCAGGCGCGGCTGCAGCAGCTTGCTCCACGACCGGTGATACATCTTGTACTTGCGTCCTTCGGGCGTGGTGGCGGTCGGGCGGACGTATCCCGAGAGCGCCGAGGCGTCGTCCTTCAAGCCCTGGCCGTAGATCGTGTCGTTGCTGGCCAGCAGCCCGGCGTTGAAGGTCCAGTTGTTCCAGGCGATCTGGTCGTTGGCCTCGATGCCGTGCGTCCGGTACTCCGAGTGGATGTAGGGGACGACGTCGGAGCCGTTCGCGTAGAAGGACGCCTGCACGAACACGGGGGCGCCCTGGAAGTTGACGTCGCCACCAGGGACGGTGATCGCGCCCCAGCCGTTCGAGAGGAATCCGCGGTTTTCCGACTCGAGCGCCTGCTGGTAGGCGGCATGAATCGAGTGCCGCATGCCGAACCCGCTCACCGCGACGTTGTATCCGACCTCCGCCGCGTCGCGGTAGAAGTCGTCCCGCGCGAACTCGGGGCCGTAGCCGACGATGCCGCCGCCGGTGCGCACGCCGCTGGACGAGACGAATCCATACCGATCGATGAACGGCTGGATGTACGCATTCACCGCCGCATTGGTCCCCGTCTTGGGCACCGTCAACTGTCCGAGCTGATCGAGCGCGTTCAGATCGATGTGGGTGCCCAGCGCGGTCGTGGGTGCCGCCGACGAGATGATGTCGGGGCGGGTCTTGCCCGGGTTGGCGAAGTGCGTGTACTTGAAAATGACGAAGTTGGTGTTGTTCAGGATCCAGCTGCCGTCCACGTTGGCGATGCGCAGCGACGTTTCACTGCCGGTGCCCGCGGTGCCCGCGGTCGCCGCGCCGAACTTGTCGCCCTTGTCGAGGCGGTGGGAATCGCGGTAGCTGACGTTGACCAGCGTCGACCCGGTCGGCGTCATCGTGACCTTGCCGAAGCCCTCGTTGCGGATGCTCTTGTAGTTCGGCACGGCGCCATAGGCGGTGGCGGCGTTGTTGCGCGCGACCTCCGGACGGTAGTACGACGCGTAGAAGTACACCCTGTCCTTCAGCAGCGGGCCGCCGGCGCTGAGGTCCGTCCACGAGCGGTCCTCGTCGTAGCGCGAGGCGCTGCCGTTATTCAGCTTTGCCGACATGTCGGCGGTCTGAAACCGGAAGCTCGCCTGACCGGTGTAGCGGTTCGTGCCGGATTTGCTCACGGAGTCGACGGCGAAGCCGCCGGATCGGTCGAAATTGATGGCGCGCGCGCCGCCCTTGATGACGGTGACTTCCGCGATGTCGTGCGCGGCTGGTTCCGCCGACAAGGTGCCGTACTGCGGCAGCGTGACGTCGACGCCGTCGAACTTATAGGTATTGTCCTGTCCGTTGCTGCCGGCGCTCGGTCCGCGGATCTGGTCTTGCGTGTACTGCACGCCGGGCAGCAGTTTGAGCAGATCGCGGTATTGCGTGCCGACGGGAATCCGGGAAATCTGATCGTTGGGGATGGCGCTGGTGATGGATGCGGACGTCTTGTCGACCAGGCTGACCTCGGCGGACACGTTGACGGTTTCGTTCAGTCCGCTCACCGCCAGCGTCGCATCGGCGGCGGCCGCCTCGGCGAGCGCCACGCGGACGGTCTTGGTGACTGTCTGCATGCCTTGCAGCGTGTAGGTCAGCTTGTACTCGCCGGGCGGCAGCGCGGGCATCTGGAAGACGCCGGCGGTGTCGGTCGCGGTGACGCGCGGGCCCGGCAGAACCGGGGAACGCGCTTCGACGGTTACGCCCGGCAGCACGCCGCCGCTCGCGTCGACGACCTTGCCCTGGATCGAGCCCGTCTGCTGCGCTGCGGCCGGCAGCGCCGTGAGTGTCAGGAATACGACGACGAACGTTCGGAGTACACGTACAGGGAGCATCCATTCTCCTCCATGAAGCCGGATGGGCGCGATGGTATCACGCCGCCAAGTTGGCGTGGACCGCGGCGCCGAGCAGTCCCGCTTCGGGATTGAGGATGATCGCCACCGGGATCGTCGCCACGAACGCCGACATCGGCTCCTTGGCGTGGAACGCGTCGATGAACTGCCCCGAGTCGAACGCCGGGAGGATCTTCGGCGCGATGCCGCCGCCGACGTAGATGCCGGCGGTGGCGACGGTGCGGAGCGCCAGATTGCCGGCTTCGGCGCCGTAGGCGGTGACGAACAGATCCAGCGACTCGACGCACGCGGGGCAGCGCTTCTCGAGCGCCGAGCGGCTGATCGCCGCCGGCAGATCCGCGGGATCGCCGACGCGCCCGACGCCCTGGCAGGTGCGGGCCGGGACGAAGGCGGCGGGCGAGAGGAAGGTCCGGCCGCCGAACGCGTCGTGCGTGAACTGATAGATGTTGACGAGTCCGGGACCCGAGATCACGTGCTCGACGCTGCAGCGTCCGTAGACGCGGGTGAGCGCGGACAGCATCTCGATCTCGCGCGGCGTCCGCGCGCCCCAGTCGGCGTGCCCGCCCTCGGATGCGCCGGCCACGAAGCGGCCATCGACATTCAGGAGGAGCGCCTCACCGAGGCCGGTGCCGGCGGCAATCACCGCCGCGTTGCCGTCGGGCTGGCTGACGCCGTGCTGCAGGACGCGCAGCTCCTTCGGCTCGAGGACCGCCACCGAGTGCGCCATCGCCTCGAGATCGTTGAGGATCTGCACGTGGCGCAGCGCGGCCGCTTCGGTGATCGCCGCCGCGTCGACCAGCCAGGGCACGTTGGTCAGCCGCGCGACTTGATCGGTCACCGCGCCGGCGACGCCGAACGTCGCCGCGTCGATCGCCCGTGCCTCGATGCTGCTCGCCTTCAGGAACTCGCGGATCATCGGCACCAGGCTGTCGTAGTCGAGCGTGGTGAACTCGCCGACTTCGATCCGGGTCGGCCGTTCGGGCGCCCGCGCGAAGAGCCCGAGCAGCGTCTTGGTTCCGCCCACGTCAGCCGCCAGCAGCATGCCGCTCATTATCTTCTATTGACTTTCGCCCCGTCGTGTCTCATCTTGACCATCAATGTCATCGTCCGCTCAAGATGATGACGCGCTCCGGCGCCAGTTCTACGGTGCGCGCGACATCCGCAGCCT
>Ga0070670_100004732_pt1 | contig 11422 bp, 7 predicted proteins | sample KBSS63metaG_FD_64665 | JGI IMG/M metagenome (GOLD analysis project Ga0070670, IMG submission 64665) | Switchgrass rhizosphere microbial communities from Kellogg Biological Station, Michigan, USA - KBS S6-3 metaG | ecosystem: Host-associated > Plants > Roots > Rhizosphere > Soil ... | reverse complement strand
GCCAGACGGTTACGGTAGCCCAGGCTGAGGGCCCCCACCTGTTGATCTTCCCGGCTCCCCAATCACCCGACATGTAGTCCATTCCGAACCCAACCGACCCAGACAGCGGCGGATGAGTCGTCCCGCTTGCAGGCACTACCTGGGCAGCACCAGACACTGAAATAAGACCTAGGGTAAGTGCAACAAGAAGTCTCATGAACATTTCAAATATCTCCTGAATTGGCGTGTTGAGACCGAAGCCGTCTCGACCTGCACGGTTTAGGGTCGAGCCTTCAGCATACGATAGAGCGCAAGATCATCGGTGCCGGACAGCCTGAGCGACGACAACGAGGCTACTCAAGTTCCAACTCTTTCTACAAGCAAAACTTTCAGCTACATGGTCAGGCATGCATCCATCCAGAGCAGCGGCGAAAGATCGTTGACTCTAGACTCCACGACCCTTCGCCAATCCAAAGGCGGACCGAATCTTCGACAGAAAAGCCTTCACTCGCGGTCGCGCATCACCCGGCCCAAGCGCTTCAAACGGCACATATCCGCGATACCCATGCGCGTCAATCATCGACTTGATCCTGCCAAGGTCTACGGGTTCCGCCTTTCCGTTTCGTCCCACTTCTTCTTTAATCTGCCAGGAAACGGCATATGGAAGAAGCTTCTCGATCTCCGCGTACGGGTCGCCTGAGCGAACGCTGCCGATATCCAGGATGCAGCCGAACCACTCCGAATCGACGGCTTCAATCACGCGAATCGTCTCCGCCGCGGTCTTCAGAAAATCGTTGTGCTGCTGGAGACCGACAACGACGCCATGTTCCTTTCCAAACGCGGCGCACTCTTTAAAGTCCGCCACCATCCAGGCGAGCGCTTGATCGAATGAGTATCCCGCAGGCCGCTCAGGACCTGAAAACACTCGAATTACCGGCGCACCCAGTTTGCTGGCAACGACAATCCAACCCTTCACCATCTGAACATCGCGCCTACGCGCCGACTCATCCGCCACGGCGAAGTTGTTGCGTACTCCAGTGCCGCTGATGGCAACTCCATTTACAAACGCTGTTCGCTTGAGGCCATAGACATACTCATCCGTCGGAACCTCCGGATAGCCGGGAAAGTAGTATCCCGTCGCATCCAACGCATCCACGCCGTTCTCAGCGCAGAACTCCACGGCATCGGCCAACGTCATTGCGCCAGATTGAAGAGAGGTATTGAACGAATAAGCATTCAAGCCTAGCTTCAGCTTCATTCCCGACCGGCGCGAGATGCCCGAAGCCGCGACAGCCTTAGCACTGGCAGCAGCCGCAACCATTCCCGCGGAACAAGCCAGAAATCTACGTCGATTGATCATGAGATGTTCAACCCCGCAGGATTCCATGCACCATCGCTCCCTGCGATCCTCTTTACGGAATTCAGTTCCAACGATCAAACTGCTATTTCCTGCTACTGGTCAGCTTGGGTGCGACATATCCGCGCCGAGCCTGCACATCCAGATCTGGCTTATTCACTTTCACCTTGAGCTGATGGAAAGTCCCGTTCGGCTTCACGTCCTTCAGCGAAATTGCGAGCCAATATATGTACTCCGGCGCGGCGGCAAGACTCTTCAGTCCGCCGAGCAGGTCGTTGTTGTTGTGGAAGTATGTTCCTCCGGTTCCGTTCGACAATTCCGCCATGGCATTCTCGCTTGACTGCATGCCAGCCAGATGATCCGTCGAGGTATTGCCATTGAGCTGGCTGAGGGTGGCATTGCCGCCTTGGCCCGCATCCGCATTTCCAACATACAGGCCGCGCACGTCCAGAGCGTTGATCACCACGTTGCGTCTGCCGCTTCATCCAGGATCTGCGACTCGAATGCGATCGCAGCTCAGGCCCCGCATCGTCGTATGTAGCATACGCTCACGGCAGGTGGCCACGAAGACGCCGACGACGTCAGAAACAAAGCCAATTCAATCAGAGCCCTTTCCCGGACCTAGTCAGCGTGATCTGGATGAATTGGCGATCAGATGTCGATGTGAATCGCGGCCACAGTCAAGCCCATCTCGGCTTCTCTGTCGGCTAAAGTCTTTCCTTCGGCTACGGGACAGTCTTTTCCAATTGAAGGATGAGCCTGAAGTAGCGAAGGTCAGGCGAACTGGGGAATGCTCCTTTCGGTCCTAAGTTTGAGTCAGATTAGCAGCCGTCGTCGGGGTCGAGGGAATGTGGGAATCGGTTCTATCGGTTTCCAAGGTCGGTGGAAAAGACGTAGGGGGCTTTTCCCCGTAGTCTTTTCCATGGACCGCCATTTCCTCGACCTGTTGTCCAGTTTTTGTCCTATGCGGTGAGTCGCAGTTTTTCGAACAACCTGGTTTTGGCTTGTTGCATGCGGCGTGCTGCTTCGGTATCGCTGAGGGTGGCGGCGATTCGCTTCAGTGCGTTGATGCTCAGTCCTTGGCGCAGATACTGTGCCGGTTTATCCAGCGCCAACAAGGTCTCCAGCGGAGTCTGGTATCGCTTATAGCGAACGCGTTTGCGGCCTTTCTCATCGATCTCGACATCGGCCTGTGCGCAGGGACGATGGTAGTTCAGGTACGGATTCAAGTATTCACGATAGAAGTTATTGATGCGGTCGGCGTGGCCGGCATCGATGTAGCCGTAGCCGATGTGTTTACGAATCACCGCGCCGTTCTTACTCTCTACCAGGCCGTTGTCGCCGCTCTGCCTGGGCCGGCTTTTGGTCTGTTCGATCAACAGCTTGTTGAGCAACTCGGCGACGGTGCGATTGATGAACTCACTGCCGTTGTCGGTGTGAAAGCCCAAGATGCGAAATGGAAACTGGCGCAGCATGGCCTGAAGCACGGGCTCCAGGTAGGCTTCCGAGATGCGCGGCGTCGATCCGACCACCTGCCACTGCAGGACTTCATCGACGGCGTTGATGTGATAAACGCCTTTGGTTCCGGCGCCACCTCCCGGCTGATCCCCTTGATGCACCGTATCCACACGCAGATAGCCGGGCTGGCCTTGAGGATCGGGCTTGCGCCGCTCGCCGATCGACACTGCGGTGGGCCGCGTCTTGATGTAGTTCAAGCGCCGCTCACGATATCGCTGGCTCTTGCGCGGGTTGTATAGGTGAGCCACAGAGATCCCGGCCAGACGCGCATACTCCTGCTTGCCGTAGACCTGAACTTCTCGTTCCAGGATGCGTCGCGTCGCCGGCCCGCTCAAGGTCTCGTGCGCTTCATCCACAGAGGCCAGCAGTTCAATGTCGGCCCGCGTGTAGTGCTGAGGAAAACAGTTCCGCCGGTAAATGGTCGGCTGCACCCGCCCCCTGGCGGTGTAGCGACCGATCAGACGCGTAACCTGGGCCCGGCTCAATCCCGTCATCTTCTCGATGTAGCGTCGCACCAGGCCACGCGCCGCTTTGCCCTGGATACCGTACTCCTGTCCTACCAGTAACCGTTCTACCCAGCCGTAGACCTGACTACGATCGGCGCCCTCAAACCAGATTTCCTCGCTGGCCTCCACGAACCGGCCAATCGCTTCCAAACTCAACTTCTCTGCTTCGTGCACGCTGATGTTCAATCTCCAGCATGCCTAACCCTTCAGGCTCATCTTGCATTTGAATCAATTCCTCCATTCAGGCTCATCTTGCATTGGAAGAGAGTCCGCCTATCCAAACAGAATGTTCTCCGATAGGCTGTCTCTATGCCGCTCCCTGCTCGGGACGTCGAACTCATTCAAATCGTGGACATAGCCCTCGCCGACGCATCCCAACGTGCCGGCTCATGGCTCGCCTGCCGACCCGGATGCACGCAATGCTGTCACAGCGTCTTTTCCATCAATGCCCTCGACGCCGCTCGTCTCCAATCCGGCATGAAGGCGCTCGACGCTTCCGACCCCCACGCCGCTCAATCCATCCGACGCCGCGCGAAAGCCTGGCTCAACGAGCACGCCCCCGCCTTCCCCGGCGATCCCGCTACCGGCATCCTCGGCACCTCCGAATCCGATCAGGCCCGCTTCGAGGACTTCGCCAATGACGTACCCTGCCCCGCTCTCAACCCCGAAACCGGCCTCTGCGACGTCTACGCCTTCCGTCCCATGACCTGTCGCGTCTTCGGCCCTCCCGTCCGCGTCGCCGACAGTGATGCACTCGCCTGCTGCGAACTCTGCTTCATCGGAGCCACCGAAGACCAGATCGCCGCCTGCGAAATGCATCCCCCTCACGAACTCGAAGAAAATCTCCTCGCCGAAACCGGCGATCCCCGCGAAACCGTCGTCGCCTTCGCCCTCCTGCGCTGAACTCCCGCATCGATTGCTTTCAGATTCCAACTTGATCCGCGCTACAATGAAGCACTCCGGAGCGTCCTACCCAGGGAATCTCTCCTTTGGCCGAATCTGAGAGGCCGCGCCACGCCATGCCCGTAGCCCACCTCACCCTTGAACTCCGCATCGAACACGCTCAATCCCTCAAGGATCGCCGCCAGGTAGTCCGCTCCATGAAGGACCAGCTTCGCCAAAGCTTCAACATCTCCGTCGCCGAAATGGACGAGGCAGTAACCTGGCAATCCGCCACCCTTGGCATTGTTGCCATCTCCAGCTCGCGCAGCTATCTCCACCAGCTCATCGAAGAAGTCGAGCGCGCCGCCCGCCGCATGACCAACGAACTAGGAGCCGAACTAGCCGACAGCTTCTGGGAATACCTGGAAAGCTAATCCCACGAGCTGACCTCGAATCCACCATCACAATGCCGTTCTCTAACACCTGGTCTTTAGCCTTCAGTCCCTAGTCCCTGGTCCTTCTTCCCACCTATTCCCACCGCAGCGCGGTCACTGGATCCGTCTTCATCGCCGCCCGCGCCGGAATCAGCACCGCCACCAGCGCCACAATCCCCAGCATCACCGGCACCCCAATGAACGTTGCCGGATCACGCGGCCCGACATGGAACAGCACACTCTCCAGAACCCTCGTCAACACGAGCGATGCGCAGATTCCAATCGCTCCGCCAATCACGATCAGCCGCACACCTCCGCGCAGAATGAGAGCCAGCACATCCCCGCGGTCCGCACCAACCGCAATCCGAATCCCGATCTCCCGCGTCCGCTGCTGTGCCATAAACGCCACCACGCCATACAATCCAATCAAAGCCATCACCAGCCCAGTGCACGCAAAGAAGCTCAGCAACGCCGTCTCAAACCGCGGCCGATCCGCCAGCTTGTCCACCGTCGCCGAGAACTTCTCCATCTCCACCGGCACATTCGGATCGATCGGCGCAATGCGCGCTCGCACCATCCGTTCCAGGCTCGCGACTGGCAAAGCTGTCTCGATCAGCACCACTGTGTGCCGGTTCCAACTCTCGGGCCGATTCATACGCACTTCGTAGTACTCAGGATCATCCTGCCCAGTCAGGCCAGCGTTCTTCACATTTCCCGCCACTCCAACAACCGTGAATACCTCTTTGCCCAGAGAGAAGTACGGTTGAAACGTGGCATATCGCAAATGCTTGCCGACCGCATTCTCCTTGGGAAAGAGTCGCGCAGCCATCAACTGGCTCAGAATGATCGCATTGCTCCCGGTTGTCCTGTCTTCCTCCGTGAATGCGCGCCCCGCGACAATCGGAATTTGCAGAACGCCAAAATATTCTGGTGTGACCTTACGAACCACCACCGTTCCGCCGGTCCCATTCGGAGCGGCCGCCTTACCATTGACAAAGATCTCGGAAAGGCGGCTCTCATTACGCCATCCGTCCATATCGAGCGGCATGGATTCGCTTAGCGCGACCGCCGTTACACCCGGCGTACTCCGAAGCGATGCTTCGATGCGCAGGAAGAAGTCCATGTATGTCTGCATCGTTGGATATTGGTTTGGAGTAAGTGGAACCCGAAGAGCAACCACGCTCTGCGGCTCCATCCCGAGATTCTCTGCCTGAATGTTCCTGAAGCTCCGAACCAGCAACACGGCGCCCGCCAGCAAAATCATGCTGACCGCAATCTGCAACACAACCGTGACGTTCCTGATTCGCGCGTGCCTCACCGAACTGCTCGCGCGCACTGCCAGCACTTCAACCCTGTTTCCCTCCAAGGCAGGGATCACGCCGGCCACGCATGCGCTCACAAATGCTAGGAAGACGCCGAAAGCAATCACCCGAAGATCGACCCGCGCTTCAGCAAGGAAGGGTATTCCGGCTGGCGCGAAGGCGAAGAATACACGAAGCAACGCTGCTGCAAGCGCGCAGCCCAGTGCAGTTCCCGCCGACGCCAGAACCAGCGATTCGATCACTGCTTGCTGGAGGACTTGCATCCGGCTCGCACCAAGAGCAGACCTTACCGCCAGTTCGCGGCTCCGTGCTGCCCTTCGCGCTGACAGCAGGCCGGTCAGGTTGGCACTTGCGATGAGCAATACCGCAAGCACTGCACCCAGCAATACTTTCGCAGCCAGGTACGCATTCTGCATCTGTCGGTCGCGCAGTGATCGAACCTCAAGTCGAAAATCCTTGCGAATCTCCGCTGGAATCCATTGCTGCGTATGCAGAAACAGTGGCGTGATCTCCGCCTTTGCCTCCGCCACAGTAATGCCGGGCTTCAAACGCGCAAAAGCCCACATCGGGTACCCAATCCCAGCGTTCACAGTATGCTGCGCGGCAATATCAGTCTGCGCCGGCATCAGCAGGTCAACGGCCTGCAATCGCGGCATCTCGAAATCACGAGGCAGCACTCCAACAATTCGATAAACTTCATTGTCGATTTCAATCGGTTTGTTCAGTACCTCGGGGGACCTGTTGAATCTCTTCAACCAAAGAGAATCTGAGAGGATCACAGAACGCGGACCATGCGGTACATCTTCCTCCGACACAAAGTTACGGCCTGCCTCGACTCGCACACCCAGCACCGAAAGAAAACTCTGTGCTACGAGCGCACAATTTAGATGAAGAGGATTGTTCTCCGTGAGATTGCACTGCTGCACGCCGCGTTCGAACGTCATTGCCTCAAATGGCTTCTGGTTGTCGCGCCACTCATAGAAGAACCCTCCCAGCGTGAACTCCTGCCGCTCCAAGGACTGCACAAGCCCAACTGAGACTAGCTGCTCGTCTTGCGCATACGGCAAACTCCGAAACAGAATCCGGTCCACCACGCTGAACACCGCCGTTGTCGCCCCGATCCCCAGCGCCAGCGTCAGCACCGCCGTAACCGCAAACACCGGATTCCGCCGGAATCCCCGGAGTGCATACCGCACATCGCGCACCACGTTCTCAATCACAGGCAGCGTCACCCGATCGCGGTACGCCTGCCTCGCCTGCTCCGCTCCGCCCAGTCGCAACACTGCCTGTCGGCGTGCTTCCGCCTCACTCAGTCCTGCCAGCACCCCGTCCCGCGTGTGCTCCTCAATGTGGCTTTCAAGCTCTGCATCGAAATCAACTCCGGCGTGCACTCTCCCAACCAGCGCGCACAGCCGCATCCAAAGCGCCCGCAACCGCCGCATCCCGACCTCCTCCGCAACAACCGCCGCCGAGCCAACGCGCTCAATCTGCCCGCAGCGCCTCCATCGGATCCACCCCAGCCGCGCGCCGTGCCGGAATCCACGCCGCCGCAACCGCCACCATCGCCATCAATACCGGGACCAGCCCAAACGTCAGCGGATCGACCGCGCTCACCTCGAACAAAAAGCTATGCAGCACCCGGCTCAGCGCGATCGCTCCCGCCATCCCCGCCACACATCCCGCCAGCGCCAGGAACAAGCTCTCCCGCACCACGCCCAACACGATCTGCCACCGTTGCGCACCGAGCGCGAGTCGCAGCCCGATCTCTCTTGTCCTCCAGCTCACGATGTAAGCAATCAGGCTGTAGACACCAACCGCTCCAATCACAATCGCCAGCGCGCCAAACCCCAGCAGCAAAACCGCCAGCGCTCGCGGCGCCGCCACTGAGTTCGCCACCAGGTCATCCATCGTCCTCACCCGCGTTACGGGAACCGACGAATTGATTCCTGCAACCGCGCTTCGCAGTCCCGCCGAAGTCTCGCTCGCGCTCGTGTGCGTCCGCACCATCGCAAACATCACCGGCTGATCCCGGCCCGCCGTCAGCGGCAGAAACACCTCATCTTTGAAGCCCTCCTGCAGCCCGCCCTCAAGCGCATTCCGCACCACGCCCACCACCATCGATGCCTTCTCCGCATTCCACTCCGCCGGCGTCTTCTCATCCACAACGTCCAGCAGATGCTTCCCAACTGGGTTCTGATTTGGCCACAATCTCTGCGCGATGTGCTCATTCACCACAACCGCGTGCGTTGCTCCCGAAGCATCCTGCTGCTCCAGCAATCTTCCTCGCACCAGCCTCAGGTTCAGCACATCGAAATATCCCGGCGACACCACTCTGCTTGTCGCCAGTAACGCTCCCTGCCGAGCATCGCGTGGATGATCCTCCGCGTCGAAGATGTAGTTATCCGCCCGCCCACTCAACGGCAAGGAATCAGTCAGCGCCATGCTCTCCGCACCTGCGATCCCCCGTGTCCGCTCAAGCACCGCGCCGAAGAAGGACTGGCATCTGCCCTTCTCTTTGCATGCTGCCGCATCCAGCGCCACCTCGGCCGTCACAATATGATTCGTCTGAAATCCTGGATCCACCTTCGTGATCCGATACAGGCTGTGCAGCACCAGCCCCGCCGCCGTAATCACCACCACTGTCAGCCCGATCTGCGCCATCACCAGGATCTTCGAAATGCCAAATCGCGATCCCTGCCCCGCCAACCCGCGTCCACCTGTCCGCAGTGTGCTCAGCAGATTCATCCCTGCCATCTTCAGGGAAGGAATCAGCCCAAACACCAGCCCCGCAAAAATCGAAGCGCAGAGTGTAAACACCACGTCGCCCCAATTGAGCGACACATCTTGAACTCGCGGCGTATCCGCCGGCAGCAGCCCGACAAAAATCCTCAGGCTCGCAGCCGCCGCTCCCAGCCCCACCGCTCCCGCCGCCAGCCCCACCACCACGCTCTCCGACAGCAACTGCTGAACCAGCCTTCGCCCCGAGGCGCCCAGTGCGCTTCGCACCGCGATTTCACGCTCCCGAGCACTCGCCCGCGCCAGCATCAGGTTTGCTACATTCGCGCATGCAATCAACAGGATCAAACCCACCGCTCCAAACAACAGCAGGAGACGCGGCCGCATCGCCCCAGTTTGTGATTCAAGGAGCGGAACGACGGACATATCCGATGCCCATATATCCGGCATCCTGAACGGAAATACCGGCAGCAGAACTGCGTGCAGCCTTCTCAACTCCGCCTGCGCCTGCGCTGGAGTCGCTCCATCCGCCAGCCGCCCAAATCCGCGCAGATCGAACGCAAACCACGGATCGAAAACATCTCCACCCCTAAACGAAACCGGCACCACAAACTGCGTATCCGCATAGGGAAAATGCACTCCCGCCGGCATCACGCCGACAACCCTTCGCGAAACGCCGTCAATACGAATCTGCCGTCCTATTGCTGCCGAATCTCCGCCAAAATGCTGCCGCCAATAGCCATAGCTCAGCACCACGTCGTGATCTTCTCCCGCAACCGCATCCTGCGCAGAAAAGAAGTTCCCCAGAGCCGGCTTTACCCCCAGCTCATCTAACGCATTCACCGTCACCGACGCGCCAAACACCCGCTCCGGCACATCCGCATCCGAAATGTTCGATTCCGCATCCGCTCCATATCCGGCCACTGATTTCAAAGCAGTCGCATGGGCCCCAAGCTCTCGAATCCACCCCTTTGGAAACAGCGGCGAATTCGTTCCCGCTATCCGCACCAGCCGATCCTGCTGCGCATACGGCAGCGGCCGCAGCAGTATCGAATCCACCAGCGTATAGATCACCGCATTCGCGCCGATCCCCAGAGCCAGCGTCAACACTGCAGTCACCGTGAATGCCGGCGCTCGCCGCATCTGCCGCATCGCGAACCGCACATCTTGTAGAAAGCTTTCCAGCGGCGGCAGGGTCGCGCGCTCCCGGTATGCCTGTCTCGCCTGCTCCGCTCCGCCCAGCCGCATCAGTGCTTCCCTCCTCGCTTCATCCCTGCTCGCCCCGGCACGCATCCGCGCCTCCACATCCATGGCGATGTGGCTTTCCAACTCCGCATCGAACTCCACGGCCTTCCGCCGCACAAACACTCCGCGCACCCGCAACCAGAACGCTCTCTGCTTTCCCATTGCCCCGCTCCTCTACTCCGTCCGCAGTGCTTGCACGGGATCGACCGATGCGGCTCTCCGCGCCGGTAGCCAACAAGCGATCAGCGCAATCGCCCCCAGAAACACCGGCACCGCTACAAACGTCGCCACGTCATGCGGCTTGATCCCATACAGAAAGCTAGATGCAAATCGCGACAGCATCCACGCCACCGGCCACCCAAGCGTCATCGCTATCAACACCAGCACCATGCCCTGGCGGACAACGAGTCGCGCCACGTTGCCCGCATACGCCCCCAGCGCCATCCGAATTCCAATCTCCCGCGTCCGCTTGCTCACCGCGTAGCTCATCACTCCGTACAAGCCCACTGCCGCCAGCACCGACCCAATCCCGCCGAACACGCCAAACAACGTTGCCGCCAGACGAGGCAGAAAGTACGCTGACTTCACGTGCTCCTCCATCGTCTCCTCGTTGAAGATCGCGATATTCTTGTCGAGCGCGTAAATCTGCCGCCGCACCGGCTCCGACATCGCCGCAGGATTTCCAGGTGTATGCACCACCAGCGTGTACCCCATCCCTGATGGATCTTCGGCGATGCTCTGCTCCAGCGACCGGTAAAGCACCGCTCGCGTATCTTCCCCAATCGTCCGCGATTTTGTGTTCCCCACGACCCCTACGATCTCGTATGTCCAGCGCCCGCCATGCACGTGCTTCCCAATTGGATTCGCACCCGGGAACATCTTCTCGGCAAAGGCCTCATTCACGATCGCAACCCGCGGCGCATTTGCGGCCTCATCGCCGAGGTCGCGTCCCGACAGCATCGGGATCCCCATCGCTCCGAAATATCCCGGAGTGATCATGTACAACTCTGTATTGGCATTCGGGGAATCCTTGCCTTCTCGACCCGCAATCGTGAACCCATCGCTACGATGCCCGCCCGACAGCATCGCGATATCCGTCGACACCGCTGCATCAACGCCAGGCAGCGCCGCCACCCGCTCCCGCAGTTCCCGCATAAACCGGCTGATCTGCTCTGGCGTGTACCCATTCAGCCGCGGATCCACTGACATCAGCAGCAAGCCCTGTGAATGGAAACCGAGATCGATGTTTGCTGCACTCTGCATGCTCCGCAGGAACAGTCCAGTCACGCACAACAGCACCACAGACATCGCAATCTGCGCCACCACCAGAACATTTCGTAGAGTTATCCGCCGTCCTGGCCTCGCCAGCGCATCCTCTCCCTTTAGCGCATTCGCGAGCATCGGTCGCGATGCCGCCCATGCCGGCGCCATCCCCAGCAACGC
>Ga0070670_100004731_pt1 | contig 11423 bp, 10 predicted proteins | sample KBSS63metaG_FD_64665 | JGI IMG/M metagenome (GOLD analysis project Ga0070670, IMG submission 64665) | Switchgrass rhizosphere microbial communities from Kellogg Biological Station, Michigan, USA - KBS S6-3 metaG | ecosystem: Host-associated > Plants > Roots > Rhizosphere > Soil ... | reverse complement strand
TTGACGGCGCGTTTGTGGAGAGCGACGGCGGAACCATGCGTGAGATCGTCGACCCCGCGACACGGGAGGTCATCGCACGCGTGCCGGACGCATCGCCGGAAGACGTCGACCGCGCCGTGGCCGCCGCGCGGCAGACCTTCGACGAGCGCGAATGGCCGCGCACGCCGGCCGTCGAACGTGGACGCATTCTTCTCAAACTGGCCAGCCTGGTCAGAGAACGTTCTGCCGAATTGGCCGAACTCGAGACGCGCAACACCGGAAAACCGATCGTCGAATCCGAGTACGACATCAGCGATGTGGCGGCGTGCTTCGAGTACTACGGCGGCCTCGCGACGAAGATTCACGGCGACGTCGTACCGGTTCCCGACGGCGCGCTGGCGCTCGCGCTGCGCGAACCGGTCGGCGTCGCCGCACAGATCATCCCGTGGAATTACCCGCTGCTGATGGCGGCGTGGAAACTGGCCCCGGCGATCTGCGCCGGCTGCACCGTGGTCCTCAAGCCCGCGGAGGAGACCCCGCTGACGGCGCTGGCGCTCGCCCGCAGCTTCGAACATGCCGGCTTGCCGCCCGGCGTCGTCAACATCGTGGCCGGCGATGGCCCTCACGTTGGCGCGCGGTTGGTCGCCCATCGCGACGTCGACAAGGTGGCATTCACCGGCAGCCCCGATGTCGGCCGCCAGATCATGCACGGCGCGGCGGCGACGCTGAAAAAGATCTCGCTGGAGCTTGGCGGCAAGTCGCCGAGCATTTTTTTCGCCGACGCCGATTTCGAATCCGCGGTCGCCGGAGCGCTCTTCGGTGTCTTTCTCAATCAGGGCGAGGTGTGTTCGGCGGGCAGCCGGATCCTTGTCGAGCGGCCGATCTATCGCCGTTTCCTGGACGCGATGGTGGAGAAGGCCAGGTCGATTCGCATCGGCAATGGTCTCGATCGCGAGACGCAGATGGGGCCGCTGATCACCGAAACGCACCGGGCTCGTGTCCGTGGCTACCAGGAGATCGGAAAGGGCGAGGCCAGGCTCGCCCTGGGAGGCGGCGTGCCGGCCGGCGAACCGTTCGCGCGCGGCTACTTCGTCGAGCCGACGATCTTCTACGACGTCGACAACCGCGCGCGGATCGCGCAGGAAGAAATCTTCGGCCCCGTCGCGTGCGTGATTCCGTTCGACGGCGAAGCTGCCGCCCTGCAGATTGCCAACGACACGCACTACGGCCTGGCGGCGGCGGTCTGGTCGCGCGACATTTTTCGAGTGATGCGCGTCGTCCGATCGCTGCGAGCCGGTGTCGTGTGGGTCAATCAAACGCAAGTCAGCGCCATCGAGGCGCCGTGGGGCGGCTACAAACAGAGTGGCTTCGGCAGGGAACTGGGACGCTGGGGCCTTGACGAGTACTTGCAGGTGAAGCAGGTCTACATCAACGTCGACGATCAGCCGTTCAAATGGTACTAGTGGCACGCCGCCAGGGTGAATGGAGGAATGCTGATTTCACAATTCTGAATTCAGAATTCGTTCGGCCGCCTTCCAACCCAATGTAAAGGCTTGGGCAATCCCCTGACCGCCGTAGCCGCCTGCCCACACCAGCGCGGGTACGAAGGGGTCGGCGGCCAGTGTCGGATATCCTTCCGCCGTTCGTGCCAGTGGCCCTGTCCACAGTCTCCTCCGCTCGATGCTTGCCAGCGCAGGATGGAGGCCGCGGACGCGCTCGATGAGTCGAGCTCCCGCCTCCACGAGACCGGCGTGTGGCATCCGCGCCTGTGGTTGAGCAGGGAATGGACGCGTCTCGCGGCCGATGAGAAGCGACTGATCCGGCATCACCCGGCCCCACAACAACGGCGTGTCCACGGTGTAGAAGGCCTCGTCCGGCTGCAGTCCGAGCGCGGTCAGCTGCTCGTGTGAGATCGGCCCCGTTTGCAGCGACACGGTCATGACGCGCTCCCGCCACGGATCGAATTCATGCCGCCAGCACAGCGCGTCGACGCCCATGATGCCGGCTCTCGCCGTCATCGAGCCCTTGTCGGTGACGATCTGAATGCCGTCACCCTCCCTCATCACATTGGTGACCGTCACGCCGTTGGCGATGGTTGCGCGAGCGATACTGGCGGCCTGATAGAGAGCGGCGAGCAGCCTGGCGGGGTTGAGGACGCCGCCAGAGACCCGCCGGGCCAGGCGAATCGTCCCTTCATCGCACCAGTCGACTGCCGCCGTCGTCAGACGCGCGTCACGAACGAGTTCGAGACAGCCGCGCCAGCGCAAGTCGCAATCCGCGCCGGATTGGTGAATCCACGTGCGCAGCGTCCGTTCGCACCCGTCAAATTCCGGATGCGGTCCTTCAACCGTCTCGCCGAGCACGACGCCGCCGCTTCGTGCGGTGGCTCCCGTGCCGAACGCGCGATCGACAACGACGACGCGGGCACCGTCGGCGGCGCATCGTGCGGCCGCCGAGAGTCCGGTGAGGCCGGCGCCGACGACGACGATGTCGCACGAAGACGGAAGCGGGACTGGCGGCGGTGGTGCCAACAGATCCCATGGGGGTGATCCGGCCTCCGCCGGATCGAGCAGCGGAAACCGTTCAAGGGGCAGCGGGGTCATGTTCTGCGTGGCGTTCTGCGTTGAGCGTAATACGACCGAGGGCGATGAACAGTCCGAGGACCACCACTGCGGATGCCCCCAGCGCCCAGTTTCGCGCCATGCCCAGGCGGCGCAATGCCGCGGGGCCCGCGCCGGTCACAAGGCCGAGAATGGCCGCCGCCCACGCGAACGCACTGACGAGGCTGATCGAGGTGAAGACGGCCGCTGGGATCGACGACTGCGCACAGGCGGCCGGAATCGCGATCCGCAAACCGGGAAGGAACCGGCAAGCCGCCGTCAACGGAATCGCGTAGTCGTCGACGAGGCGGCCGATCACCTCGCGCTTTTTGGCGAGACGCGGAAAGCGGTCGAGGAAGTGACGCAGCGGACCGCGGAACGCATAGAAATAGCATTGATCGCCGATTGATCCTCCCAACGCGCCGGCGATCAACACACCCCAGCGATCGAGATGCCCCAGTGCCACGCTGACGCTCGCCGCCACGAACACCATCTCGCCTTCGATGGCGGCGGCCAGGAACACGCCGGCGTAGATGAGCACGGCGGCAGGCATTCGCTCAACTCCGCGCCGGAGCTGCACGCCCGGTATGGATCCGCCGTTCGACGGCCCGGCGGACCGCCGTGGCCACACGATGTACCTGTCGATCGGTGAGGGCCGCATACACCGGCACCTGCACGGCCTCGGAGGCGCGTTCGGCGTTTGGCGCCGGTGCGGGCGAGAGATCGGCGAACAGCGGCAACTGCGGGCAGACGTCGACGTGAAGCGTTTCGATGTCCACGCCGCGGCGGATGCATCGTTTGACGAGATCGTCGCGGTCCGGCACGTAGGCGCAGTACTGGTAGTAGACGTGCGTGCGATCGCTTGGCGCCACCGGCGTCTGCACGTCGGGCGCGCCGCGCAGCACGCGGTCGATGGCGTGCGCGTGTGCCTGTGTCGCGTGCGTCCACTCGTCGAAGCACTGGAGGCCGTCGAGACCGAGCGCAGCCTGCAGGTTGGGAAACCGCTCGAGGTATTCGGGCTTCAGCGGATGGAGCGGCTGAATCTTTTCCCAGAGATAGACGTCGGGATTCCAGTCGAACCACGACGTGGCCCACAGGATCGGGAAGGCGGTCAGCGTGAAGATGCCGTTGCGGCCGAAGAAGCGTTGCGCTTTCGCCACCTTGAAGCGGTTCTCGATGCGCTTCGGGCCTGGCCACGGCAGGACGTCCACCTGCTCGCGAACGCGGCGGGCGATTTCCGCGTCTTTGACGAGCGCCATGCCGCCCCCGAAGGCATTCAGCGGCTTGATGGTCTGGAAGCTGAAGAGTGCCCCATCGCCAAAGGTCCCGACCGGCTGACCGCGATAGGTCGCGCCGAGTGCGTGTGCGCAGTCCTCGACGACCGCAAGGTTGTGCCGGCGCGCGAGATTCATGATCGCGTCCATGTCGCAAGGCAGGCCGTAGAGATGCGTCGGCACCACGGCTCTCGTCCTGGGCGTGATGGCCCGCGCGAAGGCGTCGGGATCCAGCGTGAACGTGTCGGCGTTGACATCGGCAAACACCGGCCGAAGACCGGCCTGGCGGGCCAGTTCCGGAATGACCCAGAACGTCAGCGCCGGCACGATGATCTCGGATCCAGGCGGCAAGTCGAGCGCGCGGAGGATGTGGAAGAACGCCATCCGGCCGTATGAGGTCGCGACGGCCGTGCCCGGACCGAACCGCTGTTGAAACGTCCGCTCGAATTCTTCGATCAGCGGCCCCTGAAAGATTTCGCCTCTGGCCCTGCACCGCTCGATGATCTCGTCGGTGTGCGGAGGCACGCGGACGCCGTAGCGAGTGATCGCAGTCAGCATGAGACAGCCCTCGACACTTCTTCGATTTCGCGCTGCGACTGGTGAGCGAAGACGCGGGAATCCAGCTTCCGCAGCACCTGCCGGATTGGCGCGCTCTGGATGTTCAGGAGATTGGCGACGAACGTCGGACGGACATAGAACCGCGAATAGGCCGCGCCGAGCAGGAATTTCAGATCGCTGGTCGTCAGGTTGGGATGCCGGAAGGTTGGCGTGAAGCCGTCGAACTGTTCCCAGTCCGATTCGTAGACGAGCGGCCCCACCTGTTTCCACAGCGGCGTGCCGGGATAAGGCGTCAGGATCTTGAATTGCGCAAACGTCGAACCGAGTTGAATCGCATAGTCGATCGTCTGCGCGACGGAGTCCCAGCTGTCCTGCAGGAAGCCGAACACGTAGAACGCCGCGGTGATGATGCCCAGACCGCGGCAGAAGTTGATGATGGCGCGTTGATGCTCGGGCGGGATCGGACGGCGTCCGGCTTTTTTGAGCGTCGCCGGGTCGAGCGATTCGACGCCAAAACTCATCGCCCGCATGCCGGCGCGATGCAACGCGACCAGCAACGACTCGTCCAGGCGATCGAGCCTGGTCTCGCACTCGAAGCGCAGCGTCAGCCCGCGCGACACGATGGCCTCAGCCAGCCCCAGACACCGGGCGCGATCCTGCGTGAACAGCGGATCGCGAAAGATCACGTAGGGATTGGGATGCCTCTCACACAGGTATTCGAGTTCTTTGATGATGCTCGGGACCGAACGCTCTCGATGGCTGGCCAGAATCCGGTGTGGACAGTAGGTGCAGAACTCAGGACAGCCGCGGCTGGCCAGCACGGGAAACCCGGCGCCGATCGGTCGAACGACAACCTTGCCGACCATGTGCCGAGCGGGCTTTTGGCCGATCAGATCCCACCGCGGAAACGGCAGCGCGTCGAGATCCTCGAGCGGCGCGCTCTCCACGAGGCCGTCGAGCCGCTCCCCATCGAACAGGCGTGCGGCCGCGTCTTCCGGTTCGCCGGCGATGAGGAAATCGGCATGCGCCCGAAACAGCTCCGGCATCTTCGAGGCCGCCAGGCCGACGAATCCGACGCGGACGCCGCGCGCTCGCAACCTCTCCGCCCATGCCGTTTCGCTTCGATAGTCGACCAGCGACGACAGAATGAGCGCGACGTCTCCATCAACCGTGTCGCCGGTGGTCCACGTCACCTGATGCCCGCGCTCGGCGGCCAGCGCAGCGAGGTAAGCCATCTGGACAGACGGCGGCGCATGCAGCCGACGCTTGATCCCTGCCATAACCCACGCCACGCGCGAAAACGGTCGCAGCCGCGATCCGTAACCGCCCGCCACCGTGTCTTTGCTCACGAAGCCGGACCGACCTTTGAGGTCTGCCAACACCACACGCATGAAACCCTCCTGGCCCTGAACGGGCCGGGCGAACGACTTTCGGCACACGCCGAGTGAGGCGGACGCCGGCCGTTCGTTGTCAGCGAAATTGGACTGAGGGGTTCTAGAGCGCGGGCGGGGCGCGAGAAGGCGACGCGCTGGCGCGGTCGTCGGGCAACGTCGGGACTGTCGGCGTGCCGTGTTCGAGCGCCGGTCGATCGTTGCGGTCGTGGGTGATGTGATCCGCGTGCGCCAGCGGATCCCGATCGTCATCGGTTCCGGTGGCGGCCGGCCCATCGGCCGACGATCCTGGCGCCGACGCCGCCGATCCGTGGGTGTTGAACGAAAATCCGCCGCCGCGATGTTTGGGCTTGAGCGCCTTGAAATGACCGTGCGGGCCTTTGCCTTTGTTCAGCCAGATGAACACACCGCGACGCTCCGAGAGCGCGCCGATGTCGAGGTCGCCGTCGTGATCGACGTCCGCGGCGACCACCGAAATGACCCGGTCGTGAAAGTTGAGAACCTGTGGCACCCCGCCCGACAGACGGACGACGATGTGGGTTTCCGGCGGGCGAGGGAGGACGATGCGATCGGCGATGCCGTCGCCGTTGAAGTCGGCGTCGAGGGCGGCCCGGGCCGGCGCCGCGAACAGGCACACCGCCGCCGCGGCACACAGAAGACGAGCGGCGAAACGTCTGATGCCCCGGGCGGTTGTTTTCAAGGGTTCAGTCGCGATCTTACTTCAGCGATCGTGTCCTCGATCGAGGCAGGCTCTGATCTGTTGGACTCTTTATCTTTTGAAATAGTCTGACCGTGAAGGCGATTACCGTTCGCCCCACTTCAGCTTCGTTCGCAGCACGGCGAAATAGCTGCGGGTCGAGGGACGAATCAGCCGCATCGGCTTTTCGGCGCGCCGCACTTCGATATCGTCGCCCATTTGCAGCTGAAAGCCAGCCTGGCCGTCGAACGTGACGTAGGCTTCGTCGCGGTCGGTCATATTCGGCTGGACACGCACGATCGCATTCGCCGGAATGACGACTGGACGATTGGTGAGCGTGTGGGGCGCGATTGGCGTGAGGAGCAGCGCATCGACGCTTGGTTCGACGATGGGCCCGCCAGCCGACAGGTTGTAGGCCGTGGAGCCGGTTGGTGTGGCGACAATCAGGCCATCCGCTTTCACGCGGGTGACGAACTCATCGCTGACGCTCACCGAGAGATCGATCATGCGCGATCGCGCGGCCTTGGTGATCACGACGTCGTTCAAGGCGATCGAGCGCTCGAACACCTTGCCGTCGCGCCGGGTCGTGGCCCGGAGCATCATCCGCTCCTCGATGTGGGCGCGGCCGGCCAATGCGGCATCGAGCGAACGATACAACTCCGGCAGCGTGACCTCGGTGAGGAAACCCAGGCTGCCGAAGTTGACGCCGAGTATCGGAATATCCGATCCGGCGTCGCCGATGCTGTCGGCCATGCTGAGGAGCGTGCCGTCGCCGCCGAGCACGACCACCATGTCGACGCCGCGCGCCAGGACAGACTGTGTGACGACCTCACGGCCCGCGGCCGAGGGCATCAGGTCGGCCGTGCCGGTCTCGAAGACCGGCGAGAAACCGCGCGCCGTCAACCACTCGCTGATTTCCAGGAGATGCGGCGTGGCGGCGGTGAGCCGCGCTTTCGCGAGGATCCCGACGCGGGTGATCGGCGGAACCGGAATCATGGTGGACCGACGGTTATCCTAACGTAGAGCGCTCATCACGTCGCTGGTTTCAAGTGCAGAAAGAATTCCTGGTTGCCGGTCGCGCCGGTGATCGGCGAAGGCGTCATGCCAATCCGGTGCAAGCCTCGAGCCCGCGCTTCCTCCGTCACCTTCTGAATCACGGCATCGTGAACGGCCGGATCGGTCACCAGTCCGCCTTTGCCGACCTCGTCGCGCCCGGCTTCGAACTGCGGTTTGACGAGCGCGACCACATCGGCGTCAGGCAACAGGAAGGGCGCCAGCGCCGGAAAAATGTGGCGCAGCGAGATGAACGATACGTCGATGGTCACCACATTGACCGCGTGGGGGACATCCGCGGACGTCAACGCGCGAGCGTTGACGCCTTCCTTGACGAGGACGCGGGCATCCTGACGCAGTTTCCAATCAAGCTGGCCGTGCCCGACGTCCAGCGCCACGACATCGCGGGCGCCGCGCCGCAGCAGCACATCGGTGAAGCCGCCTGTCGACGCGCCAATGTCGAGCGCACGGCGCCCGTCGACCTGAATACCGAACACGTCCAGTGCATGCGCGAGTTTGACGCCGCCACGGCCGACGTATGGATGATCGGGCAGGGTGAGCGCGATGTCGCTGGCTCGCGCGATCGCCGTGCCGGCCTTCGAAACGACCTGCCCGTCCACGGTGACCTGGCCGGCGAGAATCAGCGCCCGCGCGCGCTCCCGGGATGCGGCGAGCCCGCGCTCGACCACCAGAACATCCAGGCGGTCTTTCGATTTACTCAAGAACGCTCACCCGTGGTGTCCATTGTGTCCTTGTGGTGAACGTTCAGGTCCGCCATCAGTTCTTGCGCTGGAGCACCCAGTCGGCGATCGCCTGCAACGAACTGTCGTGGAGGCGGGCGTCGACGAGAATCGCCCGCGCATGGTCAGCACAGTCGGATGCCATGGCGCGGGCCCGATCGAGACCGAACAGCGACGGATACGTGGGTTTGTCGCCGGCGGCGTCCTTGCCGACCGTCTTTCCGAGCGCGTGCGCGTCTCCTTCGACATCCAGGATGTCGTCGACGATCTGAAAGGCGAGGCCGATCTCGGTCGCCCACTCTGTGATGGCCTGTGTCGCGGCGGCATCGGCGCCGCCCATGATCGCGCCGCTGACCGCCGATGCGCGGATCAGGGCGCCGGTCTTTTGGAGATGCATTGCGCGCAGGGTATCGGGCGAAAGAATCAATGAATGTCCCGCGGCCTGACCGGCGGCTTGAAGGTCGACGGTCTGACCACCCACCATGCCGATGGCGCCGGCCGCCTCGGCGATCACGCGCAGCGCCTCGATCTTTCGCGCCATCGTAGCGGGATCGCTGGTGACTGGTTCGCGGGCGAGCAATTCGAAGGCCTGGGCCTGGAGCGCGTCGCCGGCCAGGATGGCGATGCCGTCGCCGTACACGACATGCAGCGTTGGACGGCCGCGCCGCAGCGTGTCGTTGTCCATCGCCGGCAGGTCGTCGTGAATCAGCGAGTAGGTGTGGATGAACTCGAGGGCACAGGCCGCCGGCAAGGCGAGCCGCGCGGCATCCCGGCCGGCATCGGTGTTGACGGCCTCGGCCGCGGACAGCGCGAGAATCGGCCGGAGCCGTTTGCCGCCCGCCATGACGCTGTAGCGCATGGCGTCGCTCAGGAGAGCCGGACAGGCCGGCGGTTTGGGCAGCCAGTGTTCCAGCGCGAGATCGACGCGGGCCCGGGCGGTTTCGATGAACTGGCTGAGAGTGTCGGTGCGCGCCACGATCGGCTCAGCGACGATCGGGTTCGTCGGAGGTCAGCGACGCGGGCGCTGGTTTCAGCTCGCCACGCTCGGTGAGGATTTCAATCCGCCGTTCGGCTTCCTCGAGACGGGCGTGACAGAACCGGGAAAGCTGGACGCCGCGTTCGTAGAGGGCGAGCGACTGCTCGAGTGCGAGGTCGCCTTCTTCGAGCTTTTTCACGATGGATTCGAGTTCGGCGATCGCGCCCTCGAAATCCTTGATCGATGTGTCTGACATTGATGGCCAATGAGTTCACCACAAAGGAGACAAAGGACACAAAGGAATTTTAGTGGTTGCCTTCGTGTCCTTTGTGTCCGTCGTGGTGAACGTTCTTCGCTCGGACGTCGCACTCCAACTCGCCCTTGGCGAGCGTGACACGGATGCGATCGCCAAGCCCGGTGTCACCAGCGTCGCGCAGCACGCGCGTGCGCGCGTCGTTCCAGGCGACGGCGTAGCCGCGGCCGAGAACCGCGAGCGGACTGAGCGAGGCGAGCCGGGCTGCGGAATCGCGCAGCTGGGCATCGGCGCGATGACGGCGGCGCGCGACGGCGCCGCTCAGCCGTCCGTCGGCGCCGACGAGGCGCGTGCGAATCCCCGCCAGCCGCCGGCCCAGATCAAGCATCTCCAGCTGACGGCGAAGCTGGGCGAGCCGGCGCTCGCGCGCCGCCAGCCGCGATCGCATGACGTGGGCGAGCGCATGGGTCAATTCCGATGTGTGACGCCCGCGCATCGCAATCCGCCCGGGAATGCCCGAGAACGCGGGGCGCATTTCCAATCCATGAAGCCGTCTGCCCATCGTCTGCAGTCGCGCTCGCGCGGTGGCCCGCAGCCGCGACTGCAGGGCGTTGATGCGGCCGAAGAATTCGTCCTTGGCCGAGACGACGATCTCGGCCGCCGCCGAGGGCGTGGGCGCGCGACGGTCCGCGACGAAATCGGCAATCGTCGTGTCGGTTTCGTGGCCGACTGCCGAAATCACCGGCACCGGTGAATGGGCAATCGCCCGCGCCACGACTTCCTCGTTGAAGGCCCAGAGGTCTTCGATCGAGCCGCCGCCGCGGCCGACGATCACCACGTCAACGCCCGGCACGCGGGTAATGGCGCGCAACGCGCGCGCGACATCGCTGGCCGCGCCTTCACCCTGGACGCGAGCGGGACGGATGACGATTTGTGCGTTCGCGTAGCGCCGGAGCAGCACCTTGATGATGTCGCGAATCGCCGCGCCGTCGAGCGAGGTGACGATGCCAATCTTCCGTGGCAGCGCCGGCAACGGCCGTTTGCGGGAGGCCTCGAAGAGTCCTTCCGCCTGGAGTCGCTTCTTCATCTGGTCGAACGCCAGCTGCAGCGCGCCGAGTCCCTGCGGCTCCAGGTGCTCGCAGACGATCTGGTACTCGCCTTTGGGCTCGTACACGGAAATCTTGCCGCGGGCGACGACGCGAAGGCCGTCGGCGGGCTTGAATTTGAGGTAGCGCAGCGTCGATCGAAACATGAAGCCGCGTATCTGCGAGGCCGAGTCTTTCAGCGTGAAGAAAAGGTGTCCGGTGTTCCAGATCTTGCAGTTCGACAGTTCGCCTTCGACCCAGACCTCGAAGAAATCGCTCTCGAGGCGATCGCGAATCTTGATGGTGAGGTCGGTCACGCTCAGCACGCGCCGCGCCGCAACGGGCGCCGGCGCGGGCTCGGGCTCCGGCTCGTCTTCCTCGAACGGCAAGTCGAAGAGGTCAGACATTGTTGAGATCGATCAATTCCTCGAGACTGTAACTGATGCGCTCGATCTCGAGGGCACGGCCGGTATCCTGGTCGGCCTCGACAATCACGCCGTTCAGCCGCGGATTGCCTTCAGCGGTTTCAAAGCGCGCCGGCATGCCGGTCAGGAATCGGCCCAGCGCCGCTTCCACTTCTACGCCGATGATCGAGTCGTGCGGTCCGGTCATGCCGACGTCGGTCAGATACGCCGTGCCGCGCGGCAGGATCCGATCGTCCGCCGTCTGGACGTGCGTATGCGTGCCGACGATCGCCGTCACCTTGCCGTCGAGATGCCATCCCATGGCCATCTTTTCCGAGGTCGCCTCGGCGTGAAAGTCCACGAAGATTATGCGGGCGCGCGGTTTCAACGCCTCGATTTCCTTGAGCACGACC
>Ga0070670_100004729_pt1 | contig 11424 bp, 10 predicted proteins | sample KBSS63metaG_FD_64665 | JGI IMG/M metagenome (GOLD analysis project Ga0070670, IMG submission 64665) | Switchgrass rhizosphere microbial communities from Kellogg Biological Station, Michigan, USA - KBS S6-3 metaG | ecosystem: Host-associated > Plants > Roots > Rhizosphere > Soil ... | reverse complement strand
CTCGGATATGCGTTGGAGAACTTCGATCCGATCGGCCGCTGGCGCATGCGCGATCAGGCCGGCCCGGTGGACGCATCCGGATCGTTCGTCGACGGAACTCCCGCAAACGGAGTGATCGAGCTACGGAACGTTCTCCTGCAGCATCCCGACGCCTTTCGGACCACGGTGACCGAGCAGATGCTGGCGTATGCCGCGGGGAGAGCGGTCAACGCGTCACGCATGGGGACTGACACGCTCGTTCCGGCGCGTCAGATTCTGCATAGCGCGAAGCCGGTGCGCTGGTCCTCAATCATCGCCGGCATCGTCAGAACGAAGCCGCTCTGAGTCCCCTGGAGGTCCCGTGCAAGACGTGGTGGAGCGCCTGTATGAGCATTCACAACGGCGACTGCGCGCTGTGGCCGCGCGCTATGTTGGCGACGATGCCGAAGACGTCGTGCAGGATGCCTTCGTCAAAGCGCTTCGTTGCGGTGACGCATTCCGCGGGGACGCCGCGCCGCTGACCTGGGTCAGCCGCATCGTCGTCAACGCCTCCATCGACCGCTGCCGGCGGCGCACCCGATGGGAGCACGCGTATCCCCGGTTCGCGCAGCGTCCGGCGACGGCGGCCGCGGCGTTTGAAGACTCGTTCGCGATCCGGAAGGCGCTTCGACGGTTGACGAGCGACCAGCGCCGGGTGTTTATCCTGCACCACGTTCTCGGCTATACGCATCACGAGATCGCACGACGGTTGGCCATTCCGACCGGCACCTCCAAGAGCCGATTGGCGGACGCCCGGAAGCGCCTGCGACAGGCGCTCTGCTAAAAAAGCGGTTAGGCTTAGGGCATGTCCGTTCGCCCGGTGAAGCAGGTCATTCATCCCAAGCCGACGCTCGAAGGAGCAGGCGTCCGGCTGCAGCGCGGCTTCGGCTTCGGCACCACCACCGAGTTCGATCCGTTCCTGCTCTTCGACGATTTCCGCAACGACAATCCTGCCGATTACCTGGCCGGATTTCCGTGGCATCCGCACCGCGGCATCGAGACGATCACCTATGTGCTGACCGGCACGGTTGAGCATGGCGACAGCCTCGGCAATCGCGGCAGTCTTGGCGCCGGCGACATTCAGTGGATGACGGCGGGCAGCGGCATTCTTCATCAGGAGATGCCGAAGGGCGATCAGCACGGCCGGATGCACGGCTTCCAGCTCTGGGCGAATCTTCCCTCGTCACTGAAGATGACGAAGCCGCGTTATCAGGATGTGCCCGGCAAGGACGTTCCTGACGTCACCGATGACGACGGTACCAGCGTGCGGGTCGTGTGCGGAGAGTTCTGGGGAAAGAAAGGGCCGATCGAAGGTGTCGCCGCCGACCCACGCTACCTCGACATCTCGGTGCCGCCGCGCACGCGCCGCGTCATTCCCGTTGAGAGCTCGCGTCACGCGTTTGCGTATGTGTTCGCCGGGAGCGGCACGTTCCGCGACGCCTCCGAGCCGCGCGCGGTCCGCAACGAGCTGAAAGACGGCGAGTATGACCTTGGCAATCGATCGCTCGTGCTCTTCGACAGCGGCGACGAGATCGTCGTCGAGTCGGGCGATGAGGGGATCCGGTTCCTGCTGGTTTCTGGTCAGCCCATCGAGGAGCCAGTCGCGTGGTACGGGCCGATCGTGATGAACACGCAGGCGGAACTGCGGCAGGCGATGCGCGAGCTGCAGCTCGGGACCTTCATCAGATAGCTGGGGTCCCATTCCCAGTCGCGACTATCGGGCGGACCCCGCAGATGGGAGAGCCGCCCGACAGATCAGGCCAGGGCCGACGACGCTTCGGGTTTATTCATCAGGCGAGCGGAATCGGACGGTGTGCCCATCGGCGTAGGTAATCGCCGACAGCAGCCCGACCGGGCTCTTGCCGTCGATGGCGGGCACGATCGTCACGGTGATTTCATCGCCGGGCTTGAGCGCATTCGGACCGTCTTTGAGGCCGAGCCTCGAGATCGCCTGGACGCTGCCGCCGACGAACGTCCACTCCACCGTCTTGCCATCCTTGCCCTTGACGTCGAGTTTCATCGTCGAGTGCGGATTGACGAGCCGGAACGCCTTGAACGCGCCTTGGACCTTGGCCTCTTTGCCGAGCGCGTACACGCCGGCGAGGGAGTGATGCGCGTACACCGAGGCACTCGCCAGCAGGAACGCGCACAGGACGACGAATCGCGACATCCATTTAGTCATGTTGTGCATCTCCACGCTATCTCTATCTTCGTGAACTTCGATCTCTTCGTGCCCTTCGTGCTCAATGCCGAATCTGTGTCGCGGCCGCTTCGGTTTCGAAGGTCGTCTCACAGTTGCCACGCTCTCGAATGAGGCCCGCGGCCGCGGTCGTGTTCCGTCGCATGATGCGAGTCGGGAACACCAGCGGCTCCGCCAGCACCTCCGGATCCTCGAGCGTCACGTCGTAGAAGACCGCATCGCCTTCACGTCTGAACTTTTCCACGACGTGCATCTTCTCCGAATGGAAGTAGCCGCCGCGGCCGATCCAGGTCGTGTCGATGAAGCCGATGGAGTCGAGCACGAGCGTGTCACCCTCCCATTTTCCCACCGTATTCCCCATGTAATTCAACTCGAACTTGGCGTCTGGCGGGTGCTCACGGCCATCGGTCGGCATGATTCGATACTCGCCATATCCGCCGCCGGCATCGCCGCCCATATAGAGGAAAGTGATGTCGTTCTCCGTCTGCCAGATGCGCCGCGGCGCGCCCTGGCGCGGAACGCCCAGCGCCTGACAGGTCATGACCGGATCTTCCTTGTTGGTCCACATGTCGAGCTGCTGCACTTTGTCCCAGTACTCCGGCTTGTACAGCGGACGACCGAACTGGCCGAACCGGGAAGGTGAGTAGAGCTCGAAATCCCGGGTCTGGTTGGTGGCTCTGTTACACGGGGGCACCTGAGTTGGGCCGCATCGGCGACCGCCGTTTCCCATGTAGTTGCCAATCCAGCCGTTGTTGGCGACGGCCCAGTTACCCGTCAGATCGGGATGCCCGCCGAGCCGCGGTGTCGGTGCCGTCGTGTTCGTTGCCGGCTCCGCTTTGGCAAACACGATCGCGGGCGCCTTCGCCGTGACGGTCATCGCCTTCTGTACGCTTGGCGGCACGGGCGCAACCACATACACATTGCCCGTTTCGGTCTCGTTCGTCGTCAAATCGCGGACGACCGCGCCGTTCTTGCGCTCGGTCAATCTGCCGGCGTAGAAGACTTCGATCTTGTTGAGCGGGTTGTTCCAGTCCTTGTAGTCGCTGTAGGTGAACTCGGTTGTCGTGGCTCCCTGCGTGACGACGACCTTCTCGGTCATGTACTTCGCGTCGAGGGTGGCCTTACCCGTTGCGCCGGCAACGCCGGGAATCGGGAACGTGATCACCGGCTTGCCCGCCTCCCACGCCACCGACGTGTTGCCCACCTTGTCGACGCCATCGGCAATCACCGTGCCCGGGTTGGCGCCGAGCGTCCATGTGTCCATCGTCCCTGCGAGCGCAGCCTTCGGCGCACCCTGCGGACTGGCCCAGATACGAATGAGCCGCTCCTGCACGGCCGCCGGCATCGCGGCAACCTTGCCCTTTGTTCCCGCGATCTCCGCGCCCGGCGTGTCCTCGTTCCACGCATACTGCCAGCTGACCACCTCGATGTTCGAGTAGGTCTGCTTATTCGGCCGCGTGCAGGTGTAATTCACGCGCTGACTGAGTGTCTGGTAGTTGGTGCTCGCACGGAACTTCGACAGCGTGCACGGCTGGCCGTCCACCTGAATCGTGCCGCCCTTGGCCTGGTATTCGAGCATCGCGACCATGTCGCGCTCGTCAGTGCCCTTCAACATGCCCTGACCCCAGAACCAGTTGAACAGCACGGCTCGCAGGTCCTTGGCTCCTGCTGCGGGTGTGTACGGCGCACCGGCGTTCGGGTCGGCGCCACGACCGCGACCCTGAGGGCCGCCCTGGCCCTGGGCACCGGCCGGACCGGCCGCGCCGCGACCTTGCGGGGCGGCTGCCGCGCCAGCCGGAGGCTGTTGCGCACCCGCTGTCGATGCCATACCAATCGCGAAGACAGCGGCGCACGTGGCCACCGTCCAACGAGTCCCTCGACGAAAATCCATGGAGATCCTCCGTTTTGCCCTGACCGCGAAAGCGCGAAGCGTCTGGATTTTACGGCAAGTTGACGAAGGTGAAACACACCGCGATGTGGGCCCTGCCGTGTGTCGAATCGCCGCTCACTGCGGATGCCGTCAACTCGCCGCGGTTCTCCTGACCGTCACTGTCGCCACGATAATATTCACGTCCATGCCCGACGTACACATCCCGCATCTGGACGAGGACGAACCCGCTCTCGCGCACGCCGCATCCGCATCGACCGTGGCGCCGCCATCCGCACCGCATCGTCGGCACTCCGTCGTGAAGCTTCTGCTGGAGGTCGCGCTGATTACGACGGGCGTGTTTCTCGGTCTCGCCGGAGAGAGCTGGCGGGAGAGCCGGCATCATCACGAGTTGGCCGAGCAGTCGTTGCGGCGATTCAGGGATGAATTCAAGGCGAATCGTGCCGAAGTGCTGCGCGTGCATCAGCGGCACGTCGATGAAGAAAAAGGGTTGCTCGCCTATTTCAAGGCCAGCGGCCCCGCGCTGCTGGCACACATGCTGGACCCGTCGAAGCCGCTCCCAGAGGCTCCCGACAATGTCATCGATTCAGCGGGTTTCGACTATTCGGCGTGGGACGTGGCGTTGGCAACCGAGTCGCTGGCCTACATCGACCCAGAGCTGGTTGCAAAGATCTCGGCTGCCTACCAAATGCAGCGGGTGATCGAAAAGGATCACGACATGATCGCGCAGGTGGGGTATTCGTTTCAGAACCAGGTGCACTGGTTTCGCGGCGTCTACGGGTATTTCGGCGACACCGTGCTGCACGAAAATCTGTTGTTGAAGCGATTCGACGATCTTCTGCCTCGACTCGATAAAGCGATCGCCGGCGACGAGTGAGCAGGCCGGCCCTGCCTGACGGAGTGTCCTGGTCTCAATGCGTCATCGCGTAGAGGAGGACATTGATGCCCAGTGCATACCCCTTCGGTGCGAACTGATAGAAGAACTCCGGGTCTTCGCCTTCGCGTTCCCAGGAATCGGACACGTCCGTGTTGTGTGTCATGACGACGATGATCCGACCGTGAGTGTCGCGGACCGCGCGCAGGTGCGGTACTGCGGTCTCAGCCCCGCGTTCCGATGTCGTTTCCCCGCGCACGCTTCGCCAGAATCGGATGCTGGTGACCTGGGGCACCGCGGTGACCTCGAGCATCGACCTGAAGATCGGGTCGGTGAGCGGGACGTCTTCAATGGGGTATTCCGACGGCGGCAGAGCCCTCGCGAGCTCGGAGGTCCATTGTTCCCAGGCGGCTTCTCCCCAGAAGTCATCGACCCAGAGGAAGCCGCCCTTCTCGAGGTACAGCCGCAATCGGGCGGCCTCCTCATCCGACATACCGATGGTGCCGATGTCCGAGGCCATCACAAACGGGCAGTCGAACAGCGCGTTATCGGTGAGCTTCACCAGATACACGTGCGGGATGTTGGGCTCGCGCCAGCTCACATGTGTCTTGGTGAGCTCCGACAGCCGGAGCAACAGATGGCGCTGGGCCCCCGGATAGTCCGTGCGCCACCCGGCGCCGTTCGCCTCGCGACGCACGCTCGTATACAGAAGGTGACAGCCGGCGACGTTGGCGTCCGGCCGCGGATGTAATGGGATCTCGGCCGGATCGCCTTGTTCGCCGACCAGGGCCCCGCCAAACCCTCGTGGTCCGAACTGCGCATAGGAAAAGCCGGCCGACACGAGAACGACCAGGAGGGCAACCGGCACGATGCGGCGACGGTACGACCTGGCCATGGCTCACTCTACGATAGCTCACGATATATCCTTACCGGCTATGAGAATCCCGAACGTGCGTCAGGGTTGCGTCTGCGCCGCCGTCCTGTGGCTGTCGGCCACAGCGTTCGCGCAGACTCCTCAGACCCTTACCGCCGAAGACCGCACTGCGATTCAAGCTCTGGTGTCCGGCTACGCGCGGACACTCGGTTCGTGTGCGGCAGAGGAGTACGCCGATCTCTTTGCTCCCGGCACGGGATATTTCGCCAGCGGGATCCGCGGTCACATCGTCGGGCGCGAGAAGCTGATCGCCCTGGTGCAAAGCGAACGTCACTGCACGGCGCCTGCCGGCGCGACGCCGGCGCCGCGGCCAGGCGGGGGCAACGGCCCGGTGGTCAACATCGAGGTCACGCCTGCCGGCATTCGCGGCATCGCGGACCTTGGCGGCGCGGGCCAGTATCAGGATGAGTACGTGAAGACGCCGCAAGGCTGGCGGTTCGCCGGACGCACAGTCCTCACCCCGGCCGAGAAAGCCGCTGGTCTGGATGCGAACGAGATGCTCGCGATTCGCCGTCTCTCAGCGGCCGAGGCACTCGCCGACTACTACGTCGCTGATCAGAGCGGCGTCAAACGGTTTCGAACGTCAGGCGTCGAGATCGGCGTCAAGGACGGCGTGGTCACCGGCCGTGTCTACCTGAAAGCCGGCGGCTTCTACGACGACGTGTACGAGAAGTCGGGACCGGGGCAGTGGCGGATCAAGTCGCGGTCCACTGTGAAGCCCTGACCCGCCCGCCGGGATAGGTGGTCGCTATCAGAGCGTTGCCAGCGTACGGCTGAGACTGTACGCGTTCATCGAATACAGATCACTTCGCCATGAATCAGGGCGAACCATCCGTCCGGCGCTACCGCCCACGAACGCCACGCGTCAGCGATCGACGCCAGTTCCTCGCTGCGTGCCCGATGTTCCCGTTGTGCCTGCAGCGCAATGGCGGAGTTGGTGATCCGATCGGCCCACAGCCCGCCCCACCAGCCACGTTCCTCTGGCGTGGCAAAGCACCAAGAGGATGCTGACGGCTGGACCTGACTGAAGCCGGCCTCACGCGCCCACGCAAGAAGATGACGGCCTGCGTTCGGCTCGCCGCCGTTGGCCCTCGCGATCTCCTGATAGAGATCGAGCCATCGTTTGAGCCGGTCGTCGTGCGGATACCACGTGAACGTGGCGTAGTCGGAATCGCGAGCAGCGACGATCCCGCCGGGCCGCACGACGCGACGCATCTCCTTCAGCGCGGCGACAGGATCGGAGACGTGCTGCAGCAGCTGGTGCGCATGGACGATGTCCCACGACGCGTCATCGAACGCCAGATCATAGACGTCACCGACCGCGAATTCGACGCCGGGATGATCACGCCGCGCGGCGTCGATGATCTCGCTCGATGAATCGAGCCCGCACACCCGACTCGGGGTGAGGCGCTGTGCGAAGTCAGCGGTGATCGAGCCTGGACCGCAGCCGACGTCGAGCAGCAGCAGCCCGGGCTTCAGGTGGGGGAGCAGATAGGCTGCGGAGTTTTCGACCGTCCGCCACCGGTGGGACCGGAGCACGCTTTCGTGATGGCCGTGCGTATACACCGGCCGGGGTGTGTCCGATTTCATCCAGCGGGAGTCTTCACTACGATCCGTCGCGCCAGTGAGGAGGGCCACGCATCCGGCGAACCGAGGGAGCTGCTCGACCAGTCCATCTGGCGCATGCGCGCGCCCATTTCACCGCCGCCGGCCAGAAACCGGAGCTGGGATGGTTCGACTTTGGTTGTCACTCGTGTCGCAGGATCATATCGAACGTCGGGCTGCGAGCTAGCTCGGCTGTGATCGATGCGTTGACCGGCATCAAGAGGGGCAATGCCAGACTACTACTCCGAACCGTTTCTGTGCCTGGCCAGCGTGACGCACAAGTCGGCGCTGATTGCGTGGGGGGGGTTCTACTTCCGCGTTCAGGACTCGAACGACGGGTTCAAGCTGGTCAAGGACAGTGACCTCAAACACGTGCATCCGCCGCGGTGCGACACCATCGGCGCGTCGTCCACGTCCTACGGGCCCGCGCGGATTGAGGTCTTCGACGCAGCCGGCGCTCTGGTCGCATCACGTCAGACTCAGGATGACGTCAACCACTGCTGGTTGATCGGTCTGGCGCCGGACACCGAATACACCTACCGCGTCATCGTCAACGGCGAGGAATGGGCGGAGGGGCCGCGTCGGAACTGGGAGAAGACCCCGCACGGAATGGGCCTTGGCCCGAAGCTGCGCGCGTACGTCAATCGCTTCCGCACGCACCCGGATCCGCTGGAGCCTGCACCGCAGCCATTCACGTTTGCGGTCATTGGCGACTTCGGCGTCGGGATCAGGAAGGACCGGGGTGGGCAGCGGCGGATCGCCGAGGTGCTCGACCGCGCCGTCGATGAGCACCAGATTCGATTCGTGCTGACCACCGGCGACAACATCTACCGCAGCGGCGGCTTCCTCGGCATCATCGGCGGTGACACCGGCGATCAGGACGACGACTGGTATTTCACGTATCACCAGCCGTACCGCTACATCATCAATCGCGTCCCGGTCTATCCGAGCATCGGCAATCACGACGCCGACGAGACCGAGAGCAAGGATGATCGAGCGCAGGTCATCGACAATTTCTACGTGAACGAACGCATCGCCGGTGAAGAGGCAGCGGGCCGGGCATCGACGGAGCCCGGGTTGTTCTACCGCTTCCGCTTCGGCTCGACGCTCGAGTGCATCTGCATCGACACGTCAAAAGAGCCGGACCATTTCCACGGTCGGCTGTTCAATCACGACAAGCATCAGGAGTTCCTCAAGGCGGCGCTGCCCGATTTGCAGGGTGCCGCCCCGACGATGTGGCGGATCCCGTTCGGTCATCATCCACCGTTCTGTGCCGGCCCACAGCACCGGAACACCGACGGCATGGAGCCGCTGATCGACCAGTTCGAGCGTGCCGGCGTGAGGCTGGTCCTCAGCGGCCACGAGCACAACTTCCAGCACGCCCACCACAACCTCGTGAACTACATCGTCACCGGCGGAGCGGGGAAGCTGCGCGAGGGGCGTCCGTCGGGGGATCGATTCCGGGACGCGCACACGGTCTCGTGGGCGGCCGCGTATCACTTCCTGCTGGTGACGATCGACGGAACCCGCGCCACGATACGCCCGATCGGCGCGGGCGACGGCGGCACGCTCGCCGACGTGGAGCGGTCGCTTGCTGCTGACTCGGAGACGCGCACGCGCGAACCGATTGTCGTGATGTTGTAGCCGGGATCGACGTCGTTCGAACGGGCGATATACTCCGCTGATGCCGCGCACACTCACCGTCGGGGCCTTTCTACTTGTACTCACCGCTTGTCGCACCTCCTCACCAACCCCGGAGCAGACAAACGCAACACCAGCGGCTGACATGGACACGCTGACCGATGATTTCATCAAGGGGGCGCTCGCGCTGTCCCCTGTCACGGCGACGCAAGCCGGCTACCACACACACAACGGTGCCGCTCTCGACGAACAGATCGACGACCTCAGTACCGCCGGCATCGACGCGCAACGCCGGTTCTATCAGGACATGCAGCGGCGAATCGCCGCGCTCGATCCCGCGGCGTTGGATCGCGAACAGCAGGCCGATGTCCAGATCATCAAGAACAACGTCGGCTTGTCGCTGCTCGAGCTCGATACGATTCAGGCGTTCCGCCATAACCCGACGGTGTACGTGGAGCTCGCCGGCAATGCGCTGTATGTGCCCTATGTCCTGAATTACGGTCCAGCGGAGACGCGCTTCCGTCAGATCGTGAAGCGTCTCGATCGGATTCCCGCGCTGGTGCAGCAGGCGAAAGACAACCTCCTGGACGCACCCGACGTGTGGAACCGGGTAGCACGCGAAGAGAATGAGGGCAATATCGCCCTCATCGATCGCACACTGCGCGACGCGGCGCCAGCCTCGCTGAAAGACGACTACGCGCGTGCCGCGCAGAGCGCGCTGACGGCTCTCAAGGATCTCAACGCGCATCTCGCCGGACCACTCGCCAGCAAAACGAGCGACTGGCGGTTGGGCAAGGACAAGTACGCGCAGAAGTTTGCGCTGGCGCTGGCGGTCGGCACCACACCGGAGCAACTGCTCGCTGAAGCCGAGGCCGATCTCAAGACGACGCAGACGGAAATGGAGGCGCTCGCCGCGCCGAAAACGGTCAAGCAGGCCCTCGACGCCATCGCGCGGGAGCACGCCACGCCTGAGACCTACATGGACGCGGCAAAGAAGACGCTGGAGCAGGCCACCGCATTCGTTCGTGACAAAGGGCTGTTGACGCTCCCCACGCGCTCGAACCTGCAAGTGATTGAGACGCCGGAATTCCTCCGTGGCATCTATGGTGTCGGCGGCTTCAACGCCGCGCCGGCCTTACAGCCGGAGCTGGGCGCCTTCTATTGGATCACGCCGATTCCGAAGACCTGGGCGAAAGAGCGGATCGAATCGAAGCTGCGTGAATACAACAACTACGGGCTGCAGGAGCTGACCATTCACGAGGCGATGCCCGGCCACTACGTCCAGCTCGAGGTCGCCAATGATCTGCAGCCGACGTCCCGGCGCGTACTTCGCAGCGTGTTCGGCAATGGGCCGTACGTCGAGGGCTGGGGCTTTTACGTGCAGCAGCTGATGTCCGACGAAGGATATCTGAACAACAGCACTCCGCTCCGCCTGACGTGGCTGAAACAGAAGATGCGCGGGCTTGCCAATACGATCCTCGACGTGCGGCTGCAGACGATGGGGATGACGGATCAGCAGGCGCTGGACCTGATGATCAATCAGACCTACCAGGAAAAGGAGGAGGCGACAGCGAAGCTGCAACGTGCGCAACTGTCGTCCACGCAGCTGCCGACGTATTACGCCGGACTGAAGGGCTGGCTCGATACACGCGCAAAGTACAAGTCGGCGAAGGGAACCGCCTTCACGCTGCACGAGTTCCACGATCGCGCCCTGAAAGAGAGTGCCGTGCCGCTGCCGGAACTGCAGAAGCTCCTGCTGCCAGGGACAGGTCCTTAGGCCTTAGGCCTTCTTCCTTAATCCTTCTCGTTCTAGGGGCGACCGGGCCCGCCCCGCCCAGGGCCCTGCTGCGGGATTCCGCTCAGTGGGATAACGGTAGTTCCGTCCGCGCGTGTCAGGCCTCCCGCCCACGCGTGCTTCGATTCGTCGCGCGCGCCGTAGGCGGTCACGGTCACCATCTCGCCCGACGACATGAGCGTCTCGAAGACCGTTCGCGTGAAGCCGTTCCGATCGAGCGTCCGCGGCCCGGGCGTCTCGAGCTGCCAGCTGACGATCTTCCCGCTGGGATTCTTCACGTCGAGATAGATCCAGCCGTGCGGGTTCTCGTTGACGACCTTCGTGATCCGTCCAACCAGCGTGAGCGGTTTTGATTGGTCGTACTCAGCCTGAAACGAATGATGTGCCGCGGCCGCCATCGGCACGACGATGGCGCAGGCGGCAAGGCACAGGACGCGACGGGTGATGCTCATGGGATGCGTCTCCACGG
>Ga0070670_100004726_pt1 | contig 11428 bp, 13 predicted proteins | sample KBSS63metaG_FD_64665 | JGI IMG/M metagenome (GOLD analysis project Ga0070670, IMG submission 64665) | Switchgrass rhizosphere microbial communities from Kellogg Biological Station, Michigan, USA - KBS S6-3 metaG | ecosystem: Host-associated > Plants > Roots > Rhizosphere > Soil ... | reverse complement strand
GCTACCTGACCGGGGCCACCATTCCTCTCGATGGAGGACAGGCGAACTTCGACTAGGGCCGCCGCCGCGCAGCATCCGCTCAACGGCCCTCTCCTGCCTCTCAGCCAGAGATTTTTCGATTGCGGTCGGGCCATCGCGAGCAGCGGGCGACTTCATCCAGAACCAATATGGCTGGATCGTTCAACGGGATGTGGTTTGCTTCGCCGTTGTTCGCCCGGCTGCCCGGGAGCGTCCACTGGTGACTTTTCCACTCGCCTGCACACCTGCCGTGTAAGCACCGGGGCGGAAAGTGCGGTCAATTTGCTAGAAGTGCGGCGTAGCCACGCACGCAGAAAACTTTTCCTTTTCAGCGATATACTGCGATTCACCTGCGCCTGTAGCGGAAATACCAGACTTCGTGGCCGATGCGGCGGGCCTTGGATTCGTAGCGGGTTTCGGGCCAGCCGCCGGGGCGGTTGAGGAAGTCCTTGGGCGCGCTGGCCAGCCAATCGAAGTCCGGATGGCCGTTCATGACCATCAGCGCCCAGCGGAGATAGACCGGGTGGTCGGTGCCGAAGCGGAACTCGCCGCCGGGCTTCAGCTTGCGCGCGATCATCGCGACGGGGCCGGGGTTCATCATGCGGCGCTTGGCGTGGCGCGCCTTTGGCCAGGGGTCGGGATGGAGAAGATAGACGAAGCTCAACGCCCCGTCGGGAATGCGCGACAGCACCTGGAGCGCGTCGCCCATATGGACGCGGACATTGCCCAAGCCCTGATCACGAATATGGCCGAGCGCGGTGACGACGCCGTTCAGAAAGGGTTCGGCTCCGATAAAGCCGTGGTCGGGGAGCAGATCGGCGCGGTAAGCGAGATGTTCACCGCCGCCAAAGCCGATTTCGAAATGCAGCGGTCGGTCGTAGCCGAAGAGGTTGGCGGCGGTGATCTCGCCTTCTTCGGGCACGGAAAGGGCGGGTAGCAGCGTGTCGACAAGCTGCTGCTGGCCGGCGCGCAGCTTGTGGCCCGACTGGCGGCCGTAAAGGCGGTTGAGCGTGGTGGGGTCGCCGGATTTGTGCGCGGTCATGGCCGGGCGCTTAGCCGGGCCGGGCGATGGGAGCAAGCAGGCAGGCTGAACCAGCGGCGTAAACGTGCCTCCCGCCCCCTGTGGTGAGGAGATGCGGGACGGGAGGCACGCAGCGCCCCGCCGGCGTGCTCGGCCGGGCGATCACTTGATGAGGGTCGGCGCAGGCCGTCCCGTCAGGTCAATGGCACTTGGTAAAGCGGCCCTTGGCGTCTTTGCACGGCCCCTTCTTGGCGACCGGCTTGGGCGGGCATTTGACGAATTTGCCTTTGGCGTCCTTGCAGGGTGCGGCGAGCGCGGGAGCGGCGCTGCCGGCGAGAAGGGCGATGCAGGCAAGAGCGGATGTCAGAGATCTGGTCATCGGCTAAGCTCCTAGAGAGGAGTTGCCGAACCCGACAGGGGTGCGGGTTCGACAAGGGCTTTATGCGCCCGCCATCCGAGGGAAGCTAATGAACTTTTCGTCATCTTGGTGACAGGAAAACGGCGCGCGGGAGGGTGTCCCGCGCGCCGTTTTCAATTGGCCAAGGCCGAAGATTTTAGAGTGCGGCCTTGAGCTTATCCACCAGGTCGGTGCGCTCCCAGGGGAAGAAATCGCCTTCGGGCTTGCGGCCGAAATGACCGTAAGCGGCGGTCGGGCGATAGATCGCCTTGTTGAGGCCGAGATGGGTGCGGATGCCGCGCGGGGTGAGACCGCCCAGTTCCTTGATCGACTTGATCGCTTCCTCGATCTTCGCGTCATCGACGGTCCCGGTGCCGTGGGTATCGACGTAGAGCGAAAGCGGTTCGGACACGCCGATCGCGTAGGCGAGCTGGATCGTGCAGCGGCGGGCGAGCCCCGCGGCGACGATGTTCTTCGCCAGATAGCGGGTGATGTAGGCGGCCGAACGGTCGACCTTGGTCGGGTCCTTGCCGCTGAACGCGCCGCCGCCATGGGGCGAAGCGCCGCCATAGGTGTCGACGATGATCTTGCGGCCGGTGAGGCCAGCGTCACCGTCTGGGCCGCCGATTTCAAAGCTGCCGGTCGGGTTGATGTGATAAACGGTCTCGGCCGAGAGCAGTTCGCCGGGGAGTACTTCGGCGACGACGCCCTTCACATAGTTCTTCAGCTCGGCTTCCTTGTCGCCTTGGTCGTAACCGGCGGCATGCTGGGTCGAGACGACGATCGCGGTCGCGGCGGCGGGCTTGCCATTTTCAAAGCGCAGCGTGACCTGGCTCTTGGCATCGGGCTCAAGGAAGGGCGCGCGGCCGCTGTGGCGGTCGGCGGCCATCTTGGCGAGGATCTTGTGGCTGTAGTCGAGAGTCGCGGGCATGAGATCGGGGGTTTCGTCGCAAGCGAAACCGAACATGATACCCTGGTCGCCAGCGCCTTCATCCTTGTTACCGGCAGCGTCCACGCCCTGCGCGATGTGCGCGGACTGAGCGTGGAGGTTGTTTTCGAAGCGGAAGCTTTCCCAGTGGAAGCCATCCTGTTCGTAGCCGATGCGCTTCACGGTATCGCGAACGGTGCGCTCAATCTCTTCCTGCGCGCCGGGAGCCCATTCGCCATTCTCGTAAACGCCCTTGCAGCGGATTTCGCCGGCGAGGACGACGAGCTGGGTCGTGGTCAGCGTTTCGCAGGCGATGCGGGCTTCCGGATCCTTCGACAGGAACAGGTCGACGATGGCGTCGGAAATCTGGTCTGCGACCTTGTCGGGATGGCCTTCGGATACGGATTCCGAGGTGAAGAGATAGTTGTTGCGCATGGGACTCCCGTTAGCACGCTTGGGTCTGAGCCGATATAAAGAAAAGTTTATGTGCCTATTAGCGGGTCGTGCGGCGGGTGGCAATGGCCAGTCCGGCGAGCAGAGCCATGAACAGGAAGGGCGCCCAGTTGCCGAGGCGTGCGAAGAGAGTCGGCGGCAATGCGGCGGGCAGAACGGTGTCGAGAAAGCCCGCGCGGTGGAGGCCGAGCGCGTGGAGAACATGCCCGCGCGCATCGACGACTGCGGAGACGCCGGTTGGGGTGGCGCGGACGATCGGGATGCCTTCTTCGATCGCGCGCAGGCGGGCTTGGGCCAGGTGTTGGACCGGTCCCCAGTTTCCGAACCATGCGTCGTTCGAGGGGTTGAAGAGGAAGGCAGGACGGTTCTTCGCGTCGATCACCTGGCCTGAAAAGATGATTTCATAGCAGATCTGGACGCCCATCTTGAGCTGCGGACGGCCAAGGGTTGCGGGCAGGGTCAGGCTTTGCGGGCCGGGGCCGGGCCAGAAGTCCGCCTGGCCGGGAACGAGGCGCGAGAGGCCAAGCGGCTGGAGGATTTCGCGCATCGGCAGATATTCGCCGTAGGGGACAAGGTGCGACTTGTCGTAGCGGCCGAGCAGTTGGGCCTGGGGCGAGACGATGAAGAGACTGTTGTTCGCGCCAGCCAGTTCATCTTCGATGACGCCGTTCTTTTCAGCCCGTTTGAAATAGACCTTGGTCGCGCCGGTCATCAGCAGGTCGCCGGGGCCGAGCAGGGCGGCGAGGCGGTCGCGCCATTGCGGTTCCATGTCGAGATAGGCGGGAATGGCGGCTTCGGGCCAGAAAATGAGGCGCGGCGCGGGGCGCGGCTCTCCCGACAAGCGGGCGAGGGTGCGGAAATGCGCCTGTTCCAGTTCGGGCGAATATTTCTCGTCCTGGCCGATATTGGGCTGAACGACGCGGATGCGCGGCGCGCCTGCCGGGGTGGCGGGCGCGGGAGTGAGAAGGCCCCAGAGGGCGAGCGCACAGAGGGGGGCTGCGATGGCGGCGGCGGGGCGCCACTGGCGGCGGATCGCGAGGAGGATGGCTCCAGCCGCTAGGATAGCGAGCGCGCCGAGGCCGTAGGTGCCGACCAGCGTGGCCGCGATGGCGATGCCGGTGGGCAGCAGGGTGACGCCGAGCGGGTTCCAGGCGAAGCCGGTGAACATGATGGCGCGGAGATATTCGCTGATGAGCCAGCAGGCGGCGAAGAGGAGGATGAAGGGGGCGCTGGTGCCCATCCCGCTGCGACTAGGCGGCAGAGCCGCCAAGTCTCGCTGCCCTTCAAACGAGTCACGTGCCTCGTTTGAACGTAAACGGGAGGGGAGTTTGTTAGACAACCACAATGCGCCGAGCGCCGCCAGGCCGGAATAGACGGCGAGGTAGAGCGACAGCAGGATCACCGCGCCGTAGCCGAACCAGTGCGGCATCGCGTCCTGGAAACTGAAGGCGTGGGCTATCCAGTTGAGGCCCAGCGTGAAATGGCCGAGCCCGAACAGCCAGCCGCGGGTGAAGGCGGTGCGGCGGTCAGGTGCGCGTTCGATGAGCCAGAGAAGAAGGGCGAAGCAGGCGAGAGTGACCGGCCAGAGCTTTAGCGGCTCGAAGCCGGTCGCCGACAGGAAACCGGCGAGCAGGGCGGTGAGCTTCGGAAAGCGGCCGGGAATGGTATTCATCAGCGGCGGATCAGCGCAGCGTCGCCATGGTGGCGTGACTGCATCTGTCATCCTTGTGCCCGCCGCCCGACAGTGCGGAAGCGGCGACGAAGCCGCTGACCAGGAGGATCAGGAAGGCGGCCGAAAGAAGGGCGAGATATTTTTCGATGAAGGCCTTTATCGGTGCGCCGAATTTCCAGAACAGCACTCCGACCAGGATGAACTGGAAGCCGCGGCTGATGATGCTGGCCCAGATGAAGGTGAAGAGCGGCAGGCCCACGAAGCCCGCCGTGATGGTGATGAGCTTGAAGGGGATGGGCGTCGCACCCTTCACCAGAATGATCTCCGCGCCATATTCGCGCAGATAGCAGGCGGCGACCGGGAACTTGGCGGTGAGGCCGAGCGCGTTCAGGATTTGCTGTCCGACCGCTTCATAGAGGAAATGGCCGATCGCATAGCCGAACAGCCCGCCCAGCACCGACGCGATGGTGCAGATAATGCCGAAGCGGACCGCCCGTTCCGGCCGGGCAAGGCACATCAGGCCGAGCAGCGGATGCGGGGGGATAGGGAAAAAGCTGCTCTCCATGAAGGAGACTGCGAAGAGCCAGCGTTCGGCATGGGCGTGGGCGGCTTTGGCCAGCGTCCATTGATAGAGCTTGGTGAGCATCGCGGGCGGGCCTAGCGGAGATTGAAACCGACCGCCAGCGCTTTCCTTTTGTTACGTTTCGCAACTGTTGATCTGGCGGACGCGCGCGGCGTATGGTCGGGCAAGAGGAGAGTGACATGCAGGAGATGGGAGAGGGCGCCTGCCCGTTTGAGTTCAATACGGACCCTGCCGCGTTCAAGGTGGGCGATGCGGTAAGCTATCGCGTGACCGGGAGCCTGGCGGGGATGCCATTTGCGGGCGTGCTGCTGGAGGTGCATGAAGACCATGTGGTGCTGACGTCCGACCCCGGCGATCCGGTCAGCAGGATGCGGGCGACGCGGGAAAGCCGTCCACTCGTCCGAGAAGAGGATATATGCTGACGCGACGGCGTTGACGGCCCGGTGGCGTCTAGGCAAGACCCAACCAGCATGCAAAGCCCGGCCGCTCATTAGTGACATATAACAGCAATAGCTGGCTCAAGATGCAGGAGCGGGGTGGCGGCCTGCTGTTCGCGCTGGGTCTTAATGCGCTGCTGTTGTTGGCGCTGCTGACGCTTGCGCCCCGTCCCAGCTTGCGCGAGGACGAGGGGCGATTTCCCGTGACGTTCGAGATGGCGCCCGCGCCCGAACAGGCGAAGGCCAAGGAGAAGGCCAAGACGAAAGAGAAGGCCAAAGCCGAGCCGGAGAAGCGCGAGGAGCGCGAAGAGAAGGTCGTCGAACCAAAAGTGAAAGAGGCGGCCGTGAAGGTGCCCCGGCCGGTCGTGAAGCTGCCTGTCACACCGCCCGCCCCGGTGCCCTTCATGATGCTGGACAGCGCGCAGATGGCTGCGGCCGACATCGGCAAGATGCCGCAGAAGAGCGCGGATGATGGTGCGTCGGGCCAAGGGAACAGCCGCATGGCCGCGGGGCCTGGCGAAGGGCCGGGCGGGGTGCAGTTGTTCGAGGCGGAATGGTATCGGCGGCCGACCCCTGCGGAACTGGGCACCTATATTCCCGCCAATGCGCCGGGTGATGGATGGGGGTTGGTGGCGTGCAAGACGGTGGAGAATTTCCACGTCGAAAACTGCCAGGCGTTGGGGGAATCGCCGCAAGGATCAGGCTTTGCGCGGGCGGTTCGGCTGGCGGCCTGGCAGTTCCTCGTGCGGCCGCCCCGCGTCAACGGGAAGCCGATGGTCGGCAGTTGGGTGCGCATCCGCATCGATTACAGCCGCAAGACTGTGGACGGCGGCGCGGCGGGCATGTAAATCGGGTTGCATTTCGCTACTGGAATGACATGATGCAGCCGCCTGACATCAGGGAGTGGAATCATGATCATCTATGGAGCGCGGCCTTCACCCTTTGTGCGCAAGGTCATCATCTTCGCGCAGGAGAAGGGGCTGGAGGTTGAGGTGAAGCCGGGCGGCTTTGGCCAGGGCGGCGACATTTTTGCGCAGGCATCGCCCTTCGGCAAGATACCCGCCTTTCAGGATGGGGACTTCCTGATCAGCGACAGCACGGCGATCATAACCTATATGGATGCGATCCAGCCTGAACCCAATCTGATACCACTGGAGCCGAAGGCGCGGGCGCGGACGATCTGGTATGAGGAATTTGGCGACACGATCGTTCAGGCCGCGGGCATGCCGATCTTCTTCAACCGCATGGTGGCCCCGTTGCTCGGCATGCCGCAAGACTTGGCGGCCGCGGACAAGGCGGAGGCGGAAGCCCTGCCGCGCGCGCTGGATTATCTGGAGAAAATCTTGCCGGACAGCGGTTTTCTGGTGGAGGATCGCTTCACGCTGGCGGATATTGCGGTGGCCTGTCCGCTGATCAACATCGGCTATTGCAGTTCCGCTATGACGAAGGGTGGATGGTCAAAGGTGGAAAAGTGGCTTGAGGCGATGAGGGGACGACCGAGCTTTGCAGGCGCATTGGAAGCGGAGGCAAGGCAGATCGAGCGGATGAAAGCGGCCTGATATAACCTATTTGGAACATTTATATTGACATCGTCACGCTGTTGTGACAGAGATGTCGATATTGGGAATTGTGAGTCGCCGAAGCGGTGACGCGATGAAGGGCTGGTCCGTGGGACCGGCCCTTTTTGCTTGGCGGGGGATCGGTATGGGGGAGGCGAGTGAGCAGGCGGACCGTCGGCTGAAGATCCAGCGCGGTCGGCAGGGTGCGCAGGTGCGGGCGGTGCGCAAGGATGGATGGACGGCGCAGCGGCGCAAGACCTTCATGGAAACGCTGGCGGCGACCTGCAACGTCAGCGAAGCCGCGCGGGTGGCGGGCATGAACCTGTCGAGCGCCTATTATCAGAAGCGGCGTGATCCAGGCTTCGCGCGGGAATGGGCGCAGGCGCTGAGTGTCGGTTATGCTGAACTGGAAGCGCTGCTTCTGCGCCAGGCGCTGTTCGGCACCGAGGAGGAAGAGGTGGTGCTGGACGCGGACGGGATGGTGAAGAGCCGCAAGCTGAAACGAGGGCATCCCAATGCGGTGGCTGTGCGGCTGCTGGTGCAGCATCGGCGCGAGGCGGTGGAGCGTCGCGCCGCCGATGAGGCGGACCGCCCGGATGGAGAAGATGCGGTCAAGCGGCTGCGCGCGGCGCTGGAGAAGGTGCGGGAGAGGAGCGGGATCGAGTGAGGGTTCAGGACGGCGACGGGCTGTCCGGGATTATGGTTCGTCCGATCAGCAGCTTTTCCCGCATGATGCTTTGCGATGTCGTGATCACATGATCGACGCCGTCAATCGTGATCGCCAATGTCCCATGCTCCGTGATTTCGATCAAATTCTTGGCTTTGAGATACCAGAGGTGAAATTCGAAATGGCTATCGGAGCAGTTCAGCAGCTTTTGGACATAATAGCGCCCGACACCAGCGTCCTGGGCGTTTTCGCGTCTTTTCTTGTATAAGAACAAGAGCATCTTGGCGTGAGCATCCGCGTCGTTGGACGCATATTCTTCGTCGTCAGCGTCCTGCGCCGCAGTGAAGTCGAAGCCGGTCTTGAGGGCGTAAAGAATGTCATATTGAGCGCGGTGATCGGGGTTCCTGATCGCCTTATATGCTTCCACCACCTCGTTGAATTTGGTGACGTCGGCCGTTTCGCTGTGGTCGGGATGATATTGCTTGGCGAGGAAGCGGTAGGCGGTCTCAAGCGCCTTTGTGTCACAAGTCGGACTGACCCGCAGAATCTTGTAATAATCGACAAAGCTATGGCCGTTGACCATCGTGACATTGCTCCCCCATCAGCGCCGGCGGGAGACCTTGGATATCCTCACTGACGCTTCCGCACCCGGCATATTCTCGCCACTGTGAACTGCCTTGTCAAAGCGGTATGTCGGGCGCTGAGATATTCGCTAGCGCCCCGTTTCCGGCGCATATCTCAGGTGAAGCAAAGGATAGGGCCTGCCCTGACCGTCGCGGTCGGAGCGGCCGGTGCGGGCGAAGCCCATGCGTTCGTAGAAGGTGAGGGCACCTTCATTCTGTTCGTTGACGTCGGTGGTCATGGCGGGGTGGAGGGCGAGGCCATGTTCGACGAGCGAACGGCCGACGCCTTTGCCGTGCCAATCGGGATCGATGAACAGCGCATCCATATGCGTGCCGTCGATCACCATGAAGCCCACGGCGCAGTCGTCCGCGTCCGTAGCGAGCCATGCGGGAGCCTGGGGGAGGAAGCCGGACACTTCCTGATCGATCGCCTGGCGATCGCCTTCGTCGAGGAAGTCATGGGTCGCATCGACGGCGCGGCGCCAGATGTCGATGAGGCGAGCGCCATCGGCGGCGCGGGCAGGTCGGATCGATATCATGTCGACGCATATAGAGAGAGTGACGCGCAAACGAAGGGGGTGGACGACGGAACAATGACTTAGCGCGGCGAGGAGAGGAGAGGAGGGGCGATGGGCGGCATTTCGGATTTCGAGCGGCTGGCTTCGCTGCCCGAGGAGGCGCGGGAGCGCGTGCTGGCTGGATTGAATGGCGCGGCGGCGCAGGCGCTGGCGCATGACTGGGAATGGCTGGCGCGGCCCGAGCAGCTTGCGCCGGGCGGCGATTGGCGCATCTGGCTGATGATGGCGGGGCGGGGCTTTGGCAAGACCCGAGCCGGGGCGGAATGGGTGCGGCGCATCGCCGAAGGGGACGGTCGCGCGCGGATCGCGCTGGTCGGCGCGACGCTGGGCGAGGCGCGGAGCGTGATGGTGGAGGGGCCATCGGGATTGCTGGCGGTCGCGCCCTGGTGGAACCGGCCGGCTTTTTCGCCTGCCTTGCGGCGGCTGATCTGGCCCAATGGCGCGATGGCGTTGCTGTTTGGAGCGGCGGAGCCGGAGGCGTTGCGCGGGCCGCAGTTCAGCCATGGTTGGGCGGATGAGATCGCCAAATGGCCTCAGGCGCAAGCGGCGTGGGATAATCTGATGATGGGGATGCGGCTGGGCGATCGGCCACGCGTTCTGGCGACGACGACGCCTCGGCCGGTGCCGCTGGTGCGCGGGCTGGTAGCGCGGGAAGGCGGCGACGTCATCGTTACGCGGGGACGGACGGCGGACAATGTGGCGAACCTGGCTGACGGGTTCGTGGCGGCGATGGAGCAGAGCTATGGCGCGACACGGCTGGGGCGGCAAGAGCTGGAAGGCGAACTGATCGCCGAGGTGGAGGGCGCGCTGTGGAACCGCGAACTGCTGGATCGGTGCCGGGTGGCGCATGTGCCCGAGCGGGAAGACGGCGACGCGCTGCTGTCGCGGGTCGTGGTCGGCGTCGATCCGCCGGCTTCGGCGCATGGCGACGCGTGCGGCATCGTGGTGGCGGGACTGGGTCCGGACGGGCGGGCTTATGTGATCGCGGACGCAAGTGTGGAGAAAGCGACGCCAGAAGGCTGGGCGCGGGCGGTCGCTCATGCGGCGGCGGTGCATGGCGCGGACCGAGTGATTGCCGAGGCCAATAATGGCGGCGCGATGGTGGAAAGCGTGCTGCGCGCGGCCGAGGCGGCTTTGCCGGTCCGGTTGGTGCATGCGAGCCGGGGGAAGGCAGCGCGGGCCGAGCCGGTCGCGGCGCTGTATGAAGCTGGGCGGGTGCGGCATCGTGGCGCGTTCTGGGCTTTGGAAGATGAGATGTGCGGGCTGGTGGCCGGGGGCGGCTATGTTGGGCCGGGACGGTCGCCCGATCGAGCAGATGCGCTGGTTTGGGCGCTTACCGAGTTGATGCTGGGGCGGCGGGGGGATGTGCGCGTCCGAGCGGTTTGAGGAACTGCGCCGGGCTTTGCGGCGTATTATCCCAGGTCAAATTTCTGTAGGAGGGAAGGCCATGAAGCTGGCCAAATTCATGATGATAGCCGCTGGCGCCACGCTGATCGCGACGCCAGTCATGGCTGCGTCGCTCAACAGCAAGGAGCGGGCGCGCGTGGCGCGTGCGGCTCCACGCGACCGGGATGAAGTGCGCTATTGCCTGTTGCAGGCAAAGAAAGGGCGTGATCGCGGGACGGTGATCGGCGCGGCCGGCGGCGCTGGCGTGGGTGCGCTGGCTGGCGGGAATTTGGGCGAGTCCTTGCTGGCGGGCGCTGCTGGCGCCGTGGCGGGGCGCGTGATCGGGAAGAGCGAGGGGACTAACGCGGCCTGTGATCGGGTGTTGAGGCGCAATCCTTAAGGATTGGGCAGATGGTTTGACGTTTCTACTATAGGAGAGGGTGTTCACCCTCTCCCTTTCTTTTCGCGGGGGCTATCATGAAATTTTTCGGGGCAAAGGCGGCGCGCTCCGGCGCGCGGCCGGTGTTGGCGCGCGCCTGGGGTTCGGGCGTGGTGGCTCTAGGGGAGTGGCCTGCTTCCTATGAAGCGCAAGTGCGTAGCGGCGCGATCGGCAATCCCGTGGCGCAGCGCGCGTTGCGGCTGGTGTCGGAAGGCGCGGGGGCGACCGCACTGACAATAAGCGGCGTCGAGGAAGGGGAGCGCGGGCGCGTGGCGTGCCTGCTGACGCGCTGTTCGGCGGGGCAGGGGCTGATCGAGACGCTGGCGAGCCATCTGCTGCTACATGGCAACGGATATGTGCAGGTGATGGTGGGCGCGGACGGCAAGCCTGCTGAGCTATATGCTCTGCGGCCCGAGCGAGTGAGCGTTGAGGCGGACGCGCGAGGGTGGCCAGCGGCTTATCTCTACAGGGTGGGAGACAGCGTGACGCGCCTGATGCCGGAGGACGGCGCGGGGCGGCCGTCGATCCTGCACCTGAAGTCGCTGCATCCGCTGGACGACCATTATGGGCTGGGCTGCGTTGGCGCGGCTGCTGGAGCGGTGGCGATCCACAATGCGGCCACCGTGTGGAACAAGGCGCTGCTGGACAATGCGGCGCGGCCTTCGGG
>Ga0070670_100004725_pt1 | contig 11431 bp, 7 predicted proteins | sample KBSS63metaG_FD_64665 | JGI IMG/M metagenome (GOLD analysis project Ga0070670, IMG submission 64665) | Switchgrass rhizosphere microbial communities from Kellogg Biological Station, Michigan, USA - KBS S6-3 metaG | ecosystem: Host-associated > Plants > Roots > Rhizosphere > Soil ... | reverse complement strand
AGTTCGTTCTTCAGCCATTGCTTATCCTTTCTCAGCTCCTTCACCGTGCGATCGGGAACCAGGCTTTGTTTAGCTAATCGCTTCTTCATGGTCGTGATCATGATGGCGCCAACGATCAGGTAAAGCAGGCCGGCTGCCAAAAATCCGATGGCATACCGCGCCGGTTGGCTGATGTCGACGTTGGCAAGCAGGGTGGAGATGCCAAACGCGACGGCTACATTGAACAGCGCGAAACCGATGGCCGCGATCACCCCACCCAATCCAATCATGATGCCATCGCGCGCGTATTCATTCGCCTCTTCTTTGATTTCAACTTTGAGCAGACTCAACTTGGTGTCGAAGAGCTGCATCACGTCGTCTCCCAGGCGACTGAAGAGGGAGGGCAGACTTTCGTCCGTTTTTTGCGGGACCGCAGGTGTCGAATCAGTCAATTTCGCACCCGTAGCTGAAGCCGCCATAGCTTATCTCCTTTCGAAATATGAACCGCGCAGACCTCGCGACCTGCTTACCGGCGGCTGCCGCGCAAGATCAAGCCGAGGAGCAGTCCAGCCGCGGCTGAAATAAGGATCGCCTGGCCCGGATTGTTGCGCGCGTAGTCTTTGGCGTTCTCCGCCATCTCGCCGAAGTCGGCATTCTGAAGGTCCTTCAGTTTGTCACCCACGACCGAAACCTTGTCGGTTACGTAGTCTTTGGCCTGGCTGGCTGCTTCCGTGATCTTGCTGCCGTATTCCTGCGCGAGGGCAGTGGCGGCGCCAGTGGCGGTGCCGGTGGTTCCGGTTGAACCGGTGGTTCCGGTGGCGAAGCTATCGTTAGTTGAGCCGGTGCCTGTTTGTCCGGTGGTGCCGGTTGTTCCAGGCGTGCCGGTGCTGCCGGTTTGGCCAGTTGATGAAGTACCCGGGAAATCGGTTGAAGTTCTGTTCTGCGACATGCTTTTAGTTCTCCTTTAATTAATCGTCCAACAGTTTTGAGTGCAAATTGACTTAAACGTAGTCGATCTATGAGGAGCAAACGATGTGCCGGGTAGCCGCGCTGCTCCGCCCAAACACACTGTCGCCGCTAATGAATAGCGAAGCAGGAGCGTTATTCGAATGATTGGAGCTTGCGGGAGCTGCTTAGCGCGAAATGTCTTGTTGTGAAAGGGTACAAGTTGATTTTCGCAAGGTCGGGAACAATACAACTAAACAAGCTGAATTCTCTGTGCCACCTCTGTGTTCTCTGTGGTCAACCGCCCGCAGAGGAGCACAGAGGTAGCACAGGGGGGCACGAACGCAGAATGCTCCTTGACAGGCCGCCCTCGTTGTAGTAAGTAAGTACTTACTTTGATTGCTAGTTCAACAGATTGATAGGGAAAAAGTTCGCTTGTCGAAAGAAATAATCACCAACAAAGCCGCGTTGCCAGGTGCGAATCCCACCGTTACGGGCGCCCGGATGGCGGCGGAAGACCGAAAACTTCAGATTCTGCGTGTGGCCGTCAGCCTGTTTTCTCAGAAGGGTTTTGGCGGCACGACCACACGGGAAATTGCGCAAGCCGCCGGCGTGTCGGAAGCGATGGTCTTCCGGCATTTCGCCACCAAGCAGGAACTCTACACAGCCATCCTCGATCACAAAGCCTGTTCGGGCGACGCCATGAATCCGGAAGAGATGGTGGCCGAGGCGCTCAAGCTAAAGGACGACCGCGCAGTTTTTGAACAACTGGCGCTCGGAGCGTTGACGCATCACGAATGCGATCCGGAGTTTCAGCGCTTGTTGCTTCATTCGGCGCTCGAGGGTCATGAACTCGCCGAAATGTTTTTTGAGAAATTCATCCGTCGCGTTTATGAACTGCTGGGCGGTTACATCGCCGAGCGTCAACGTGATGGCGCGATGGTCGAAATGGATCCGTCAATCATCGTGCGTTGTTTCATCGGCATGATCATTCACCATTCACTTAACAACAATCTGTGGGACCCGAATCGTCGCCTGTTAAAAATTTCAAACGAGGACGCTGCCAGGTGTTTCACCGACGTCCTGCTAAATGGCATCAGTGTGGATGCTCCGTCGCGACCTTCCGCGCGAGCTGGCAATTAAGGCAACGAACTTCCAAGAAAGAACCAGCGTCGATGTCTTCTCCGATCAAACGAGTTTCTATTTTTCAGTTGGTGTCGCTAGCGACTGTTTTGTTGTCGGTTTTGTTCGCGGCCGCGTGCGGCGGTTCCAAAGCCAACGTTAGGAACGACAACAAGGCCGCGGCGCAACCGGTGGCTATCGAAATCACAACCGCCACCGCGATCACGCGCCAACTGCCGCAATTTTTTGAAGCCACTGGAAGCTTGAGCGGCGACCAGCAAACAGACGTCTCGCCTTCAATCGCCGGCAAGGTAGTCCTCGTTAACGTCGAACTAGGCAGCTACGTGAAGCGTGGCCAGACGATTGTTCGGCTCGACGATGTCGACTCCAAGCTGCGCGTTGAGCAAGCGCGCGCGCAGGTGGACCAGACGAAAGCCGCCTTGCGGCAGGCGGAAGAGAAAGTTGGGATTCGGCCGGGCCAATCGTTCGATGTGAACAAACTTCCGGAAGTCGGGAACGCGCGGGTAGCTTTAGAACTGGCTGAGAAAAATCTGCGTCGCTCGGAAAAGCTGATCGAGTCGGGAGATATCTCCCGCTCAGTTTACGACCAGCAGAAAGCGCAACGCGATCAATTCAAGGAAGTCTACGAAGCGGCCCTGTCGCTGGCGCGGCAAAACTACGCCGCGGTCATGACGGCGCGCGCTAACGTCGCCAACGCCGAGAGCCAGCTCAATCTCGCGCTGCGTAGCCAGTCTTACGCGAACGTCTATTCGCCCATCGATGGTTACGTCGCCGATCGTCCGGCTGATCTGGGTGAGTATGTCTCGACCACGACCAAAGTGGCGACCATCGTCAAGATTAATCCGTTGCGTCTGCGAATCGATATTCCGGAACAGGCAATCCCGACGGTGAGCGTGGGGCAATCAGTTTCCGTAACCACGAGCGCCTGGCCTGACCGCAATTTCAGCGGACGCATTGCGCGTATCTCGCCGAACGTCACCCCCACCTCGCGAACGTTGACTGTCGAAGCCGAGGTTGAAAACAACGGCGGCGTTTTGAAGCCGGGACAATTCGCGACGGTTCGCGTGCTACAGGCACGCGCTGCGCCGGCTGTGTTGGTGCCGGCGCGAGCGGTGCGCACGGAGTCGGGCGTCAGCCGCGTGTTTGTGATCAAGGACGGCAAGGCGCAGGAGCGTCAGGTGCAGTTGGGCCAGACCGAGGGCGACCTGGTGGAAATAAAAAGTGGCATTACTGAAAACGAGAACGTCGCCACCAGCAACATCGAACAACTAAGCGACGGGATGGTAGTGAAGCAATAGTTTCAAGTTTCAATGTTCCAGGTTTCAAGTTCGGAAAAAGTCCTAACTTGAAACTTGAAACCTGGAACTTGAAACTAATTAAGAAATGCAAAAGCTAGCTGAAATCTGTGTCAGGCGTCCGGTGTTTGCGACGATGCTGATCCTGAGTCTGACCGTGGTCGGGCTCTTTTCCTACAAGTCGCTGGGCGTCGATCTGTTTCCCAAGATCGACTTGCCGACGATTACCGTCACCGTCGTAAATCCCGGCGCGTCGCCGCAGGAAGTCGAAACTGAGATCACCGACAAGGTTGAGGGCGCGGTAAACACGATCAGCGGCATCGACGAGCTGCGCTCGACTTCGGTCGAAGGCGTGTCTCAAGTTTTCATCACCTTCCTGCTCGAAAAAAATCCCGACATCGCCGCGCAGGAAGTCCGCAACAAGGTTGACCTGATCGTCAACGATCTTCCGGTCACCGCCGAGCAGCCGATTGTGCAAAAACTCGATACGGACGCCGCGCCCGTTATCCGCATCGCTGTTTCTGCACCGCGCTCACCACGCGAAGTGACCGACGTCGCCGACAAGAAAATCAAGCAACAGATCGAATCAATCAGCGGCGTGGGCCAGGTGACAATCATCGGCGGCCGCACGCGCGAAATCCAGGTGTGGGTCGATCCTGACAAGCTGCGGGCGTTCAACGTCACCGTGGCGCAAGTGGCTGACGCGGTGCGCGCGCAAAACATGGAGCTGCCGGGCGGCCGTGTCGACGAAGGCACGCGCGAACTGACCGTGCGAACCATGGGTCGCATCGTGCAGCCGTCTGACTTCAATAACCTCGTGGTAGGTACTCGCGGCGATTATTCAGTCAAGCTCAGCGACGTTGGTTACGCTGAAGACGGTTCGGAAGAGCCGCGCACCGAAGCGCGCCTCAATGGCCAGCCGGCAGTCACGCTCGTTGTTTCCAAACAGTCGGGACAAAACACGGTCGCGGTTGCCGATGCCGTCAAGGAACGTCTGGCCGACATACAAAAAACTTTGCCACCCGGGTTCAAGACGCAAGTCGTCGGCGACCAGTCAATCTTCATCAAGGCTTCGATCGAAGCGATCCAGACGCACCTAATTGAAGGCAGCATCCTGGCGGCCATCGTCGTCTTCCTGTTCCTTTGGAGTTTTCGTTCGACCGTGATCGCCGCGCTCGCGATTCCGACGTCGCTGATCGCTACCTTCGGCCTGATGGCAGCCATGGGATTTACGCTTAACCAGATCACCATGTTGGCGCTCACGTTGATGGTCGGCATCGTTATCGACGATGCGATCGTCGTGCTCGAAAATATTTTCCGGTTCATTGAAGAGAAGGGTATTCCTTCGTTCCAGGCCGCAATTGAAGGCACCAAAGAAATCGGCATGGCAGTGACGGCCACCACCTTGTCGCTGCTGGCAGTGTTCTTGCCCGTCGGCTTCATGGGCGGGATTGTCGGCCGCTTCATGTCGTCGTTCGGACTAACTTCTTCGTTTGCCATCGCGGTTTCCTTGCTCGTGTCGTTCACGCTGACGCCGATGCTGGCGGCGCGTTTGATCAAGCGCAGCAACGATGCGGAAGAGGGACCATTCGAACGCAACACAGAACCCGCCGACCATGGCTCGAAACAGTCGCGCTTCTATCGTCCGATCGACAGCACCTACACGAGGATGTTGACGTGGTCGATGGGCCATCGCTGGGTCATCGTGGTTGCCTGTCTGATTGTGATTATCAGCATCGTGCCGTTGTTCATGTTCGTGGGAAAAAACTTCCTGCCGGTTGACGACCAGTCGCAATTTGAAATCAACGTGCGGGCGCCTGAAGGTTCAACCCTCGGCGCCACTTCAAACCTGGCTGAGCGCATCTCCGCCGACCTAAGAAAACTTCCCGGCGTCACCGATACGTTGACGACGATCGGCGGCGGCCAACAGGAGCAGGTAAACGTCGCTTCGATTTACGTAAAGCTGCAACCGCTGGGCGAGCGCAGCGAGTCGCAAAGTAATTTGATGGTGCGCGCGCGTTCGGAAATTCTGGCGAAGTACATGAAGGAAATGCCCGGGCAACTGCGAACCAGCGTGCAGCAGGTGGCAGCGATTTCCGGTGGCGGCTTCCGCAATGCCGACATTCAATACGTGATTGGCGGACCCGACCTGGAGAAACTAACCAAGTATTCCGACGCTCTGCTCGCGAAGATGAAGACGATACCCGACGTGGTCGATGCGGATTCGTCTCTGGTGACCGGCAAACCGGAACTGCGCGTGGTTATCGATCGCGCTCGCGCCGCCGACCTCGGCGTGCGCGTGTCCGACGTGGCCCAGGCGCTCAACACGCTTGTCGCCGGCCAGAAAGTTTCGACCTTCAATGCCGGCACTGATCAGTACAACGTGCGCGTGCGAGCAGTGGGACAATCGCGTTCCAGCGTCGAAGGCTTGAAGCAGATGATTGTTTCGTCAGGGAAGATCGGTTGGGTGTCGTTGGATAACCTCGTGAGAGTTGAAGAGGGAACCGGCCCATCCGCGATCGATCGTCTCAATCGCCAGCGCCAGGTGATGTTGCTCGGCAATGTGAAGCCGGGCGGATCGCAGGCGGCGGTTATTCAAAAGATGAACGCGTTTGCGAAAGAAGTTGGCATCGATTCGTCGTACTCGACCGGTCTGGCCGGACGTTCAAAAGAACTCGGACGCGCCGGCTATTACTTCATGCTCGCTTTCATCCTGTCGTTTGTTTTCATGTACATGGTGCTGGCGGCGCAGTTTGAGTCGTTCATTCACCCGGTGACGATTCTGCTGACGCTCCCGCTCGCGATTCCGTTCGGTATCCTGTCGCTGCTGATCACGGGACAAACCGTGAACATATTTTCCGGACTGGGATTGTTGCTGTTGTTTGGCGTCGTCAAGAAGAACGCGATTCTGCAAATCGATCACACGAACCAATTGCGCTCGCGCGGCATGGAGCGGCTGGAAGCGATTGTGCGCGCGAACCGCGATCGTCTGCGGCCCATTCTGATGACTACGATTGCGCTCGTCGCCGGCATGTTGCCGCTGACGATATCGAGCGGACCCGGCTCGGGAACAAATCGCTCGATTGGCGTACTCGTTGTCGGCGGGCAATCGCTTTGTTTGCTGCTGACGTTGCTGGCAGTGCCGGTGTTTTATTCGCTTTTCGACGACCTGGGACGAAGCCGTGTTTGGGGCGTGATGGGTTCGCGCGTTACCGGCGCGTTTGGCTGGGCGCGACGCAAGGCGGCAAGCGCAACTGCATCGTTGCTCGGTTTGGTTTCGCGGCACTAGAGCGGCGGACGCTGTTGAATTGTGACTTTGATAATGGAAATGACTAAGAAGATCCTTCACTCAACATCAGAACCGGGAGCGGTAGCGACCGGCCAAACACTCTTCATGCGCTTTGCAAACTCTTCGTTTTTTAAGTTGAATCCCTGGCCGGTCGCTACCGCTCCCGGTTCTGATGCTAGTGAGATACTTAGCGAGGCTACGCCTCGCCAAGGAGGCGCAGCCTCAAAAGTAAGGGGCGGTCTTGCGGAAAGGCGGAGCCTTTCCGCACTGTGCGGCGGCAAAGCCGCAGTTTTGCTTTTGCTGTTTGCACTCTGCTCTTTTACAGCAGTTGCTCAATCGCCCACGCCATCGCCGTCGCCTGAAGTGTTAAGCGTTCCATCCATCGCGCCGGATTTTCGTCCCACGCAGAAACCCTTGCCGGAACTGGGCCGGGTCGGTGTCGATATGGATCGCCAAAAGCCGCTTTCAGTTCGCGAGGCGCTCGCGCTGGCGCTGGAAAACAACAAAGACATCGAAGTCGCACGCGACAATGTGAAGATTGCCGAGTTTGATCTAACGTCAGCGCGTGGTGTTTACGATCCGCGCTTCGTTTCTTCGTCTTACTACGAGCGGCTGCAAAATCCCATCTCGAGTTTTCTCAGCGGCGGTTCCAACGGCACGACGACGCAAAGCGACTACACCGGCACCGCGCGCCTCGAGGGACTGACGCCAAAACTCGGCGGCAGTTATCACGTGGATTTTTCTTCGGTGAGGCTGACGTCGAACAACTCGTTTACCGCTCTGAATCCGCAGTATCCAACGTCGCTGACTTTTAGCTACGCGCAGCCCCTCTTGCGCGGTTTGAGGTTTGACAACAACCGGCGGCAGATCGAGATTGCCCGCAAAAACCTTTCGTTGACTGACGCGCAGTTTCGACAGCGCGCAATCGAGACGATTACCAACGTTCAGAGGGCTTACTGGGACCTGGTGTTCGCGTTGCGAAATCTGCAGGTGCAGAGAGACGCGGTGCGCGATTCGCGTTTGCAGCTCGAGCACAATCAGCGCCTGGTGAAGGAAGGCGCCCTCGCGCCGATCGACGTCGTGGCGGCCGAGGCCCAGCTCGCGGGTTTTGAACAAACTCTCTTCAGCTCGCTTGAAGAAGTTTCGCGCAGTGAAAACAATCTGAAAAATCTGATCGCGGTGAATCGGCAGTCGGAACTTTGGAACCAGTCGATCATTCCGACCGACCCGGTCGACCTGGCGCCGCCCGATATTTCTTTGCCCGAGGCCATGAAGGCGGCGATGGAAAACCGGCCCGAGCTGCAACAGTCCGAGGTCGCGCGCGAGATTAATCAAATCGATCAGAAGTATTTTCGTGAACAAACCAAGCCCGCGATTGATCTCGTCGGCAGTTATGGAATGGTTGGACTGGCGGGAACTTCCAGCGGCGGCGTTAACCCGCTGACCGCGTCGTCGACGCAACTGCGCGACGCAGTAAACCGTCTCTTGATCAATGCCGGCTTTGATCGTTTGCCTGATCCGCCGGCGCAAACAATCTCGCCGGATCTGCTCGGCGGCTATGATCAGTCGTTGCAAAATCTTTTGAGTAATCGCTTCAATAATTTTCGCGTCGGCGTGCAGATCAATTTGCCGCTCAGGAATCGCACCGCTCAGGCCCAGCTGGGGCGTTCTCTTGTCGAAGGCGAGCGCATTGCTACGCAGCGCCAACAACTCGAACAGAACATCCAGGTTGATGTGAGAAACAGTTTGCAGCAGGTGCGCAGCGCGGAGGCGCGTTTGCGCTCGGCTGGCATCGCTCGTGAGGCAAGCGAACAGCAGTATCAAAGCGAGCAACGGAAACTCGATGCCGGGCAGTCGACCGTCTACCTCGTGCTGGAACGCCAAACTGCTTTGACCACGGCGCGCGGCAATGAGCTGCGAGCGCAGACAGACCTGAACAAAGCCATCGCTGATCTGCAGCGAGCGACCGGCAACGCGCTCACAACCCACAGCATTGTCGTCCGCGTTCGTTAGGGCCGCTGAGCGGCCGGCAGAAGGTAGCCAGACGTGGAACGTCTGGATCAGACAAATTGAATTTGATTGGCGCGCTGGATGCGCGCCGAGTTTCTTCGCGCACCTCCAGTGCGCTAATCTTTCGAAACTATAGGCTCCAGAGGTTTCACCTCTGGCTACCCTCTGCGCGCATCTTTGATGCGCTACGCAAAAAGCTGGCAGTTTGCCTTACAACGGAGACGCCGATGGACGAATCGCAACTTCTCGAAACCTGGCAAATTCACGACCGCATCAACCTTTACCTGCTCGACTCCGTAGAACCCGCAGCCCTGCCGAGCCTGTCCGCGTCAAAAGGCCGAACCGTCGGCGAGCAGTTTGCACACATACATAACGTGCGTCTGATGTGGCTGAAGTCAGCAGCTCCCGCGCTATTAGCGGGTTTGACCAAAATCGAAAAGGAACAGGCCGTAGACAAGAAGCTGTTGCGAAAGTCCCTGGCCGATTCCGGTAACGCGATAAAGTCTCTACTCAGCCAAAGTCTCGCGAACGGCGGCAAGGTGAAAGGATTCAAGCCACACGTCACCGCCTTCCTCGGCTACTTGATTTCACACGAATCGCATCATCGCGGCCAGATTATTTTATCGCTGAAACAAGCAGGGAAAGTGCTGGACAAAAAAATCTTGTTTGGAATTTGGGAGTGGGGGGTGCGGTGAAGCTGATCCCCTAAGCTGGGAGCGCAGGCATCTTGCCTGCTGAATCAGAACCGAGAGCGGTAGCGACCGGCCCTGTAACTCTCCTTCAATGCTATGCGTTTAGCAATTTCGCGTTGACTCTTTGGCCGGTCGCTACCGCTCGCGGTTCTGATATCGCTACGCCAATCTGGTCCAGCTTAGGTCCAGTTAAGAAAGAGCCAGGCGACAAGGCAAACGCCGACGATTAGGAGCACGACGGCGACGTACCACATGGGTAGTCTTGCTCTACAGGCAGCGCACCGCGTTCTGGCCCACCAGGCCCGTCTGCTACAGTTGGGACACCTCATCTAGTTTTCCCCTGCCGTCTTTCGAAACCATAAGCGCGGTCGAGCGGGCGATACTTTAGCACATCATCTAATGCCTCAGCTTTATGAGAAAGACAAACGCGCGGCTCTGCCGCCGCACAGTGCGGTAAGGCTCTGCCTTACCGTTCCAGCCTCTTCCTTTTTTTCCTGAGGCTGAGCCTCAGGAAAAGATATTAATTGGCAGCTCGGCCGGTAAGGCACAGCCTTACCGCACTGTACGGCGGCATAGCCGCTTACGCGCTAAAGCTTGTCTGCGCTGACCGCCAGCCACAGCGGCCGATGGTCGGAGAGTGTGATCGCCTGATCGATGCCGTGGTTGGTCGCCGAGAGATTTCGCAGCCAGATCCAGTCGAGCTTCAACTCAACCGGAACAAACAGTACGCGCCGGAAGAATGTAGGTTGTTCGTCGAACGGCGTATGAAAATTCTCCGTGGCAAAGAGCTCGAAAGTTTTGCTGACTGCTTCCGGTTCCCAGGTATTGAAGTCGCCCAGCACGATCGCGGGCATGTCGTTCGGATAGCAGGCAAGGTCAGCCAACACTGCTTTGGTTTGATCGAGTTTGCAATCGACGGGCAGGCGTGTTTCTGCATGCACCGAATAGACGCGAAGGTTTGTTTGTCCAACTCTTACGGTCGCACCGAGGGCCACTCGGCGCCGGCCGCCCGGCCCTGCATGTGGCAACACCAGCCGGCGAACATCGCTGATTGGATAGGCGCTTAGGATTTCAACACCGGTCGCTTCTTCCGGTTCACTCTCGCCGACCGGCGGTGCCGCCCACGCGTAGTGCATACCCAACTCTTCCGCAATCAGCGCGGCATTGTTTTTGTGGCCGCTGCGCTTCTTCCGGCGATCGACTTCCTGCAAGCCCAAAATTCCCGCTCCGCCGATCTGAGGATCGTCTTTTAAGAACGCGATCAGCTTCCGCAGCTCGTCGCCGCTGCGCCAGCGTATGTTGTAAGAAATGACCTTCAGATTTGCAGGGGCTGAGTTGGCGGGTTTCAGTTTCGCAGCGCGTCCGATTTCGAGCAGCGACGATTCACGACTCGGCCGGCGATCGCCGCGGTCTGCGATGAGGCTTTCTGTCGACGAAGAATGATAGGACGATACCAATGGGAATGCAGACGCCAGAAATACTGCGATGAATTTACGCATGATCAAATATTACTGTACAGGCATGCGGTGCCCTGGGGCGGACACATAGGTCCGCCCCTACATCCGTTTTTTCACCGCAGGGCACGGCATGCCGTGCTCCTACATCAAAACTCCAACCTTAGCCCGTCGAAGGCAGCGATGGTTTGGCCCGCCCAAAGCTTTCGTGCTTCAGCGGCAAGATCGATGCCATCCCAATCGGGATAAAGATGACTCAGCAACAAAATTTTCGGCTGCGCTTTGTGCGCCAGGCGCATCGCGTCGGCCAACTCCAGGTGCGTTTTTTCCGGTTTGTTTCGGGGGAAAGAACACTCGGTAAGCAACAGGTCGGCGCTGGCCGCGAATTCCTCAAGCTCGGCAGACGGGCCGGTATCCGAAGTATAGACGAGGACACTGCCGCGTTTATCCGTCAGGCGAATGGCAAGGCTTTCCTTCGTGTGGGGCGTAGCGAAGGCCAGGCCATTAATTCCCGGCAGCAATTCAAATTCATCACCCGAACCCACTTCTTTCAGCTCGACCGGAAACGGCTGCTGCAGCAAACGATAGTTATTCGACTCGTTAATCGCCTCGAGGATGTTTACA
>Ga0070670_100004716_pt1 | contig 11439 bp, 8 predicted proteins | sample KBSS63metaG_FD_64665 | JGI IMG/M metagenome (GOLD analysis project Ga0070670, IMG submission 64665) | Switchgrass rhizosphere microbial communities from Kellogg Biological Station, Michigan, USA - KBS S6-3 metaG | ecosystem: Host-associated > Plants > Roots > Rhizosphere > Soil ... | reverse complement strand
GCGTTCCAGCAGGAATTTTTTCAGCCGGCGGACGGTGTCCAGCACCTGGGTACTGCCCAGGCGACCGATAATGCCGATATTGCGAAATTGCTCCATGGGGCTCCTGCGGGATGTGGGGTGCGGCGAAAAAAGAACGATTATGGGCGAAAGGCCGCGTCAGGCAAAATCCTTTGTCGCCGTGAAGCCTTGATGACAATGGTTCTCGGCCCCCTGCACCGTCGTTAAAAGGCTATGCTCGGACCATGACTGTGTTCCCGGATCTGCACAACCTGCCCCGCCAGCTGCGCCACCCCGAAGTGCGCGACCTGGCGTGGGTGATGCTTGCCCCGCCGATGCTCGCGCAAACGCCGTGGCCGCAGCGCCACCCGCTGGCCGGCAGCGACTGGGTGCAAGCGCCACATCGGCTCGAACACTGGCTGCGACAATTGGACCAGGACAGCAGCGCCCTGCAGCAATGGCTGAATCTGTCACGCACCCGGCGCCTGGGCCTGTATTACGAACGCCTGTGGCAGTTCGCCGTGCACCATGCGCCGGGCGTGGAACTGTTGGCGGCCAACCTGCCGATCCGCCGCGCCGGGCATACCCTCGGCGAGCTGGACATGCTGCTGCGCGACCGTGATGGCGTGCATCACCTGGAACTGGCGATCAAACTCTATCTCGGGCCGCAAGACGGCAACGGCCAGGACACCGCGCAATGGCTGGGTCCGGGCTGCCATGACCGACTGGACCGCAAGCTCGCGCATCTGGCCCAGCATCAACTGCCGATTTCAGCGCGGGCGGAAAGCCGTGAGGCGCTGGAAGCGCTGGACATCCAACAATTCGACGCGCACTTGTGGCTGGGCGGTTATCTGCTGTATCCCTGGCCTGGCCAAGCCCAGCCGCCCGTTGGCGCCCATCCCCAGCATTTGCGTGGGCGTTGGCTGCATCAGCGTGATTGGCAGGCATTTGTCAGCGCCAGCGCACCGGGCTACTGGCAACCCCTGCCCCGGCATGCGTGGTTGGCGCCGGCGCATTACGCGGCGGATGAGGTGTGGAGTGAAGCGCGGATGCAGGGCTGGCTGGCCGACCTGGACCCGATGGCACCGGCGCAGTTGCTGGTGCGGCTGGTGCAGGTGGGTGAGGATTGGGAGGAAGCTGAGCGGTTATTCCTGGTGGCGGACCTTTGGCCGAATGTGCCGGGGGCTGGCTGAGTTTTTTGTAGTGAGTTTCAGGGCCTCATCGGGGGCAAGCCCCCTCCCACCGGTGAGCGCATTTCTCCTGTGGGAGGGGGCTTGCCCCGATAGCGGTTGCCCAGGCACTACAGCTGATCGATATGCCGATACTCCAACTGCAACCTGATCGCCAACTCCCGGGACCGACCTAGCCTGATCGGCCCACGCTCGATATCGACCAGCAACCCCGGGCACTCCAACAGCGGTAGGCCGTTAGTTTCCTTGAGTCGCCCGTCAGTAATCACCAGCAACCGCTGCCGCTCCGCCGGATATCGCGTGCGCCGTACCGCCAGCCATTCCCCGGCTTCGGTCAACGCCGCCAGCAATGGCGTGCCACCGCCCGCCCCCAACTGCTCCAGCCAGCCCGCCAAGCCCTTGGCTGCTTTCAATCCCTGTACCTGCCACTTCGGCACTGGCCCGCTCGCGGTCAACAACGCCATCCGTGCCCGTTGGCGGTAAGCGTCATCAAATAATTGCGCCAACAAGCCCTTGGCGTCGGTTAACGCCCGATGCCGCCGTGTAGACGCCGACGCATCGACAATCACCAGCCACAGCTCATGGGCCGCACGACTGCGCAGGTGAAACAGCAAGTCCTCTCGCGATTGCGGCCGACCACCGAGCAAAGTGCCCGGCCAATTGATCGTGCCTTGCTTGGCGCTGCGTGCCTTGCCGTGCCTGCCGCTGTCCAATCGCCCTGCCTTGGGCCGGGCATCCGCCCCCGCGTCAGGCCGGGGGCGAATGCCTAGGGCTTTTTTGGCCAGGCGGGCACATCCCGACGAGCGCCGGTGGGTAACGCCGGGGCGGGCATATCACCCCATTGGCCTTGGCCGGGCGAGGTGTCCGACGGTTTCGGTGCCTGGCCTTCAGGAGGCGGGCTGGACGGTGGCGCTTGCTCCTGACGGCGATGGCGCAGGGCAAACTCGGCAACGGCTTCGATATCTTCCTCGGCGATGGCGGTGGCCCCCCGCCATGCGGCATGCGCCCTGGCGCCTCGCAGCCAGACAAGGTCCGCACGCAGGCCGTCGACACCGGCGGCGAAGCACCGCTCGGTGATCTGCGCCAGCGCCCGGTCATCCAACTCGATACTGTCGAGCCGCGCCCGCGCCTGGGTACAACGTTCGCGCAAGGCTGCTTGAGGATCCGACCATTGCACGCAGAACACCGCGGGATCGCTGTCGAAATCCAACCGCCGACGGATGATCTGCCCGCGCTCGGTCGGCAAGGTCTGCCCGCTCAACGCCACGTTGAAACCAAAGCGGTCGAGCAGTTGCGGGCGCAGCTCCCCCTCCTCCGGGTTCATGGTGCCGATCAGCACAAACCGCGCTGAATGGCGATGGGAAATGCCGTCGCGCTCGATCAGGTTGGTGCCGCTCGCCGCCACGTCCAACAGCAGGTCCACCAGGTGATCGGGTAGCAAGTTGACCTCGTCGACATACAACACGCCGCCGTCAGCCTTGGCCAATACGCCGGGTGAAAATTGCGCACGGCCCTCGCCCAATGCGGCGTCCAGGTCCAGTGTGCCCACCAGGCGCTCTTCGGTGGCGCCCAACGGCAAGGTCACGAACTGTCCGCTGGCCAACAAGTCCGCGAGGCCGCGCGCCAGGGTCGACTTGGCCATGCCACGCGGGCCTTCGATCAGCACGCCGCCGATCTTTGGGTCGATGGCGGTCAGGCACAGCGCCAGTTTCAGGTCGTCGGCGCCGACCACGGCGGACAGCGGGAAATGGGGAATATCAGTCATGCGAATTCTCTTTAAATCCTGCCTGTGGTGAGCGGGCTTGCCCTGTGGTGAGCAGGCTTGCCCTGTGGTGAGCAGGCTTGCCCTGTGGTGAGCGGGCTTGCCCCGCGCTGGGCTGCGAAGCGGCCCTGACAAGGTCGTCTCATTTTTTCAGGTATAACGCGGTGTATCGCAGGGGGGCGGCTTCGCCGCCCAGCGCGGGGCAAGCCCGCTCACCACAAAAGTGCGTCTGGCGCGCTATCAATTGTCTTCTTCTATGTCCAGCAACAGGTTTTCCAACGCCTCACGGTACGCCCCAGGCTCTTGCCACATCCCACGCTGCTGGGCTTCCAGCATGCGTTCGGTCATATCGCGCAGTGCATCCGGGTTGTGCTGTTGCACAAAGGCCCGGGTGTCGGGGTCGAGCAAATAGGCGTCGGCCAACAAAGCGTATTGGTGATCGTCAATCAGCGCGGTAGTGGCGTCGAACGCAAACAGGTTGTCCACGGTCGCCGCCATCTCGAACGCACCTTTATAGCCATGGCGCTTCACGCCTTCGATCCACTTGGGGTTGGCGGCGCGGGAACGGATCACCCGGTTCAGCTCTTCCTTCAAGGTACGGATCTTCGGCAGGTCCGGCTGGCTATGGTCGCCATGGTAGCTGGCAGCCTTGTCACCGCTCAGGGTTTCCACGGCGGCGAGCATGCCGCCCTGGAATTGGTAGTAATCATTGGAATCAAGCAGGTCGTGCTCGCGGTTGTCCTGGTTCTGCAAAACGGCCTGCACCTGGCTCAACCGCTGTGCGAACTGTTCGCGGGCGGCGGTGCCCTCGTCGGCGCCGCCATACGCGTAGCCGCCCCAGTTCAGGTAGACCTCGGCCAGGTCTTCGCGGCTCTGCCACAGGCGCCCGTCGATCGCGCCCTGCACACCCGCGCCATAGGCGCCAGGCTTGGCGCCGAAGATGCGCCAGCCGGCCTGTTTCGCCGCAGCCTCTGCGTCCAGGCCGGACGCCAGCAACGCCTCGCGCTCACTGCGCACCTTGGCCGCCAACGGGTTCATAGCGTCCGGTTCGTCGAGCGCGGCCACCGCCTGCACCGCTGCATCGAACAGGCGGATCAGATTAGCGAAGGCATCCCGGAAGAAGCCGGACACCCGCAGCGTCACGTCAACGCGCGGCCGATCCAGCAAGCTGATCGGCAGAATCTCGAAGTCATCCACGCGCTGGCTGCCCGTCGCCCACACCGGGCGCACGCCCATCAGTGCCATGGCCTGGGCGATATCATCGCCACCGGTACGCATGGTCGCGGTGCCCCATACCGACAGGCCGAGCTGGCGCAGGTGGTCGCCATGGTCCTGGAGGTGTCGCTCCAGGATCAGGTTGGCCGACTGGAAACCGATGCGCCAGGCCGTGGTGGTGGGCAGGTTGCGCACGTCGACGCTGAAAAAGTTGCGTCCGGTGGGCAGCACATCCAAACGCCCGCGACTCGGCGCACCGCTGGGGCCAGCGGGCACGAAACGGCCGCCCAAGGCGTCCAGCAGCCCGCGCATTTCCGCCGGCCCACAGGCGTCCAGGCGTGGCGCCACGACGATACGCAGGCTTTCGATCACGGCTTTCACGTCTTCCCAGCCGGGCTCTTCCAACTGTTCCAGCGGCTCTTCCAACGCCTGCTCGATCAACCGCGCCGCGTACAGCTCCAGGCGCTCGCGGGTATCACCGGCAGTGCGCCACAACTGAGCGTCGATCTTCTGCAACACCTCGGGACGCCGTCCGGTCCAGGGTTCGGCCAGGGCGCAGTCCAGCGGGTCGAAACCCAAGTCGAACGCCTTGGCCAGCACCCGCAGCACACTCGACTGCGGGCCACGGCCATCGCCACGCGGGATGCGCAGCAAAGCCAGCAAGGTGTCGATACGCAAGCGGCCGGCGGGCGACTCGCCAAAAATGTGCAGGCCGTCGCGGATCTGCGACTCCTTCAGGTCGCACAGATAGGTGTCCAGGCGCGGCAGCCACACGGCCGCGTCGGCATCGCTCTCCAGCTCCAGCTCCTGGTCGATGCGGGTTTCACGCACCAGCGCGAGGATATCTTTCTGCAACGCCAGGGCGCGGCGCGGGTCGAGCAATTGCGCTTCGTAATACTCGTCGGCCAACAACTCCAGGTTGCGCAGCGGGCCGTAGGTTTCGGCACGGGTCAGCGGCGGCATCAGGTGATCGATGATCACCGCCTGCGTGCGCCGCTTGGCTTGGGCGCCCTCGCCCGGGTCGTTGACGATAAACGGGTAGATATTCGGCAGCGGCCCCAGCAGCGCGTCGGGCCAGCAGTTCTCCGACAGGCCCACACCCTTGCCCGGCAGCCATTCGAGGTTGCCGTGCTTGCCCACATGGATCACGCCATGGGCGCCGTAGGTGTGGCGCAGCCAAAAGTAAAACGCCAAGTACGCGTGAGGCGGCACCAAGTCCGGATCGTGATACACCGCGCTGGCGTCCACCTGATAACCCCGCGCCGGTTGGATCCCGACAAAGGTCAGGCCCAGGCGCAGGCCGGCGATCATCATGCGACCGTCGCGGCACATCGGGTCGTTCTGCGGCGGGCCCCAGCGTTCCAGCACCGCCTGGCGATTGGCCTCGGGCAAGCGCTGAAACAGTACGTCGTAGTCATCCAGCCCCAGGCTTTGATGGCACGGGCGCAGGTCGCGGCTGTCCAGGTCGTTGGTGACACCGCCCAACAGGTCGTGGATCAACGCCGTGCCGCTGTCGGGCAAGGTGTCCGGCAGCGGATAGCCTTCAGCCTGCAGGGCACGCAGGATATTCAGCGCGGCGGCCGGGGTATCCAGGCCCACGCCGTTGCCGATCCGGCCGTCGCGGGTCGGGTAGTTGGCAAGGATCAGCGCAATGCGTTTATCCGCATTCGGCACCCGCGCCAGCTCGACCCAACGCCGCGCCAGCTCAGCGACAAAATCCATGCGCTCAGGTGCGGCGCGGTAGCACACCACATCCGACTGGCTGCGCTCGCTGCGCCAGGCCAGGTCCTTGAAACTGATCGGCCGGCTGATGATGCGCCCGTCCAGCTCCGGCAAGGCAATGTGCATGGCCAGGTCACGCGGGCCGAGGCCTTGCTCGCTGGCTTCCCAGCCGGGCTGGTTGTCCTGGGCGCAGATCGCCTGGATCACCGGGATATTGCGGCGAAACGGACGCAGGTGCGGTGCTTCGGGGCTGGACTGGGCAAAGCCGGTGGTGTTCAGGATCACCGCCGCACCGACCTCATCCAGCCAGTCCTCGACCACCGTCAGGCAGCCCGGTTCTTTCAAACTGGCCACCGCCATCGGCAACGGGTTGAGGCCCGCCGCCTGCAAACGCTGGCAGAACACGTCGATAAAACCGGTATTGGCCGCCTGCAAATGCGAGCGATAAAACAGCACCGCCGCCACCGGCCAGTCAGCGTTCCAGTCGGCCTGCCAATCGGTCAGACGGGCATTGGCGTGACGGGGATGATAAATCGCCGTGCGCGGCAGGGTGTGCGGCGCTTCCCAGGCGTAGTCGCGGCCCAGGTAACCACTGGCCAGGCAGCGATAGAAATCCAAGGCATTGCCCAGGCCGCCCTGGCGCAGGAACTGCCAGAGGCGATCACGCTCTTCTGCGCCGACGGTACTCAAGGCGCTGAGCTCCGGGTCCGGGCGATCATCCCCCGGTACCAGGATCAACTGCACGCCACGCTCGGCCAACTCCACCAAGCGCTCGATGCCGTAGCGCCAATAACCGATGCCGCCATGCAGCGAAATCAGGATGACCTTGGCGTGGCGCAGCACCTCATCGACGTACAGGTCGACCGAGGCATGGTTCTGCACCTGCATCGGGTTGGCCAGGCGCAAGCTGGGGTAGTCGTCGGGCAACTGCTGGGCCGCTTCGGCCAGCAGCGCCAGGCTGGAATCACCGCTGCACAGGATCACCAGTTCAGCGGGGGTTTGGCCAAGGTCGGCAATATTGTCGTCCGAGACAAAACCACCGGGCTGAGTCCTGAGCAGGTGCATGGGTTAAACGCTGAGGGCTGCGCGCAGTTGCGCTTCGAGACCTGCCGCGTCCAGGTCCTGGCCGATCAGCACCAGGCGCGTGATGCGCGCTTCGTCGGCGCCCCACGCGCGGTCGAAATGCTTGTCGAAACGCGTGCCCACGCCCTGGATCAGCAGACGCATCGGCTTGTTCGGGATCGCGGCGAAACCTTTGACACGCAGGATGCTGTGCTCCACCACCAATTGCGTCAGGGCGTCGAGCAGCAGCGCTTCGTCGGCTTGCGGCAGGTCGATGGAGATGGAGTCAAACGCATCGTGATCGTGATCGTCTTCACCGTCGTGGTGATGATCGTGATGGCTGTGGCGACCGTCGATATGCTCTTCGGAACCGGCGCCCAGGCCGATCAGCACGTCCAGCGGCAGGCGACCGCTGCTGGCTTCGATGATCTTCACCGCCGGCGGCAGTTCTTCGGCGACTTCCAGGCGCACGCGGGCCAGGTCTTCGGCGCTGATCAGGTCGGCTTTATTGAGGATGACCAGGTCGGCACTGGCCAACTGGTCGGCGAACAGCTCGTGCAGTGGCGATTCGTGGTCGAGGTTCGGGTCGAGTTTGCGCTGGGCATCGACCTGGTCCGGGAACGCGGCGAACGTGCCGGCGGCCACGGCCGGGCTGTCGACCACGGTGATAACCGCGTCAACGGTGCAGGCACTGCGGATTTCCGGCCACTGGAAGGCTTGCACCAAGGGTTTTGGCAGGGCCAGGCCGGAGGTTTCGATGAGGATATGGTCCAGGTCGCCGCGACGGGCGACCAATTCGCGCATCACCGGGAAGAATTCTTCCTGCACGGTGCAGCACAGGCAGCCGTTGGCCAGCTCGTAGACGCGGCCGTTGGCTTCTTCTTCGGTGCAACCGATGGAGCACTGCTTGAGGATTTCACCGTCGATGCCCAACTCGCCGAATTCATTGACGATCACCGCGATGCGACGGCCCTGGGCGTTGTCGAGCATATGGCGCAGCAAGGTGGTTTTGCCCGAGCCGAGAAAGCCGGTAACGATGGTGACGGGAAGTTTGGCCAGTGTTTTCATCGGATGCCCTTGGGGCGGGCATACGGGACGATAGGCCCTGCGACGGCGCGCAGCAGCGGATTTCGTCACCGGATCACCCCGCCCGGTTGAAGTGGAAAATCGGTTACGAGGCAGGTCTCCTGGCTTGGGGCTTGCGGGTCTTGCGACCGGCGCTGGCTGCGCCTTCCCGCCTGGTGGCAGTGGCGTGGCAGTCAGATGAACCCTTTACAGTTGCGGGGGCAGCCGCGGCTTGGACCGCGTTCCCTTCTTAGCTTCGGCCTGGGCCGAAGAACCTCGAGGGTGCAAGGCTACGCAGTGCTTGGGGGATGGTCAATGATGGGGTTGGGTTGAGTACATATCCATTGCTGCGGTAACGGCTGAAATGGGTTCCGCCCTTACGGCGGGTCACTTTTGGAAGAGCGCCAAAAGTAACCAAAAACGCTTCGCCCCAACACTCGGCACCTCGCTCACGCTCGGTGTGCCCGTAATTCGCCAGTGATTTGGGGGGCCGCCGCCACGCGCCATCCATGGCGCGGGGCGGCGGCCCACGGATTCAAGCCTGCGTTCGGGCACACCGAGCCTAAGCGAGGTGCCGAGTGTTGGGGCAAGAGCGCTTTGGTTACTTTCGCGCTTTTCGAAAGTGACCCGCCGTAAGGGCGGAACCATAAGCCGCCGTTACCCAAATAACGGATATGTACCCACATCCCCAATTGACTCCCCTCCCACCCCCATGCTCTCCTACACATCTTGTTTCGGGTGCCCTGCAAAGGGTGAAACGGGAAACCGGTGACTCATGCACACACGCATGACAGTCCGGTGCTGCCCCCGCAACGGTAAGCGAGCGAAACGTCATATCCACTGTGCCAGCCGGCATGGGAAGGCGACGTTTTCAGGCATTGAGCCCCTCGCAAGCCCGGAGACCGGCCCGAAAAAATCAGATAACAAACCCGCGGTGGGCGGGCGCTGTTCAGAACCCTGCGTGCCTGGCTCACGGGGGTTTTCATGCGCTCGTTTCACCCTGACACCTGAAAGGGACGCGCCATGTCGATCATCAGCAGCACCTCGCACTCCGCCAGCAGCACCTCTACGTTGAGCCAACGCCTGACGGCCGCCATCGGCGCGTCGATCCTCGGCGCGTGCCTGGTGTACTTCGCCGGTTTCTCGCACATCGAGGCCGTGCACAACGCCGCCCACGATACCCGCCACAGCGCCGCGTTCCCGTGCCACTGAGACCTGCCGACATGATCAAGCGTATCGCGCAAACCGCAGGTTTCACCGGTCTCCTGGCCGCCCTGCTGCTCACCCTGCTGCAAAGCTTCTGGGTTGCCCCGCTGATTCTGCAGGCGGAAACCTTTGAAAAGGCCCCAGCCGTCACTGAAGTGACGCATGAACACGCTGCCGGTGCTGCCGCGCATACCCACGAAGCCGAAGCCTGGGAGCCGGAAGATGGCTGGCAGCGCGTGCTGTCCACCACGGGCGGCAACCTGGTGGTCGCCGTCGGTTTCGCCCTGATGCTGGCCGGCCTGTACACCCTGCGCGCACCGACCCGCACGGCTCAAGGCCTGCTCTGGGGCCTGGCCGGTTATGCAACCTTTGTACTGGCGCCGACAATGGGCCTGCCGCCCGAGCTGCCAGGCACCGCCGCCGCCGACCTGGCGCTGCGCCAGACGTGGTGGATCGGCACCGCCGCCTCTACCGCTGCAGGTATCGCTTTGATCGTGTTCGGTCGCAACGGGTTGCTGAAAGTGCTGGGCGTGGCGATCCTTGCAGTACCGCACGTAATCGGCGCGCCGCAGCCTGAGGTGCATTCGATGCTGGCACCGCAAGCCCTGGAAGCACAGTTCAAGATCGCTTCGCAGTTGACCAACGTCGCGTTCTGGCTGGCCTTGGGCCTGATCAGCGCCTGGCTGTTCCGCCGCAACCGCGACGATCAATACTCCGCATGACCCTGGTGGTCGGCCTGGGCTGCCAGCGCGGCTGTGATGTTCATACCCTGCTGGGCCTGTTTGATGCCGCCCTCGCCGAGGGCGGTATCGAGCGCCAGCGCATCACCGCACTGGCCAGTATCGCGCGCAAACAGGATGAACCGGGGCTACTGGCACTGGCCGCGGCCCTGAACCTGCCGCTGCGTTGTTTCAGCGCAGAACAACTGGCGCCTTTCGCAGACCGCCTGAGCCACAAATCCGCGATCGCCTTTGCCCATACCGGCTGTTACGGCATCGCCGAAAGCGCCGCCCTGGCACTCGCCGAACACCTTGCTGACGCCCCTGCCCGCCTGCTGATCACGCGCAAAAAAACCGCGCAGGCCACCTTTGCATTGGCTTGCGCCGGCTGAAATCCCGATAATCGCCCTTCCCGATCATGAACAATATTCATGCTCGCCCGTTTTTCGACAGGAATCACCATGACCGTCTACTTCATCGGCGCAGGCCCCGGCGACCCGGAATTGATCACCGTCAAAGGCCAGCGGCTGATCCGCAGTTGCCCGGTGATCATCTATGCCGGCTCGCTGGTACCCGCTGCCGTGCTGGAAGGCCATCAGGCAGAAACCGTGGTCAACAGCGCCGAACTGCATCTGGAACAGATCATCGACCTGATCAAGACCGCCCATGCCAAAGGCCAGGACGTCGCCCGCGTGCACTCCGGCGACCCGAGCCTGTATGGGGCGATTGGCGAACAGATCCGCCATTTGCGCGAGTGGGGTATCCCGTTCCAGATCATCCCCGGCGTGACCGCAGTCGCCGCGTGTGCGGCGTTGTTGGAAACGGAACTGACCCTGCCCGACATCGCCCAGAGCGTGATCCTGACCCGCTACGCCGATAAAACCAGGATGCCCGCCGGTGAAGACTTCGACAGCCTGGCGCGACATGGCACCACCATGGCGATTCACCTGGGGGTCAACCACCTGGAAAAGATCGTCGCCGAACTGTTGCCACACTATGGCGCCGATTGCCCGATTGCGGTGGTGCACCGGGCGACTTGGCCGGACCAGGATTGGGCGGTGGGCACGCTGAGTGACATTGCCGGGAAGGTGGCGGCGAAAGGGTTTCGGCGCACGGCGCTGATCGTGGTGGGCCAGGTGTTGGCAAGTGACAGTTTCAGCGAGTCGTCGCTGTACCGGGCCGGGCATGCGCATTTGTACCGACCATGACAATCAACATGCACTTTTAATCGCAACCAGCTGATTTAAATGAATAAATTAAAATAAAAATGCAAGAGCAGGCTTGCCCCAACAATTAATCTTTTTTGTTAGGTAGTTAACGCAATCCATTGAATTTTAAGCATAAAAAAACGGCGCTCACGGGGCGCCGTTTTTTCTGTCCGCAGTGAACACCTTACTCAGTAGTAGGCGTTTTCTTTCTGCGTGTGGTCGGTCACGTCACGGACCCCCTTGAGCTCCGGAATACGCTCGAGCAAGGTGCGCTCGATGCCTTCACGCAAGGT
>Ga0070670_100004715_pt1 | contig 11440 bp, 10 predicted proteins | sample KBSS63metaG_FD_64665 | JGI IMG/M metagenome (GOLD analysis project Ga0070670, IMG submission 64665) | Switchgrass rhizosphere microbial communities from Kellogg Biological Station, Michigan, USA - KBS S6-3 metaG | ecosystem: Host-associated > Plants > Roots > Rhizosphere > Soil ... | reverse complement strand
CTCGGCGGAAGCTCCGCCACCGCGCCGGCATCGCTCGCGAGTCCGTTCCAGGCCACGCCGGCGACCGGCGCTGCGTCCGTCAACGGCGTCACGGTGCAAGCGGACACGACGAACAATGCACTGATCATCAACGCCCCCGAGCCGATCTACAACAACCTTCGCGCCGTCGTCGAACTGCTCGACGTGCGTCGCGCGCAGGTCTACGTCGAGGTCCTCGTCGTCGAGTTGACCGCCGAACGCGCAGCCGAATTCGGAATCCAGTGGCAGGCCCTCGACGGGCTCGGCAAGACGAGCACGCAAGTGATCGGGGGCACCAACTTCGGCGCGCGCGGCTCCGGGACGAACATCATCGACACCGCGACGTCGATCGGGCTCGCGGGACAGGGACTCAACCTCGGCGTCGTCCGCGGCCAGGTATTCATTCCGGGCATCGGCACCATCACCAACCTCGGCTTCCTCGCCCGTGCGCTAGAGAGCGATGCGAACGCGAACATCCTGTCCACGCCCAACCTGCTGACGCTCGACAACGAGGAAGCGAGCGTGGTCGTCGGGCAGAACGTCCCGTTCGTCACCGGTCAGTACGCCCAAACCGGTACGCAGACGACGCCGACGCCGTTCCAGACGATCGAGCGGCGCGACGTCGGCCTCACGCTGCGCGTGCGGCCGCAGATTACCGAGGGTGGCACCGTGCGCCTCGCGATCTTCCAGGAAGTCTCGTCGGTGCAGGACGCGACGATCAGCAACACGTCGGGTCCGATCACGAACAAGCGCGCGCTGCAGTCGAACGTGCTCGTCGACGACGGCCAGATCGTCGTGCTCGGCGGATTGCTACAGGACGCGCTGTCCGGCGGCCAGGACAAGGTGCCGCTGCTCGGTGACGTCCCGTTTCTCGGCAATCTGTTTCGCTACGAGACGCGCAAGCGTTCGAAGACGAACCTGATGGTCTTCCTGCGGCCGACGGTGATCCGGGATGCGGCGCAAGCCGGCAACCTGAGCAATGACCGCTACAACTACGTGATCGGCGAGCAGAAGCGGTCAGTGCCCGAAGAGCGGCTGTTCTGGCAGGACTCGACGCCCGCGCCCGTGCTGCCGCCCCAGCCCCAGACGCCGGCGACGCCCCTGCCTGCTGCACCGTCGCAGCCGCCCAAGTAAGCGCGCGCGCCCTCGCTGCCGCGTTCCGCCGATGAGCGCACCGACCGCCACCAACACGCAGTTCCCGTACGCCGCGCGAATCGCGTATTCGTTCGCGCAAGGTCACGGCGTGCTGCCCGGCGCCGACGAAGGCGCGGCTGTCGTCGTCTACACGCGACCGAACGCTTCGGCCGACGGGATCTCCGAAGTGCGGCGGCTGCTCGCGCGACCGGTGCGCGCGGAGCCCGTGAGCGCGGAACGCTTCGCGGCATTGCTCGCGCGCGCCTACAACCCGGGCGGCAGCAGCGACGCTGCGCCGGCGATCGCGGCGCGCGTCGCCACCGATCTCTCGCGCGAGAAGGACCTTTCCGCGCTGCTGTCGGAGCTGCCGCAGTCCGAGGACCTCCTCTCCGCCGACGACGCATCGGCGGCCGCGCCGGTCGTTCGCACGATCAACGCCATCCTGCTGGAAGCCCTGCGCGAGCGCGCCTCCGACGTGCACTTCGAAGCATTCGAGAACCGATCGTCGGTCCGCTTCCGCATCGACGGCATCCTGCGCGAAGTCCTCGAGCCGCCGCGAGCGTTGCACGCCGCGCTCGTCTCGCGCCTGAAGATCATGGCGCTGCTCGACATCGCGGAGAAGCGGTTGCCGCAGGACGGGCGCATCACGCTGAAGCTCGGCGACAAGCCGGTCGACGTCCGGGTCTCCACCGTGCCGACCGCCAACGCCGAGCGCGTCGTGTTGCGGTTGCTCGACAAGGACTCGGCGCGGCTCGACCTGGGTGTCCTCGGCATGGCTGCGCCGACACTCGCTGCGATCGATGCGCTGATCCAGCGTCCGCATGGAATCCTCCTGGTGACGGGCCCGACGGGATCAGGCAAGACGACGACGCTCTATGCGGCGCTGTCGCGGCTCGATCGCGCGCATCACAACATCATGACGGTCGAGGATCCGGTCGAGTACGCGCTCGACGGCGTCGGCCAGATCCAGGTCAATCCGCGGATCGAACTGACGTTCGCGCGCTCGCTGCGCTCGATCCTGCGCCAGGACCCCGACGTCATCATGATCGGCGAGATCCGCGACGCCGAGACCGCGCAGATCGCGGTGCAGGCAAGCCTCACCGGCCATCTCGTGCTCGCGACGTTGCACACCAACGATGCCGCCAGCGCGATCACGCGCCTGGCCGACATGGGCATCGAGCCGTACCTCGTTGCATCGAGCCTGCTCGGGGTGCTGGCGCAGCGACTGGTGCGGCGGCTTTGTCCGCAGTGCGCGGAAACGTATGTCCCTTCGACCGAGGAGCGAGCCCTGCTCGCGCGCATCGGCGGCAGCGCTCTCGAGCGGCTGCATCGGCCCGTCGGTTGTGCGGCGTGCCATCACACGGGGTACGCCGGGCGCACCGGCATATACGAATTGCTCGGCGTCGACGACGCGGTGCGCGGTCTCGTCCACGAGCAGCGCGGAGAGCGCGAGCTGCGACGCCACATGGCCGACGCCGGCATGCCTTCGCTCGCCCGCGACGCATTGCGCTGGCTCGACGCAGGCGAGACGTCGCTGGCCGAAGTGCTTCGCGTCAGCGAAGCCGGCTGACGGCGTCCCCCAGGGCGCGATGCCGACGTTTCGCTACGAAGCGCTCGACGCCGACGGCCGCAGTCGCTTCGGCAGCCTCGAGGCGATCACGCCGCGGGCAGCTCGCGACACGTTGCGCGCGCAGGGACTGGCGCCGGTCGATGTCGCCGAATCGACGGCGATCCCGTCGCCCGCCGGACGGAGTTGGGGACGCGGTCTTTCGAACGACGAGGTGAGCCTGCTGACGCGACAGCTCGCGACGCTGCTCATGGCGGGCTCGCCGCTCGAGCAGGCGCTGTCGGCGGTCGGGCGGCAGGCCGACCGGCAAGCGGTGAAGGCCACGCTCGACCGTGTGCGCGATGCCGTCGTCGCGGGGCAGACGCTGGCCCAGGCGATGTCGCTCGAGCCGCGCACGTTCTCGCCGTTGTATCGCGGTCTCGTCTCGGTTGGCGGCGAGACCGGGCGGCTCGCCGGCGTGCTCGCGCGTCTCGCCGATTACCTCGAAGCGCGCCAGGCGTTGCGACAGAAGATCGGGCTCGCGCTGATCTATCCGACGCTCGTTGCGGTCATCGCCATCGCGGTGATCGCCGCGCTGATGTTCTACGTCGTGCCGCAAGTCGTCGCCGTGTTCCAGCAGTCGCGACAGACGCTGCCGTGGCTGACGCGCGCACTCATCGGCTTCAGCGCGTTCGTGCGGACGACAGGGTGGCTCTGGATCGTTGCGCTGCTGCTTGCGCTCGGTGCGCTGGCGATCGCATGGAAGACCGAGCGGGTCCGCGCGCGATTGCAGCGCACGCTGCTCCGACTGCCCATCATCGGCCGTCTCCTCACCGGTCTCGACGCCTCCCGCTTCGCGAGCACGCTCGCCATCCTCGTCGCGAGCGGCGCGCCGCTACTGCGCGCGCTGGAAGCTGCGGCAGGCGTCGTCTGGCTGCTCCCCATGCGCGAGGCGACGCGTGCGGTATCCGAACGCGTGACGCAGGGGGTGGCGCTGTCGCGCGCGATGGAGGAAGCGGCGGTGTTCCCGCCGCTGCTCGTGCATCTCGTCGCGAGCGGCGAGGCGAGCGGTCAGCTGCCCGCGATGCTGGAGCGCGCGAGCGCGCAACAGGAGCGGGAGGTCGAGCGCCGGCTGGCCTGGATCACCGGGCTGATCGAGCCGCTTCTGATCGTGCTGCTCGGCGGCGTCGTGCTGATCCTCGTGATGGCGGTGATGCTCCCGATCGTGTCGATGAACCAGCTCATTCGCTGAGCCCAACTGAAGCGTCCGCTACTACCCGGACCGCAGATGCGTGGTGTCGCGAGAACGTCCTCGCCGGCGAGCGGTCATCGCGCTGCTGCAATCAGTCGTCGGGCCCGATCATCCTCGCCGGGTCGACGATCCGATCGAACTCCTCGCCCGTGACATGTCCGAGCGCCAGAGCCGCCTCGCGCAGGCTCGTGCCTTCGCGATGCGCGTGCTTGGCGATCGCTGCCGCCTTGTCGTAGCCGATGTGCGGCGCCAGTGCCGTAACCAGCATCAGCGAGCGGTTGAGCAGCTCGTCGATCCGGATGCGGTTGGCCTCGATACCGCGCACGCAGTGCTTTTCGAAACTCGCGCAGCCGTCGGCGATGAGGCGCGCGCTGTGCAGGAAGTTGTGCGCGAGCAGCGGCCGGTTGACGTTGAGCTCGAAGTTGCCGCCCGCGCCTCCGAAGTTGATCGCGACGTCGTTGCCGAAGACCTGTGCGCCGGCCATGATCAGCGCTTCGGACTGCGTCGGGTTGACCTTGCCCGGCATGATCGACGATCCCGGCTCGTTCTCGGGAATCGCCAGCTCGCCCAGGCCCGCGCGAGGTCCTGAGGAGAGCCACCGCACGTCGTTCGCGATCTTCACGAGGCTCGCGGCCGTCCCCTTCAGCGCGCCGTGCGCATGGACGATGGCGTCGCTGCCGCCCATCGCCTCGAATTTGTTCGGCGCGGAAACGAACGGCAGGCCGGTCGCATGCGCGAGCGCGGCCGCGACGCGCGAGCCGAACTCGCGATGCGTGTTGAGGCCGGTGCCGACGGCCGTTCCTCCGATCGCGAGCTCGCACAGGTGCGGCAGCGCGGCGGCGATGTGACGCCCGGCCTGCTCGAGCTGCGCGGCATAGCCCGAGAATTCCTGCTCGAGCGTGAGCGGCGTGGCGTCCTGCAAATGCGTGCGCCCGATCTTCACGATGCCGGCGAATGCGCGGGCGCGCTCGGCAAGGGCATCGTGCAGGGAGCGCAGGTTCGGCAGCACGCGATCGTGCAGTGCCAACGCGGCGGCGACGTGGATCGCCGTCGGAATCACATCGTTGGAGGACTGGCCGCGATTGACGTCGTCGTTCGGATGCACGGAACGCTTCGCGCCACGCGACCCGCCGAGCCGCTCGCTGGCACGGTTCGCGAGCACTTCGTTCATGTTCATGTTCGACTGCGTGCCCGAGCCGGTCTGCCAGACGACGAGCGGAAACTCTGCGTCGTGACGCCCCGCGATGACTTCGTCGGCGGCCGCCGCGACCGCATCGGCGACACGCGCATCCAGCAATCCGAGGTCGCGGTTGACAACCATCGCCGCACGCTTCACGAGCGCCAGGGCACGGATGAATTCCGGCGGCATCCGTTCGCCGGAGATCGCGAAATGTTCCAGCGAGCGCTGCGTCTGCGCGCCCCACAGCGCGTCGGCTGGAACTTCGATCGGTCCGAACGTGTCACGCTCGGTACGGGTGGCTTCGCTCATGGCGCGGTCCTGCATTGGCTGTCGTGACGATACCGCAGATCAGGCGGGTCCGTCCGTGCCGCCGCTCGCATTGAGCGCGCAAAGGGCGTGCGGTGGGCTTGCAGGCTGGCCGATGCGCGACGCCTCACGTATAGTCGAACGAAACCCGCGTCGTCCCGAGGCGACGCGCCCGCCGCACGACAACGCGGCACGAGTGAGTGACGAGCACCATGTCCGATACGATTCTGTTCGAGCGCGAAGGGCCGGTCGCGACGATCACGCTGAACCGGCCCGAGAAGCTGAACGCGTTGACGAAGCCGATGTGGCAGCGCCTGGGCGAAGTGGCCCGCGGCGTCGCGGCGATGGACGACATCCGTTGCGTCGTCTTGCGCGGCGCCGGCGACAGGTCCTTCGCGCCCGGCAACGACATTTCCGAATTTCCGGAAGAGCGGTCCAACGTCGAGCAGGCGCGACGCTACGGCGCGATCATGCATTCGACCATCGAGGCGCTGTGGGCGGTGCCGCAACCGGTCGTGGCAGCGATTCGCGGGATCTGCGTGGGCGGCGGGCTGGAGATCGCGAGCCTCGCCGACATCCGAATCTGCAGCGTGACGAGCCGCTTCGGTGCGCCGATCAACCGGCTGGGGCTGGTGATGGCCTACGCCGAGATCAAATGCCTGGTCGACCTCGTCGGCGAATCGAATGCGCTGGAGGTCCTCTTCGAAGGCCGCATCTTCAGCGCGTCCGAGGCGCGCCACAAGGGAATCGTCAATCGCGTCGTCCCCGACGAGCTGCTCGACGACGAAGTGAAGGCGACGGTCGAGCGCATCTGCGAGGGCGCGCCGCTCGTCGCCCGGTGGCACAAGAAGTTCGTGCGCCGGCTGCGGCAGGGGACCCCGCTGTCCCAGTCGGAGATCGACGAGGGCTTTGCCTGCTTCGCGACCGAAGATTTCCAGATCGGCTACAAGGCGTTTCTCGCCAAGGAGAAGCCGGAGTTCGTCGGGCGATGATGGAGGTCGCACGATTGCGTTCGCGATCCGCACGGCCGGGATGCCAATCGACGTTGCGCCGACGGAAGCGGAGCGCAGCGGCATTCGGGTGCGCCTCGTGAGCGGCGGTCCGCTCGAGGGCCTGCGCGTCATCGAGCTCGCGCACATCATGTCCGGTCCGACCTGCGGCATGTTGCTCGCCGACATGGGCGCCGACGTGATCAAGGTCGAGAAGATTCCAGGCGGCGACGACACGCGCCGCTTCACTCCGCCGACGATCAATGGCGAATCCGCCGCGTTCATGATGATGAATCGCAACAAGCGCGGCATCGCCGTGGATCTCAAGACCTCAAGCGGGCTGGAGCTGTTGCGGCGGCTGCTTGCGGTTGCCGACGTCGTCACCGAAAACTATCGCGGCGGCACGATGGAGAAGCTCGGTCTCGGGTACGAAGCGCTGAAGGCGCGCAACCCCGGACTCATCTACTGCGCCATCTCGGGCTTCGGCCGCAGCGGGCCCGACGCGATGAAAGGCGGCTTCGATCTCGTCGCGCAGGGCATGAGCGGGCTGATGCGCATCACCGGCGAGCCCGGCGGTGCGCCGGTGAAAGTCGGCTCGCCGGTCACCGACATCAATGCCGGCATGCTGGCGGCGCTCGGCGTCGTCAGCGCGTATGTGCATCGACTCAAGACGGGCGAGGGCCAGTTCGTCGATACGTCGCTGTTCGAGGCCGGCATCATGCAGACGTACTGGCAGACGGCGATCTTCCTCGGCTCCGGAAAGACACCGGGTCCGCTCGGTTCCGCGCATCCGCTGACCGCGCCGTACCAGGCGTTCGAAACGAAGGACGGGTGGATCACGCTCGGCGCGTCGAACCAGGTGAACTTCGAGCGCGTCTGCCGCATGCTCGACGCGCCGGGGTTGATCGACGATCCGCGGTTCCACGACAACGCCAGCCGGATGACGAATCGGGAGGCGCTCGTGGCGATTCTCGGCGCACGGTTTCGGGAGCACACGTCGCGCGAGCTGCTGGCGTCGCTGGACGCGGCGGGCGTACCGGCCGGACCCGTGTTCGACATTCCCGACATGCTCGCTTATCCGCAGACGCTCGCGCGCGAGATGATCGTCGAGCTCGATCATCCACAAGCCGGCAGAACGCAAGCCATCGGTGCGCCCATAAAGTTCAGCGCCACGCCTGCCCGGGTCGAGCGTCCGGCTCCCCGCTTCGGCGAGCACACGCGCGAGGTGTGCCGCGAAGCCGGCTTTTCCGATGCCGAGACCGATGCGATGCTCGCGAGCGGCGCGATCGCCGAACCGCCGGCGATGAACAATCCAACGACAAGCGAAGCGGGAGCGAACTGATGAAATTCAGCGTGCAGCACCTGAAGGAAGCGGAGTTCGCGGAGCGGGGGCTGCGCAAGTACTACGCGTACCGTGACCTCGGCATCAAGGATTCCACCGATGGCCTGGTCGTCGCCCACGTGTTCCGGGCGAAGCAGGACGAGCAGGCGACCGGCGAATGGCATTTGCACGAAGTCGAATTCCACATGATCTACGTGCTGAAGGGCTGGATTCGATTCGAGTACGAGGACGTCGGCGTCGTGACGCTCGAGGCGGGCTCGTGCGCGCATCAGCGGCCGATGATCAAGCATCGCGAGCTCGCACATTCACACGACCTCGAAGTGCTCGAGATCGTCTCCCCGGCGAATTACAAGACGGTCAACTGCGAGAGCTGACGACCGCGTGGACGCGATCGTCGATTGGCTGTTCGATGCCGTCGCCTTGCCGAAGGTCGGGCTGCCGGCGGTCTTCCTCATCGCGCTGATTTCCGCGACGCTCTTGCCGCTCGGCTCGGAGCCCGCCGTCTTCGGCTACGTCAAGCTCGCGCCGGACATGTTCTGGGCGGCAGTGCTCGTGGCGACCGCCGGCAACACGATCGGCGGGATGATCGACTGGTGGATGGGACACGAAGCGCGCAAGGCCTACGTGCGCTACAAGTGGAAGCATCGGCACCACGAGCAGGCCGAGGAATCCGAGCATCGACAGCCGAAGCTCTCGGACAAGTGGTTCGGGCGGATGCGCCGTTTCGGGCCGCCGGTGCTGCTGTTGTCGTGGTTGCCCGGCATCGGCGATCCGCTGTGCGCGGTCGCCGGCTGGCTGCGGCTGAGGTGGATGCCGTGCCTGATGTGGATGACGGTCGGCAAGCTCATCCGCTACATCGTCATGACGAGCGCGTTGCTCTGGATCCCCGATACGTTCTGGCAGGACGTGATGCGATTCCTCCGCCACGTCTTCGGCTGATCCGCCCTTCTCCTGCCGGAGTCGATCGACCGGAGCTTCCTGCGGCGTTCCGCGGCCGCCGATGTTTCAACTTCGCGTCGCGACAAAGCGCGCGCGAAAGGCACGCTCGCCGTTTTGTGAAAACTGCACGACGCGCGATGCTGCGGCGCGCCGCGCCCAACCGAGTGCGAAGCATCGCTCGAGGATCGCCGCCCCGAGGGCGCCGGCGAGGTGCGGACGCCGCACGCTCCAGTCGAGACACGCGCGGCACAGGGGGCGCCGCTTCGCCGCCAGGATCGCGAGATCGATGCCGACGTCCGCGCAGAATTCGCGCCCGCGCCGGGTGATGACGGGAGTGCCGCCGTCCAGGCGCAACAGGTTTCGCTCGAGCAGGCTGTCCATCGCGGCGACGCCCAGGTCGCCGGCCAGATGGTCGTAGCACACGCGCGCCTTGCGCAGCGCCGGCTCGCGCGGGCTCGACCGCAGGCGCAGCGAACCCGTGCGGTACGCGACGCCCATCAGGCTTTCCAGCAGCTCGGCGACGTCCGCATCGGCAAGCCGGAAGTAGCGGTGCCGTCCCTGCTGCTCGACGTCGAGCAGCCGCGCGTCGACGAGCTTCGCGAGATGACCGCTCACGGTCTGCTTCGTGAGATTCGCCACGCCGACCAGCTCCGTCGCCGTCAGCGCTTGCCCCGTCATCAAGGCCGCGAGAATCTCGGCGCGAGCCGGATCGCCGACGAGGGAAGCAATGCGCGCGATGTTCGGTCCGTCGTTCATGGTTCGATTTTAGCCGAACCATACGTGTGCCAGATCAGGGCAGAGTGGCGGCATCGAATCAAACGAGTTGCCATCATGCCGATCGCCTGCCTCATCCGCTACCAGATCGATCCGTTCCAGCGGGATGCGTTTCGCGCGTATGCCGACCGTTGGGCCGGCATCATCCCGCGCTGCGGCGGTCACCTGGTCGGCTACTTCCTGCCGCACGAAGGGACGAACGACATCGCGTGGGCCTTGATCGCATTCGACAGCCTCGCCGATTACGAGGCGTACCGCACGCGGCTCAAGGCGGACGACGCAGGTCGCGCCAACTTCGCCACGGCGCAGGCGGGCCGGTTCATCCTGCGCGAGGAACGCTCGTTCGTCGATATCGTCGCGAGTACGTTCGGGATTCCGGCGTTGCACGAGAACCCGTAGCCGAAGCGACCCGGCGATTCAAGTCGTGGAGCCGTACCAAGCGCTCCGACGCTCGAATCGAAGGGCCTCGCTGCCCTTCGGGTTCAGCCGGCCTTCGTCCGCCGCCAGTCGTCGAGCAACTCCCGCTCGCGCTCCGGTGTCAGTCCGATCTGCGGCTTCGGACCCGCGCTGATGCGTTCCGGCGGCGTCCGTATGGCGTCGGGCCCTGTCGCCCACGCCAGCGTATCGCGCAACGTTTCTGCGAGCGACCGAAAAGCGAGACCGGCCGCAAGCGCGCGCTCGATCGAGACCGACAGCATTCCCTGGTCGGCCTTCGGAATCCACAGCGGAACTTCGGTCCAGGGCGTCACCTTCCGCTCGAGCAGGAAGTCCTCAGGCACCCAGACGAGATTCGCCGCAGGGTTCAGCGTCGCTCGGGCGGCTTCCAGGAACTCGCGCATCGACAACGCCGCGCGCGGGCCGGTCATGTTCTGCACACCGGTGACGCCGTCCTCGGCGCAGCGCACCATCCACTCCGCTCCGTCGCGCGTGTCGATGAACTCCACCTGCATGTCGGGATCGCCCGGCGCGAGCACGTCGCCGCCCTGTGCGATCCGCGTCACCCAGTACGTGAAGCGTCCGCTCGGATCGTGCGGGCCCACGAGCAGCCCGGGTCTGACGATGAACGCGCGCGCGCCGAGCTCGGCCTGCACCACCTGCTCGCAGAGGGCCTTCAGCGGCCCGTACGTCTCGCCGGTGATCGTCTCGACCGTCGGATCGTCGAGCGTCCCGACCGGCGTCGATTCGTCCGCATTCGCCCCGGGAATGTCCTTGTACACGCTGATGCTCGAGACGAACGTGTAATGGCCGACCGCATCGCGCAACAGATCTGCGCTCTGCCGGACAACGCGCGGAAAGTAGCCGCACGTATCGATGACGGCGTCCCAGCTGCGCCCTCGCAGCGCATCGAGCTTGGCGTCGCGATCGCCGGTCAGCCGCTCGACCCCGGGAAAGAGTTCGGACCCATGACGGCCGCGGTTGAACAACGTGACCTGATGGCCGCGCGCGAGCGCGGCGTCGACGATGTGGCGGCCGAGAAAAACGGTGCCGCCGAGGATCAGGAGCTTCATCGAGAGTTCGTCCGGAAGAAGGCAGGGCGCACGAGCATACGCGAAACGAATACCGGTGAACCTGTCGCCAACAATGCTTCGCGGAGGGTGCGCAGGCGGCCGGCCGAATCCGTTTACGATGCGTCGCCGTCGCGGCTTGCAGGTACCGCGTCACCCTTCTATGCCGTGCCGGCCGAGCGCCCATGCGACGTGCTCGCGCACCAGCGCCGAAGGATCGTCGCGGCGCGCCTTCAAGGCGGCTACGACGCTCGCCGTCGAGGGCGCATTACCGAGCGCGACGGCGATGTTGCGCAGCCAGCGCTCGTGGCCGATGCGCCGGATCGCGCTGCCGGCGAGGCGCGCATCGAACTCCTCGAGTGTCCACCCGAAGAGCTCGCTGAGTCGGATGTCGTCGAGGTCGTTGCGTGTAGCGAAGTCCGGTTCAGCGGTGCCGTGCGCATAGCGATTCCACG
>Ga0070670_100004714_pt1 | contig 11441 bp, 6 predicted proteins | sample KBSS63metaG_FD_64665 | JGI IMG/M metagenome (GOLD analysis project Ga0070670, IMG submission 64665) | Switchgrass rhizosphere microbial communities from Kellogg Biological Station, Michigan, USA - KBS S6-3 metaG | ecosystem: Host-associated > Plants > Roots > Rhizosphere > Soil ... | reverse complement strand
TGCCGATCTCGGGAAGCATTCCCGAGCCGAGGTCACCACGGGTGAATCGGGGTCGCGGGTCATCCGGTTCGAACGATCCGGCGGCTCGTCGGTGTATCTCAAGTCTCGCGCTTTCGGGACCCCACCGGGTGGCCGGCAGCTCTTCGACGAGGCCGAGCGCCTCAGTTGGATGCATGCCGTCGGGTTGCCGGTGCCTGCCGTGCTGCAGTATCACGAGTGGAAGGGGTGTGAATACCTGCTGCTCACGGCGGTTCCGGGGTCGGACGCGTCGGTATCGCGCCCGCCCGAGCAGCATGGCGCGATCGTGGCGGCGCTCGCTGCCGGACTTCGTTCGCTGCACGCGACGAACATCAGCGCGTGCCCGTTCGACCAGTCGCGTCGCGTCCGGGTGGCGGCGGCCGAGGCCCTCGTACGAGCCGGGCTGGTGCGGGAGGAGGACTTCGACACGACGCGTCAGGGACGCACGGCCGTGGATCTCTACTCGGAGCTGGTTGCCCGGTCGCCCTCGTCGGAGGACCGCACGTTCACCCACGGCGACTACTGCCTGCCTAACGTCATCCTGACGGAGGACACGACCGGGGGATTCAGAGTGAGCGGCTTTGTGGACTGTGCAAATGCCGGCATTGCCGACCGCTACCAGGACCTCGCGCTCTGCGCGCGAAGTGTCGCGGACAACCTGGGAGCCGAATGGGTGCAGCCCCTGTTCGAGCGGTACGGCCTCGACCGCGTCGATGAAGACAAGCTCGCCTACTATCAACTGCTCGACGAGTTCTTTTGAAACCGATTTTTCTCGCGTCCACGTTCGGATGAGCCTGCGTACCCCTTGTTGACTTAGGCATGGCCGGCACCCTATACTCAGTTCACTTAGGGGTGCACCTCTCCTCGCGGGAGCGACCATGGCCGGTTCCGATCTGTTCACCGGAACGCTCGACATTCTGATCCTCAAGGCCCTCACGTGGGGGCCACGACACGGGTACGCGATCGGACGCTGGATTCGCGCGACCACCGAGGATGTCCTCACCGTCCAGGAAGGGGCGCTCTATCCCGCACTGCATCGCCTCGAGCGGCGCGGCGTGATCTCCGAGGCGTGGGGCGAGACGGACACCGGTCGGCAGGCCAAGTACTACACGCTCACCGCCGCCGGCCGCGCGCACCTGCGGGCGGAGTCGGCTCGCTGGGCGGCCTATTCGCGTGCCGTCACCCGCGCGCTCGCCGTCAGCTCCGCCTAACGACGAGGAGCGACCATGAAGCATACATTTCGACTCAGCGAAGCACGCCCGGACGCGCGCCGCGACGTCAGCGACGAGATCCGGTTCCACCTCGACATGCGGACCCAGGAGCTGATCGAGCAGGGCATGTCGGCAGACGAAGCCCTGCGAGAAGCTCAGCGCCAGTTCGGCGATATCGCGGCCATCGAGGCCGAGTGCCGCGATGAGCGCCGCGCGCGGACACGCGAGCGCGGTCGCCGTGAGTGGTGGCGCGGGCTCACCATGGATCTCCGCTACGCGTTGCGGTCCCTGCGCACGAACGCCGGTTTCACGCTCGCGGCCGTTCTCACGCTCGGCCTCGGGATCGGCGCGGCGGCCGCCGTGTTCACCGTCGTCGATGGCGTGTTGCTCCGGCCGCTTCCGTACACGAACCCGTCGCGGCTCGCGATGCTGTGGATCTCCAGCGCAGCGAGCCAGGGCGGAGGCGAGCTTCCGCTGTCCAGCGGCCTGTACATCGAGGCCCGGGATGCCGTGAAAGGGCTCTCGACGATGGCCGCCTTTCGGTCCTGGCCGTTCGTGCTGAGCGGCGAGTCGAACACGGAGCCGGAGCAGATCGCCGGTGCACGCACCGAACCGACGCTCTTCACCGCGGTAGGCGTTCGGCCCGTACTCGGACGCGTGTTCACGCCGGACGAGGCGCGGCCCGGTGCCAATCGAGTCGTGTTGATCTCCTACGCGCTCTGGCAACGGCGCTTCGGCGGCGCTCGCGACGTCCTCGGCCGGGTGGTGACGCTGAGTGGCGAGCGATATTCCATCATTGGCGTCATGCCGCGCGGGTTCGGGTTTCCGCGAGGTGCCGAGCTTCCGGCGGGGCTGCAGTTCGGCCCGCGTACGGACGTCTGGGCGCCGCTCCCGTTCACGGAGGAGGATCGCCGTAATTACGGGACAATGAACCTCTCGGCGGTCGCCCGACTCGCGCCCGGCGTCACACGCGCGGCGGCCCAGGCCGAGGTCGATGCGCTCGCGACCCGGGTGTTCAAGGAGATCGGATTCCCGGACGGACGGTTCGGCTACGCGATCGTCGGGCTCGAGGACCAGGCCTCGCGCACGGTGCGCCGTGGGCTGCTCGTGCTGCTCGGGGCGGTGGGGTTCGTCCTCCTCATCGCGTGCACGAACGTCGCCAACCTGCTGATCGCGCGCACGGCCTCGCGCGAACGCGAGTTCGCGGTACGCGCCGCGCTCGGCGCCGGGCGACTCCGTATTGTCCGCCAGCTCGTCACCGAGAACATCGTTCTCGCGATAGGTGGCGCGGTCGTCGGCGTGACGATCGCCATCTGGGGCTCACGGGTCATGCTGTCGCTCGTGCCCGGAAGCTTGCCGCGCGCCGATGACGTTGCGGTGGATGCGCGCGTGGTCGCGTTCACGTGCGCCGTGGCCGTCGTGGCCGGCATCGTGTTCGGGATCGCGAGCGCGCTGCACATCGCGCGACGAAGCGTCGCGGCCACCCTCCAGAGCGGGGGGACACGGCTCACCGGTAACGCGCACCAGCGTTTCGGTCGCCGGCTCATCGTCGCCGCGGAGGTGGCGCTGTCCGTCGTGCTGCTCGTCGGCGCCGGGCTTCTCGCCGGGAGCTTTGCTCGCCTCCAGCACGTCACACCCGGGTTCGACCCTAACGATGTGTTGACCGGAAACGTTCTCCTGCCCGTCGGGGCTCGCTTCGACCCGGTGCGGGACGGGCCAGCGTGGCGTCAGTTCTTCGACGAGCTCACGGCTCGCCTCGATGCGCTACCGGGCGTCAGCGACGCCGGCGCCGTCAGCTCACTGCCGCTCTCCGGCGCCGTGGAGTCCGGTGGGTTTACCATCGATGGACGCCCGCGACCGGCACCGGGTGAGGCACCCACGGCGGACTATTCGGTCGTCAGCGGTGACTATTTCGCCGCGATGGGGATCCGCTTGCTCGCAGGGCGAATGTTCGACGGCCGCGACAGGAGCGACGCGCCGGGCGTGGTCATCGTGAACCGCGAGCTCGCACGCCGTCACTTCCCCGGGACGTCACCGATCGGACAGCGGATTCGCACCGGATTCGATTTCTCGAATGGTGCCTCGCCGCGCGAGATCATCGGCGTCGTCGACGACGTGAAGCAGACAGCGCTCGATGCGGAGACGAATCCGGCCGCGTACGTGCCGGAGACGCAGATGCCGTATCCGTTCATGTCGATCGTCGTTCGCGCCAAATGCGCCGCCGGCCACACCGCGTGCGATCCCACCTTGGTCCTTCCGTCGGTTCGGCGCGAGCTCGCGCGCCTCGACGGCACGCTCGCCCTGTCCAACGTGCGTCCTCTCTCGAGCGTGTTTGCCGACTCGATCGCGCGGCAGCGATTCAGCATGGCGGTGCTGGGCGTGTTCGCCACGCTGGCCCTGCTGCTCGCGCTCGTCGGGCTGTACGGCGTGATTGCGCTCAGTGTCGGTCAACGCCGTCGCGAGATCGGCGTCCGCATGGCGCTCGGCGCGCAGCCGCGCGATGTGCTCGCGTTGGTGCTCGGCGAAGGGATGCGCGTGACGCTTCTCGGTGTCGTGATCGGGTTGGCCGGCGCGCTCGCGCTCACCCGCGTGCTCCGCAGCCTGCTGTTCGACATGAGCACGACGGACCCGCGGTTTTTTGCCAGCGCCGCACTTCTCGTTGGCATAGTGTCGCTCGCTGCCACGTACATCCCCGCACGCCGCGCGATGGGCGTCGACGCGACTTCCGTATTACGCGACGCATGAGCTGTCAGCTCGCTGGGTGTCAGCGGCCGTCGGCCGCTGATGCCCAGAGATGGAGGGTCACGTATCCGCGCCAGGGCCGCCATCGTTCGGCAACCTCGAGGATCGATTGACGGGCCACGCCCGCCGCTTGCATGCGCTTGATCACACCGAGGTCCGCGCTCGGGAACGCGTCGCGATCGCCTAACGCCCGCATGCGCACGTAGGATGCAGTCCACGGCCCGATGCCGGGGAGCTGCTCGAGCGCCGCTTGCGCTTCGTCAGCCGCGACGGTCCGAAGCCGCTCGAGGTCCAACCCACCATCGGCGATCCGCTGAGCGGCGCCGTGCAACGTTGCGGCACGCGCTCTCGTTAGGCCTATCTCTCGCAGACGATCCGCACCCGCCTCGGCCACGTCCGCTGGAGTCGGGAAGGCGAGAAAGCCCGACTTCTTCGCGCCGGGCACGGGGCGCGAAACGAGGCGCACCAGCCGATCGGTGATCGTGCTGGCACCGGCGACGCTCACCTGCTGTCCGAGGATCGCGCGGGTCAGACCCTCGAACGGGTCGAGGAGTTGCGGGAGCCGGATGCCGGATCGCCGGCGAACGATCGGTGCGAGAATCGGGTCGCGTCGGGCAAGACGGTGAAAGTGCCCGAGGTCCACATCCAGATCCAGCATGCGCCTAACGGCTGCCTTCAAGGCGTCCGCCGGTAGCCGGGGACGCGATGTTGCAACCAGCAGGCGCCGGGCGCGATCTCGGGCGCCAGGACCGTGGACGACCTCGGTCAGCAGCAACGTGACTGGCTTGCCGTTCACACGGACTGACCGGTGATACGCGCGCTCGCGAACCGATTCGAGCGACGCGACGGTCCGGGCCGCGAGGAACCCGAGCACCCAGTCGAAGTCGAAGTCCGGCGGAAGCGCAATGCGAACCGCGCTGTGGTCTCGCGAAGCTATCGCCATCAGTAATGTCCGCCCGCGCCGCCGCCACCAGCCGACCCGCCGCCGAAGCTGCTCCCGCCGCCGCCTCCGCCGCCGCCCGACCCGCCGGAGCCTCCGGAGCTGACCTGTACGCGTGGGATCGTCCGCATGTACGTGCGACCCCAGCCGCAGTTCTCGCAATGCTCGGTCACTTCCTCGGTGCCCTCGTGACTCGTCGTCGCACGGACCAGTGTTCGTGTCGCCGTCTCCAGCGTACGGCGCTGGCACGACTGGCATTTCGAGTAGCGGCTGAACCAGGCCTTGTGCGGGACGATCGACACGAACTGACACGTGGGGCACACCCACACGTCGTAGTTCACGCTCTTGAGCCGCTCCTCGAGCTGTTGGCCGGGATCGAGGCGCGCGTCGTCGGCCTGCTCGTCGAGACGAACCATCTTGCCGTGGCCGTTCGGGCACTGCCGCGAGCGACGCCGGCGGTACGCCGCGACGCCAGCCGCGCCGCCTGCGAGCGCCAATAGCCCACCCATCGCGCCGAACACGATGCCCGTTCTTCGTCCTGCCGCGCGCCCCGGCTCACGTTCGACCAGCGAACGCCCGTTAGGCGGCGGGTTGGTCGTCGACATCGTCGACCCACGGGCATCTTTTTCCTCGCGCGCGGCGGCCGAGATCGCCTCGACGCCCGTTAGCATCCCGGCGTCGAAGTCCTTCCGGCGGAAGGCCGGAAAGATCACCTGGTCCCGAATGCGGCCAACGCGTGAATCCGGCAGGACACCCTCGAGGCCGTACCCTACGCTCACCTGCACCGCGCGCTGGGTCGGAACCCAGAGTACCACGATGCCGTTGTCACGACCTTTCTGTCCTACGCCCCACATCCGATGCAGGGCGAGGGCGACGTCGAACGGCTCGAACCCCGATGTCGAGTCGATCGCGACCACCGTGATTTCTGTCCCTGTTTCCTGAGACAGCCGGGACAGGAGCGAGTTGAGCGAGTCCACTGTTGCCGGCGCGAGGTGATGGGACGGATCGGCCACCCACATGCCGCTCGTCACCCTGGGATTCGGCACCCACCGCAGCCGCTCCGCCTGCGCGGGCGTGATCTGGAGCAACAGGCTCACCGCCAACACCAATGTCGTCATGCGCGCGGCTCCCCCACCGCGTGTGATCTGGCGCGATTATCGGGCACCGGGCCCTTGCCCTGGTGTATGGTGACTGGCTCTCAGCGGCTTCCATGGGTGTGTGCAGCAGGGCATACTATGGAGCTCAACCCCTGATCCGGTAACCTCTTCGAACACCGCTGCATGCGCTCTTCGATCGTAATCTGTCTTGCTGTCATCGGCGTGGTTGGCGTTGCTGTCGCCCCGCGCTCTGCGGCCGCTCAGCAGGGCACCATGGCCAGCGTCACCGGGAGCGTCATCGACAGCATTCACGGCGGAGTGCCCCTCGCCGGGGCAGTCATCCGGATCAGTGACACGAAGCTCCAGGGCACGACCGACAAGAACGGGCACTTCCAGATCGACAGCATCCCGCCCGGACAGCACAGCCTTTCGCTCATCCATCCGCTGCTCGACACGCTGGGCGTCGCTATCAATACGAAAGCGGTGCCGTTTGAGGCCGGGCCTCCGCTGGCTGTAGAGTTGGCGGTTCCATCGGTCGAGACTGTCCTCTCGATGTCGTGCGCACCCGCGTGGCGGCGTCGCGGTCCGTCTGCCCTTGTAGGAAGGGTGCTCGACGCCGACAACGACACGCCCCTCGCTGGCGCTTCGGTGTCACTCACCTGGAAGGAGCTGGACCTAACGAACCTCCGGAAAAGAGATGTCGTTCGGAAAGGGACCGTCGGTGCTGACGGTATGTATCGCATCTGCGGGCTGCCTGGCGACGTCGATGGAAATGTCCAGGCGGAGTTCAACGGCAGAAAGACCGCTGAAGTCCACGTGAAGATGGACGAAGCGAACCCGCTTGGCTTCCAGAGCCTGCGGATTGGCACCACCGTGGTCGAAGAGGCACCGGCGGATACGACGGGAGGCGTGAAGAAAGGCGTTGCCCAGGGCGACACGGCGAAGCGGCTCCGGGGTCCGGCCCGCCTAACAGGAAAAGTCATCAACGCGGCCGGGGCACCGGTCGGCAACGCGCGCGTTGACGTGAGCGGCACTGGCGCCGCGACGTTGAGCCGCGAGGACGGCACGTTCGGGTTCTCTGACCTGCCGAGCGGTACGCAGGCCCTCGTCGTTCGACAGCTCGGCTTCGAGCCGGTGGAGGTCGCCGTCGAGCTTTCGGGTAAGGCGCCGAAGCAGGTGACGGTGACGCTTGCCAAGCCGGCACGTGTGCTCGACCCGGTTGCCGTCGTCGCCACGAGCTCGAAGGACGGGCTCGATCAAGTCGGATTCGCGCAGCGAAAGAAGACCGGGTTTGGCTACTTCATGACCCCGGATGAGATCAATGATCGTCAGGCAACGCGCATGACGGATCTCTTCCGCTCGATCCCATCGCTCCGCGTCACGCCGTCCGGGAACGACTACATCGTCGAGAGCTCCCGGGACGCCACCGGCGGCTGCGTGAACTACATCGTCGACGGGGCGCCGTACAAGTCGCTCTATCCCGGCGACGTCGATCGACTCATGCCCCCTTCCGACCTCGCAGCCATCGAGGTGTACACGGGTTCCTCCACGCCTGCGGAGTTCCAGCAGGCGGGCAGCTCGTCGTGCACGACGATCGTCATGTGGAGCAAGTTCAAGGTCAAGAAAGACCGGTAACTTCGGGGTCAGAGTCGAATTTCATCGTTCCCACGCCGGCGGCGTGGGAACGATGAAATTCGACTCTGACCCCGTTTTTCCCTTACGGCCGGAACACCACCTCGGCCGGGAGGGACCGCACGAGTACCCCACCCGATGGCCCCGCCGCGCTCGGCACGCCGTTCACGCGCGCCTCGCTGACAGGCTTCGCGAACGGTGAATACACGACGATCCCGCCCGGAGGAATCGTTAGGCCCGCCGACATCGACACACGGGCCCTGCCGTTCTCGTTGCGGATCGTGTAGCTGAGCGGCCCGTAGTGCGTCGAGAGTCGCCGCACCGTCACACCCGGTTTCTCCATGACCCACGCCTGGGGAATCCCGGCGCCAATCACGAGTGACGAGTCGGCCTCGCGCTCGTACGCGAACATGTCGAGCAGCGAGCGGATGTAGTCGGAGCCAACCCACGTGTGTGGCATGTCGCCGACGAACTTCGGCGTGGCCGGATCGCGCCACACGACTTCGGCCCACTCGTACCACTCGGGTGGCCGCTGCCCCTTGAAGAGCCAGTCGAGCAGCTCGTGTGCGCGGTCGCGCTTGCCTAACCGCACCATCGTTCCGACGGTCCGAAGCTCGTACGGCGTGTAGCTCTCCCACGGCTTCGTGCCGTCTCGCCGTGCGACGAACTCGGTCCAATACCGGTCGAACGTTCGGTCGAGCGCATGCGCGACGCTATCGGGCATGCGACCCATCTCGCCGACGGGCGTCACGGCAATCGTCGTCGACGTGGCGTCGAAATCGCCGAGGTCCGCTGCGCCCGGGATGTAATCGATGTGGTGCTGCGCCATCGCGAACTGAATGGACGCGTACAGGTCGCGCCTGAACTCGTCGCGCAGCGACATCAGCTGGGGCTCCTCCGGTCGGCTCAGCGCGTGCGCGAGCTCCACCGCATCCTTGAGTCCGCGCAGCGCGAAGAAGTCGTCCCAGTACGAGTGCATCGGCCTGGCCGAATACCCCTCGTGGCTGATGGATGGCGGGAGGATGCCGTAGAACGCGCGCTTGTCGCCGGCCTGAAACTCCGGCTTGCGCCGCTGCTGGCGAAGTGAGTCGATGTACAGGGCGGCGCGCAACACGTTAGGCCAGAGGCGATCCGCAACCGCGCGGTCGTGTGTGTGCCGCCAGTACTCGGCCGCGAGGTAGATGAATTCCCCGTTGCTGTCGTGCTCCGGCACGGGGTCAGCTCCTCGCGAGTCGACACAGCACGGCACTTTGCCGTTGGGGTATTGGAAGCCTGCGTACCACTCGAGGAACTCGCGCGCGACGTCGGGCCGGCCCATCCGCAGAAGTGCCGTCGCCTCGAGCGAGCCGTCGCGGATCCACGACCGCGCGTAGGCTCGCGAGCCGGGCTGCAGCCCGGCGTGGTCGCGGTTGACGAGCATGTAGCCGAGATTCGCGTACAGCGTGTTCACGACGCGCGAGGCAGATGGCGGCAGCTCGATCGTCACGCGTTCGATCGCATCCCGCCACAGGCGGCGCGCGTCCGCCACGCGATCGCGCGGCGCGCGGGCGCCGAGCACGCGCTCGCGCTCCAGCTGCGCGATGGACGCCTCGTGCAGCGGCAACGCGAGCTCGACGACCGCAGCGGCGCCACTGTCGACGTCGGCGGTGTACACCAGGGCGCCGGAAGCCTGGCCGAACGGGTCCTGCACGCTGCTGGCGGGTGGCAGTGAGCCATCGCGGAGATAGTCTACAATGTTGCCCTGGTCGAACGTCGCCGCGCCGAACCCGTCAGGCGGCGTCAGCGATACTGCCACCGACTCCCCATTCACGCGGACCACCTGCCCCTCGGCCGCCAACTGCCTGATCGTGGCGACGCCGCCGGGCGTGTTGAGGAACTGCCATGGCGGGTTCACCTGAAACGGCCGTATCGCGAGATACAGCCGCATGGTCTGTCGCGTGTGAGCCGTGTTGGCGAGCCGGTACTGCAAGTAGGCGATGGAAGAGTCCTGTCCTCCGAGCACGGCAACCGGTGCGAGCGTGAGCTGCCAGTCGTCGGCCGTCCACGCAACGCTCGGCTCGGGAAAGTGCGATCCCGCGAGCGACTGCGTGGTTTTGACATCGTGCCAGGTGGAAAGCTTGCCACCCACGAACACGAACGGCTCCACAGAGAAGCCGCCTTTTCGGGCCTCCACCATCCCTTCTTCGTTGACGAGCACTTCTGCCTGGTCGCCGTCCGCGCCGGCGATGGTCCAGTAGGACTGGACGCCACTCAGATACTTGGGATAGCTGCCAGCCGGTGCGTCCTTCGCGACCGCGGCGAAAAACGTGTTCTTCGACTCCGACCAGGCGAGTGGCTCGACCGTGATCTCGCGCAACCCGAACGTGTCGGAGGGCCCACGCTCGAGGGCAAGCCTGACGAACCTCGTATCGCTCTCCGGCAGGTAGATGTAGTCTCTGCCACCGTTACCGCCGGCGACGTGATAGTGGGTTTCCCACGTCCTGCCGTCGGGCGAGAAGTCGACGCTGTAGTCGGATGCCTGATGGCCGGGTTGCCACTCGATCTCGAGACCGCCGAACTCCCGGCTCTGCAGGAAGTCCACCTGCAGTGCTTGCCGCGCGTTAGGCGGCAACACCACTGGCGGCGGGGCGCCCTTTCTGGCAGGCGGTGGTGGCGTGGCTGGAACTGGCGCCGCGGAAGATCGCCAGAGCGTCGACGTGTCGCTGTCCAGCGCGCGTCTCGCTTCGAAACCGGCGGCCTCCGACGTCGCGGTGACGCCTGGGGTCAGCGCGTACGGTCGGTCAGGCTCGCGCGGCCGCAGCTGCAGCTCATCGATCCAGACCGTTCCCTTTCCGCCCGTGCCGGCCGTGATCGAGAACTCGATGGCGGCGACGCGTGTCAGCTCCGCACCACCGTTGGGTCCCCACGCGAACGTGATCTGCCGTTTTTTTCGAACGACCTCGGTCCACGCGCGCGGGAACTCGAAGCCCGGCTGGTTGGACCACCACACGTTGTCGCCGCTCGGGTCGATGAGCTTGAGCTCGAGCGTGTTAGGCGGCGCGTCACCGCGAATCCGAAACGAGAACTCGTAGTTGGCGGGAACCGTGAAGTTGAAGGCGCGATGCACGACCGCGTACCCGCCGCGGCCGTGGAAGTCAAAGTCGAGCCGCATGGCGCGTCCGCGGACGCCCGAGTCGCTGGAAACCTGGAGCGACACGCCATCGGACGGGGTCGCGCGCCAGTCCTTCACGGACTCGAACGCGTCGAGGATCGCCGGCTTCTGCTGGGCCGAGGAGCTGCGCGCGCCACCCATTGTGCCCGCCAGCAGCAGCCCGGCGGCGACCCATCTCATCCCTTCACGCTCCCGGCCATGTCATCCTGGATGATAGTAGCGATGCTGTCACGCGTTTCATCGCTCAGGACGATGCGCGGGCACATGAAGTCATTGATCGAGCCAGCCGCCGGTAAACCCGGCGCGCTTCAGGCCGGCCTTGATGTACGGGTTCGTCCGCATGACACGCCAGACGAGACCCGATCGGTGATTCTCGATCATCGCGAGGATTGGGCCCTGGTCGATCCCCAGGTAGTCACTGTCGAACCACGCGATGCCCGGCGCGACTGTCCCCGCCTGCGGCGTTAGGCCGGTCCTCGGGAACGTCGCATTGAACGCGTCGAGGAAGCCGTACTTCGTGAAAAGACCGTCGCCGTACTTCTCGCGCATGGCGATCAGCGCGGGGATCGTGATCTCCGGCGCAAACGGAACCGACCCACCGACCGCCGTTGGGGCGATGGTCCCGTCGTCCCGAATCTCGTTCCACGCGG
>Ga0070670_100004712_pt1 | contig 11445 bp, 7 predicted proteins | sample KBSS63metaG_FD_64665 | JGI IMG/M metagenome (GOLD analysis project Ga0070670, IMG submission 64665) | Switchgrass rhizosphere microbial communities from Kellogg Biological Station, Michigan, USA - KBS S6-3 metaG | ecosystem: Host-associated > Plants > Roots > Rhizosphere > Soil ... | reverse complement strand
ACCGGGTTTCTGCTTCGCGAGCTCGATCATTTGTCTTACCGACAGCGCAGGAATCGACGGGTGGACTGAAAACAGCAGAGCTGCATGCGATGCATAAGATGCGGGAGCAAAATCTCTTATCGGATCATACGGTATGTTGCGATAGAGACTTTGGTTAATGGCTATCTCTGCGGCTGTACTGAAGAGCACGGTGTAGCCGTCTGGCGCCGCTTTCGCCACTGACTCGGCGCCAATCATGCCACTCGCGCCGCTTCTGTTTTCGACTATTATTTGCTGACCAAGGCGATCCTGCATTTGCGCCGCGACGAGGCGCGCAAACAAGTCCAGGCCACCTCCTGGTGGGAACGGTACTATGATACGAACCGGCTTGACTGGCCATGACTGTGCAAGCGAAGGTTGTACTACCGTTGTTAGTATTACGCTCAAAAGTGTGATGCTGGCGCTAGTAACATATCGCATGACCGAAACTCCTGATCGTCATTCGACTGAAATCCTGCATGCGCAGGATGGCCGTGTACGCTTTACAACCCGCTATACTTGTAATAATTTGATTCGGCCAGACGTAATGCGACTTTACAATGAAAGGCGATCATGAAACTGAAATCCACGCGCCGTGAGTTTCTACGATTTTTGGGCGCCGCTTCAACGGGCTCGCTAATGGCAGGGCACTTCACCAGTGCAGCTGCCGCGCCGACGAACATCGTGGCGTCGGCCTTTGCAGGCGTGTGGCAGGATGGTCTAAAGGCCGGGCCAATCGCATGTTACAAGGCGAAGAACGGCGGCGACGTATCGCTCGTTATCGGGACGCCTAGTGATTTCGCACAGAAGGTAATGGCCACTAGACAGCGGCCTGTGATCGATGTCGTGATCGGCACCGATGCGGATGTATTCCAGAACGCACAGTTAGGCATCATAGAAAAATTGGACTCGACGAAAGTTCCAAACATGTCAGGGCTCGTCCCTATTTTCACGAATCCGTTCGACGGATGGGCGTTTGGATATGATGGCGGCAAGGACGGTCTGGCGATAAACACAAACAAAATTAAGCAGGCGCCGAAATCCTGGCTTGAGTTCACCGAGCAGGTCGCGAAGGGAAGGTACGGGCGTGCGGTTATGTATCCGCACCTCACTAACACCGACGGCCTTGCGGTTACATGGCTGATTAACCGAGAGCTCGGGGGGAGCCTAAGTAACCCCGAGCCCGTCTTGCGGCGGCTGCGTGAGATGAAACCGTATATAACGAAGTTCTATACGAGTAACGCCGAACCGGGCACCGCCCTCACGAGCGGCGAAGTGGACATGGCGGCCTGGACAGATGGCAGAACGTACGGCGTGCAGGCCGGCAACAAAGAGATACAGTTCTTTTTGCCGTCTCCTGGTAGCCCCATGGTAAACATCTGCATGATGAAGGTGAAGAACGGTTCCGAGGGCGCGTGGGAATATCTCAATTGCGCTGCAGAACCACGAAGCCAGGCGGCATGGAACCAGTTCTTTCCAGGATATTACGGCACGCACAAAAATATTGAATACCCTGCGGGCTCGCGGGAAAAGCAAGACCCCACTTCACTCGACAAAAGTTTCAAGAACTGGATTCTTGTACCTTGGAAGGAAATGGCGCAGGTAAGGTCCACGTGGATGGAAGGCTGGACAAAGGAAATCGGCGCCTGATTTGCAACGAAGCGGTGAGAAGCTGTGTTTTTCTGCCTGGTCCCGATAGTAGTTCTGCTGGTCGCGTTTTTCGTATTGCCGTTCGGGGTCATGTTGTATGAGAGTCTGTTCTTATCGCCGCTGCAAGCGCCAGCCGGCGTCAGCCTCACGTTTGCAAACTATGTGAAGTTGTTCGGCGATTTCTTTTACATCAAGGTTTTGTTGCAAACGCTCGCACTAGGCGCAGTCGTTACCATCCTCTCCCTGATAATTGCGTATCCCGTCGCATACATGCTTGCCCGCACGCGTTCGCGATGGCGGCAGTTACTGGTCTTTCTCGTTATCTCACCGCTCATCGTCAGCATCGTTATCCGCTCATACGGCTGGATGGTGTTGCTGGGACGGGCCGGCACGGTCAACTCGATGTTCGTCGCGATCGGGTTAACCGATCATCCGCTGCCGCTCATGTACAACTGGTTCGGCGTCGTAATCGCACTTACCCATGTCCTTCTTCCCTACATGATCCTTACTCTCGCGAGCGTCATCGAGGGTATCCCGGAAAGCCTGGAAGATACGGCTGCAGTGCTGGGAGCAGCTTGGTTTACCCGCTTTCGCCTTATAGTGTTTCCGCTTAGCTTAGAAGGTGTCGGCTCCGGCGTAACGCTCGTTTTCATGCTGGCCATCGGAAGCTTCGTTTCCGTGCTCTTACTTGGTGGCAGCGACACACTCATTCTTCCGCTGATGATTTATCAGCAGGTAATTCTGATTAACAATAATTTCGCCGCGGCGCTCGGAATGTATTTATTGGTGATTTCGGTCGCTCTGCTTTATGTACAGCGACACGCATTCACTGTTCGTGGCGCGGCCGCATAAATGCGCCGATTGTTTCTGGATCCTGCCGCCTTGATTCTCCGTTTATATTGCGGTGCAGTTCTCTTGTTCTTGAGCATTCCAATCGTGGTCGCTGTGGGCGTGGCATTCGGCAGCGACAAAATTGCGCGCTTCCCGCCTCGTGGCTTGTCGCTTCAGTGGTTCAAGGCCGCAATGACGAATTCATCGTTTCTGGACGCGATGAGTAATAGCTTCCAGCTTGCAGTGTTAGCGACTGTTATGACCGTGTTGGTCGGACTTCCGGCGGCGATCGTGCTGGTTCGCCGGCGCCTCCCGGGCCAGGGAGCATTGGAAGCCTTCCTGCTGTCGCCGCTTAGCTTACCCGGGGTCCTATACGGAGTCGCGATGTTGTTTTTTCTCGGCGCTTGTGGATTCGGCCTAACGTGGTGGGGCTTGCTGCTGGCGCATGTAGTCATTGCCGTGCCGTACGTACTGCGTACGACGCTGGCGGTATATCGCGGCCTTGACCGCGGCCTCGAGGAAACGGCGCAGGTGTTAGGAGCAAATCCGTGGCAGACATTCTGGCACGTGACGCTGCCCCTTCTCCGGCCGGGACTGTTCGCCGGCGGGCTTTTCGCGTTCCTGATCTCATTTGACAATGTGCCCGTGTCGATCTTTCTCACGACGCCTAACAACAGCACCCTGCCCGTCACTATCATGAGTTATCTAACAAGCCAGGATTTCGACGCGACGATCGGTGCGATCTGTGCGCTGCAAGTAGCGGTCGTATTGGTCCTGCTATACCTGCTCGACCGCCTGTACGGCGTGGGTCGCCTCACCTCCTTCGGCGCGTGACGAACCAGCGCGCCCAACGCACTGCAGACGTCGAACTGCGGGCATTCCATAAGCGCTACGGCGCGGTGGTTGCCGTTGAGTCGCTCGATCTGAAAATTGAGCCCGGAGAATTCGTTTCGCTGCTAGGGCCAAGTGGTTGTGGCAAGACGACGACTTTGCGAGCGATCGCGGGTCTTGTTCGACCAGACTCGGGCGACGTTATCGTCGGCGGACGCGTCATGAATGAAGTGCCCGTCCACCGGCGTGGCCTTGGACTGGTCGCACAAAACTACGCGCTCTTTCCGCACATGACAGTACTTGAGAATGTCACGTTCGGGCTGCGCATGCGTCGCATGCCACAGACCGAAGCCCTGCGACGCGGGCACGAAACGCTCGCGACAGTGCAGTTGGACAAAATGGCAGAGCGCTTTCCCCGTGAATTATCCGGTGGACAGCAACAGCGAGTAGCACTTGCTCGCTGTCTCATCGTTGAACCGGACGTCATGCTACTCGACGAGCCACTCGGAGCGCTTGATAAAAAATTGCGTGAAGCCATGCAAGTAGAACTTAAGCTTTTGCAGCGTCAGGTCGGGATTACGACGATCTTCGTCACGCATGATCAGGAGGAAGCGCTGACGATGTCCGACCGCATCGCCGTCATGCACAATGGCCGCTTGCAACAATTCGGGCGGCCACAGGAAATTTACGAAGCGCCGCAAAACCGCTTCGTTGCGGATTTTATCGGTGCATGTAACTTCCTCGAGTGTCGAGTCGACGCTCGCCAGGACGGATCGGTCGTGGTCAGGCTGGAAGATGGTGTCACTGCTACGGTCGCGGTTGCGGCCGGCACGCCAGCACCTTCAATCGGTGCGTCGGTGATCGCGACGGTGCGTCCGGAGAAAATCATACTGAGGCCCGCACAGGCAAAAACGGAAGGGCACTTATACGCGCGGCTTGAACAATTGGTGTATGTGGGAACCGCGATTCACTATCACCTGCGAACAGCGATGGGCACCCGCTTAATTGCTTATCGACAGAATAACGTCGCACCGCCGCCAGAGTTGCGTGCGGGGGCCGATGTGCACGTCACTTGGGATGCGACGTCGGCCCGACTGCTGCCGGACTGACTCCCGGTTACTTCCCGGTCAGCGCTTATGCGAGCCAGCCTGCGACGTGAGTGTGATCATTAGACGCTAAACGAATTTCCATTTACTCACAAGCGGTGCCTTAATCCGCGTTTTGAGATCAGCGATCTCTGCGTCCAGGCGCGTCAACACCTCTTCCTCGTCAACGGTTAACACTTTTCTTTTTTCCATTACGATTTTTCCATCAATAATGACGGTTTCGACACTGTCTCCAGTCGCCGCATAGACCAAGTTCTGAACTTCGTTATACAGCGGTCGCCATTCCGGTCTCCGTGTGTCAAAGATCGCAATATCAGCTCTCTTACCAATCTCAAGAGATCCAATCTCTTTCTCCAGCCCCATCGTTTTTGCGCCGTTAATCGTTGCCATCTCAATGGCGACCTCAGCCCCCATGATCTCCGGGTCCTGTCGCAAATCTTTGTGCAATACCGCGGCGAGATACATGATTCGGACCATGTCATGGTAATTCGAACAATCAGACGCGTCGCTGGCTATTGCGACGGGGATTCCAGCATCGAGCATCTCGGGGAAGCGATCATAAGCTAATCCGTAGCTGAGCTTGAGCGCCGTTGACGGGCAATGAATGACCTTGACGCCGCGCTTAGCGAGAATCTCCACTTCTCGCTGCGACACGTGGACCATGTGTACCAAAACAACGTTCTCGTCCAGTACTCCCAACTTTTCTAAGTGCTCCACTGGGCGATAGCCTGTTCTCTCTTTCGTTTCGTGAACCGTCTCAATGTAGTTCGCTAAATGCATGTGCAAGCGAACGCCATGGCGGTCCGCCATCTTTTTCGATTCGACAACCAGCCGATCGGTGAAACGGCCCATGCCCACGATGGTCACCATCGGCTTAATACGGCGTTTCGAGCCCGAGAATTCGTTCAGAAATCGTTCGTGAATCTTGAGGATCTTGTCCGCATTTTCCTTTAATGACCCGTGACCAAGGCTTACCAAATCGAATGACCGTCTTCCCATCATGCCTTTGATGCCGATCTCTTCGATGCCCGATTGAATGGTGTCGTACGGATGGTACGAGCCCGGCTCCATGAATGCCGTCGTTCCGCTCTTGAGCACCTCCACTAACAGGGCCTTTGCAGCCCAGATCTCGTTGCGCGCCTTGATGTATGGCGACACCTTCGAGTGAATATAATTGGACCACGGAGAGCCGCCTAAATTGTCTGGGATGAGCCCCCGGCTTAGATGGTGTGAGAAGTGAATATGCGCATTAACGAATCCCGGACTGATGACCTTGTCCGTGCATTCGTACGTTCGCTTGGCCTGATATTGGCTTAGCAGTGATTTTTTCTTGCCGACAAATACTATCTTGTCCTTTTTGATAGCAATACCCGCATCGCGAATTACGCGCCGTTCGCCGTCAACGGTGATTGCAGTTCCGCCGGCGAGTATAAGATCGACGTCTTGTTTCACGCTTAGCCCCTCCAATCGATTGCGAAAGATTTATTGTACTGCCGTTTGCTGTGATCTATGGCCGAAAAGAGAGTACGTCATCCGCAGCCACAGTTCCAAGGCGAAGAAGGCGTTGGTGAGATAGGGGTGATCGCAAACGTTTAACTGAAGACAGTTGCCCGAGTGAAGGTCAATGCGATGTCTACTAATCCTCGCTAGAGACATCGCCTGCGAGAAACTGAAGTGGGAGATTTTGCAATGCACGAATGGCGCGAACGCTCGCAGCAACAGCGAAGTGTACAAGCTAATCACGCGTCTTCACGTAAGATGTCGTTCACTCACTACTGGAGGGAACTGATGAAGTCTTTGATCGCGCTTGAAGTTATCTCATTGCTGCTGACATTCAGCGCGCGCGCTCAGTCGGACGCGAAGGACGTCGCGCAGTATCCGACGAAGACAATTCGAATGCTGGTAGGCTTCTCAGCGGGCGGTGGCACCGATGCGACTGCGCGACTGTTCGCGCAGAAAATGAGCGACGGGTTCGGGCAAAATGTCGTCGTGGATAATCGTGTAGGTGCCGGTGGTAATATCGCCGCTGACCTTCTTGCGAAAGCGGTTCCCGATGGACATACGCTGCTGATGACCGTAGCTGCCCACGCAGTGAATGCGAGTCTTTACAGCAGACTGCCGTATGACCCGATCCGGGATTTCGCACCCGTTAGTCTCGTCGCAGCGGCTCCTAACATCATCACGGCACATCCATCTCTCGCTGTCCACTCGGCACGCGATCTGGTATCGCTGGCAAAAGCGAAGCCAGGACAAATTACTTATGCATCGGCCGGTAATGGCACCACGATGCATCTAACCATGGTTCTCTTTAGCTCGATGGCCGGAATTCAACTCGTCCATATACCGTATAACGGAGGCGCGCCCTCGACAGTCGCAGCCCTCGGAGGCCAGACCCAGCTTCTCTCGAGCAGCCTGCCGACAGCTCTGCCTCACGTGCGCAACGGCAAATTGAACGCGATCGGCGTTACGAGCGTGGATGTCTCACCGCTCGCGCCTGACCTTCCCACCATTGCACAATCAGCCGGCTTGCAGGGTTACGAAGTGAAGGAATGGTATGGGATCCTTGCGCCTGCCGGAACACCAATGGCAGTCATTAACAAACTAAATGCAGAGATCGCGCGACTGTTACAGGACAGCACGGTTAGAGATCGACTTACGACACTCGGTTTTGAGCCGGTCCGCAATTCACCCGCGCAATTTGCGGCACTCATAAAATCAGACATCGCTAAATGGGAGAAGGTCGTGCGTACTGCAGGTGTCCGCATTGACTGATCATCAGAGGCCGGAGAAATTCCGGGATCACAATTGGTAGGAGGCAAAGGCGACTCGGATTCGGCCTCTTCTGATTCATTTCAATACGCCTAATAACACAACGCACCGCATGAAATCTGCGTCTGTCTTGTGTGGTCTGCAATAAACAAAGAGAGCGATGTCACGATAGCGATGATGTACCTTTTTGATAGCGAAATGTGTAGAGCAGCGTTATGTTGATGTTGGGGTTCGACATTGGGGGCACTTTTACAGACCTTTCATTGTTCGATGGCACCAACGGCGAGATACGGGTCACCAAGGTGCCTTCAAATGCGGCGGATCCCGCAGCTGCGGTAACCAGTGGTCTCAAAGACCTCGGCGTGCCCGCGAGTTCGATTGATACCATCATTCACGGCACGACGGTCACTACAAATGCGCTGTTGCAGCGTAAAGGCGCCAAGGTCGCCCTTATCACTACCGAAGGGTTCGGCGACCTCATCGAGATCGGCCGGACTATGCGCATGATGCCGGGACTGTTTAATACGAAATTTGTGCGTGCCGAGCCGCTGGTGCCACGTGACATGCGGTTAGAAGTGCATGAGCGAACGCTCGGCACTGGAGCGGTCCTCTGTCCGCTGGAAAGCTCAGACATCGAGCGAGTCGGAGCAGATCTTGAGGCCCTAGGTGCACAGGCAGTTGCAATCTGCTTTCTGAACTCGTATCAGTCGCCGGTGCACGAGACACGGCTAGCGCAAGCGCTCGAGAAGCGGTTTCCGGGCGTGTATGTCGTTGCGTCTTCTTCAGTCATCGCAGAATTTCGGGAATACGAGCGCTTCAATACGACTGCGGTGAACGCTTTTCTCGGGCCCCTGCTCGCCCGGTATTTGGATAATCTCGCCGAGGGCCTTAAGGCACTGGGATATAGCCGTCGCCTTTACGTCATGTCTTCGAGCGGTGGCATCTTAACGGTGGCTGGCGCCGCTGCACATGCTGAACGCACGTTACTCTCAGGTCCCGTGGGCGGCGTCAATGCGGCGATCGCATTAGCCTCCGCCATCGGTGTGTCCAATGTCATCACCTATGATATGGGCGGCACCAGCACCGACGTCTGTTTGATCGAGAACCTCACGCCAGCAGTAATCACAGAGAGCATCATTGATGGCGTCTCGTTTAAAGCGGTGCATATCGATATTCATACGGTCGGCGCTGGCGGGGGCAGCATCGCGACAAGTGAGCTTCCGGGCGACTTTCGCGTAGGGCCCGAAAGCGCCGGTGCGCGGCCTGGCCCGGCTTGTTATGGTTTTGGCGGCATCGAAGCGACAGTCACCGACGCAAATTTGGTCCTCGGCCGCCTCGGAACCGGCGGCTTGATAGGCGGACGCATGCAACTCGATGTCGACGCCTCACGAGCCGCAATTGAGCGCTTGGGCAACGCAATTGGAATACGCGACGTGCACCGTGTCGCACAGGGCATCATCGAAATCGCGGTCGCCAAGATGGTCGGCGCGATTCGAGAGATCTCAGTGCACCGCGGCCATGACCCGCGTGAATACGCACTCGTGAGCTTCGGGGGCGCCGGACCGATGCACGCAGTTGAAGTCGCGCGGGAATTCGGCGCGCGTGAAGTCGTCATTCCGCGACATCCTGGCAATTTTTCCGCGCTCGGTTTATTGAGCTCCGATTTGCGACACGACTACGTGAAGACACACCTAGCTCGATTGTCCGAGCTTGAGACGACTGCCATGTGGGATATGATTTCCCGCCTTGAAGAAGCCGGACAAAACCAACTTCTGTCGGAAGGCGTATCAGCCGATCGTATCGAGCTGCGTTATTCGGCAGACGTGCGTTATATGGGCCAAGGCTCGGAGCTCTCCGTGTCCCTCGAGCGCGGCACGGAGCCGTTAAATCTCGCGAAGACGTTTCATGCGGCGCACCAACAAAACTATGGACACTCCCGGCCCAGCCATCCTGTCGAGCTCGTTAATTTACGCGTCGCCGCAATGGGACGCCTTACGCGTCCCGAAATCCGTAACATGGCCCCACTGCACGCTAATGTGAGCACGTCGAAGCGGCCGGTATATTTCGACGGCCGTGAATACGATTGTCCGGTATTTGATCGCGCGGGCTTAGCCTCGGATTGGCGAACAATCGGACCCGCCATCATCGAAGAGTTCGGGTCAACAACGGTGTTAACGCCCGGTTGGGAAGCGCGCATGGATGTGATGGGCAATCTGCGCCTGCAACCTGAACAGCGTCAAGTATGAACATCGACCCGATTACGCTTGAGCTCATCGCTCAGGGCTTTATCGCGATCGTTCGCGAGATGCGCGCGACCATGCTGAAGACCGCGTACTCTAATGTCATCAAGGAAGGGCGCGACTTTTCATGCGCATTGCTCGATGCCGAGGGCCAGATTATCGGTCAGTCCGAGGACAGCCCGGCGCATATTATTCCGTTGTCATGGCAGGTGCAGCATATCTTGCGCACGCGCACAGAGCCGCTGCGCCACGGCGACGTGCTCATGGTCAACGATCCCTATACAGGTGGCACGCATCTCAATGACGTTGCCCTTATCCAACCGATCTTTTTTAGCGGCAAGCAGGCTTTCCTAAGCGTCGTGCGCGCCCATTGGGGCGACATCGGCGGACTCGCTCCGGGCTCGGTCGCCGGCGCAGTGGACGACATTATTCATGAGGGATTGCGGTTTCCGCCCGTGCTGGTTTATGAACAGGGCAAGATCAACCAAGGCATGCTCGATGTCATCTGGGCCAACGTGCGTGTGGTCCCGGATCGGATCGGCGACTTCTTTGCGTGCTATAGCACTTGCGGGATCGGTGAACGCCGCTTGAACGAGCTCGCACTCCGGCGCGGAGAAGAACTTATCGTGGCAGCCGCAGCCGCTCACCTCGACCGCACCGAAGAGCGGATGCGCAGGCGCATCTCGGAGATCCCAGCAGGTACATATCGTTTCGAGGACTATATCGATTCCGACGGACGTAGCGCGCGGCCGCTCTTTCTGCCCGCCACGATCACCGTCAACGGCTCAAGCATTACTGCAGATTTTACCGGCGCGTCCCCGCAGGGGCCCGGCCCAATGAACTGCAGCCTTGCGGCCGCGTCCACCGGTGCCTTCATTGCCTGCAAGGGATTACTCGATCCAACAGGGCCCATAAATCAGGGAGCGTTTCGGCCGATCACGGTAACGGCGCCTGAACGCTGCTTTCTCAATGCGCAATATCCTGCCGCGTGCGGCGGATTTTCCGAGATCCGGCGACGCGTCACGTCGGCGACTCTCGGTGCGCTTGCACGGGCAGTACCACTGGCACTCGTCGGTGATGGCAAAGGATCGTCCAATCACGTGAACATCGGCTGCGCGAACCCGTCCCGGGGCGGCCTATCCATATTGTATGAATATCCGTCGGGCGGAACGGGCGCGTTTCTCGAATCGGACGGCTCGCACACCTGCCGCCATTTCGATGAGGGTGAGTTCGGATCCATTCAGCCGATCGAAGTCATCGAAGCGGAACATCCACTTCGTGTTGAACGCTGCGCGCTGCGCGAAGATTCTGAAGGTATCGGCTTTAGACGAGGCGGTCTGGGCATGCGCCGGGAGATACGAATCGTAGGAGAGAGCGCGAAACTTTCCGTTCTCTCCGATCGTATCGACATTCCCCCGTTTGGCGTGCTCGGCGGATCTTCACCGCAACCCAATGACTTTCACGTACGTCGCAATGGGAAAGTAGTTTACCCATCGAATTCTCCCGGCAAAGTGACATCATTCGAATTGCAGCGAGATGACGTCTTCGTATGCTTGAGCGCCGGCGGCGGTGGGTATGGCAATCCACTTGAGCGGGAACCGGAGCGCGTGTGCCGCGACGTTCGAAAACGCTATATCTCCGCCGGACGGGCGCTCAAACGCTATGGTGTAGTTCTGACTCCGGACGGCGAATTCGATGCAGCGGCGACCCAACGGGAACGACAAAAGATGCAGGCTTCCGAGATTCGCCTGGACGTTATGGCAGCGCAGGAAGATCTGTTCGACGACCGAAGGCGAATTGTGGAAGTAAACCAGAACGTCGCCTCTGGCTGCGGACTGAAAGACGGCGATCTTGCAGAACTGATTTCCGCGGGCGGTGCACCGTTACGCGTTTGGATCGCAATCCGCGCACATAAAAATGGAATCGCACTTGGGCCCGCAGCGCGCGAAATTCTGGGCATTAGGCAAGGTGAAACGGTAGCCATTCGCTGCCCGGTGCAC
>Ga0070670_100004711_pt1 | contig 11449 bp, 15 predicted proteins | sample KBSS63metaG_FD_64665 | JGI IMG/M metagenome (GOLD analysis project Ga0070670, IMG submission 64665) | Switchgrass rhizosphere microbial communities from Kellogg Biological Station, Michigan, USA - KBS S6-3 metaG | ecosystem: Host-associated > Plants > Roots > Rhizosphere > Soil ... | reverse complement strand
GTGGAAGCACCTGATCGAACTCATGCAGCGCAAGATGTTCGTCTACCCAGGCCACTCCAAGGCCCGCCGTACCCGTGTATGGCGCCGGTTCCGCCAGCAGATGGTCGATGCCGAGAAGGAGATGAAGGGCCAGTACCTGATGATCGCTGCGCCGAACGAGAAGGAAGCGCACGACGACTACGTCGACTCGGCGGCCCTGGCTGCGGCCTGTTCGATGATCCAGACGGTCCCCGAGGTCGAGGTGGTGTCGTCCCCGTTCTACCGCAGGTAGACCCCTATACGTCGGAACCTCCCCGCTCGTCCACAGATGATCTAGGCTCGTGTCCATACACGACTATGAGGGAGGGCCTTCATGGCATACCGTCCGGAATCCGGCTACGAGACGGCCATCGCAATGAACACGGTGCGCCGTGGGCCGCTCCGCTTTGAAGAGGGCGTGGCCACCGACACCGACATCCCCAATGACTTCGGTCTGGGCGCCTACGGCGACACCGCCGGCGATGGTCGGGGACGTCCGTCCACCCAGTTCAAGGATCCGGCGACGACCATGCGTGAGCGTGTGCATGTCGGCTCGGCCTCGTGGATCGAGGCTCCGACCATGCTCAGCGACTTCGTGATCGGCGCCAGCGCCGGCCAGTCGGGCCCCGTCTTTGAGATGGAGCTTGGCTCGGAGCAGCGACTCGTGCGGATCAACCCGGCGCAAGTCTTCGACTGATCCCGTGGCCGACAAGGCCAAGCCGAAGAAGAAGCCCTACCTCTCGGTTGGCGTCCCAGGCAAGGGCAGTCCCAGCCTGGCGTCGGGCATGTGGCCGGACAAGAACCCACGGGCCGCCGGCAGTCCTTTGGCCGGTGGCGCCAAGGGCGCTGCCCCGATCGGCTCCCCGCAGATCGAGCCCAACCCGGTGGGCCGGCCGAAGTCGAACATCGGCAACTACCTGATCAAGCCGTCGGCCAACGCCCTCACCGGCTTTGAGATGCTGAACGAGACGCCGGACATCATCGACCAGGTGCACAAGAACTATCTCAAGGCCCAAGAGCTTCCACCGCACCTCCAGCCGGTGCGGTTCCACAGCCCGGTCGTGGAGCACAACAGGGCCCTGGCCATCTCCCGTGGGTGGCGCAAGCCAAGGAGTCGTAGTGGCTAGGAATCTCACCCGTAGGCAGTCTCGGTTCCCGATGCAGCCGATCACAGGGTCTGTGAAGACAGGACCGACGAATTACCCCTCTCCGGCGCATACCGACTACGCCACTTGGCACGGTGAGCAGGTTCCGACACCCGTCAGTGGTGAGCGGGTGAACATGCCCCCGGAGGGTTCCTCGTACAACAAGGCCCCCAAGCCGATGACCGCCGTCGAACAGGGCCGGGTGATCACCGCCCGTCAAGGACGCACGGACTGGGAGGCCTCACCGGAGGGCCAGGCCAGGACTACGGACATCTCGGCGCACATGAAGGCGACCCATGGCATCACCGCCACCCCCGGGCAGATCTACGACGACCTCCGCCGTGCCGGGCATCCCCTCGGCCAGCACAACGTCGGCCCGACCCACTACGACGTGCAACTGCCCGGCATGGCCGACCCCAATGCCGCTCCTCGTCCACCGAAGTGGGAGGAGTTGAGCCCCGAGCAGCGGGAGCACACCAATCGCCATCTGGCGATGCGCGGCACCAGCCTGGAGCAGATGGCCACCGACCTCGGAGCGCAGCACGACCAGGCGATCATCCGTGCCGCCGGCCAGGGTGGCCAGGATCTCGGTACCGGCGGCAATCTGACGCCGACGCCGCATCCCTACGCCTCGGACTTCTACTCGGTGGGCGAGCCCCGCCAGGTGATGGAGAAGAGCGCCAAGGAGATCGGCATGCCGATGACGGTGTACGCCCAGATGAACGCGTTCACCTCGCCCAACACCAAGTTCTCGGCCACGCTGAAGAGCGGCGAGACGGTCTATCCCAACGAGATGGCCGCCAAGCACTCCGTGCTCCACGCTCGTCAGGGCGGCGACCCGGCAGAGCTTCGCACCTCCACCGAGGCCCGGGAGCTTCGCAAGACGGGCACGGCCGAGCCGTGGGACACCCGCAAGGCGCAGGGCTATCCGGCGAACATGGAGAAGACGGCCCAGGCGACGTACCAGTTCGAAGCTGGGATCGCCCCGGCCGACTGGAAGACCGGCGAGGGCGCTGGCCCGATGGGTGACCGGATGCGCCGCAACCCCAAGGACGAACTGGTCCCTGCCGGTAACTCACCGTGGCGCAACAGTCCCAAGACGGGCCCGTACGCCAACTCGTGGAGCGACAGCCACCCGCAGTACTTCGTCTCCGACGTCCACTCCGGCGGCGGTGGCGCCGTGCCCCATCTGGGCATCGCCAAGGGCTCGGGAGACACCAAGGACAAGAGCGAGCGGGAGAAGGCGATCGAGAGCGTCCCGTACTTCCACGCCGCTGCCGACTTCGCCGGCCGTAAGGCGATGGCCCAGCGTGGGCTGCGCTCGACGCGTGACTTCCAGGCCGGCCAGTGGGGCGAGGAGCAGATCCAGCGTCGTGAGGACGCCGATCGTCGTGGTGCCTCGCCCGGCAACCTGCCGACCGAGGCCGAGGCGTACAAGACGGCCGAGCCGACGATGGACGTACACACCGGTACCGAGATCAACTTCAAGGACGGCAAGACGGAGCGTGGCAAGGCGGTTGCCAAGAGACACGTTCTTCATCAGGACCAGTTCGACTTCGGATAGAGGTCATACTGGGCCCTCGCTCCAGAGCCGGAGCGAATCATCAATCTGTAAGGAGATACCAGTGGACAACCTGGAGCAGCTAGTCAGCGAACTGCAGCAGAAGATCACCGAGATCAAGGCCACCCTGCAGCCGGCCTGGGAGCAACTGCAGCAGGACGTGCGGGCCAAGGCCGACGAGATCAGCGATGCCATCGACGCCAAGGTCGAGGAGATCAAGACCGCCGTTCAGAACCGCGGCTGACGTGCCTGGCGGCAAGGACCCTGGTCCCTCGATCAAGAAGCCAGACGAGTACGAGGCGCTGAAGGACGAGGGCTACTCCAAGTCCAAGGCAGCGGCGATCTCCAACGAAGCGGCCAAGGGTCCTGCCGCACGGAGCAAGATGGCCAAGAAGGCCGCAGCCACGAGAAAGAAGAACAACTGATGTCCAGTGGACATGGTGCTGACAAGCCCGACAAGGCCAACCATCCCGGCCGCCAGGTGCATCGGGAACGCTTCAACGCAACCTTCTCCGGTCCGCAGGGCTTCGGCGGCGTGGACCCGGCCTACGAGGCTGATCACGACTACACGGACGAGATGGAGACACGCTCTCGTCTGGAGGATGAGTACGGCGGTGGCGCCGGGGATTGGGACCACTGATGTCCAGCGGACACGGCGTGGCCAAGCCGAACAAGGCCAACCATCCGGGACGGCAGGTCGGCGCGGATCGGTGGAGCCGTGTGCCCAACACCGACTACACCGGGGAGATACCTCCCTATGGGGAGGAAGAGGACCGCACGGACTACGAGGCGATCCAAATGGCCCGCCTGGAGCGCCGGCGTCCAGAAGGTGATACCTGGTAATGGCCTTCGTCGGTGGAGGGTGGCGCTCGGGACAGGCAACTGATCCCGCTGTCAACACGGGGGCCGCTTCGACGGCCACCGTGACCACCCTCGCCCCGACGACGTTCGTCCGTAAGCAGAACATCACCCTGACCGTCACCGGCACCGGGTTCACCTCAGCCACCAAGCTGTACGCCGACTACAGCCCGATCGCCACGACGTTCGACTCAGCCACGCAGTTGCGCTGCACGAGCTTCAACACCACGCCGGACAACGGCCAGGCCGGGACGATCAACGTCGGCGTCGTCAAGCCTGGCGAGAAGCTCTCCGCCACCAAACCCTTCACGGCGACATGAGCGACAAGATCAAGCGTGTGGCCCAGCTTGGGCAGTTCGGCGGCATCCTCCCGGGCCCCACGTCCGAGCCCGACTCTGATACGGGCGCTGCGTGGTTGGATGAGCGCACCAACGCCGGCGTGATGGATGCAGCGTTCAACGCCAACGAGCGGCAGAAGCACATGGCCGAGGTGGGCGAGCACCAGTGGATCACCGGTGAGGCCGACACGGCCGTCCATCCCCGGAGCGGCTTCATGACCAAGGTGGGCGAGAGCAAGCACCTCTCCCACCAGCGCAGTGACAGCGGTATCAGGGAGCGCATGGGGCTCCAGTTCAACGTGGTCGATGAGAGCGCTCCGCACTTGGGACGCCCCGTTGCCGGCCAGGAGCCGGTCAAACACGTGTATCGAGGCATGTCCGAGGACGAGTTCCAGGAGGCCAAGGGCCGTGGCCACATCGCCTCCGACGAGCGTGGTGTGATCCAGCCCGGGTGGGAAGGGACCAACGCCACCACCGACTACGGTACGGCGCACAACTACCTGCCCAGGGAAGGGCCGAGCCGGATCGTCAAGATGGCGGTGCATCCTGATGACCAATGGTTCACCTCCGACATCGGGGACTACCCCCGGACACGAGCACAGATCCCGTGGGATCGTGTGATCTCGCACACGTCGGTGATGGACAAGAGCAAGTCGTCCAACCTCCGTGAGCAAGTGGTCGAGAAGCAGAAGCGGGAGGGGACCGTGTGAAGGAGCGCAACGAGTCCCAGATCCGCCAGGGCCCTCCTCTGCAGGAGTCGCTGTTCGACGCCTCGACGTATGACAAGCCCTCTCCGCCGCAGGTGACTCCCGGCCCGGCGGTGAACCGCAACGTGCATCCCATCCAGTTCCAGATGTTCTATGGGGCACAGGAGATGAAGGACATGATCACTGACTCCGGTGACCGGGGCAGCATCGGGTCCAACGCCAGCTACTACGGCCTCTCCTCTGGGGCTCGTGCGGATCCTGACGTCACGGGCGAGAAAGAGTCCATGGACGAGATGTGGGAGCGCAAGACGGCCGAGTCGAAGTCCGACGACTACACGGTTCATGGCTCAGGCGTCCACAAGAGCATCATGGACGAGGGCTTCCGGGCGCATACCAAGGTCACGCTGAACTGGGACGACTCCGAGGACTACGGCGAAGAGCCTGAGGTACGGCTGGGTGACGCCCACCACCGTGTCGCTGCAGCGGCCGACATCGAGAAGACCACCGGGCGCAACATCTGGATCAATGCCAACCACTCTGACCCCAACCTGCGCTACCGCACCAAGGTGTACGGGCAGAAGGGCTTCCGATGACCGTCGCCTTCTACCCCGGCAGCTACAGGGCTGCGGCCAGCGACCTGACCATCGCCATCAGCCCCCTCGGCCTGGTCGAACTCGCGGACGAAGAGTTCGAAGTCCATGGCCCTCGCCTGAGCCGGTACGCCAGTAACTGGGCTTGGTACCTCGGCCACCACTGGGCGTACAAGCGGGAGATCGGTGAGCCCCAGCTTGTCTTCAACTGGGTGCGCGCCTTCAGCGACTTCCTCGTCAACTTCACCTTCGGCAAGGGCGTCAACTTCCACAGCCCCGAGGCCACGGCCGGGATCATCCCCTATCTCCTCAAGGAGGTGTGGGAGGTCCACAACAACAAGCAGGCGATCATCCACGAGATGGGCCAGCTTGGGTCGGTGTCCGGCGACGTGTTCGCCAAGGTGGCCTTCGAACCGCCGTACGTCGACTCGGTCGGCATTCCCCACGAGGGCCGCATCCGTGTCCTGCCACTGAATCCGGCGTTCTGCTTCCCCGAGTGGCACCCCCACGACCGCAGCCGGATGATCCGCTTCAAGCTGAAGTACAAGTTCTGGGGCACGGCGCAGGACGGCGCTCGCCAGGTGATGACCTACGTCGAGTTGATGACCGAGGACGTCATCGAGGAGTACATCAACGACGAGTTGATCGACCAGCGGCCCAACCCGCTCGGTGAGATACCGATCGCCTACACCCAGAACTTCCCCGTCTCCTCCAGCCCGTGGGGCCTGGGCGACATCAACGAGATCATCCCGCTGAACCGTGAGTACAACGAGAAGGCCACGGAGATCTCGGACATCATCAACTACCACGCTGCTCCCGTCACGGTGATCACCGGCGCCAAGGCCTCCAACCTGGAGAAGGGCGCCCGCAAGCTGTGGGCCATCGGCAACGAGAAGGCCAAGGTCCAGAACCTAGAGTTGCAGACCAACTTCACCGGCCCATTGGGCTACATGGAGTTGCTCAAGCAGGCGATGCACGAGATGACCGGCGTGCCGGCGACGGCGCTGGGCACCCTGCAGCCGATCAGCAACACGTCCGGCGTGGCCCTGGCCCTGCAGTACCAGCCACTGATGCTCAAGCATGAGCGCAAGATCACTCAGTACAAGCCGTTCTTCGAACGGATCAACGAGTTGGTCATCAAGCACTGCTTCCTGTTCCGCCCGGACCTGACGGTGTACAACCCGTACCTGTCAGCAATGATCCTGCGGCCGGACCAGATGCCGGAGCTTGACCCGTCCAACCCAGCGTCGTACCGCTCGACCATCGACTGGCCCAGCCCGATGCCGATGGACACGCTGATCAAGATCAACGAGATCCAGGCCAAGATGGCCATGAACCTGGAGAGCCGGCGTGGAGCGCTCCGCGACCTCGGTGTCCAGTTCCCGGATCAGAAGCTGCGCGAGATCTTCGAAGAGGTCATGGAGGACACCAAGGAGCAAGGCGCCTTGGACCTCATCCGCAGCCAGATCGGCGCCTTCAACATGATGGCGACGGGCATGACACCAGACGGACAGCCCCTGATGGGCCAAGACGCAGAGGGGAACCCGGTGCCATCACAGCCTCCGGTGGACCCCAACCTCGCCATGGAGCTTCAGCAGTTGGCGTATGGCATCATGCCTCCGCAGATGAGCGACTTTGAGTCAGACGACCTCGTCTGACGCTCGCTTAGAGACATGAGATACCGCCCTATGGACGCTCCTTGTGCTATCAATGGGGCGTCCGGGGCCTGAACACTGGACAACTGAACGATGACAGACCAAGCTCCCACCCAACCGCCGCCGGCCACCATCGTGGACTCTGGCAACGGCTTCATTCAGGGTGTACAACCCGCACAGCCGCGCATGGCCGGCGAATGGAACGGCCAACAGCCGTCCCAGGGCCAGCAACCGCCCCAGCAAGCACCGCAACAGCCGGTGTTCACCGCTGAGGACATCGAGCGGGCTCGCCAGCAGGAGAAGGACAAGCTGTACGGGCGCATTGAGGAGATGGGCGCCCAGTTGCAGCAGGTCCTCTCGGCACGTGAGCAAGAGGAATCCGAGCGCAAGCGGCTGGCCGACGAGGCCGACGCCGCCCGTCGGGAGAAGGAAGAGCAAGAGATGGACCTCCGGGCCCTGCTGGAGAAGCGGGACAAGGAGTGGGAGGATCGGTTCAAGGAGACGGAGTCCAAGTACGCCGTCGATCGGGCCGTCTTCGAACAAGAGCGGCGCCTGGCCGAGGTCGAGCAGTACCGACGTCAGCGAGTCGAGCAGGAGCAGGAAGAGATCATCCCTGCCCTTTGGGACATGGTGTCGGGCAACTCACCGGAGGAGATCGAGCAGTCGATCGCCTACATGAAGCAGCGATCCGAAGTGATCGCACAGAACTTCGCCGCTGCAGCAGCAGCGTCGCAGCAGCAAGTACCGTTCCGGGGGGCAGCGATGCCTTCCGTCCCACCCGTTGGACCACTGGAGCAACTACCGGTCAACCAGCAAGTCACTGACCAGATGGTCAAGGACATGCCCATGGATGAGTACAAACGCCATCGTGAGAGCCTCCTACGGATGACAAATCCCAACCGCCGGGGCGGATAGGCCCCGCAACACAAGGAGAAGCTCATGCCCGCAGGCACCAGCCTCGGTGGCGAACTTCCTGTCATCTCCGGCATCACCGGTACGACCAGGCTCGCCAGCGGTGGCCCCCTGTCCAACTACACCCCGCCGGTCGGCTATGACGCGACCATCGGGATGGACAACACGGCGGTTGGCTACGGCGCCGGCGTGACCACCGGTTCCACCATGATGGGACCGGCGATCCAGACGATCTGGTCGAAGGAGATCCTCTTCCAGTCGATGCCGACGCTGCGTTTCGAGCAGTTCGCCGTGAAGAAGACCGAACTGGGCACCATGCCCGGCCTCTCGGTCAACTTCATGCGCTACAACAACCTGCCGATCCCAAACGGACCCCTCCTGGAGGGCGTCCGCATGAAGACGCACGCCATCACGGCCAACCAGTACGCGATCACGGTTGCCGAGCAGGGCTTTGCGGTGGCTGTTTCGGAGCTTCTCCTGAATGCTTCCTTTGATGACGTGATGGCCTCGGCCAGCCGTCTGCTGGGACGCAACATGGCGCTGTACATGGACGGCCAGGCACGGGCGACGCTGCAGCGCTCGACCAGCATCGTGTTCGGCTACCAGAAGCCGACGGCGATCAACCAGGGCTACGGCGTGTACGAGCCGGGCACGGTGGCCACCGGTCTGACGACCGGCGCCAACCCGCTCACCGGTGGTGGGTTCTACCTCCACCCGCACACGATCAAGGACGCCGTCGAGGTGCTGTCGTCCAAGAACGTGCCGCGCCTCGGTGAGACGTACGTCGCCTTCATCCACCCGCACCAGTCCCGCCGCCTGCGTGACACCCCGGAGTGGATCGAGGTCACCAAGTACGCCGCCCCGGGCAACTTCATGCTCGGGGAGATCGGTCGCCTGGACGACGTCGTGTTCATCGAGACGACCCAGGTCGGCGGTCCTGTCGGTACCGACATCGCGGACCCGTACACCAACCTGCCGGGTGGTGCGGTGGTCACCCCCGATCCGTTCAACCCGGACTGGCGTGGGACCGCCCTCGGTGCCGCCGGCGGCGACCCGACGTTCCCGAACATCACCCAGCCGGCCGCCGCTACGCCGGACGTCCCGCCGTACAACTCGGCATCGGACGACGACGTCACTGTCACCACGACGCCTGGCTGGGGTCAGCCGTGGGGTCCGACCGGCAGCGTCTACGAGAGCATCATGCTGGGCGACAACGCCTTCGGCCATGCCGTCAGCCTCCCCGTCGAACTGCGTGACGGCGGCGTCCTCGACTTCGGCCGTGAGCACGCCCTGGCGTGGTACGCGATCTGGGGTTGGGGTGTGATCACGGATTCGTCCGTGGTCAAGATGCTGACCAACTGACCTACCTCAAGGGCGAGCGGGACAACGGAGGCTTTGGCCCTGTCCCGCTCGCCCTTATCCCGGTATCACCACGTCATAGGAGGCTTTGGTGAGCATCATCTCTGTCCATGGTCCGAACACGTTCGGGTCCAAGGCGTTGACTGAGGTCGGCGCGGCGCAAGCCACGGTCAGTACGACCAACGGCCTGGTCTGGACGTTCAAGACCGACGCGCCGTCCACCCGTACGGCCAGCCTGGTGTGGACGTACCCGACCGGTACACCGGCGACGTCCACCGGCCCTGGGCCGACGACGGTCACCTTCGCTTCCGCTGGTACCAAGGCGGTCACCATGGTGGCCACCGGTACCGGTGAAGGCGCCAACCCCTATCCGCCAGCCGGCACGACCAACATCCCCGTCACTGCCGTGTCTGGTGCTGCTCCGCAGTTGCTGGCGGCCGAGGAGCCGCCGGCGGTCGCCGGCGACGACGACACCCAGGAGATGGATGTCGCCTTCGATCCGGCAGCGCATACGGTCACCGAGGTGATCGGCTTCGTGGAGGACTACCCCGACACGTTGGACGACGTCATCACTGCCGAAGAGGCAGGCAAGGGGCGGTCCACACTGCTCCAGCACTTGGAGAGCATGCGCTCGTCGTAGGCTCCCCCCTGAGTCACCCTTAAGGAGAACCCACCGTGGCCGGACGTTCCAGCACTGAGCCGGATGCCCAAGAAGAGAATGAGGTGACGCGCCCCTCGGACCTCGGCTTCCCCGCCGCCCAGATCGAGGTCGAGCCTGTTCGTCAGCCCCTCCAGGAAGATGGAGAGGGCCGTGTTCAGATCCGAATGGCGCAGTCGATCGAGGAGTTCACGTACGGCAACCCGCACGTGAGCTACAAGTTGGAGGCCGGCAAGATCTACCAGATGCCGGCCCCCATCGCTCGCTACCTCGACTCCTTGGGCTACGTGTTCCACACCATGTAGCGACCGAAGGAGTGCCGATGGCTCGGCCGACCGTTCTTCACAAGGGGTTCTTGATCCCCAACGCTGGCGATGTCGCCAGTCCGCAGATGGCCGAGCCTGATCGGATCGACTTCAACACGCTGGGCAATGCCCGGTATGGGGTCATCGAGGGCTGCGAGATCTCCTGCTCTGGCTCGTCAGCGACCAACACTGCTGGCACCGCTATTGTCAACGGCGCTCTGGTCGTCATGGCTGGGGGCCAGAGCGCCGACCTCGGCTCGGCAGGTACGCAGGATCGCTACGACCTGCTGACCGTGGACGTCAACGGGAAGCTGAAGATCGTTCCGGGGACGCCGGCGGCCGATCCGGTGTTCCCCGACCCTCCGATCACCGCCACGACCCTGGCCGCCGTGTTCTGCCCGTCGGGCGCCAGCAGCTTCGTGGACAACGTCATCGACAAGCGCAAGTTCCTGCCGCAGTCGCTGCTCACCAAGATCGACGGCGCCTCGGCGCTGGTGTCCAACCGCAACGGCACCGGCGACATGTTCAGCATCGCCGGCGACGGCTCCACGGTGTGGAGCAGCGACACGATCCTGCAGCGCATCTCCCCCAAGACGCTGAAGGTCACCGAGAACCTCAACCTCGACGGCAACCTCGCCGCCGGGGGATCGCTGACGGGTGACTCGCTGTTGGTGACCAACAGAATCGGCGGCTCCAACCTGCGGATGAGCCGGGGAGGGCCGATTGGCTCACCCGGCCTGGGCAGCCTGTTCCAGAGTGAAGACACCGGGAAGCTGTACATCTACAACGCTGCTGGCTGGAAAGAGATCGCCACGGTGGAGTCGGCCATCCCCGTCGGCGCCGTGATCACCAGCTTGGTTGCTCCAGCGGCGATCGGGCCCGGGTGGGTTCCACTTGACGGCACGACCGTTATCCAGGAAGCGACCACGCCGACGTTGTTCAGCGTCCCGGCGCTGGCCGCGTACATCACCGGCGGCACGGCGCCCAACCGGACGATGACCATGCCGGATTGCCGCCAGCGGGTGCTGATGGGCAACTTCACCGCCTCCCCGGCTGGGACATACGGCGGTACGTCAAACATCACCGTGGCCTTGGCCAACATGCCGGCGCACAAGCACAGCGCCACCGTCTCCAGCGGACCGATGAGACTGGACCTCACGGCTCGCACCGGCATGGCCGGTCGACATGGACATACCACCCAGACCAGCGGTCAGCACGGCCACGGCGTGACTGATCCCGGCCACGCTCACAACGGCATGGCCAACCCGGTCAACGGGATGCGCGGCGCCGTCGTCGCCCTGATGTGGGGCGGCCAGAACAAGATCGACGCCTACTTCAACGAC
>Ga0070670_100004705_pt1 | contig 11455 bp, 5 predicted proteins | sample KBSS63metaG_FD_64665 | JGI IMG/M metagenome (GOLD analysis project Ga0070670, IMG submission 64665) | Switchgrass rhizosphere microbial communities from Kellogg Biological Station, Michigan, USA - KBS S6-3 metaG | ecosystem: Host-associated > Plants > Roots > Rhizosphere > Soil ... | reverse complement strand
ATCCGACCGTCGTTAATGTCATCCTCAACATTCAGCCGGTCATCTCGACCATCGGCGCTTGTCTGCTTTTCGGGGATCAACTGGCCCGGCGCTTCTATCCTTTCGCCGGACTCGCCGTCGTCGCGGGCATGTTTCTTTCCGTTGACCATCCAGAACTGATCGGGAAATCTTTCGCGCAAGCTGGGCTGAATTTGGGAACCGGTTACGCACTTATCTGCGCTCTTTTTTGGGGGTTGTCGACCGTCGCCGGGCGCGGCGTCATGACTGGAATGTCGCTTCGCCTCGCTTCCAGTCTGCGCATCGTCGTCGGGTTGATCTGCATGACGCTGATTCTGCTATTCCTCGGCAAGATGCACGGCGCTTCGCTTTGGCCCGCCACCGCGCAGGCCCATTCCGCAACCGCCATTGGGGCGCTGATCCTCCTCGCCAGCATCTCGGGCGGCATCCCGCTTTTGATTTACTTCGAAGGCTTGCGCCTAACGAAAGCTTCGACGGCCGGCTATTTCGAAATGATGCAAACCCTTGCTGCGGTCTGCATCACCTGGGGATTCTTCCACGCCGCGCTCCGTCCCCATCAGGTAGTGGCCGCGCTCGTGCTTATGGCAGCGGTTTCAATGGTGCAGCGGGTGCAGGGGGAACTGGAGCAGGATTGAGCTTTCGAGTAATATCAACGCGGTCTGTTGCTTACGAAATGAGACAACCGTGCATCGAGGTTGAGAGATCCGCCGCCGGACATGCCATTCAGCGAGGCCGGGGATGACCGAATTCTTTCAACGCTTGAAAGAGCGCAAGCTGGTGCAATGGGCGGTGGCGTATTTCGCAGCCGCCTTCGCGCTTCTTCAAGGCATCGACATTGTCGCCCAACAGTTCGGTTGGCCGGAAGGAGTGCGCCGCGGGATTACCCTGGCGTTGGTCGTGGGCTTCTTCGTGACCTTGGTGCTGGCCTGGTATCATGGAGAGCGTGGCGTGCAACGTGTTACCGGCACGGAGCTTCTCATCATCGGTCTGGTGTTGGCTCTGGGCGGCGGATTCCTCTGGCGTTTTGCAGCCGCGTCACACACGACTGCAGACAAGAGCGTGGTTGTGCCTAACGAGAGTAAGGCACTTGTACCGGTAACCACCAGTTCCGAAAAATCGATCGCCGTTCTGCCCCTGGTCAACACCAGCGGGGATCCTGCGAATGAATATTTTTCAGATGGCCTTTCGGAGGAACTGATCGCGGTGCTGGCCAAGATTCCCGGTCTCAAGATCATCGGCCGGAGCTCGTCCTTCCTGTTCAAAGGCAAATCCGACGCCAGCCAGACGATCGGCGAAAAACTGGGCGTCACAAATTTACTCGAAGGCAGCGTACGCAAACAGGACGACCGAGTGCGGATCGTCGCTGAGCTGATCAATGCGGCAGATGGCCGCGCGCTTTGGTCCGAGACCTACGACCGCGAGTTGAAGGATGTCTTTGCGGTCCAAAGCGAGATCGCCACTGCGGTCGCCGAACAGCTCAAGATCAGGCTTCTTGGCACCCCGGCGAAATCCGATGCTGCGCCGTCCAACTACGATCTCGCGGCCTACAATGCCCTCCAGCAGGGAACGTTCTACTTCCGTCTTAGTACTGAGGAAGGCACGCACAAAGCAATAGAGTTTTACGACGAAGCCATCCGGCTCGATTCGCACTACGCGCTCGCCTACGCACAGTTATCCGGCGCATGGCGCCAACTCGCCGCTACCTGGCTAAATGGTGCTGGGGCAAACGAAGCCTACACCAAGGCGAGGAAGGCAGCGCAAACCGCTTTGTCCCTTGCGCCTGATCTTGCCGCTGCGCATGAAGCGCTCGGCTTTGTCCTGGCCACCCCCGACCTCGATTTCGCCGCCGCTGAAGTCGAATTCCGTAAGGCCGAGAAACTGGCTCCGGCTGACGCTGGGCCCAAGTTCGCGCTGGGCTTTGTATCCGCTGCGCAGGGCAGGCTGACGGAGGGAGAGAAGATAATGCGAGAGACGCTTGCACTCGATCCGTTAGGTGTGACTCGCTACTTGAATCTCGCTCGCATCCTCATTGGCGGCGGCCGATACGACGAAGCTGAGGCGATTCTGCGCAAAGGGATAGAGCTTCAACCGGCGGCCGCTCGACTTTATTCCTATCTTACAGTGATTGATGTGATACGGGGAAACGCCACGGTCGCGTTGCAAGATGCACAGTTGGAGCCGAAAGGATTCTGGCACGATTACGCACTGGCTCTGGCCCAGCAGGTGCAGGGTGATCAGGCAGCGGCCGACGCCGCTTTGCAGAAGTTGCTCGACGAGGACGCAGTGAGTGGCCCTTTTCAAATCGCCGCGGTTTACGGTCTGCGCAAAGAACCCGACAAGATGTTTGAATGGCTCGAGCGCGCTTATGTCGAACACGATCCCGGCCTAACCCAATTGTTACTCACGCCGTTCATTCTGACTTATAAGGATGATCCGCGCTTTGCCGCATTTTGCCAGAAATTGAAGGTGCCATTTCCGTCGCCCGAGGTCGTGGCGAAGCCATGAGTGATAAGTTTTCATCTTCGAGGACCGAAAGCGAGGCAATGTTATCCCCGTGGCTGGGCTCCATCTCGTCGGCGCAAGAACACCAACACGCCTCGGACCCTGATGGATAATCGCCCCTCTTTCTTCGCGGAGCTAAAACGACGCAACGTTTACAAGGTTGCGGCGGCGTATGCGGTTGTTGCCTGGCTGCTGATTCAAGGGGCGTCGATTGTTCTGCCAACCTTTGAAGCGCCTTCCTGGACGATGAAGGTGCTGCTGATTGTGCTGGCTATCGGATTTCCCGGTGCCGTTATCTTCGCATGGGCTTTTGAAATCACGCCGGAAGGGATCAAACTGGAATCGGAGGTAAAACCTGACGAGTCGATAACAAGACATACCGGCCGGAAACTAGTCGGGGTAACTGTTGTCCTGGCCGTGATTGCTGTCAGTTTGCTGGTCTTTCAACTTTTACGAAACAAGGGCGCGGCTAGCTCGACTAACAGCGGTGTGACTCAGGCTGTCGTTCGTGGCGCGACGTCGGTTCTCATTCCTGAGAAGAGCATCGCCGTTTTGCCGTTCGAAAATCTGAGCAGCGACAAGGAGAACGCTTACTTTGCCGATGGCATTCAGGATGAAATTCTGACGCGGCTATCGAAGATCGCGGCCTTGAAGGTCATCTCGCGCACTTCAACGCAGAAGTACAAGAGCGCGCCGGACAATTTGCGCGAAGTCGGCAAGCAACTCGGCGTAGCCAACATTCTTGAGGGTAGCGTGCAGAAGATTAGCAATGCTGCGCACATCAATGTCCAGCTCATCCACGCGGCCACGGATGAGCACCTTTGGGCCGAAAGTTACAATCGCAAACTCGATGACGTCTTTGCCGTCGAAGGAGAAGTAGCCGGCGCGATCGCGGAACAACTGAACGCGAAGCTTAGCGGCAGCGAGAAACAGGAACTGGCTGCGAAACCAACAAGCAATTCTGAAGCCTACGATGCCTACCTGCGCGGGCTCGCCTTTATCCAGAATGCGGACCTGCTCAATACCGACCTCCGCAGCGCGGTCGAATCGTTCGAGACAGCGGTCCGTCTCGACGCAAATTTCGGCCTTGGCTGGGCGCGATTGTCGAATGCGCACTCCAGTCTCTTCTTCAACTACGATACATCGGCAGCGCGGCGGGACGCCGCGCGCACCACTTTGGATAAAGCCCTGCGCCTGGAACCCAATCTCCTCGAAACACAACTGGCTGAAGCCTACTATCACTACTTCGTTGAACGCGACTACGACCGCGCCCGCCAGATCTTTGAACAGATTCGTTCGCGCGCGCCTAACAACTCCGAGGCTTCCCGTGCCCTGGCCCTCATTGCCCGTCGCCAGGGTCGCTGGGACGAAAGCCTGACACGCTTCCACGAAGCGAGTGAACTCGATCCTCGCAATCTGAGGACGTTGGTCTGGTGCGCGGACACTTATATAGCCCTGCGACAGCTTCCAGCTGCGCTGAAATCCTGCGATCGCGCTTTGGCAATCGCTCCGACGGACGGCTCCGCGCTCGGACGGAAGGCGGCCATTTACCAGGCGATGGGCCAATTAGAAGAGGCGGATGCTGTGCTGGCGAAGATCGGGGCGAATCTCAGTGATGCGCTTGTGGTTGGTACCGCTGCATATCAATTGGTATTGCAACACCGTTATCCGGCGGCTATCGCACTGCTGCAGTCTTCTCTGGCGAAAATTAGCGCGGCGGCAGTCGTGGAACGCTTCGGGGGTTTGTCGGCTCTTGGAGACGTGCAGCGATTTGCCGGCGACGCCGCAAACGCAAGAGGCAGTTATTCGCAGGCCCTGGAGCTTGGGGAAGCGGGTTTACGCATACAACCGGACAACGCCTTCCTGGTTGCCGGAGTTGCTGCGATAAACGCCGGGTTGGGAAACAAAGACGTAGCCATAAAGGAGGCCGAGCACGCGATGGAATTGCTGCCCGCCTCAAAGGACGCATTATTCGGCCCCGCCCTCGAGGAAGCAAAAGCGAGAGTGCTTGCGTGCCTCGGCGAGAAAGATGGCGCGATCGCCGCGTTGCAACATCTATTGACCACTCCGTATGGCACGAACAGCCCACCCATTACCCCCGCGCTGCTCCGGCTTGATCCTTCTTGGGACCCGCTGCGGGAAGATCCGCGTTTTCAGAAGCTTTGCCAGGAGCCTAACAAGTGAACGAGTTCTTTCAACGCTTGAAGCAGCGCAAGCTCGTGCAATGGGCAATCGCTTATCTCGCGGCCGCCTTCGCCTTGCTGCAAGGCATCGACATTGTCGCGCAACAATTCGATTGGCCGGAAGGTGTGCGGCGCGGGATAACTCTGGCGCTGGTTGTCGGATTCTTTGTTACTTTGGTAATTGCGTGGTATCACGGCGAGCGCGGCGCGCAGCGAGTTAGTGGAACCGAACTTATTATCATAGGTCTGGTCCTGGCGGTTGGTGGAGGATTCCTTTGGCGCTTCTCCGCAGGTTCTCGTGAAACAAAAGAAAAAGCCCCCGCGTTGCCTAGCGAAAGTAAGAGCACAGCCATCATTCCGGCAAAATCAATCGCCGTTCTTCCCTTCGAAAATCTGAGCGATGACAAGAGCGCCGCCTACTTTGCCGACGGTGTTCAGGATGAAATTCTAACCAAGCTCGCCAGTATTGCGGATTTGAAGGTTATCTCCCGGACGTCGACCGCGAAATACAAGAGCAAGCCGGAAGACCTTAAGACTGTTTCGCAACAACTAGGTGTGGCTACTGTCCTGGAAGGCAGCGTGCAAAAGGCAGCCGACAAAGTGCGGGTGAATGTGCAACTCATCGATGCCCGGGCAGATTCACATCTGTGGGCCAAGACTTACGATCGCGATTTGCAGGACGTGTTTGCGATCCAGACCGAAGTGGCGCAGGAAATTGCCGATTCCCTCCAAGCCAAGCTTTCCCCGGCAGAAACGAAGACGATGGCAAGCGCACCAACGAAAGATGCCGCGGCCTACGATTTTTTCCTGAAGGGCGAATACGAACAACGCGCCGGTCTGTCTGCGTTAAGAGCTGAGCGATTTAATCAGGCAGCTGCGTGGTATAAGGAGGCCATCGCTCGCGATCCAAATTTCGCGTTGGCCATTGCCCAACTAGTCGTCTGTCGGATGCGTCTTCATTGGTTGGTCGAATCGTTGAACGAATCGGAGCTGGCTGAAGTCGAGGCCTTGGCAAAGAAAGCTCTGGCTCTCGCGCCGGACCTCTGGCAGGCGCATGTCGCGCTCGGCGTCTTTCATTATTATGGTTTTCGGCAGTACGAAGCGGCCCTGGCTGAGTTCCACCGCGCGATGGAGCTGCAACCAAACAACTCTGAAGCGCTCCAGTTTATCGGTTACGTACATCGTCGCCAGGGAAATTGGGACCGCTCTTTGGCTGAGTTACAGGAAACGCTGAAGCTGGATCCGCGCAATGGCTCGATCGGAGGGAACATCGCACAGACCTATATCTTTCTACGCAGGTGGAGAGACGCCGAAACTTCCGCGAGCCACACTCTCACGATCGATCCGCACGAAGCTACCAGCATGGGTATGTTACTCCTGAGTTATTTGAATCGGGATGGCAACATGCGCGAAGCTCTCCGGATGCTCGCCAGCTACCCTTCCGATGACCTGCTGCTTCCTAACGGGGGCACTTATGTCATGGCAATCGGCCGACGCGCGGAAGCCGAGGTCTTGAACCGCGATTACAACGCTGCGTTAAGAATATGGGAGAAAAATAGCGATGCGAGCAACGAAGGACAACGACTTGCGGCCCGAACAACTATTCGCGTATTAGCCGGTGATCTCAGCGGTGCGCAAGACGACGCTGGAAAAGCTCGCCTCCTGTTTGAAAAAAGGCTGCGCGAACATGAGAGCGAAATCCGTTCGATGAGAGCTCTTAGCTGGATCTACTTGGCTCTGGATCGCAAGGACGACGCAGTCAAGATCGCGCAGCGGGCGTTCGACTTAGTACCGCCTGAAAAAGACCGTGGAATGGGTCCTGCAAACCTTGGCGCTCTGGCCGAAATCCAAGCGTGGACAGGCGCAACCGGGGATGCCATAAGCAACCTTCGACGGTTGCTCTCGATTCCGGCGGGCGAAACGGTGTCGATTGCGCGACTGAAGATTGATCCCGTCTGGGACCCGATCCGCAACAATCCCGGCTTTCAACAATTGCTAACCGTAAAAGAGCTGGTTGGATCTGACAATTAGCCATGTCAGCCGATATAGAAGAACGGAGGAGTTCATGAAGGGGCATCCCCCAGCAGTCAACCTCGCGCCGATGAACGAAATTCTCGAGTCGGTCTTGTCGAACATCGGTGATGCCGTGATTGTGGCGGGCCGGGATGGGAAATTTCTGATTCTCAACCCGGCCGCGCGGCGTCTTTTCGGCAATAGCGCGACTGATATCACCGCGGCGGACTGGCCGCGTCGACATGGTCTCTACCTGCCGGACAAGGTGACTCTTTTCCCCAGCGATCAACGCTGCGCGACGATCCGCGGTTCCATAAGCTATGCGCCGGAATTGAGTGCGCCTAACAAATAGCCATGTCCGCCGACTCTTCACCAAATCTAAAGTTCGAGATCGGGCATGTCTTGTTCATCGACATTGTTGGTTACTCGAAACTGCTTATTAATGAGCAAAGCGAGCAGCTACAGACGCTAAAAGAGATCGTGCGCGGGACGGAACAGTTCCGTTTGGCAGAAGCTGAAGGAAAGCTGCTTCGCTTACCAACGGGGGATGGTGGCGCACTCGTGTTCCGAAACAGTCCGGAAGCGCCAGTTTTGTGCGCGCTGGAAATTAGCCGGGAACTAAAAAATCATCCCGGACTTCGGGTCCGCATGGGGATTCACAGCGGGCCTGTTAATGAAGTTGTTGATCTAAACGAGCAAGCAAACATCGCGGGTGCGGGCATCAACATCGCTCAGCGTGTGATGGATTGCGGCGATGCCGGACATATCCTTGTTTCGAAACGTGTCGCCGATGACTTGGAGCAGTACTCACAATGGCGATCGCTTCTGCACGAACTCGGCGAATGCGAAGTAAAACACGGCGCGCGCATCTCACTCCTGAATCTTTACGGTAACGAAGCTGGCAATCCGGAACTGCCGGAGAAAATTCGGCGCCTTAGCGAAGAGAAGCTTTCTAGTACGCCTTCGGTTACGACGGCGGTCGCCAATCGAAGACCGTGGGGTTTGATCGCCATACTCTTTCTCGCAAGCGTGGTGGTGCTCGCGGGCGGACTGTTTTTTCTTCATCAAAGAACCGAGCCTGACCAGGTCAAGACACCAACCGGGCCGCAGGAGATTCATTCGATCGCCGTTCTGCCCCTCGATAATTATTCGGGTGATCCCAGCCAGGACTATTTTGCCGAAGGGATGACCGATGAGTTAACGTCGGATCTCGCGAGCATCAGCCGGCTGCGGGTGATCTCGCGCGGGTCGACCATGCAATTCAAAGGCGCGCATCGGCCGCCGACCCCGCAGATTGCCAAAGTGCTTAACGTCGACGCCGTGGTCGAAGGTTCGGTCCGGCGTTTGGGAGACAAAGTGCGAATCACCGCGCAATTGATCGACGCCCAGACAGATCGGCATCTCTGGGCGAAAACTTTCGAGCGCAATTCGCCCGACGTTCTGGCCATGCAGGGTGAACTGGCTTCGGCCATCGCGCAGGAAATCAACGTGCGTCTTACTCCGCAGGAACAAGCTCGCCTGACGACGGCGCGCCAGATCAATCCCGCGGCCCACGATGCCTATCTCAAAGGCCGCTATTTCTTCAATCGGCCGAGCGACGAAAACCTGAGCAAAGCGATAACCCACTTCGAAGAAGCAATCAAGTTGGATCCTGAGTTCGCGCCGGCTTATTCAGGACTTTCCGATGCCTATCTCTGGGCGGCTTTTAACGAAGGAGTGATCACCGCCAAGGAAGCGAAGTCGAAAACAAAGGCAGCGGCGGAGAAGGCGCTCGCGCTCGACAATAACTCTGCCGAAGCCCATACCTCGCTCGCGAATTACTACAGTTGGTACGAGCACGACTGGCCGAACTCCGAGAAAGAATTTCGCCGCGCCATTGCTCTCAATCCTAACTATGCCTTCGCCCATGATCAGTTCGCGCTAAGCCTGGCTTGCGAGGGCCGATTCGACGAATCGATTGCTGAAGGCAAGCGCGCAGTAGAACTCGACCCGCTCGATCCTGCCATCGCCATCGACAACACCCTGGCTCTTACCGGAAAGGGCGAGTTCCAAAAAGCAAAGGATGAAGCCAGGAGAGGCGCAGAGTTAGACCCGACATTCTTCTTTCCGCAAATGCAATTCGGCTGGATCGACCTGCAGCAAGGGAACGTCCGCGCTGCCATCCCGGAACTGGAGAAAGCCGCGGCGATGGAGTCGCCGCCTTTCGCGACCGCTTACCTCGGCTACGCCTACGGCGCCGCGGGCGATCGCGACCGCGCATTGGCGACGATCGAAGAGCTGAAGAAAAAGTCCGTGCATGGTTACGTGCCGCCCTTCAATCTCGCGATTGTCTATCTCGGTCTCGGCGATCTCGATCGAGGCATGGACTTGCTCGAACAGGCCAGTGCCGACGACTCGCAATGGATGATGTATCTCAAGATTGATCGCGTTTTCGCTCCGCTCCGTTCTAATCCGCGCTTCGTGGCCCTGATGAAAAAATGGAACTTCGAAAACTGAGCGGATGAAAACGGGTCTCCCGAACCGGAATCGCCTCGTTAAATCGCGAGTTTTGAGATAGGACAAATTTCGTGCCTGCCGACCAATCCTACGACCTCAAGTTCGAGATCGGGCATGTCCTGTTCATCGACATTGTCGGCTATTCGAAATTGCTCATTAACGAGCAGAGCGAGCAGATCCAAACATTAAAGGAGATCGTCCGCGGTACGGAGCAGTTCCGGCTGGCGGAAGCAGAAGGCAAACTGCTCCGGCTGCCAACCGGCGACGGCGGCGCGCTGGTTTTCCGGACCAGTCCAGAAGCGCCGGTCCGCTGCGCGCTTGAAATCACCGACGCGCTGCAAAAACATCCGGGGTCAAAAGAAAAGCCGCAGTTGCGGCTGCGAATGGGAGTTCACAGCGGCCCGGTAAATGAAGTCACTGACTTGAATGAGCAAGCCAACATTGCCGGCGCTGGAATAAACATCGCGCAGCGCGTCATGGATTGCGGAGACGCCGGACACATTCTTCTTTCGCAAAGAGTGGCGGACGATCTCGTGCACTATCGGCAGTGGCAATCGCGGCTGCACGATCTGGGCGAAGTGGAAGTGAAACACGGAGTCCGCCTTCACATTTTCAATCTATATAATGAGGAGCTGGGCAATCCGGAGGTGCCGGAGAAGTTGCGGCAGACTAAGGGGCAAACGACGCTGGCAGTCGCCGGACGTGGCGAAGAGTTGTGGGTCGCCGTGCTTCCGTTCAAGAGCTCCGGCGATTCGGAGATGGAGTCGTTTGCCAACGGTCTCGGCGAGGACATCACGACCGGGCTTTCGCGGTTTGGTTATTTGTCAGTCGTAGCAAGCGACGCGGCGGCGCGGTTGAAGGGACAGGCTGGAGACGAGAAGGCTTTAGGTCAAAAAGTTGGTGCGCGTTACGTGTTGCAAGGAAGCATTCGCAAAGGAGGCTCGGGCATTCGTGTAACTGCGCAGTTAGTCGATACACAGACAGGCACTCAACTTTGGGCCGAGACTTACAATCGCGATCTGCAAACGTCCACCATTTTCGACGCGCAGGACGACATCGCCGCCCGCGTCGTCGCGACCGTGGCTGATAGCTATGGAGTGCTGGTTCACTCGATGAGAGCAGCGAGCTCGCAGAAGGATGACAGCGGTCTCACTCCAGCCGAATGGCAATTCCAGTATTTCGCTTACCGCGAGCAGATCACTCCTTCAAATTACGCCGCGCTCAAGAGCCGGCTGGAGAGCACGGTGAAGCGGGACGAGCGGCAGTCGGACCTGTGGGCCTGCCTCGCGCAAATCTATGTTGATGAATACGCGTTCGGCTTTGGAGGCGACGCGAACTCGCTCGATCGGGCTCTAACTGCGGCCCGCCGCGGGGTTGAGTTGGATCGGGCGAACCAGTTCGCCATGGTCGCGCTAGCGCAGACGCACTTCTTCCGGCAGGACCTCGCGGCGTTTGGTCCCGCGGCCGAGCGGGCGATGGCCCTCAACCCGCTCAACACCGATGCGGTCGGGATCCTGGGACTGCAGATCGTGCACACCGGCGAGTTCGAACGAGGCACCGCCATCGTTAGGCGCGCGATGGAACTGAATGCCAATCATGCGGGTTGGATGCATTTCGCTCCACTGTGGGATCACTTTCATAAAGAGGAATACGAGCAGGCCCTCGAGTGCGCGAATCGGGTCGACGTCCCCGGACTCTTCTGGCCCTACCTCGTGATGGCCTCGGCTTGTGGACACCTTGATCGGCGCGCGCAAGCCGCCACCGCGGTCCGGGATCTTCTGGCGCTCGATCCCGAATTTGCGACGCACGCGCGCTCGAACGTCGGGACCTGGCACTTCGCCAGCGGCCTCATGGATTCCATCCTCGAAGGACTCCGCAAAGCAGGGCTCGCGATTCCCGAAACCGATGACTCGTCCGGCTCGCCGAAGCCGAAAGCGACCGTTAGGGCAAAAACCGATCACGTAAAGTCTGGCACAGACGCGGAAGCGGTTCGGGCTAACGAGGGTTTCTGGGTCGCGGTGTTGCCGTTTAAGTACGGGGGCGCCAATGCCGACCTGACCGCATTGGCCGACGGTATGACCGAGGAAATCGTCACCGGCCTTTCCCGCTTTTCCTATCTGCGCGTCATTGCGCTCGGTTCCATCGCTCGCTATGCCAACCAAGCCGCGGATATCCGCTCGGCCGGCAAAGAGCTCGGCGCTCGTTATGTCATGGAGGGAAGCCTGCGACAGGCTGGAGCCAGG
>Ga0070670_100004701_pt1 | contig 11460 bp, 8 predicted proteins | sample KBSS63metaG_FD_64665 | JGI IMG/M metagenome (GOLD analysis project Ga0070670, IMG submission 64665) | Switchgrass rhizosphere microbial communities from Kellogg Biological Station, Michigan, USA - KBS S6-3 metaG | ecosystem: Host-associated > Plants > Roots > Rhizosphere > Soil ... | reverse complement strand
CCCAGCGTCTTGCCCTTGGCCAGCGTGAACGAGACATCCTTCACGGCCTTGAACTCGCGTTTGCCGAAGATGCCCTCGCGCGAGAAAAAGCTTTTGCCCAGGTTCTTCACCTCGAGAACGGTCTTGTCCCCCGGGGTCAGTCCGCGCGCACGCTCGGGGATATCCGTTGGCCCCAGTCCATCGCCCGTCATGAAGTCGTCGATCACCGGCAGGCGCGCAGGCCGGCGGTCGATCTGCGGGCGGCACTTGAGAAGCGCCTTGGTATAGGTGTCCTGCGGATTCTCGAACACCTGCCTGGCGGGTCCCTGTTCGCGGATCTCGCCGTTGCGCATCACCACGACGCGGTCGGCGATCTCGCCCACCACGGCCAGGTCGTGCGTGATGAACAGCACCGACATCTGGTGTTTTTTTTGCAGCGCGGCGATGAGGTCGAGGATCTGCTTCTGGATCGTGACGTCGAGCGCGGTCGTCGGCTCGTCGGCGATCAGCAGCTTCGGTTCGCAGGCGATGGCCATGGCGATCATCACGCGCTGCTGCTGCCCGCCCGACATTTGCGAAGGGAACTTGTCGACGCTGCGCTCCGGTTCGGGGATCCCGACTTCCTGCAGCAGCGCGATCGAGCGCTTGCGCGCCCCGGCGCCGGACAGTCCCATGTGCAAACGCAGCACTTCCTCCAACTGGAAACCTACCGTGAACACCGGGTTGAGCGACGTCATCGGTTCCTGGAAGATCATCGAGATGTCGGCACCGCGCAGCGCGCGCAGTTCCGACCCGGGCATGCCGACGATATTGCGGCCGCCATAGATGATCTGGCTTTTGGGATCGATGATCGTGTTCTCGGGCGGAAGAAGGCCCAGGATCGCGAGCGAGGTGACCGACTTGCCCGAACCCGATTCGCCGACCAGCGCGATGGTCGCATTCTGCGGGATGTCGAACGAGATGCCTTTCACGGCCTCGAACGAATTGTGCTTGTCGATCCGAAATGTAACGCGCAGGTCGCGGATGCGGACCAGCGGGTCCAAGGGAGTGTGGACCAGCGGGTCCAACGCGATGTCGGTTGCGTCCATGTTTGGTGATGACAGGTTCTAGTGCCCTGTGCGGCCCTTGAGCTTGGGATCGAGCGCGTCGCGCAGCGCGTCGGTGAAGAGGCTGAATGCCGTTACCAGCGTGGCCATCGCGATCGTCGCGGCAACGAGCTGCCACCACTTGCCCAGGATAAGCTCGTTCTGCGCCTCGTTCAGCATCGAGCCCCACGACACGACGTCAACCGGCACGCCGAAACCGAGGAACGACAGGATGACCTCGGCCTTGATGAATCCGACGGTCAGGATCGACAGTTGTACCAACACCACGTGCGACACGTTGGGGAAAATGTGCAGGAACATCTTGCGGCTGTGCGACGCGCCGAGTGCATCGGCCGCCATCACATATTCGCGGCCCTTGTGCTTCAGGTATTCGGCGCGTATCAGCCGGAACACGCCGCTCCATCCGGTGAGCCCGAGGATCAGCACGATAGTGAACGTGCCCTTCTGCTGCAGCACGGCCGCGACCGCGAGAATGAGCAACAGATAGGGAATCGAGCTGAACACGCTGTAGAACCAGTTCAGCACGTCGTCGACCCAGCGGCCGTAGTACCCGGCGAAAGCGCCCAGAACGGTTCCGATGAACACTGCGACGAGTGCCGAAGCCAAGCCGACGAAGATCGACGTCTCCGAGCCCTTGATGGTTTTGGCGATGATGTCGCGGCCCCACTTGTCGCCGCCGAACGGCAGCGTCGCGCGGCGTTCCTCCGCAGCAGGCCCGGCCTTCGCGCCCGCCTGGTCGGACCGGATGTCCTTCATCACATCGGCGAGTGGATCAACCACCTTGTTGTCGTCGCCGCCGGCAGCGCCGGCGTCCGCCGGTTTGCCGCCCTTCAGCTCGGCGATCACGTCGGCGAGTGGATCGACGACGGTGGAATTGAACGCGCTGCCCGGCGTCGGCCCCGCGGGCACGTTCGGCTCGGCGGCGCCGCCCGGTAGCGCCGGTGGCGGCGCGTCGGTGGCGCCGAGCGTAATCCACGACGGGGGCGCGTAGTTGATGCCGACTTCCTTCGCCCAGTCCTTCGCGATCAGCCCCAGGCCGGAGACGATCATCAGCAGGATGAACGCGAAGACGATCGCCAGCGAAACCATCGCCACACTGTCGGTCTTCAGGCGCCGCCAGGCCAGCGTCCACAGACCGGGAGATACCGCGTGCGGGATCTCACGGGGCGGTGCAGCGGAGGGATTCAGCGCAGTGTCGATCGGCATGGGATCGCCTACTTCAGCTGGACCCGCGGATCGACGGCCTTGTACATCAGGTCCGCGAGCAGATTGGTGATGATCGTTGCGAACGCGACATACACGGTGATCGCCTTGATGACCGGGAAGTCCGAGCGCTCGACGGCCAGGATGACTTCACGGCCGATGCCGGGGATGGAGAAGAAGCGCTCGATCAGGAACGATCCGAGCAGCAGGCCCGGCAATTCGGCCATCAGGTTGGTGATGATCGGAATCGACGCATTGCGCAGCACGTGGATCCACATGATGCGGTTCTCGCCGACGCCCTTGGCGCGCGCAGTGCGCACGTAGTCCTGGTTGATTTCATCGAGAACGAAAGTGCGGTACAGGCGCAGGTTGGGCGCGATGCTCACCGTGAGTCCAATGAGGATCGGCAGCGATGCGTACTTGATCAGGTTTTCCCAGAAGTCGTTGCCCCAGCCTTGCACGGGAAACCAGCCGAGTTTGTACGCGAAGACGTACTGGAAGACGATGATGTAGACAAGAATCGATATCGACAGACCCACAGTGCAGACGATCATTACCATGCGGTCGGTAAGCGAACCGCGCACGTAGGCCACCGCGAGCGCCAGTCCGACGGCGATGATCGTGACCAGGATCAACAGCGGGATCAGCACGGTCAACGACGGGCCAAGGCGCGTCATCAGGATGTGCGAAACGCTTTCGTTGGTGCTCCACGACGCGCCAAAATCCGCGGTCAGGATCTGCTTCACGAAGATCCAGAGCTGGACGTAGTACGGCTGGTCGACGCCCAGCTGGCGGCGGATGTTGTCGATTTGTTCCTGGTTGGAAATCTTGCCGGCCAGCACATAGGCCGGGTCACCGCCGACCCAGTTGAACAGCAGGAACACGAGCAGCACGACCCCGAGCATTGTCGGGGCCATCTGCCACAGTCTCCGGATGATGTACGCTGCCATCGCTTGTTGCCAGGGTGAGGTTGCCCGGGGCTACTTCGGGTTCGGCGCCACGTCGAGATACTGCCACTGCGCGCGCAGGATAGGGTGTTTTTTGTAGCCTTCGACGCGCGGCTGGAGCAATTGGTTGCGATAGCGGCTGATGGTGAGCCGCCACGGCGCATAGGCCTCGGCGATGCGCGCCATCTCCTGGTACAGCTTGTCGCGTTCTGGGCTCGGCGGCATGCGCGCAGTTCGTGCGTAGAGCGCGTCGTATTCCGGAATCTTCGCGCACCCGCCATTGGAAGCGCCGGTGTTCGGGCCGTAGAGGAGCTGCATGAAGTTGTCCCCGTCGGGGTAGTCGGCGATCCACGCGGCCGGCCGGCTCATCACCTGGCACTTCTTCTCCATCTTCAGAAGCTCGGCGAACTTGTCCTTGTGCACGTCCATCTTCACGCCGATCCCGTCCAGCGACGCCTTCCACAGCTCGTCCTGCTGGCGACCGAGCGAGTCGGGCCGTGAGAACAGCGTCACGACCAGCGGCTTGCCATCCGGCTGCGTGCGAAAGCCGTCGGCTCCTTTCTTGTAGCCGAACTTGTCCAGCAGCGCGTTTGCGCTGGCGGGATCGTACTTGATGCTGCTCTTCCAATCCGGTACGTGGCCGACGACACCGGGCGGAATCGGATAGGCCGCTTCGACAGCCTGCCCGTTGCGGATGACCTTGATGTCCTGCGCCACGTTGTAGGACATCGCCATCGCGCGCCGCAGCGCGACTTTTTCCTTCGACAGGCCACCGACCACCGGGTCCGTCAGGTTCCAGTACACATAGGAAATCTCCGGATCGACGATGCGATCGAGGCGGATACCTTTCGCCGCGAGCTCCGGCTTGAGCTTGCCGTCGGTGAGCGCCTGCGGCGCGAGCGGACCCTCCATGTTCATGATGTCGAGTTCGCGATTCTGGAACGCGAGCCAGCGCGCCTGGTCTTCCTCGATGATGCTGATCTCCACGCGTCCGACCTGGGGCATCTTCTTGCCCTTCATCTGCGCGATCATCTTCTGGTCGGCTGGATCCTTCGACGTGAAGTCCCAGGTGAATCCGCGGTACTCGGGGTTCGCTTCAAGCACGATCTTCGAGCCGCGCACCCACTGCGCCAGCCGGTACGCGCCGGAGCCCACCGGATTCGCCATCGCGCGGCCATCGGACTCGCCATACTTCTCGATCACCTCGCGCGCGACAATCCCGGTCGGCGCGTGGGCAAGAACGTAAGGAAGGTTGTAGTCGGTATCCTTGAGCCGCAGTCTTAGCGTGTACTTGTCCACCACCTCCAGGCCAGGCAGCTTCTTGTCGTAGTCGAATTTCCCGCCTTGCTTGGCGGCCGCGATTTCTTCGTCCAGCCCGACAAACTTGCCCTCGACCAGGAACACCCAGGGCGACCGCAATTTCGGATCGGCCAGGCGCTTGAGCGAATAGACGACGTCCTCCGCCACGAGCTCCCGTTTCTTGCCGCCGAACGCCGGATCCGGCCCGAACATGACTCCCTTGCGCAACTTGATCGTGTACGTCTTACCGTTGTCGGTAATCTGCGGCAGCGATTCGGCGGCGAGCGGCGTGAGCTTCGCCGGCCGCGCGAGATAGTCGTACGTATAAAGCGTGTCGAAGATCGCTGAATTGATGGTGCCGGAATAAAGGTCGTTCGAAGCGGCGGGATCGAAACCCGTTTCGGCGGCCGGAAACACGTCGCGGATGACCTTGTTCAAGTCGGCCGCGAAAGCCGGGACGGCCATCGCTACTGACACCAGCACGAGCATCGCCCGGCAACTCACCACTTTCAACATTGGCACTGACTCCACATCACATTTTCCGCCGCTACGGCTGGATATCGAGATTCTGATAGGGCGCCTGGAGGATCGGGTGCTTCTTGTAGCCGCGCACCCATTGCCGGAACATATAGTTGCGCACCCGTGTGCCCTGTAGGCTCCACGCGCCGTCGACTTCCATTTGCCGCGACATCTCCAGGAACAGCCGGTTGCGCTCCGGCGAGTCGGGTATCTGCGTCGATTTCAGATAGAACGCGTCAAACGCCGGCGACTTGTAGCAGCCGTTGTTGCTCTGGTTGGAATTGGGGCCGTACAAGAGCTGCATGAAATTGTCGCCGTCGGGGTAGTCCGCAGTCCAGCCCGCCCCCCACATCATCAACTGGCAGGCGCGCGCGGCTTTGAGGTTGTCGGAGAACTTCGAGATCTGGAACTCCATGCGCAGCCCGATCGCGTCCATGGACTTCCTCCACAGCTCGCTCTGCTCGCGTTCGACGGCGGTACTGCCCGTGGCCAGCTTCAAGGTCAACGGCTTGCCGTCGGGAAACGTGCGGTAGCCGTCCGCGCCCTTTTTGTAGCCAAAGCGGTCGAGCAGCTTGTTCGCGAGGTCGGGGTCGTAATAATTGATCGACCGGTACTTCGGATCGTGTCCGATCGCGCCGGGCGGGACGGGCATTTCGGCGCGTATCGCCTGGTTCTTGCGTATGACGCGGATCAGCTCCTCCTCGTTGAACCCCATGATGACCGCGCGGCGCAACGCAATCTTGTCCTTGCCGAACCCGCCCACTACCGGATCGTTGAAATTGAAATAGGTGTAGGTGATGTCGACGGCGACCGCGCGATAAATGTTGACCTTTTGGTCCACCCATTCCGGCAGCAGCTGGTTGTCCTGGTTGACGGCCTTGTAGACGAAGGTTGGGGGCACCTCGAGGATATCGAGCTCCTTCTGGTTGAAGGCGAGCCAGCGCGACTGCTCCTCGTCGATGATGCTGATCTCGACGCGTCCGATCTGGGGCATCGACTTGCCCTTCATCGCCGCGACCACCTCGTCGTCCCATGGGTCTCCCGGATTGGGCTTCCAGTCCCAGACGAAGCTGGCGTAGGACGGATTCGCCTCGAGGACGATCTTGGCGGCGCGCTTCCACTCCTTGAGCATGTAAGGGCCGGTGCCCACCGGATGCGCATTCGTGTCGCTGGCATAGGCTTCGATCACTTCGCGCGCGACGGCTCCCAATATGGTGTGCGCCGCGACGAGCGGGAAGTTGTAGTCGCGCTCCGCGAGGTTGATGCGCAGCGTGTAGCGGTCTACCGCTGTGAGGTCCGGCAGCTTGGCGTCGTAGTCGAATTTGCCGCTTTTCTTCGCGGCGGCGGCCAGCGCGTCCAGGCCCTTGATCTTGCCCTCGAGCAGGAACGCGTACTGCGAACGGTTGGCCGGGTCCACGAAGCGCATGAACGTGTAAATGAAATCCTGCGCCACCAATTCGCGCTTCACACCTTTGAACGCGGGATCCGACGCGAAATAGACGCCCTTCTTGAGATGGAACGTGTAGGTTCGGCCATCGTCGGCGACTTCGGGCATGGATTCCGCTGCCATCGGTATCAGCTTGGCCGGCCGGGCCAGGTAGTCGTAGGACAGAAGTCGGTCGAAAATCGCCTCCATGACCGTCGCCGAGTACAGGTCGGCCGACTTGACCGGGTCGAAGCCGGTTTCCGCGGTGGGAAACGCGATACGCAGGACCTTATTGGGATCGGCCGCGGCCAGGCACGTCGCCGCACACGCCATCCAGGCGACGCCGGCCACGATGCGCAGCAGACCCGCGCCGCTGTCGCGTCTACTGAACCGAACTCCCCCCTTGCACCGCATCAGGAACATCCCGACTCCGCAAAAAAAGCTCGCCAATGTAACATTCCCTGCCCGACCAGCGCCATGCCATCCGTCCCGACTCGCTCTACGATACGCCCCCCCTACTGGGACGAGGCAATCCGCTCGCTGACCGAGCGGGACGCAGTCATGGCGCGTCTCGTCGCCGACCATCCCGGCATCCATGTCACGAGACGGGGCGACCCGTTCACGACACTGGCACGCGCGATCGTCGGCCAGCAGATTTCGCTCAAGGCCGCGCAAACGATCTGGGACAGGCTCGTGGTCGCCGCCAAGGGCCGCGGCGAGCCGGTGTTCCTCGATCCGGCGCGCGTCGGCCGCATGCACATGGCCACGTTGCGCCGCGTCGGGTTGTCCGAAAACAAGGCGTTGTACATCCGAGACCTCGCCCGCCATTTCGTTTCGGGCGAACTCGATCCAGCCGAATGGCCGGCGCTGGACGATGAGGCGCTCATCGTGCGCCTGACCGCCGTCCATGGCATCGGTCGCTGGACCGCCGAAATGTTCCTGATGTTCCACGAATTGCGGCCGGACGTCCTGCCACTCGCCGACATCGGGCTGCAGAAAGCGGTCGCCCTGCACTACCACGACGGGACGCGAATCCCGTTGGTTCAACTGCGCGAATTCGCCGAGATTTGGTCACCCTGGCGCAGCGTTGCCACGTGGTATCTGTGGCGATCGCTCGATCCCATCCCCGTGGAATACTAGGTCGGGTCGCTCGGGTTCGCGACGGCCTTCAATCTGCGGAGTAGCCGAAGCGTTCGACCCAGGGTTGCAGGATCGGCAGGACCGGCGCGAGCTGCTCGCGATAGCGGCGCCAGTGGCCGATCCCCTCGCGATTGAGCCCGCGCATGACCTGGACCGAACTCGGTGTGGTGATCGCCTGGGTCTTCGCGCGTGCAGCGAAGTCGCGCATCGAATCCTGCCAGGACAGTCCGAGAAAATCGCATGTGGCGCGAACGCGTCCCTCGAAGTCGTTGACCAGGTCCTCGTGGCGCAGCTCGAAGAGATCGAGCGGCAGCTTCGCGCGATAGAGTTCGGCCAGGCGCATCGTCGCATCGTAGAGCCGCGCCGTGCCTTCAAGCGTCAGGAACTGGAAATTCGGGGCGCTCATCAGGAAGCGGCGGCGAAAACAGCTCAGGACGACGTCACGCGGGTCGCGAACGCTGAACACGATTTTCGCGGCTGGGAACAGCTTGATGATCAGCGGCAGCTTCAGCGTATTGAAAGGCTGCTTGTCGATGAACACACGCCCGCCGACGTCTATGCCGTGGGCGCGCACGCGCTCCCAGTAGAGTCGCCGATGTCGCCGCAGTCCCGCCCCGCTGAAGCGCGCGAGACGCCGGACATCGCCGGGCGTGCCGAGCAATTCGCGGGCACTCTCGTCCAGCGTCTCCCTTTCTCCGGACGTCACGACGGCGGGGTGGCTGTCGAGCACCTGTTCCAGAAGCGTAGTCCCCGAACGGGGAAACCCAACCATGAACGCGTGCTTCACGGGCAGCGCGGCGTCAGGCATCGATTCAAATGGTGCGGCGGCCCATTCGGCGCGATCCGCCTCTTCAAACAATCGCGTGAGCCACTGCAGATACATCGGCATCGTCTCGATGCCCGGGCCCTCGAACCGGGGCGCATGAAACCGCCTCAGCGCGTCGTTTCCGGCCTCGTAAACGGCGAGCGCCTCGGCGAAGCGTCCCTGTGCATCGAGCATGTCGCCGAGAAGCCCCTCGGCATAGGACCGCTGGGCTGCTTCGAGGTCCGGACGCGCCAGCAATGCGCGCACCCGTGACTCGGCCTTTCCCGATGCGCCACTCGCGCGTTCCGCGGCGGCGAGCGCCGTGATCGCGATCGGTTGCGTCGGATCGATCGCGAGTGCGCGGCCGGCATGGGCACAGACCGCGGCCCAATCACCGGACCGGACGGCGAGGGTCGCCATGCCCGCGAGCGGCTCTGCGTTGCCCGGCGTGAGCTCGTGCGCCCGCGCGTAGCAATCGCGCGCGCCGTGAAGATCGCCCAACGCCTCGCTGGCCCAGCCCTTGTTGAAATGGGCGGGCCCGAAGTTCGGATCGCGCGCGATCACGGCATCGAAACAGCCGATGGCGTCATGATGGCGCTCCGCCTTGGCGTGGGCCAGCCCGAGCGCATAGCGTATGGCGATGCTGTCCGGCGCGAGCAGGCTGGCGCGTTGCAGATCGGCAAAGGCTTCGGCGTCGCGTCCCTCGCTTTCGAACCAGAAGGCGCGCAGGTTCAGGAGGTCCGGATGCACGGCGCCGGCGGCCAGCGCGTCCCGGGCCAGCGACGTTGCCCGCGCGACATCCGCGGCCCGCATGGCCGCGTTGACCTGCTCGAGAATGGCCGGCAGCGAATTGGCGGTCATTTTCAGGTGATTCCCGAAGGCTTGTCCACGCAGCGTGTCATCCCGGTTGCAGCTTACCGTCCACCAGATGCAGCGTGCGCTCCGTGCGAGCCGCCAGTTCCGGGTCGTGTGTGACGATGACGATGGCCGTGCCTGCCACGGCGTTCAGTTCCAGCATGAGGTCGAACACTTCGCCGGCAGTGCGCCGGTCGAGGTTGCCGGTGGGTTCATCGGCCAGCACGCACTTCGGTTGCGTGACCAGCGCTCTCGCCAGCGCCACGCGTTGTCGCTCCCCGCCGGACAGTTCGCCCGGCCGATGCTTTAGCCGATGACCCAACCCCACCCGGCCGAGCATCGCCGCAGCCGCCGCGTTCGCGTCCTTCGGCGACATGCGGCGGATCAGGAGCGGCATGGCTGTGTTCTCGATGGCGTTGAACTCGGGCAGCAGGTGGTGGAACTGGTACATGAACCCCAGCGCGCGATTGCGCACCTGTCCGCGCTCGGACTCGGACAATGTCGCGAAGCGAGCGCCGTCGACGCTTACGTCGCCCGCGGTCGGCACGTCGAGCCCTCCCAGCAGATGCAGTAGCGTGCTCTTGCCCGAGCCGGAAACGCCCACGATGGCAAGGCGCTCGCCCGGCATGACGGTGAGATCGATTCCGTTCAGCACCGCCACATCCGCCGGACCATTGGTGTAGGTCTTGGCGAGCCCGAGGCAGGCGATCACCGGCGTCCGGTCGGTGGGTCGCGGATCATTCATAGCGCAATGCGTCCGCCGGGTTGACCCGCGAAGCCTTCCACGCGGGGTAGATCGTCGCGATGAGCGCCAGCCCGAGCGCGATTCCCGCGATGGTGATGACGTCGGCGCGCTGCAGGTCGGACGGCAGGTCGCTGATGTAATAGATCGACTTGTCGAGGAACTGTGTGTTGAACAGGCGCTCGAGGAACGGGACGACGGTGGAGATGTTGAGCGCCAGCAGGATGCCGCCAAGCACGCCGATCGCGGTACCGATAATCCCGATCAGCGCGCCCTGCACGATGAAGATAGCCATGATCGACAGTGGAGATGCGCCGAGCGTGCGCAGGATCGCGATGTCGGCCTGCTTGTCGGTCACGACCATCACCTGTGCGGACACGATATTGAACGCCGCCACGGCGACAATCAGCGTGAGGATGATGAACATCACGCGCTTTTCGATCTGCACAGCACGGAAGAAATTGGCGTGGCTGCGCGTCCAGTCGCGGATGTCGGCGGATACGGGAAGCTTCTGCCACAGTTCCCGTGCGACCAGCGGCGCCGCATACAGGTCGTCGATCTTCAAGCGCACGCCTGACACGCCGTCGAGCCGGTACAGCTTTTTCGCGTCCTCGATGTTGACGAGTGCCAAGCCGCTGTCGAACTCGAACATGCCGACTTCGAAGATGCCGACTACTTTGAAGCTCTTGACGCGTGGCAGCGTCCCGGCCGGTGTGATCGTGCCCTGCGGCGTGATGACCACGACGGAATCGCCCGGCATTACACCGAGGCCGCGCGCAAGCTCTCCGCCGAGCACGATGCCGAATGCCCCCGGAACGAGGTCCGCCAGCGATCCCTGCCGCATATGCCGGCCGATGTCGGCCACCGAATCCTCGAGCGACGGGTCGATACCGCGAATCAATGCGCCGCGATTGACGTCGCTCGCCACCAGCATCGCCTGGCCGAGAATATACGGTGCGGCGCCGATGACCCGGGGGTGCTGCCTGGCAACGGCCGCGACCTGCGGCCAGTCGGCGAGCTGCGGCATGCCCTGGATCTCGATGTGCGAGGCGACGGCGAGAATACGGTTGCGCAGTTCCTGCTGAAACCCGTTCATGACCGACAACACGACGATCAATGCCGCCACGCCCAGTGCGATGCCCGCCATCGACATCAGCGAGATGAACGATATGAACGTGTTGCGCCCGGAGCCCTTGCGGGCGCGCGTGTAGCGGAGGCCGACGGCCAGTTCGTATGGGGACAAGGGAAGTGTCGTGGCGTCGTAGGTCTTAGGTCTCAGGCCGGGACGTCGTGGCGATCCGGTGGGCGGGGCGTTCGGCGTGGCGAAAGCCGCCGCTGCGCGACCAATCAATTGCAATTATCGCATGCTAGACTGAAGCGGACGAACCCGGTTCTGCACCGCGCCTCGTTTGCGCTCCGCCGACCGCCATGCGTCTTAC
>Ga0070670_100004700_pt1 | contig 11460 bp, 11 predicted proteins | sample KBSS63metaG_FD_64665 | JGI IMG/M metagenome (GOLD analysis project Ga0070670, IMG submission 64665) | Switchgrass rhizosphere microbial communities from Kellogg Biological Station, Michigan, USA - KBS S6-3 metaG | ecosystem: Host-associated > Plants > Roots > Rhizosphere > Soil ... | reverse complement strand
TGGATACGCAGGCGCGTATCTTCGTCGCGGTGAGCGCGAGCTCCTGCTCTTCATGCCACCTGCCGAGCCGACCAGATCGCACGCCACGCAGGCGGTGGCACGCTCACTCATCGAACTATCAGCTGCGCGCGAAAAAGGTCGCAGGGGCCTGTTGCTGGCAGAGATCGACGGGCTGCCCGCATCGGTTCATCCCGCTGCGCGCCTCTTCGTCAACGAAGGGTTCCTGCCCACAGCGATGGGGCTTCAGCTGCGGCACGCTAGCCGGGATTCAGGATTCGGGATTCGGGATTCGGGATTCGGGGTTCGGGACTCGGAATCAAAAGACGACGACGGCGATACGCGAACACGCGGCTGAGGAAATCGTCGCGATGAGATCGATCGCGTCACTTCGTCACCGAGTAGACAACGCGAGATCCCGACGCGCGGTCGTCCACCGTCACGCGACATGACGTTCATTGCACGAAGGAAGATGCTTGAACGAATCGATTCGCATCGCTAACATGAGTCACACATGACGACGCAGTGTTCTTTCGACATCACCTCGAACGTCGATATGCAGGAAGTGGACAACGCGTTGAATCAGGCGCGCAAGGAAGTGGCGCAGCGCTACGACTTCAAGGGCTCGAAGGCGTCGATCGAGTTCGACTTGAAAGACTCCAAGCTCGTACTCACCGCCGACGATGACTTCAAGTTGAATGCGCTGTGGGAGATCGTCCAGACGCGCCTGGTGCGACGAAACGTACCGGTGAAGAACCTGACGCGCGGAACGGCAACGCCATCAGCCAACGGCACGGTGCGCCAGGAGATCTCGCTCCAGCAGGGCATCCCCACCGAGAAGGCGAAGGACATCGTGAAGTTCCTGAAAGACGCGAAGATGAAGAAAGTACAGGCGTCGATTCAGGGCGATCAGCTGCGCGTCACGTCGCCATCACGGGACGAGCTCCAGGAAGCGATGCGGCAACTGCGAGAGCAGGACTTCGGCGTGGCCCTGCAGTTCGGGAACTATCGCAACTGATCGGTGGCGGGCGCCGGTTCCGCCGCGCCGTTTTCTTCCAGCCAGTCCGCGATCGTCTCGCGCGACCACTCGTGGTGGTCGTTGAGGTGGACGAAGAACGTCGTCAGGTCCTTCGTCGGGCGCCGGCCGCTCATGTCTGAGGCGAGCCGGTAGATCCCTTCGTACGCAGCGCCCAACGCACAGGAGGCGCGGCGCCCCACGAAGTAATCACCAAACGCTTGTTCCGGACGACGCTCCGCGCCCGCGCGGATTGCCGACGCCAGTTCTCTCGTGCCGTGATGTTCGTCCGCCATAGCGCAAGTCCAAGTACATCTGGTCCAAAGCACGTGCCAAGCACTGTTGCGACAAAGGCAGAGGCGCGGGCGACGGCGCGAGGACCCTTTGTGCCATTGACGTTCGCCTCTCGGACGCGGCGTTCACGCCCGGACGCTGCCGGACAGGCCTGTCACGAGGTCCCGGTGAAGCAATCGATGGAAGAGGTGTTCACCAGCCTCGCGACGAACAGACAGCCGACCCGTGTCATACGCGCGTGACGTCAGTCCGCGCTGCACCGACACGCAAATCCCGACGTCCTCCTCCTGAATCTCCTGGCTGACGTCGATGCTGGCCTGATTCTCAGCGCGTGCGTTTTCGGAGACATCGGTGAAATAGAAATCGAAGACGACCTCCGTCCTGTCCACACCGCGTGGGATCACCAGGTTGGTATCCATCGCTCCGCCGTAGCAGTTGATCATGAAATTCGGATAGAGCCAGTAGTAGAAGGCACGTTCACCTTGACGCACGGCGCCGGTGCGCGCATCAGCCCCTTCGCTGACCAGCGGACTCCACTGGAGACAGAAGCGCTCACCCGTTTCGATCGTGTACTCGCGGGAACTGAGCACGCTGTCGAGACCTCGGTGCACGTGCGGCACGTGATAGCCGCCATCGAGATAGTTGTCGACGAACACCTTCCAGTTGCACTCGAGCGTGTAGTGACGCCGCTCCATCCAGTGCAACCCACCCAACCCGCGGTCGGCGAGATGGCGTGTGAGCGCCGGTCCCAGGAATGTGGGAAGCCCGACACCGTCGCGGTCGGGCCTCACGAATACCCACTTCTCCACGATATCGCACTCGATGGGTACAAGGCCCTGAGTCGAGCGATCGAAGTCGCATACTTCCGCGAAGTCAGGCGTCCCCTTCAGAGATCCGTCGAGCCCGTACGTCCATCCGTGATAGGGACATCGAAACTGTGAGGCCGAACCGTGCGCGCCGGTGACGACGGCTGCGGCGTGATGACTGCAGACGTTGTAAAACGCGCGCAGCGAGCGATCGGCGCCGCGCACGACGACGATCGGCTCACCGCCGGGCAACTCGCAGGTGCTGTACTCACCGGGCACGCGAACGTCGTCGACCCGCGCGGCAACCTGCCAGGCTCGGCGGAACACCGCGCGCTGCTCCAACTCGAAGACGCGCGGGTCCACATACCAGGCCGCAGGAATTGTCGATGCATGCGTGAGCGGCGTGTCCGACTGGTAACGCCCGATGATCTGCTCGAGTGACTCCGCCATTCACCTCCGTCTTGTAGTGCGCCTCCAACGCCAGGTCAAGGTCCAGGCGCACGAAGTCGCCACGAATATACTGAGGCGCATGTCTCGGGGAGTCTGCGTGTGACCTTCGAGCGGGGGGTCGCGATCCGCGCCGCCGTCATCGTCGTCGCGGGCGTCATCGTCTACTCGAATAGCCTTGCCGCGCCGTTCATCTTCGACGACCGGACGGCGATCCTCGACAACCAGCAAATCCGCCAACTGTGGCCGTTGAGCGTCCCGCTCTCGCCGCCGAACAACACGCCCGTGGCCGGGCGCCCGATCGTCAATTTGAGCTTTGCGCTCAGCTACGCCATCGGCGGGCTCGAGCCTCGCGCATACAGGCTGACCAATCTCGCCATTCACATGCTGGCGGCACTGACCCTGTTCGGGCTGGTGCGCCGCACGCTTCTCCTTCCTTCTCTCCGCACGAGGTTTGGAGAACACGCGACCACCCTTGCCTGGAGTGCTGCGCTTATCTGGGCGCTGCATCCGCTGCCGTCGGAAACGATCGATTACGTGACGCAGCGCACGGAGTCGATGATGGGCCTCTGCTATCTCCTGACGATGTACTCCAGCGTGCGAGCGCTCGACCGACAGCCAGCGCGTTGGCATGCCGCAGCGATCCTCGCGTGCGCGGCAGGGATGGCCTGCAAGGAATCGATGCTCACAGCGCCAGTGATCGTCGGACTGTACGACTACGTGTTCGTCGCGAGCCCTGTGCTGCGGAAGATTCGACGCACACGGTTGTACATCGGGCTCGCCATGACGTGGCTCGTCCTGGCGGCGCTGATGTGGTCCGGACCGAGAGAGACCGTCGGGCTCAATACCGACGTGGGTCCGTGGACGTACCTGCTGAATCAGGCACCCCTGTTGCTGATCTATCTGCGCGAGTCGTTCTGGCCGCGACAACTCGTCCTCGACTACGGCGTCCCGCAGCCGTTGGCGCTCACCGACGTCTGGCTACCGCTGCTGGCCGTTGGCGCGCTCGGAATCCTGGTTCTCGTCCTGCTCGTTCGCCGTCCGCACGCCGGTTTCCTCGGCGCATGGTGCTTCATCATCCTGTCGCCCACATCGAGCGTCGTTCCGATCGCGACGGAGGTTGGCGCGGAGCGACGTATGTATCTCCCGCTCGCCGGGCTCGCCGTGCTGGTCGTCTTGTGCGCGTATCGGGCGTGGACGTCGCGCGCGAGCTCGCAACACCAACACATCGGCGTCGCGGCCACAGCGCTCGTGTGTCTCGCGCTCGCCGCAGGGACGATTCAGCGGAACCGCGAATATCAGACCGCGGTCTCGATCATGAAAGTGACGGTCGAGCGGCGGCCGCATCCGCGCTCGTATCAGATGCTTGCGAACGCCTACTTCGAGGCGGGTCAACGCGACGAGGCCATGCGGTACCTGCGGTTGGCGAAAGCGGATCCGACATCGAGCTTCATGCTGGGCGTCGAGCTCATCTCGGGAGGAGAGGTCGCGCCAGGTATCGAAGAACTCGAACGGTTCGTGACCTTGGCGCCATCGCACATCCGTGCCGCGGACGCGCATGCAACGCTCGGGAGCATCTATCTCTCCAGAGGCCAGCTCGACCAGGCCGCGACACACCTGCGAGAGGCCCTTCGACTGGAGCCCCTACGGGGCTCGGCTCATGCGTCAATGGGAAGAGTGCTCGTTCAGCAGGGACGCATTGCCGAAGGCATTGGAGAACTACAGAGGTCGGTCGACCTGCAACCGGGCGATCTCGAGACGCTTCGGCTGCTCGGGATCATGCAGGGCCGGTCGGGTCAACTGGACGCCGCCGTGAAAACCTTCAGACGCGCAATCGAGCTGTATCCAAAGAGCAGCCGCGATCACTACCTGCTTGGACGCGCACTCGCGGCGATGGGTCAAATCGCTGCCGCGGTGCCTTACTTCGCGCAGGCTGTGGTGCTCGATCCTCAGAACGCAGAGGCGCGTGAAGATCTTCGGCGTGCCGAGCGCGACACCACCACGGCAGCCGGAGTCAGACGCTAAGAGCGGTACGCCTGTCGTCCAATTCCCTGAACCGGAATGCCCTGCCCGGCGAGCACCTCGTGCTGCAGTGCGTACATGCACGCTGCGGCCTCGTCGATGTGCTTCACGAACGCCAGCGATCCCTGCAGGATGGGCTTCAGCTTCGCTCGATCCTGAATCCGCGCTGCGGGGTATTCGTGCTCGACGACGAGATGGGTGTTGGCAACGTCGAGCGGCAACAGCTCTCGCGCGGCAAGCTGATGATCGAGCCAGTCAACGCTGCGGTTCTGTAGATACGCCAGCGGATCGTGTCGCGCGGTCCCTGGAAGTTCGTGATCGGCCAGCACGACTTGTTTCTTCCACGCATGGACTTGATCCGCAGGCCTGTTCGACGGCTTGCCATCGATCCAGTCACCACGCCCCATCGTCTGGCCACCAGAGCCCCACGCAGAGACGCCCTTCGAATCGATCACCTGGCCCTTCACGTGAAAGCCTGCGATGAGGAAGCCGTATCCTTCGTCCTTCAGGTACTGAAAGATCGAGCGCGAGTCCTGTCCCATCAGGATCGCGTGCGACGGGTCGTAGTGAATGCGGAACTGGTCGCCGACGCCGTGCTTCTCGCAGATCTTGTGCAACGCGATCCACGCGCCCGGTGTGTAGGCGATGTTGTTGTGCCAGTTGTCGCCGGTTGTCCATCCCGGCATCGGACACTGCTCAACGCGATAGGTCAAGCCGCGTTCCTTCGCCGCCTGCAGCAGCGGAATACATTGCTGCTCGAAGTCGATCAGGTTCTCGTCCATGCTGTGCCGCTGATTGCGGCCGATGAAACCGCACACCGCGTTCACACCGAGTAGCGCGGCGGCATCGAACACACGCATCAGGAACTCGTGCTTCTTCTGGCGTGTCATCGCGTCGTGATGCAGCAGGTTGTCGAAGTAGCCCAGATCTGAGAGCCCGACACCGGTCTGCTTCATGGCCTGGTGAACGCGGTGCGCGCGCACTCGATCGAACGCCTGACGCAAGTCGAGGGTGTTGGCCACCGGGTCGAGCATCGCCTCCGGCGGAACGTCGGACTCAGACGGGTGCAACGCCGCTGACAGCTGAATGTAGTCAGCCCCCAGTTCGCGCGCGTACAACAGCCAGTCTTCAATCGCGCGATCCGGATCGGCGTCGCGCTGCGCGCGTGGCGTCAACTCCTGCAACGCCGCCGTGAGGATCCCCACCTTCATGAAGCGGGGTGTGAATCGAGTCATATCCGGGTCCAGGCACCACCGTCGGCGGCGCTCTCGAGGATCGCATCGACGATGCGATTGGCGCGGAAGCCGTCTTCGAACGTCGCCACCATAGGAGACAGCGCAGGATAGGGCGGCCCTGCTGCCACGCACGTGTAGATCTCGCGTATCACGTTGAAGAAGGCGTCTGCCCACGACTCCTGATGCCCTCCGGGCAGGTGCGCGTATGGACGAACGCGTTCGTCGAGGAGCGATGGATCCTTCTGCAATATTTCGTTGGCCCGATCGCGATGACCGATCCAGAGCTCATTCTGATCCTCTTGTCGCCATCGCAGCGATGCCTTCGTGCCGCACACTTCGAGAACGAGGTCGTTCTTGTGGCCACTGCAGACTTGCCCGACTGAGAAGCTGCCGCGCGCGCCGTTGTCGAACCGGACGAGCACCGACGCAAGGTCCTCGAGCCTGATGTCCACCAGTTCACCGTCACCGCTTCCTGCCTGAAACGCCGCGCGAGACGCGGGCGGCTTCTTGCGCTTCTTCACAACTGTGGTGATGTCTCCGAGGACGTGGGTGATCCGCAGGCCGGTGACATGTTGGGCGAGGTCACACCAGTGCGTTCCGATGTCGGCCACCGCGGAGGACGCGCCTCCTTTTTCCGGGTCGACGCGCCACGAGTAGTCCGTGTCGTTGAGGAGCCAGTCCTGCAGGTAGTGGCCGTGCAGAAAGTGCGGCGAACCGATGTCGCCGCGGGCAATCGCGAGTCGCGCCTGCTGCACGAGCGGGTTGCCGCGGTAGTTGAACGTCACCGCTGCCACGACGCCCGCGCGGTGTGCTTCGCTGACCAGTCGTTTCGCCTGCGCTGACGTCATCGCCAGCGGCTTGTCCGAGACGACGTGCCTGCCTTTCGCGAGCGCGGCGGAGGTCACGTCGTAGTGAAGGTGATTCGGCGTGGCGACGTGTACGACCTGAACGTCCGGATCGTCGAGCAACGCCTGATAGCTGCCGTAGCCTTTTCGGACACCGAGGGCTTCGGCCTTTTCTCGACCTGATTCGTCGCTGCTGCACGCGATGGCGACGACGTCGACGAATCCCAGACGCCTCACAGCATCGATGTGATGCGGGCCGACGAATCCCGCGCCGACGAGCCCCATCCCGATCCGCGTCATCGTCTCCCGGTCACGCTACTTACCTACCAGCCGCGCGGCGTCGCGCTCGTTATCCATGCAGTGGTAGTCGAGTAGCTCGGTATCGAGGACGATGAGTTGCGTGAGCGTGACCGTCCACGGTCGCGTGTAGACCTTGGGATCGTCGAGCGTCACATCGATCTCGAGGCGGCCGTAGTTCGCGCGCCGATAGCGCTCGGTCAATTTCGCGGCGTCACTCATCGGGCTGCCGTTCCGATCGAGCCACGTCCCTTCTCGAAATCCGTTGCTCGTCACGACGAGCGTGTCTCCATCCCATCGTCCGACTGAGTAGCCGTTGAACGTCGGCGTCGGATCGTCCGGGAGTGGGCGACCGTCCATGAAAATCTGCCGATACGTCACGTCGCGCTCGGACAGAATCACGAACAGCCCAGGCATCTGCAGGAGTTTTCTAAACGGTGGGAACGTCAGAATCCGCAGCGCGCCGCCTGGCCGGCACAAGCCGACAGGATCGTCCTTACCTAGTTGCTCAGTGCGTTCCTTGACGAGCGTGGCAGCCCACGGTTGATACGGCAGGCCACCCGGCAGCTTCGCACCGAAATTGATGAACTCAGCGGCCGGCACGTAGTCAGTCTGGCACTCACTCGCGTCGCACGGTCGCGGTTCGAGTTGCCAGATTCCCGACAGATCCGGCTTCCCGTCTGCCGCGCGCGGGGCAGGTGCCGAGAGATCCGGCTTTCCATCCAATGTGCGAGGCACACCGCGCGTCGGATAGTTCAGCCACTGCGCGTGGAGCGACGCGCTGAGAGCGACGACCATGACAATCGCAAGACGGGCGCCGGTCATGCGGGCATTATCCACGACTTCAGGCGCGAAGGTCGTAACAGAGAAGTCGCGGTCCGTTGACTCGAGTGACCTCGCGCGTATTCTGCACGACGTAGAGCAAGCCGCGACTCAGCACAGGCAGACTCCACGACTCGCGCCCGGGAAAGAGCCATGCTCTGGAGATCTCCTTGTAGCCCTTGGGAGTCAGATCCATCCAGAGCAGATGTCCCAGCTCGCCGATGCACAGGAACGAGCCATCTACCGCGAGGAGCGAACCTCGATAGATGCTCACCGGCTGCTGGCGGCCGCCGAGCGTTTCGTTCCACTCGCGGATCTCGCGCCACACAACTTTGCCCGTGGACACATCGACGCAGGCAAGCGAGGCATCGGGTTCATTGCGGCCATCGAAGCCGTACAGGAACCCGTCGCGATAGATCGGCGTGTTGAAATGCAGCGCGAACTCCTGCGTCGTCCACAGAACGTTGTGCGTGAAGTCGGGACGAATCTCGAGCAGCGCCCCTCCCGTTCGATAGCTCGCCGAGATGAACACCTTGTTGTCGAAGACCACCGGGCACGACGCGTTGACCGACTCGTAGCTGCGGCTGCGCCAGGGAAACGAGAAGTCCACTCTGCCGCTTGCGGGATCGATGCACATCAACCCGCCGGTCGGCGGATTGGACTCGCCTCCTGCGAAGACGAACACGCGCCGCTGCCCGTGCACGACCGCAGGCACGGGCGATGCGTAACTCGGCCCCCACTCCTTCCCTGCGCGCCACACTTCCTTACCGCTCGTCTTGTCGAGCCCGACCACACACGGACCGCCGGGAGCGCCGACGTTGACGATCAGCAGATTGCCTTCGACGAGCGGCGTCGATGCCGTGCCGAAAAAGTCCTGCGGCACCTTGTACTCAGCGCGAATGTCTCGCTTCCACACCACTTTCCCCGACGCGATGTCGAAGCAGTGCAGCTTGCCCTCTGCGCCCATCGTGAATGTACGATCGCCGTCGATCACCGGGCTCGCGCGCGGACCGTTGTTGTAGCCGTAGCGATCCTCGAAAACAGTGCCGTATTTGAACTGCCAGCGGCCGGATCCTGTTTCGGAATCGAGGCATTCGACGACCTCTTCGTCACCGACGCGATGAAGGAACATCAGGCGTCCTGCGGCGATCGCGGGCGACGCGTAGCTTGTGCCTTTCGGAAATTCCCAGACGAGGGGCGGGGGCAGCGTCCGACTCAATTTCGTTTCGGTGGAGACGGCGTTGTGCGTGGGTCCCAGAAAAGCTGCCCAGTCGTGGGTGACCGCCCCTGCCGGCAGCGGCTTCGGCTTGGTGACAAATCGTGCCTGGCCACGGGCAACGCCCATCATTACTGACTGAGCGAGAACGGCTTGCAACAGCGTCCGTCGGGAGATGAGATCCATGAGTGAGCCCCCGGGAATATCTCACGGAATCAGCCAGGGAGCCCCCCTTTGCTATTCCCGGAGCCCCTGGCCGATTGTCAGTCGCTCTTGCCGCGCTTCGCGCGACTGAATGGAACGACGAAACCGAGGAGCGGTACAATTTCGCGCAAAGGCCGCGTCCCTCAGGGTTCGCGCGGAGGCACATCATGAAACGGTTCCTGATCGCATGTGTGATGGTCGGTGCACTCTCCGGCAGTGCCGCCACACTTCTCGCTCATCATTCATTCGCCGCCGAGTTCGACGACAAGCAACCGCTCAAGCTCACGGGCACGCTCACGAAAGTCGAGTGGAACAACCCGCACATCTGGTACTACGTCGATGTCAAGAACCCTGATGGCACGACGACGACGTGGGGGCTGTCGGGTGGCGCACCCGGCCAGTTGATGCGGCGCGGCATCAGGAAAGATCAGCTCGTTGTCGGAGAGGTCGTCAACGTCGAAGGCTTCCGAGCCAAGGACGGATCGCACAACGGCTTCGGTAGCAAGGTGACATACGCCGACGGCCGCAACGTCTTCACCGCGACGCCGCTCGATCGGCAGTCGTCCACGCCACCGGCGAAGTAGCGCGAGGCCATCATGACTCTGCATCTTCCACGCTGGCTTCTTCTCGCGCTCGTCGTCGGCGCTCTTTGCACCATTCCGGCGGTGTCGGCTCAGAACACGCCGTCGCAGAGCGCGGGCACCGTCCCGCGAACCGCAGACGGGAAGCCCGACTTCAGCGGCACGTATCAATGGCCCACATACCTGCCGGACGCGGAGCGCGGCCGGTCGAACGCGACGATCTTCGACCGCAAACGCTTTGCGCCGCTCAAGCCGGGCGGCGAAGCGTTCTTCGAGCCGCGTACGGGTGACCCGAGACACGACGAACCGCGCGACTTCTGCATGCCGGCTGGTTTCCCGGCGAGCGTCCTCTCAGGCAACGCGATGCAGTTCTTCCAGACGAAGAACTATCTCGTGATGGTGCACGAGTTCCAGCGCAACACGCGCATTATCCCGCTCGACGGCCGCCCGCATCGCGAGGGGCTGGAGCCGATGTTCGATGGCGATCCGGTGGGCAAATGGGAAGGCGACACGCTGGTGATCGACACCACCAACTTCAAGCGCTGGGCGCTCGACGATCATCACTACACGAACCCGAACGAGTTCCGGATGCACAGCGACGCGCTGCACACCATCGAGCGGGTGCGATGGAAGAGCCCGACTGCGATCTCGTACACGATCACGATCGACGATCCGAAGATCTTCACTGCGCCCTGGTCGCAGGAGTTCGAGATCATCGCCAAGCCCGAGTGGGACAAGGATGGGTTGTTCGAATACGTCTGTCAGGAAAACAATCGCTGCCCCGGCGGAAAGTGCGGCGGGGAGAAGTGATCTAGACGTGTTGGGCGGGCCCCTGATGTAGGGACCCGCCAACCGTAGCCTACTGCCCTCGCCTCTGCTGGTTCTCCTGGCGCCGCTGTTCCATCTGCGCCTTGCGTTCCGCGCGAAGCTTCGTCGCCTTCGCCTGCTGCTCCGGCGTCAGCACAGACCAGATGTCCGCGTTGATCCGCGCTTCCTGAATCGCCACCTCGACCTCCGCCTGGGTCATGTCCTGCGTGGCCGACGTGATGAGCGTCTCGTTCACCGGAACTGTCTCGATGGCCTGACGCTGTTTCGCGGTCAGATCGCCGAGGCGCCGCGACAGGGTCTGGATCTGCTCCCGATAGCGACCTCTGATCTCGCGAACCTGCTCACGCTGCGCGTCGGTGAGATTCAGCTCGTTGAGCACAAGGCCCGGCCCACCTGGCCCGAACCCTCGTCCGCCTCGTCCCCCGAACCCGCCACCAGGCGGCTCCTGCGCATACGCGACACTCGTCGCGAGCAGCGCCACCAATGCGACTCCCCACGCCAACGAACGAAATCGATTCATGGTTCTCGTCTCCTGTCTCTGGTCTCGTCTCTGGTCTTTGGTTGGACTTTCGCCTCAGCCAGAGAGTCGTGCACTGGCCACTGTCTGATTTGACGGCAATGCCCGTGGCGAGCGGATGGTGGAGTCATGATTCTTTTATGACCAGTGCGGCCCTCCGAATGTCACATTTCTGCCACGGAATCCGCCTCCGAGCCCGCGTCCAACAGAGAGAAGAGAGAGGGCGAAGACATGAAGCGATCTTTCTGGGTTGCAGCCGGAGTGATTATTGTCGCGATCATCGCCGCGACCTATTACTACACGCGCGACGTCAAGGCCGAGGCGCCGGCATTCA